>Ga0207674_10001124_pt1 | contig 34688 bp, 42 predicted proteins | sample KBSCornC72_FD_184303 | JGI IMG/M metagenome (GOLD analysis project Ga0207674, IMG submission 184303) | Corn rhizosphere microbial communities from Kellogg Biological Station, Michigan, USA - KBS Corn C7-2 (SPAdes) (version 2) | ecosystem: Host-associated > Plants > Roots > Rhizosphere > Soil ...
GTCTTGATGTAGTCCAGCTTCGGGAAGTTCTTCGTCAAGTACGCGTTGCCATTGCGGGCGATGAGCTCCTGGTCCGGGCCGGAGCCACCGGGTGCGCCCTCGCCGTACCCCGAGTACAGGCTGTCCACGACCGACATTCCGTCCACCACCTGACCAATGGGCGCGAACCGCATTCCGTCGAGGTTCCTGTTGTCGGCGTAGTTGATGAAGAGCTGCGTGCTGCGAGTGTCCGGGTCAGCGCCAGCCGCGAACGTCACCATCCCGCGCACGTTGCTCTGCTTCACCGAGTCGTCCGGGATGGTGAGCGGATCCCAGGCCGCGGTGGCGCGCGGGTTTCCGTTCATCCCGAACTGCGCCATGAAGCCACTCAGCACGCGGAAAAAGCGCGCGTCGTCGAAGTAGCCGGCCTGCACCAGGTGATAGAAGCGATCGACACCGTGAGGCGCCCAGCTCCGGTGCGCCATGACGGTGAAATTCCCCTTGCTCGTCTCGAAGGCGACCTTGAACGAGTCCGGCGCCGGCGTCGCCAGCGCGCTCTTGTCAGGCTTCGTCAGTGCACTGCTCGCCGCCCCTCCGCTTCCGCCCGAGTCGGACTGACAGGACGCGCCAAGCACCGAGAACGTGATGGCGGCGAGCGCGCACATACGGCGACGCGAAACGAACGACAACGACATGGCGTGAGCTCCTCGTGGGCTGGAGTGTCCGCGAAGAAGTTAGTCGGCCCCCGATGACGTCGCGAGCAGCTATTCGGCCGCCATGGAGATGCGAGGATCGACTCGCGTCGCGCGACGTGCGGGAATGAACGTCGCTATCAGGGCGACGATGGCGAGCAACGCCACCACGAACGCGAACACGCGCGGGTCGTGTGGACTCACGCCGTATACCAGCCCGCGCAACGCCTGCGCCGCCGGGACCGCGAGGATCGTCCCTGCGGCGAGCCCCAGCGTCGGCAACCGCATTCCCTGCGCGATGACGAGCCTACCGATGGCGGCGGGCGTGGCGCCGAGTGCGATGCGAATGCCGATCTCTCTCGTGCGCTCGCTCACGAGACTCGCGACGACGCCGAACACGCCGGTGGCGGCGAGCACGAGTGCCAACGCCGCGAACGCCGATAGCACGCCCGTCGTGAACCGCTGCTTCGCCCACGCGCCACCGAGCTGCTCGGTGAGCGGGCCGAGATCGTAGACCGCGAGGTCGGGGTCGACGCGCTTCACGGCATCGCGGATGCCGCGCATCGTCGCGGCCGGGTCGCCGGTCGCTCGCACCATCACCGTGCGATACGCGTACGTGAACTGCAGGTACGACGTATAGACGGCCGGGATGCGGCGACGATCGTCGCCTTCCTGATACGGCACGTCGCCGACAACGCCGACCACCTCCACGCCCGGATCAGGCGAGTTCCAGTCGGCTCGGCTGCCGCCGCCGAACCAGATGCGTGCACCGATCGGATTCTCGTTCGGCCAGAACCGCTTGGCCGCCGTCTCGTTGATGATCGCGACCGCGGGCTTTCCCTCGCGATCCGTATTCTCGAATGCGCGACCTCGAAGTACCGGGATGCCCAGCACGCGGAAGTGGTCGGCTCCCACGTAGTGGCGTCGGATGAACGGCGCGTTGCCCGGCTGAGGAACAGGGCGACCAACGATGTACAGCGAGCTGTTCGCGCACGACGTCGTGAGGGGCGCACACCCGTCGACGGTCGCGCCGCTCACGCTTGGCACCTCGCGCAGCTCGGCGAGGAGTCGCTCGATGAACGCCGGCGCCGAGGCGGTGCCGTACTTCGCTTCCGCCGGCCGAACCGAGAACGTGATGACGTTGCGTGGGTCGATGCCCAGCGGATCGCCGCGAAGCCGTGCGAGCGTCGCCAACATGAGACTTCCGCCCGTAAGGAGCACGAGCGCGAGCGCGACCTCGATGGCGACCGTTGCGCCGCGCAAGGAAAGCCGCGATGCCCGGCCGACACGCGTGACCGCGCCGCTCTGACGGAGTGTGGTGCCGATGCTCGACCGCGCCGCCGTGAGCGCGGGAGCCAGGCCGCACAAGAGCGCGGTGACCATGGTGACGCCGGCGGCGAACGCGAGCAGAGCCGGGTCGATCTTCGGGCGCGTGAGCTCGCCGATGCTGCCCCAGAAATTCGCCGGGCTGATCGCCGCGGCTGGCGCCGCGATGACGTGCGTCGCCCACCAGGCGAACGCGAGACCAATCCCGCCACCTAACGCCGCGAGTACGCCGGATTCCGTCAAAAGCTGCCTGACGAGTCGTCCGCGTGGTGCCCCGAGCGCGCGACGGATGGCCATCTCGCGCTGTCGCGATGCCGCGTGAGTGAGCAGCAGGCTGCTGACGTTCGCGCACGCGAGCAGCAATACGACGCCAACGGCGCCGAGCAGCACGAACATGCCGCGTCGGGTCGCGGCCGTCACGCGTACTTCGCTGATGGGCACCGCTGTTGCCCCGAAGCTGTCCCCGGGCACTTCGGACTCGCTCGGAAGCTCGCGCTGGATGGCGGCACCAACGGCGCTCAGCTCGGCCCGGAGGGCCTGCATGGAGACGCCGGGGCGAAGCCGGGCGACGACGCTCGTGAAGTCCTGGTTGGTGGTGAGGAATTCCGGATACGTTAGGCGCGGCGCCTGGGTGGCCGGCACCCACATCTCCGCTCGCCCGGTTAGGCCACGGAACCCCGGCGGCATGATCCCGATGACGGTGAGCTCGCGAGAGTTGACCCGAACGGTCTGGCCAATGATGCCGGGGTCGCCCCCGTATCGCCGTTGCCACAGCGCGTGGCTGAGGATCACGACCATCGAGGCGGACGGCGCACGATCCTCCTCGGCCGAGAAGAGGCGGCCGCGCATGGGACGGGCGCCTAACGTGGCGAAGTATCCGCCGGCGACGATCTCCGAGCCAATTGGCTCGGCATCCGTTTGGCCGGCGAGGTTGACGCTGGCGAGCCCGTAGTCGCCGATGCTCGATGTGGTGGTGAGCAATTTCTCGAGGAGCCGAAACCGCGGGTACGACCAGCGGTAGCGTTCCGTGCCGCGAGCCGGCTCGGTGTGCGTGGTGAAGAGCATCGCGAGCCGGTCGGGCTCGGGAAATGGCGGCGGTGTGATGAGGGCCGCCTCGGCGATCGCGAACGTGGCGACGCTGGCGCCGATGGCGAGGGCAAGCGTGGTGATGACCGAGAGCGCGAGCGTGCGATTACGGCGAAGCAGGCGGAACGCGAGGCGGAGATCGGCAGTCGGCTCGGGCATCGAGTTTCCTGGATGAGTCTCGGTTGACTCTATAGATGCCGGTCGGCCGGGGTGCGTTTGAATGATGGGTTTGGGGTCAGACTCCTTTCGCATCACTTCATTGCTCTGCAATGAAGTGATGCGAAAGGAGTCTGACCCCTTACGGAGCGAAGCTACGCCTTCCCGACCTCGCGATAGCGAAAGCACGTCACGGCGTGGTCGTTCACCATGCCGGTGGCCTGCATGAACGCATAGCAGATCGTCGTGCCGACGAACCGGAAGCCGCGACGTTTGAGGTCCTTCGACATCGCGTCCGACTCCGGCGTGCTGACCGCCACGTCACCGAACGCGCGAACCCTGTTCACACGCGGCTTGCCGTCCACGAACCGCCAGATGTACGCGTCGAACGACCCGAATTCTTGTCGGACGTCGAGAAACGCGGCTGCGTTCGTCACCGAGGACTCGATCTTGAGGCGGTTGCGCACGATCCCGGGGTCGGCCATCAGGCGCTCGCGCTTCTTCTGCGTGTAGCGCGCGACCCGTTCGGGATCGAAGTCGTGGAACGCCTTGCGATAGGCGTCGCGCTTCCGGAGAATCGTCTCCCAGCTCAACCCTGCCTGGGCACCCTCGAGGATCAGAAACTCGAAGAGCCTCTGGTCGTCGTGCAGCGGCACGCCCCATTCCGTGTCGTGATAGGGAATGCTGAGCTCCGTCCGCGCCCAGGCACAGCGTGAGACGTTAGGCATAGAGGTGTTCCGGGTCGGCGGCCGCGAGCTCCACATAGAAACCGGCCAGGCGGTCCGCCACGGCGTCAAAGTAGCGGGCGCCCTTCTCGGGCGTGGAGGCGTGCGGATTCCCGGTGCCGGTATCGTCCGTGACCTTGGTCCAGCGGCGCGGTGCCCAGGCCCAGCCATCGCGCAGACCGGCGACGACAAAACGCCGTGCGCGTCCGTCGCCCGCATCCTCAAGCGGCAGCACGAGCTCCGGATTCAGATGTTGCACGAGGCTCGTCTCCATCTCGCCTGCGTGATCGCCGGGCTCGTTGAAGAACTGCCGCGCATCGATGCACGTGTACCAGTTCACGGTGCAGATGAACATCCGGACCTTCGGCTGCAGCTCGCGGATCATGAGCCGGAAGTCGTTCCCGCCATGGCCGTTCAGGATCACGAGCTTGCCCACGCGGTGCGCGTCGAGCACCGATGCCACGTCCCCGAGCACCGCCGCCTGCGTGGACGGGTTCATGTTCATGCAGAAGGGGATGTCGAGCTGCCCGGTGTTCACGCCGAACGGTATGCAGGGCAACGCCAGCACCCGGGCGCCGCGCTCCCACGCCCGTCTCGCGGACTCGGCCGCGATCGCCTCCGTCTCGATGACGTCGGTACCGTACGGGAGGTGGTAGTTGTGGGCCTCGGTCGCGCCCCAGGGGAGGATCGCGACGTCGTACTGCGTGTCGCGAACCGCCTTCCAGTTCGTCTCAGCGAGGATGTATGGGCGTCCGGCCATGGAAGTCCGCGGTGAGTCGCGGATGCCCGTCGACCATTTCATAGAACCGTACGCGATCGGGCTGATCCGCTTTTGCCAGCAAGATGATCTGCCCGGTGTGCATCGAGAAGTGCTCGACGACGTGATAGACCGCCTCGAGCACGCTCACGTCGTTCGCCTGGATGACTCGGCGCGTCTGGAGATCGGCCGTGGTCAGCGAAGCGAGCACGCGGTCGACGTCCGAGATCGTCTGCTCCAACCGGTCGATCAGCATCGTGATCGAGACAGGGGTGCGCTGGTCGAACTCCGACTGTCGGTCTCTCACGTCGCGCGCGCCGCCGACGCCGCTCACGATCCACTGCCGAGCGTTGCCGGCGAGATGGAGCATCAGGTTCCCGATGCTGTTCGATCCCTCGTTAGGTCGCGCCCAGACCACCCGCTCGTCGAGCACGGAAACCGCCAGGCGGATCTTCGTGAGGTATTCTCGCAGGTAGCGGCGCGAGAGCGCGATCATCGCCGTGCCTGCGTCGCTATCGGCCCCCAGCGTGGTGACGGAAGGATTCGTCATGGTGCCGCGATGTCCGCCGGTTCGTCCACGAGACGAAGGAACCGCGAGACGAAGCTGCCGAGCGCCGCCCATCCGTCGGGCGCGTCGCCGAACCAGCGGTAGCGTGTCTCGTTCAACTCCTCGCCGAACGTCAGCTCGTAGACGGTCGCGTCGAGTGGCGCTTCGGGCTGGTGCGGACAGCACGTCAGCGTCGCCGACGAGACGCTCTCCAGCATTGCGCGCACGGTGACAGGGTCCACGTCTACCCTGACCGATTGCAGCGACGGCGACTGAAAGCTCGTGAGCTCCAGTCCGACCGCCGTCGCACGCGCGCCGGTGCCGATCGTGATCTCGCGGCTCAGGCTCGCGGTGGCGAGGTCCAGTGCGCGATTCCAGACCGTCCGGACGACGTAGAGCTCGCCCGTTGCGGTACAGCGGATGTCACGGGCGACCGGATCGTCGAACGTGGGGATGGTGAGGAGGAGGGCGAGACGCCGGCCGTAGCCGTTTTCGCCTGGGCGTCCGTCACGGAGTTGCTGGATCGCGACGTCGAAGGCCGAGCGCCGGAGGTGAGCAGGGAAACGCATTCGACACTGCACACGAAAAGGTGCCGCCAAATCTGACGCGCGAATCGAGAATAGGGAATCGGGAGTCGACGGAACTGGGAACCGGAACTCGGAACCGGAACTGGGAACCGGGAACCGGGAACCGAGGCCCTCTACCGGGAGGACGGCGATTCCTCGACTCGCTGCCGCTCGCTCGGAATGACGCGCGCCTTTTCCCGCCTACCGCCTGCCGCCTCTTCGTCCGTCGCCCATCCCCCGGCCCCGGCAGTCACCAGTCGCCAGTCATTTCAGTCCCACCCCCACCACGCCCGCTCCCTTCGCGATGTCGACCGCGGTCACGACCTCCTGGTATCGCACGCCAGGGGCGGCGCGGACAATCAGCGTCTTCTCCGGACGCCCGTCATAGACCGCTCGCAATTGGCCCGCGAGCTGGGCGCCCGCGACGACGCGAGCGTTGATTGCGTACATCGCACCCGGCCGCACCTCGAGCACGATCGGCGGCGTGTTCGGACCCGGCACTGGCGTCGGGTCGGGAAGCTGCGCGGTGATGACCTTCTGCTGCGTCAGCGACAGGTACATGAAGATGATCAGCAGCACCAGCAGCACATCCAGAAACGGCGTGACGTTCGGCTCGGCCTGCATGCCACTGTGCACCGCGGTTCGCGATAGACGCATCGCTCACGCTCCCGATGAAGTTGCTCCACGGTAGCGGTCCCGGATGACGTCCGCGTTGCGGATGCATTGCAGGAGAATGAACGCCGCGTTAGGTGACGGTTGAGCGCGAGTTGCCAGGCTCAGCCGGAACGCTCGGCGCGACAGTTGCGACGATAACGGCCGCCCACTCCCAATGCCACACTTGCCCAGCGGAGGCACTGATGGCCAACGATCGGCAGACGACCGCCGAAATACCCACACCGACTACACCGACGTCCGTCGCGACACTCGGCCCCGATTGGGAGACCGAGGACGCGTACTGGCAGAGCGCCTACCCCGAGCGCTCGTACGCACGCGCCGACAGAAGCTACGAGTACTACCGAGCCGCGTACCGCTATGGCACCGAGCGCGCGACGCAGTGGCAAGGTCGCGAATGGGGCGACGCGGAACGAGATCTGAGCGACGCCTGGCCGACGATCAGCGATGTGGCCTCGCCCACGTGGGACGAGATCAAGGAAGCCGTGCGCGACGCATGGGATCGCGTCCGCGGCAAATCGGAGGACGACCGAACCCACATTCGGTAGAGCCGCCCGCGACGCTCAGCGCTCGCGAATGAAGATCGCCTGCGCGCCCGCGAAGTCGAGAATCAGCATGTCACCCGCGCCGAGGGTGAAGCGCGTGGACATCACGTGCGAGGCCGCCGGATTGTCGGTCTCGAGCAGGTCACCCGTCGTGCGATAAACGAGCGGTACGACGAAGTCGCGGCCGTCCACCGAGAGGATGTAGCGCAGGTGGCCGCCACGCTGGAACTCCATGCGCACCCCTGGACCGAAGTCGAGCGAGGGATCGCTCCTCATGAGTCGCCAGCGGCCGAGTAGCCAGGGCGGGGTTGGGTCGTCGAACGCGGGCTGAGTCACGCCGGGTCGAGGAGGAGAGTGGCGGACGGAAAGCGAGCAGAGTGGGTGCCACTCGAGCGGCAAGCGCGTCGGCGCCAAGATGTTTTCTCGGTCACGACTCGTCCAGCATGGCCGACTGCGGGCGCGTGCTGGCAGGCATGTTGCTCCGAACGGTGTCGACAGTCACGCGGGAGCTTGAATGGCTGAGGTTCTGGTGGAATTCGATGCGGTTCTTCCGGGTTTCGACGGCGGTCGATATGCGCCGAGGGCGTGCGGACGCATCAACGAGAGTGGGCTCTGGGAAGGCTGGCTGGAGTTCAGCGACCTCGACACTGGCGCAGTGATCCGGACGGGTCGCGAAACAACCCAACCGTCCCATGCTGACATGATGTATTGGGCGACAGGACTGACGCGTGTGTACCTCGAGGGCGCACTCGCCCGGGCGCTCGGACCGACCAGGCGCCTGGAGTCGACGCGAGTGGACGTCGAGCCGACGTTCGATCGGCCGGCGCCGCCATTGGTGCCCGCGGACGTCGTACCCGGTCCGCACGCGGTCCTCGATCCATTCGAGGTGTACGCCCAGGGCGAGCGGGTGCTGCGCCAGGAGCTGTCAGCACTCGACCTCGACCACCTGCGAGCCATCGCGCGTGTCTACGGCCTGGACGGCGGCGTCGGTGCCGAGTCCCACGTTCCGCGTGTGGTTGTCGAGTACATCGTCGCGGAAGTCCGTGCTCGCCACGACGCGCTAGACGACCACTCGTTAGGCAGCGTCATCGAAGGCGCCGGATAACGGCGTCGAGAATGGCGAGCGCGCGGCCCAGCTCCGCGCGCTCGCCTGACGCCAGCGCGCGGACCTCCTCGGTCAGCGCCGCCACACGACGTGCCCGCCCTTGAAACAAGAGGGTGCGTCCCTTCGCGGTCGCGCGGATGCGGGTGAGCCGCTTGTCCTTCGGGTCGGCTTCCCGCGCAACGAGGCCCGCATCCTCCAGCGCAGAGACGAGGCGCGTCATTGTCGGCGGCCGTACCTGCTCGGCGTTTGCCAGCTCGCCCAGCGTGAGCGGCCCGCCGAACACGATGACGGAGAGCGCGGAGAGGCGCGGCGCGCTGAGGCCTGACGTGGCGTCCTCCCGCCGCAGCCGGCGCAGGAGATGAATCGCCGCCGAGTGCAGGCGATCCGCGATCGCCTCGGCGTCATCCTGGCTCTTGCGCGCGGATTCGGAATCACGCATAATCGTTAGCACAGCTAACGATATCCTCGTGCCGGCGGTGCCGCCAGGCCTTCGCGTCTCTGCCTTCTTTCACTGGAGTCGATCATGACCGCGAGTGTGACGGACCAGGTAGCGCTCGATCGCATCGGGCAGATTGCCATCAATGTCAAGGATCTGGTGCGTGCGGTGCGCTTCTACCGCGACACGCTGGGCATGCGGTTTCTCTTCGAGGTTCCGAACCTCGCGTTCTTCGACTGCGGTGGCGTGCGACTCATGCTCAGCCCGCCCGAGACGCCGGAGTTCGACCATCCGGGCTCGGTACTGTACTACAAGGTAACGGACATTCACGCGACCTTCGCTGCGCTCAAGGGTCGCGACGTCGCCTTCATCGACGAGCCGCACCTCATCGCGAGGATGCCCGACCACGATCTGTGGATGGTGTTCTTCCGCGACTCCGAGGGGAACACCGTCGGCCTCATGAGCGAAGTGCGGCGTTAGGCACGGGCGTGGCTAGGTCCGGTACGCGATGAGCACGCCGTCGCGTACCGGAACGATGGACGCGATCCAGTCGCTCGATTCCATGATGCGCCGCGTGACCGCGCGCACGCCCTCGGTGTCGGGTGACTGGTCCGCGTCGTCGAGAATGCGGCCGCTCCAGAGCAGGTTGTCGATGATCAGGACGCCGCCACGGCGCAGCTTCGGCAGGATGACGTCGATCGACGCCGGATAGTCGCGCTTGTTGATGTCGTTGAAGATGAGATCGAACGGGCCCTCGGTCGCGCGGAGCGTTTCGACCGCCTCGGCGACGTGGTACCTAACGAGGTCCGAGTAGCCGAGCTGCTCGAGGTGCTCGCGAGCGCGATTGGAGAGGTCGGCGTCCCAGACGACGTGATGGACTTCGCCGCCGCCATTCTCGCGCACCGCGCGCGCGAACCACGCGGTCGAATACCCGTAACCGGACCCGAGCTCGAAAACCCTCCGCGCGCCGATCAGCCGCGCGACGACATAGCACAGCTGTCCCGATGCCGGCCCGATGATCGGGAAGTTTGTCGATTCGGCGATTCGTTCCATGTCCCGCAGCTCAGCGGGGCGCGCAGGAACGAGATTGTCGAGGTAGGTCGCGATGGCGGGGTCGAGAAGGTTCATTTGAGGGCGACTGGCGACTGGCGACTGGCGGCCGGCGACGACAAAGAACCTCGGGATCCCTCTACCGCGCTAGAGGCATGCCGAAGTTCTCCGCTCCTTATCCGTCGCCAGTCTCCGGTCGCCAGTCGCCGGCAGTTCTACCACAGCTCAACCCCAGGCTGTCCAGCGTATGCCATGCCTTCGAGGATGCCGCCACCCTGGACATCCCACGCCTGGCGGCGCGGGTCGGGGGCGACAGCGATCGAGGAGCCGTCGCTGAAGGCGAGGGTCAGTGTGCCCGTGCGCGTTACCGTCACGCTCCGAACGCCGAGCCCTACGAGCGCGAGACACGGCGCGAGGCGCTCGGTGTCCGCCGGGTCGATGCGGCGGACCGCGCCGCTGGCGAGATGCGCGAGGAACGGCGCGGCAAGACGAACATCGGCCGAGCCGTTGAGCGACCACGTCTGAATCCGTATCGAAGACCGGTCGATCACGAGCTGCGTGACGCGATGATCGAGAAGCACCCAATGGTGCTCGTCGTCGGACTCGATCAGTTGGGCATTCACGCGCGCTGCGCCTCGGGCCGCTGGGCTATGGCTTGATCAGAATCGGAGTGCCGACGGGGACGGCGCTCCAGATCTCTTCGATTTCCTCGTTGGTGACAGCGATGCATCCCTCGGTCCAGTCAAAGTCACGGTGAGCGGCGCCGACCCACGCCTGTCGAGCCGGCAGACCATGAATCATGATGTCGCCACCGGGGGAAACGCCAAGCGAGTGAGCTCGCGCTCGATGCGCCGCGTCAGGATACGAGATCTTGAGCGACCGATGGTAGAGGCTGACCGGATTTCGCGCCTCGATTCGAAAGAGCCCTTCAGGCGTCCGGTTGTCGCCCACGCGCACCTTGTCGCCGACGGGCTGTTGCCCGAGCGCGACCAGATAGCTGTGGAGGAGCGCGCCCTGATGGTACAGCGCCAGCCGATGCTGTGATTTCTCGACGACGATGCTGTCGGCAACGACACCACCGAACGGAGGGACGACAGATGGCTTGGGCACGGCGTGCAGGCTATCGGCGTGGCCGACGAGCGAAAGCGCAACCGTGCCGACGAGGAGACTCAGCGGCATTGCCCGCCAATCTAGAGCAGCGTACCGGCTCGCTTCCAGTCCGGACTCGCGCGCTCGCGAAGCTCGAGCTTGCCAGGCGGTCAGCATCCCGCCTAACGATTCGCACCCCGCCGGTTGGCTCGCTCAGATCCTGGCCGGCTCCGCGACCGTCCGCTCGCTCTCGACGTTCCCCGTATTCAACGTCCCGGCCGGCTCGAACAGGACGACCTCCACCTCTTCGTCGGCAACCGGGCGATGCTCGACGCCCCGCGGAACGATCAGGAAATCGCCCGCCTCGAGCTCGATCGCGTGATCCCGAAGCTCCATCCGGAAGCGCCCGCGGTGCACGAGGAACATCTCGTCTTCGTGGTCGTGATGATGCCACACGAACTCGCCCACGAATTTCACGACCTTCACGTGCTGGCCATTCAACTCGCCCACGATCTTCGGTGACCAGTGCTCGGAGAACGAGCCGAACTTCGATGCGAGCCTGACTTTTTCCATCGACTTGACCACTCGCGTATCAGGTGGCGCCGATGCACTCGAGGAAATCGGCGAACATGCCATAGGCTGTCGTCGTAAGATCGGGGGCGAACGAAGTCATCGTCAGTCCCCCGGGGAAGACCGCCGCGTCGTAGTGAGTGACGAGCGTGGCCCCTGATACGGCGAGCGCACTCCCGGCGGGCACTTGCTCGGGCTGGACGCTCGCGTCGACCGCATCGTGGTCCACCGAGACACGACCGACGAGACGATACGGATGCCCGTCGCGATGGGCGGCGCGGATGATCGTCGGGTCGAGGTCCCGTATTCCCGTTCGTCGCACGCCCGTGGGCCGCAGCGCTCGCTCCAGAATCACGTTCGAGACGGCACACAGCTTCACGGCCGTGTCCCATCCATCCACGTCGTAGGTCGGATCCGATTCGGCGATGCCGAGCGCCTGGGCTTCGCGGATGCCGTCGTCGATCGACCCGCCGTGCTCGACTGCCTCGAGGACCACCGTCGCCGTCGACGTGAAGACGCCACTCACGCAGTGTATCCCCGCCAGCGGAATACACCGCCGCACGAGTGAGAACACGGGCGCGCCGTCCATCACGGCGGCCTCGAATCGATAGAGCTTCGCGTGGGAATCGGCGAGCGCGTTCAGCCGCTGGTAGCCGTACACGACCGGGCCCTTGTTCGCGGATACGGCGTGGACGCCCGAGCGCAGCGTTTCGGCGAGATAGTCCAGTGCCGGCTGCCCGGTGTGCGCGTCGAGCGCGATCGACTCGAACACCACGTCGGGGCGCGCGGTGAGGAGCCAATCACCGATGTCGTAGCATCGCGTGGCCGACTGCGGGCTCGTCGGCGTTAGGCCACTGGCGTCCGCCCACCATCCGAGCGACCGGCTCGCGACGCCGGTGACCTGGCACGACACGCCATAGCGAACGGCCAGCTCGCTGCGCCGCGACTGGAGCAGGCGTTCGAGCGCCTTGGCGACGTTGCCGAACCCGAGGAAGGCGACCGCGTATCGACGCACTGTCGTACGGTCGCCCGGTCAGCGACGGCGGGCCGACGGCGACGACGCCATCGTCCGAAGCTCGCGCGCCTCATAGAGGCACGTCGCCACGACGATCTGGGTCACCAGAAGCAGCGCGCCAACAGCCAGCGCGAGCAGGCCTGGCATGCCTAACGTTGCAGTGTCGGGCCCGACAAGGCGCGCGATCGCGACCATGGCGTTGAACAGCACGTAGGCGCTCAGCAGCGCCGCGACGTACCAGACCTGACGGTTCGGGCGTCCGAGCCGCAGGCAGATGGCTCCGGCGAGCAGCGCCGTGCCGATCCAGTGCACGAACAGCACGATCGCCGGTCCACGCGGCGGAAACTGGATCCCGAAGGCCAGGACGATCGCGACGACCGCGTAGATCCCCTCGGCGTACCGGGCGATGCGGAGTGCCGTACTCGTGGTCAAACGAAGCTCGTTAGGCCTCGACCATGTGGTCCACCTGCACGTCGGCGACCGCGACCGCGATCGTTCCGAAGAGAGGTCACCGGCGCTTGAACCCTTCCACCAGGGCCGCGGCGCGCGCGGCGTCCGTGCCGGACAGCACGAACTGCAGCCGAACGCTGTTGAATATCGTGAAGTCGGTGCGCGGCTGGTTGCCGCGGTCGACGGTGGCGGTCAGTGTGGCGGCCACGTGGCGGAGCGGAACGCCATCCGCCTTTGCGATCACGTGGAGCAACTCCACGCCGCAGGCCGCGACGCCGGCGAGGTATGCCTCGGGTGGCGTCACCTCTTCACCGGGACACCCGTTCTGGACGGGACCATCGATGATGAAGTGATGATCGCGCGCGTTGCAAAGCACTCGGCCGAAGACGTCCGTCGAGCGTGCGCGAACCTCGTATTCACGAATGGGCTGAGGGGCGGTCATATCGGGTGACAACGTTAGTCGAACTCGAATCTCGGTGCGGCCTGCTCGGCCGTCACGCGTCCGGGCACGATCTCGGCGATCGCGTAATTCTCCGAGCGAACCGGCGCGCTCGCGAGCCGACGCAGCATCATGACCTGACCGACGTGCGTCAGCCCGTCCGCGACCGGGCCCTGCAAGAGCTTCTCCGGCTTGCAGCCAAGCGGCCGGTCTGTCGCGAGGTACTCATCCAGGCGAGTGAGCGCAGAGAAAAAGCGAGTCGACTCCGCGTCCCAGGTTCCCGGCGTAGCGACGTTCCACTTCTGATTCCCTTCCGCCAGCGAAACCCCCCACTCGAGCAAATCTCCGAGGTGCGCGAGGATCTGCAGCGGGCTCCGCGTCGCGTCGCCGATTCGAAAATCGGCGAGCTCGGGAGGAGCATTGCGGATTGCCTTGGCGCCGCGATACGCCAGCGTGGCCACGGCGTGCCGAAGCAGCTCGCGTTTGCCGAGTGCGATGTCGTTCGTGGGTTCAGTCATTATTTGCTCGTGACGTGACCGTACCCGATCAGGCGTGGACCCTCGAGCATGTCGAATTCCACGCCGGCAACGAGCTCGGATTGCGATCGGCCGGGATTGGCGAGGCGGATGGTCGCGTGAGCTCCGGCGCCCGGTGTCACCGGGTCCGACGGACCGGCGACGAATTCCACGTCAATGAGCCGGCCATGCCCGCCGCGAATGCGGAGCTGCGGTCGATACGCCACCGGCCACTCGGAGCTGAGATCGAGGGGAGTACGGCGCCCTCCTTCATCGAACGGAAGGAGTTGTATCCACACCTTGATGTAGCGAGCGGCGCCGTTAGTTCCCATGCGCCGTTACCCTGCCTATCGCGGGCTCTGCGGTCAAGACCCGCCTCGCGGAACGCGCGGCAGGGTGCGGCTAGCCTCCACGCTTGAAGTACTGCACGGCGCGCTCGTGCTTCTCGGCCGCCCCGCGCGATGCGAAGGTCCCAAGGTTACGGCGATGGCCGGTCTTCGGGTCCTTCTTCTTCGAGTAGAGGCGGTAGCGGCCGTCCTTCAGTTTGCGAATCATCGATTCAGGCGATCGGAGTTGGCGGAACTGTGCGAGCAGCAGGTGCACCGCGGGCGAACGCGATGTAGTCCGTCGATGCAGGTTCCCCGCCACCACCTCTGATCAGAAGCGCGATCTGTCCGCGATGATACGACCCGTGGAGTGCAACGTGAAGGAGGATGTCCTCGGTCGTGCTGCGGAACGCTCGGCCGTCGGTGGTCCGATAGTCGATCTCGCGATCGAGATCATCGGGGCCGAGCGATGACACCAACGCGTTCAACTCGGCCGCGTTGCGCGCGGCGAGCGCCGCGGCCTGTTCCAGCGTCAGGACCGGCCAGACGGCGACGTTGGATGGCCGGCCAGCGAGCCGGGCGAGCCACACGGCTTCGGCGCCAAGCACGTGTGAGTAGATCGTCAGTGCTCGCGCATCGGATGCGCCCGATGCCCGCAGCGCCCCGAGCGCTGCGGCGTCTGCCCACTCGAGATGCTCGATGAGCTTCCGCAGGTGGTCCGACATTCAGTGCAGGTGCGCGAACAGCCACTCCACGACGCGTTCGGGATGGACACCGTCGCGCTGTTCACGCGCGAGCGGGTGGTCCAGCTCGTTGGCGAGGGTGAACGTCGGAATCGTGGCAGGCCCGGACAGCGTTACCTCGCCGGGCAATCCGAGCGTGGACGAGTAACAGGTGAGCGCGTTCGCGAGCGTCGCCTGGAACGGAGGCTCGTCGTATTGAGCGGGATCGTCCCAGAGCTCGCGGGCGCGCACGAACGCCGCTTCGCTCACCTCGGCCCAGACGCCCCAGGCACACGCGTCGTCCTCGCCCCGGACCGGCATAGGAAGAAGCACCCGGAGGAAAAACCGCGCGTCGGAGGCCGAGCCGCCGTCATCGAGCCGGCATTCGTCGTTTCCTACGGTGGTGCGGGTGCTTCGCTCCTCAGGGGGTACGGCCAGATACGCGTCCGGGTAGGTGTAGCTCGGTTCCATCTCGCTCAGGTCGTGCTCGCCCCCGCACGTCCCGCACCGGACTTTGTCCATTGGCATTTGACCCTCTTGGTCGCCCGCACAATCGGCGACGGCGTCGCCGATCCTCTGATCGACGGAGAATGCGACGTGTACCGCTCCGTGTCCAGACTTTTTTCCGGCAAGGGTACGTTAGGCGTACGAGTCCGGCCTATCCGGTACAGATGTTTTGCGCTGTTTTGCTTCGTATGGGGTCAGACTCCTTGCGCATCGTTACAATGCGTCGGTCGGCCCGAAGTCATCCGCAGCACGCGTTAGGCCCGCCGCAGCGATCGACCCGGCCCGGCACCCATTAGTGGCGACCTGTTCAACTTCCGATGGGACCGCCACGAATCCGCAGGCTCAGCGCGAGCCGACGCTCGGCGAGCCGGGCCAGCGTGTCCGGCGCGAGATCCGCCGCACGATCCGCGTCGTGGATGAAGAGACCGCAGATCACCGCCACGCTCGCCCACGTCGCGAGCGATTCCCACAGCGCGGGATCATGAGGCAGCCGATCCAACAGGGTGTCGATCGCGTCGCCTAGCTCCCATTCAGGCGACGCTGGGAGCGCGTATGCCCACACGCCTGTGCGCTGAACGACGGGGACTCCGCCGATGTCGATCTCTTCGCCCCTGCGTGCCGCAACGTTTGGCGGAACGCCGAGCATACGTGTGATGCGCTCGGGGTCCAGGTCGTCGCCGGTGACGCGCAGCTCGATGTCCAGCCTTTCAATGTCTCTTCCGTCCGAGGGATCGGTCACGCGGAGGCACCCGTCGTTCGTGCGTCGCGCACGCGGTCGCGGACCTGGGCGAGATGATGCTTGAGGTGCAGCACGTAATCGCGCATCAGGTTGTCCAGCGTCGCGGGCTCGTCTGCCGAGTAGGGCTGCCACCCCAGCTGATCGAGGTTGTGTCGGTCATGCTTTCGATAGCGGACATCGGCGGGGACGGCGGCCATCACACGCGCGATGTGGCGATTGTACAAATGCCAGAGCGTGATGACCTCCTTCCACGGTGCGACCGCGTACTCCTGCCGGCGCACCCACTCGTTCTGTGCGTATCCGGGGAAGACGAGATCGTCCTGGCCGGCCGCGCGGACGAAACGCGTATGGTTGTTGGCCGCCGAGTCGATGAGATGGCCCATGATCTCGATCGCGGACCATGCACCTGGTTTCGGCTGCCATCGTGCGACCGCGTCGGGGACGGTGTCGAGCCACGCGGCCGTCTCGTCGACGGTGGTCGTGAGGTCGCGGATGTAGTCGGTGTCAGCTGTCGTCGTCATGCGCTGGTGGTGTGCCTAACGTGTAGGAAACCGGAGCTCGATGGCGCTGCCGGGCGACACCGCCTCCCACTCGGTGAACAGTTCCGCCCGTCGCTGGCGGATGCGAGCGAGGTCGTCGTCGGTGAGCGTTGGTGGGGTCGTCGGGATCTCGTGCTCGCGATAATAGATGGCTGTCTTGTCGTTGAAGTCCGCGGCGGACCACCGCGCCTGCGATGCCCGCTCGGCGTCGAGGAAGCTGACGATCAACTCGGCCACGCCGGCCTCCTCCGGCATTTGCCCGCGCGGCCACGGCGGACCGAAGTCCGAGATGTTCCAGCCGGTAGCGATGAGGCCGTAGAAGGCGGAGCGATACTCGAGCACGGTCTCCACCGCGTAGTGCGTGAGGTCGTGGCGCGGAAAGAACAGTCCCTGCGCGCCCTGTTGGCGCTGCCAGGTCACCGTTCCGTCGGCGCGAGTGCAGCTCAACGCGGCAGTGCCGTCGGTGTTCTTCTTGATGCGAATCGTTAGGCCCGCCATCAGAACCCTGCCCATGCGTTCGTGACCAGGCGCAACACCGATTGCTGCGCGAACCGGGTCTTGTAGTCCGCCATGACGTGCTGGACACGGGCCTCGACGTCTGGCGTCACGATGTGCACGAGCTCGACGACGAAACTCCGTTCGCGGACCAGCTGCCCGTTAGGCGCGCGCCACTGACCGGCGGCATCCCAGACGGTCGCGCCTTCCGGAAACGCCGGGGTCAGAACGGCCCGCACGAACCCATTCCAGGCGGAGTCGCTCACGATCGCGGTGTCGCCGATGTTCCGGCCGAAGTAGAGACGTTCCACGTGCGCCGCCTTGAGGCCGGCCGGTCTATTAGCCTGCACGCAGGCTGCGGTGCCGGCCGCCGTCAGCGCGATGGTCCAGGCACGTAACCAGGGACGTGGCATACGCTTCCACGCTCCGCGAAAAGGTCGGCAACGATTGAGTCAGGCGTCGACCCCGGCAAGCATACGAGGCCGCATCGTCGGTTACCAGTGCCAACGGCGCGGCCACCAAGCCGTCGCGCGACGGGTTTCGATTTCTTGCTCGTTGATCCATCGGGCGCGTGCGTTTAGCGTCCGGCATGAATCGGCATGCCGTTCTGCTCAGGACGCCCGCGGTGGCGTTGGTGGAGTTCGACCATCCCGCCGGGGCCGAGCACTCCGATCCGGATCACGAGGTGTCGGCGCAGGAGTCGATCAGCTTCGTGGAGGACGGCACCTTCCACGCGCACGTCGACGATGCACACTGGACGCTCGGCCCTGGGACGCTGTTCGTCACGCGTCCCGGGTTTGCGTTCCGCTGTCGCCACGTCGACGACGTGCCGACGGATCGATGCCTCACCGTGTCGTACTCGGAGCACGCGGTCGAAGACCTCATGCGTGTGGGCCTGCCGCCGCTTCGGCCACCACTCGCTCGCATGTCCGCGCGGCGTCAGTTCCTCCGTCATCGCCTGCGGTCGTGCGTTCCCGGAGATGAAGTGCGGCTCGAGCTGCTCGCTGGCGCGCTGTTCGAGTCGGTCACCGTGAACCGCCCGTCGGCGCCGGCGCGCACGGACAGTCAGCTCACGCCACTCATGCGACGCATCGAGCGCGCGGTGCAGCTGATCGAGACCGACTACGCGCGTGCGCTCACGCTCGGCGACCTCGCGTCGGCCGCGGGACTCAGCACGTTTTACTTCGCGCGGGTGTTCCAGCGATTCGTCGGCGTGCCGCCACATCGGTATCTCACGGGCGTACGGCTGCGTCACGCCGCGAAGATGCTCGACGACGGCGCGGCCGTGACGTTCACGTGCTACGAGGTCGGGTTCGGGTCGCTGAGCCACTTCGTCACGGCGTTCCGCAAGCGCTTCGGCGTCGTCCCGTCGGCCGTACGACACGGACGCCATGTGTATGCGCTTCGCGCGGGATTGTCGGCGCCGTCATGGACGGGCTGAGAAGTGGGGTCGGAGTCAAATTTCATCATTCCAACGTGGGCAAGAACCCGAAAGCGTTTCGACCGCGCCGGGGATAGGTTGCGTACGCCTGACGCGATGGCGTTAGGCGCCGGCCTTCGGGCCACAACCTTATCCGAGTGGAGATCCCGTGATGCGCGACGTGCTGGTGACCCGTTGGTCAGAGATCGGCGACAAGATGGTCAAGCTCGCCGAGGAGTTTCCGGAAGATCGATACGATGCTCACCCTGTGGCGGCCATCCGTTCGTTCGCGGATCAGCTGCGTCACGTGGCGTTCTGGAATCGCTACGTCCAGAAGACGCTGCGTCGAGAAGAAGCCGACGGACAAGCCAACGAGCTGTCGCGGGCGAGCTACCCAACGAAGGCGAAGATCCTGAAGGTCCTGCGCACGACGTTCGATGACGTGGCAAAGGAGCTTGCCGGAATGAACGGCAGCGCGACGAACGCAGACGCCGACACCATGGTGTCCTTCATCGAGCATGGCGGGGAACACTATGGCCAGCTCGTGGTGTACGCGCGGCTTGCGGGAGTCGTCCCGCCGGCCTCGCGAGTTTAGCGCTCAGTGAGCGCAGTGCCGAGTGTGTTGCAGCACAACACCGTGAGGAAAATGAGCGCGCCGGGGAAGATGCCTAACCACGGTTCCGACGTCATCGTCGTCTGCGCCTGATACAGCATGTTCCCCCAGCTCGCGGCGGGCGGCTGCACGCCCACGCCGAAGAAGCTGAGCGCGCTCTCGAGCAGGATCCCCCGGCCAACAGCCAGCGTGGTGGCGACAGCCGCCGTGGGCAGCACGCCAGGCAGCACGTGGCGCACGACGACGCGCGAGGACGCTGCTCCCAGCGCGCGCGCCGCGGTCACGAAGTCGTTTACCTTGATCGACTGCACTTCGGCGCGGACGACGCGGGCCGTCTCCATCCACCCGGCAGCGCCGACGAGCAGGACCAGCACCGGGACGTTAGGTGCGAGAATCGCCGCGGCAATCATGAGGAGAGGCAGCCGCGGTACCGCGAGCATGGCATCCGTGATCCGCATGAGCATCGCGTCGATCCAGCGACCGGTCCAACCCGCGGTCGCGCCGATCGCGACGCCGAGGAACACGCTCACGGTCGCCGACACGAATCCGACGGCGAGCGAGACGCGCGCGCCGAAGAGTACGCGGGTCAGCAGGTCGCGCCCGAGCTCGTCGGTGCCGAACCAGTGTGCGACGGAGGGTGCGGCGCGACGATGCGCCAGGTCGAGCGCGTCGAACGCGAACGGGGAGATCAACGGAGCCAACGCGGCGACCACCACGAGCGCGGTGAGAATCGCGCCCGCGATCAGGGCCTGACGAGGAAGCCGCGCGGTCGCTCGCATCACGACGCGGTTCTCGTGCGGGGATCGAGCGCGTGCACGGCGACGTCCGCGAGAAAGCTCAGCGTCACCACGGCCACCGATGCGCACATGAGAAACGCCATGAGGACCGCGTAGTCCCGCTTGGCGAGCGCTTCGGTGAACAGGCTGCCGATGCCGGGCCACGCGAACACGCTCTCGGTGACGACCGCGCCCGACGCCATGATCGATGCGTCGAGCAGCACGACGGTCGCGAACGGCAGCAGCGCGTGGCGCAGCGCGTGCCGCAGGACGATCCGAGTCTCAGTCACTCCGCGGGCACGCGCGGCGTTGGCGAATGGTTGCGCGAGCGCGAGTCGAACCGACCCGCGCAGGTAGCGCGACCAGCCGGCCGCGTGCGCGACCGCGAGCACCGAAACCGGCAGCACGAGGTGGGCGAGCCGGTCCGTGAGTCCGCCGCCGATGAACGACGCGCGTCCTGACGACGGCAACCAGCCTAACGTGTTGCTGAACAGCAGCTGGAGCACGAGGCCGAGCCAGAACACGGGAACCGAGAGGCCGGCAACGGCGCCGATGCTGGCGGCGTGATCCACGCCGCGCCGCATCGCTGCCCCGACGCCGACGCCGATGGAGACGACCACGGCGACGACGGTGGAAATACCGACGAGCTGCAGCGTGGCAGGGACGCGCTCGAGCATGCGTTCGGTCACCGGACGGCCGTCGGCGTAACTGTAGCCCCAGTCGCCTCGAACGAACGAGGCCAGCCACGACAGGTACTGGGTGCCTAACGGCTTGTCGAGGCCCATCGCACGCTTCAATCGCTCGATGTCTTCGGGGCGAACGTTCGGGTTGTCGAGGTAGAGGCTGAGCGGCCCCCCCGGTGCGGCGTGTATCAGGCCGAAGACGAGCAGGGAGATGATGAGGAGCAGCGGAACGGCCTGCGCGAGGCGTCTAGCGGCGAAGGACAAGCGGGTGGCTGGGTTTTGGTTTCAGGGGCTCTGACCCCTTGAAACGCCGGTCGGGCCGAATTCCCACTCGTGCACGTTCCAGAACGGCCCGGCATTCGTCGGGTTGCCCTTGAAGTTGCGCAGCGACGCCGGCACCGCATCGATCTTCGCCGTGTTGTACAGCACGAGCTCCGGTACGAGCTGCGCGACGCGCCGCTGCGCCGCGCGCAGCAGCTCTGCGCGCTTCGTCTGGTCGACCGTGCGATCGGACGCGTACAGCACGCGCGTAAGGGAGTCGTCGGCGAAGTAGTTGATGTTTCGCCCCGCCGGTGGCGTCCGGTCGCTAGCGAAGACGAGCGTGATCTCCGGGTCCGCGCCGGACTGCCACCAGTGCAGCATGGCGTCGAAGTCGCCGCTGAACCACACCGAGCTGATCGTCGTTCCGTCAATGAGCTTGACCGACACGTTCACGCCCACGTCGCGGAACTGCCGCTGGAGCGCCTGGGCGACGTTCTCGCGGATGGCGAAGCCTGCCTGGGTAATGAGCGTGAACGCGAGCGGCTGGCCGTCCTTCACTCGCGTCCCGTCGGGCCCGCGCTTCCAGCCGGCTTCGTCCAGCAGGCGATTCGAAGTCGAGGGGTCGAACGGGTACCGCGTGACGTTAGGCTCGTAGGCCCACGACAGCGGCTGGATCGGTCCGTCCACCGTCGTGACGAGGCTGTCGAGGATGGTTCGGACGAGCAGGTCGCGGTCGATCGCGTGGGCAAGCGCCTGACGGACGCGCAGATCCTTGAATGGCGGGAAGTGCTTCTCGTTCAGCGTCACGTGCTCATAGCCGTTACCGAGCACCTGGTTGAGTCGGATGGACGGGAGGCCGCGCAGCTCGCGCACCTTGTCCCACGGCACGAGCGCCACGAGGTGCACCTCGCCGGACTTGAGCTGATTGATGCGCGTGGTCGTGTTCGGGAGAAAGCGAAAGAGAATGCGGTTGATCTTCGGGTAGTCTGGGCCTCGCCAGTAATCCTTGACCTTTTCGAGCAGCACGTACTCGCCGGTCTTCCACTCGGCGATGCGATACGGACCCGTGCCCATCGGGTTGCGATTGTAGTCGTTCGCCTGGTCGATGTTGCGGCCCTCCAGCAGGTGCTTCGGCAGCGTGCCGCGGAAGAACTGCATCTGATAGGGTGCGTACACTTCCTTGTAGTGCACGACTGCCGTGAGCGAATCCGGCGTGTCGACGGAGGCGATCCGGTCGAAGCCGTCGGTACTCTCGGGCTTCCAGTCGCCCTTGTTGATGGCGTCGACGGTGAACTTGACGTCGGCGGAGGTGTGCGGCTTGCCGTCGTGCCACTTCACGCCGGGCCGGAGCTTCCAGGTGACGTCCATGCCGCCGTCGGGACGCATCACGACGCCGCCATTCTGAATCGTGGGAATGTCGGCGGCGAGCACGGGGACGGCGTTCATTTTCTCGTCGTTCGTGACGAGCCCTTCGACGACGCACGACTGGATGTCTTCCAGGATGTGCGTCGCGTAGCGGTTCATGGTGTCGGGCTCGCGGTCGTAGCCGACGATGAGCAGGTCGTTGGACGGTCCCGACCGAGAGGTGTCGCGCGCGCAGCCGCCGACGAGCATCGCGAGTACGACGACGCGCGCGACACGGGAACCGGGAACGGGGAACCGGTTGTCATTCCGAGCGAAGCGAGGAATCCTCATCATCCTGATCGAGAGGCTTCGGTCAGCATGCGAGTAATGAGAGGCACCGGAACCGACCCATAGCCAAGCAGCTCCCCATGAAATCGCCGGAGGGAGAACCTCGAGCCCTCCCGTCGCTGCATCTCGGCGCGCAAATCGTGGATCCCTTGCGTGCCTAACCAGTACATGATCGCCGTACAGGGAAACATCGAATTCTTGACCGCCTCCGCTCGTGCGGCGTCTGCGCTCATGCCCACGAGTTGGGTGTAGAACGCCATCGCCTCGGTGAACGACATGGTCCCCTGATGAAACTCGATGTCCACGATGGCGCGCGCGAGCATGCGTACGCGCGTGTGTTGCTGCGACACGCGCTCGAGCGGCGTGAGGAATCCGAGCTCCTCCATGAGGTCGGTCGCGTAGCACGCCCAACCCTCGGCCATCGTGCCGCCGCAGAACATGCCGATCCGGTTCGCGCAGTCGACCCCTGCCACCGTGCCCACGCGTGATCGCTGCTGGTTGTACGCGAACCAGTTCTGCACGTGATGGCCGATTGCACCGTGATGCACGACGTGATTCAACTTGATGGTGCTGTTGTTCCAGGCGCCGAGATGCTGCTCGGCAGCCGCCGGCTCACTTGGTAATGGCGGGACGACGTAGTCGTACGTCGTGTACGGGTCGAACGGAGCAGGGGAGCGGTAGTAGAGATAGTAGAGGTATGGCGCGGCGTCGGCGGTCCATGCAGGGAAGGGCACATAACGAATCGGCCAGTCAGGCCAGCTCACGACATTCGCCGCTGTCGCGGAGACGAAACAGGCGCGCCAGGTGTCTCGGAATGCAGCGAGATACTCGTCAGGCGACGGGCGGTCTGCCGCGAGCTGCGCCTGCGCGTCGTCCAATGACGCGGCGACGGACCGCGCCATGAGGTCGAGCTCCGAGTGCGCGGCGTCGAATCGCTCCCGTACCTCGGCAAGAAGGTCGGTGCGGGACCGGATGCAGAAGTGACCGCGAGACAAGAGCAGGTCGAACAGGTCTGGACCGCAGGACATTGCCGATTCAGGTGCTTCCGGTTGCGAGCGCAGCCACTCGGCGAACGCCTGAAGGTGCCGGCTTGCTCCAGCAGCAGCGTTCAGTACTTGGGTCGTGCGTGGCGCCGAAAGGTTCAGCGCGGCAATCCACCGCTTTACGCCTTCTCCGAGAAGTACGGCAGCGCCCTCGCAATCGCGCCCGGCACGGTCGACCCACCGCCGCGGGAGCGGCGTGCCGACACGTGGACCGAGGAAGCCACCAGTGCCGTCCGCTCGACGCGCTGCGAGGTCGGCCCGGACTTCCAACGGCGCGAAGTCTCGAATCATCAGCGCGACGATCGAGAACACCGCCTCGCCCGTCCAGAGCGCAGGATTCCCCCTCGGCCCATGGAGACTTGCATTCTCCGCGCGCTGGATCTCGAGGAATCCCCGCGCCAGTTCGGCGTCGAGTAGGTCCGGGCTGGTTCGAAACGCAGCGGCGGACGTCGGCGTGGGATACTCACGCGCGAGCGCATCGCCTAACGACCGCATCTCGTCGTCCATCGCCGCCAACCCCTCAGGCGACCAGTCGGGTAGACGATCATCGTACGCATGCACGCCGGTGAACGTCGCGTTTACCGGGCGCCGAGCGTAGTAATGCGTGAAGAAGTCGTCGATCGCGGTCACGCGCCGCGCTCAACGTCCAGCGGAATCGACACCCATCGCCGCTCGCGAAACGACAGCTCCACGGCGTTGATCAGCTCCTGCACGTGCGCGCCATCCTCGAAGTTCCCCTCGTTCTCCGCGCCGTCGCTCAGAATTTCCGAGAGAAAGGAGTGCACGAGGTTCGCGTAGAAGAGCGACCGCCACGACTCCCGTTTGGTCCCCCCGGGCGGATAATAGCGCTCGGGCACCTCGATCTCGCGGAACTCCACCTGGTCGGCCGTCGCGGCCTTGAGCGACTCGCAGATCCCGTTCTCCTCCACGAGGCGGCAGATGAGTGCGCCCTTGCTTCCGTAGACGCGAGCCTCGAGCCCTGGGTAGTTGCCGACCGTCACGAAGCTCGTCTGGACCGAGCCTAACGCGCCGCTCGCGAACTCGCCGATGAAGATGTCGCCGTCATCGATGTTCATGCGCATCATGCGGCCGGTCGCCCGGACCACGCGGTCGGGGATGAAGTTCTTCATCGTCCCGACCACCTGGCTGAAGCGGCTGCCCATGAACAGATGCCCCAGGTCCATGATCGGCGCGCCGTAGCCCTCGAGCGACGACACCTGAATGACCGACTGATCGGCCTCGTGGTCCACCTGCCGCAGCGGGTTCTGCGGGTCCAGCCACTGCGAGTTCTGCTCGTAGCCGTTGAAGATGAAGGGCGTGCCCACGAACCCCTGGTCGATGAGGTCCTTCATGTGCTGCATGGCCGGACTGTACCGGAACGTGAAGCCAAGCTTCGTCTTCACCCCCTGCCGTTTCGCCAGGGCGGAGGCGCGCAGGGTGTCGCGATAGTCGTAGGCCACGGGCTTCTCGCACAGAACGTGCTTCCCGGCCTCGAGTGCCGCCCAGCTCAACTCGAAGTGCGTGGTGCTGGGCGTGCAGACATCCACGAGATCGATGTCCTTTCGGGCGATGAGCGCTGCGTGCGAGTCGTACACGTCGGGTATGCCGAACTTTTCGGCGAATGCCTTCGCGCGCTCGACGATCGGATCGGCGATGGCAACGAGCTCACACCGTGGGTCACGCTTGTAGCCCGGGATGTGCGCGAACTCCGCCCACGCGCCCGCGCCAAGAACACCGACGCGCACGCGCCCGCTCGCTGGCCTCCGGTGCGCGGGACTCACTGGATCACCGCGCCGCTGTCGCCCGGAAGCAGCAGCTGCCGCTGCGCCCAGATCGGTGCGATGCCATTCGTCATGAATCGCTCGTGGAACTCGCGCAGGGAGAACTTCGCGCCCATTCGCTTCTCGTAATCGGCGCGGAGCTTGAGAATCCCGCGCTTGCCGAGAAAGTAGCCGCCGTACGTGGGATCGTACGTGCCGCGCTCGGCCTCTCGCTTCGCGGCTGGCGCGGCGACGTAGGCGTCCTTCTCGAAGCAGCGTTGGGCATCCGCGAGCGTCCACTGCTTGGTGTGCAGCTTGATGCCCGACAGCAGCCGACAGATGCGCGTCAGCGCATCGCTCAGCTGGGCCAGGCGAAGCTTCGGATCCCCGTTGCCGTAGCCTTCGTCGAGTATCATCTGCTCGGAGTAGTGGGCCCACCCGTCCTGGCCGGATGAGGGCTGGGGAAACGGGTTCAATCCGATCCAGATGCGCCGCACCTTGCCGGGTGTCCGCCGCATGTACGTCGAGTGCAGCCAGTGACCCGGTATTGCCTCGTGGGCCGACGTGTTCGTGAGGGACGCGTAGTTGTACCGCTCGAGCCACGCCTCCTGCTCGGCCGGCGACAGGCCGGGCTCTGCTTCGGTGATGTAGTAGATGCTCTTCACCGGCGTCTTCTCGAGCGGGGGCGACGCGTGCATCGACCCGAATCCGAGGTCGAAGGGCAGGGACGGGGCAACGACCACGTGCTCGTTAGGTGGCAGCGTGGCGATCCTGCGCGCGGACACGAACGCCGCAAGCGAGTCGACAATCGCCTGGGTCGCCGCGACGACCCGTCCCGCCTTCGGGTGGTCCTTTCGCACGTCCTCCCACACCTTTACCGCATCGCGCTTCGGGTCGAGCTTCGCGGCTGCCGTACGAAACTCCGCCTGCGATCGCGCCAGCTCCCGTTCGCCGATCGCGACCAGCGTGGGGAGCGGCGTGTCGATCAGCTCTTCCGCGCGATAGCGTCGAGCGAGGTTGGCCGCACCGATGGTGAAATCGCCCGTCGCCTTCGGAATGACGTCGCGCTCCAAATACGCGACGTACGCGGCGATCTGCGGGATTGCCGCGTCGGCGGCCTTTCGAAGCGAGTCCCGCAGCGCGGCGTTAGGCTCGGACGCGAAGGCCAGATCGAGATCGTGGCCGAGCATCTCCTGTGCGCCCCGCATGAAGCCAGCGCCGCGCTCGGCGAACAGACGTGGTGGGTTGACCACGTTCGTTTTCGCGTCGGTCAGGAAGGCCGGAAGCTGGTGAAGCTTGGCGATGATCCGGCGCATGCGTACCGGCGCTGGATCGCTCGTCATGGTCATCAGGTTGTGCACGCCATCGGCGAGTGCCGACGCGTACAGCATTGGATTTCGGCGCCAGTTCTGGAGCGTCTGCTGCTCGAGCAGCCACCCGTCGATGATGCCGAGCAGAATGCGCTGATCGACGCGTTCGTCGGGGGTCAGCGTTTTCGGATCGAAGGCGCGAAGCTCGGTCGCATCCTTTTCGAGAGCCTTCACTTCTGCGGCGATCCCGGCGGCGGAGAAGTCGTCGAGTCGATCGTCGTGATCGTGAATGCCGTTGCCGGCAGCGATGGACGGATGCCTGCGCGCGAAGTCGTCGAGGTAGCGGTCGACGAAACGCGCGAACGCCGGGGACTGGGCCTCGAGCCGAGATACGAGGCTGACGGTGGCAATGAGGGCGAGCGTGATGACTGATCTCAAGGCGACGCTGGCTGGGGGCCGAATTCACGGGTCGCCAAAGGTGCGCGTCGCGGCGTCAGGTCGCAAATTGGGGTCAGAGTCCTGATCCATCATTCCAACGCCGTCGGCGTTGGAATGATGGATCAGGACTCTGACCCCAAACGGAGCCTTATGACGCTTCGCATTGCATGCCTTGCCGCCGTTCTCGCCCTGCCTGCTCCCGCCTGGTCGCAGAAAGGGAAATCCGTCGACTGGCCGATCTACGGCGGCACGACGGACAACACTCGCTACTCCACCCTCGATCAGATCACGCCGGCCAACGTCGGCCAGCTCAGGGTCGCGTGGACGTACGACACGCACGACGAGTTTCCCGGCTCGGAGTTCCAGCCGAACCCCATAGTCATCGATGGCGTGATGTACGCAACGACGCCGAAGCTCCGCGTCGTCGCGCTAGATGCGGCGACCGGGCGAGAGATCTGGACGTTCGATCCGAACACGATCGATCCGAAAAGCGGGAGGTTCCGCCATCGCGGCGTGACCGTCTACCGCGACCGGGTGTTCGTGACGCACCGCAACAACTTGTGGGCGCTCGACCGGAAGACCGGCCGGCCGATCGGCACCTTCGGCGACAGCGGGCGCGTAGATCTGCGGAAAGGGCTGGGGCGTCCATTCGAATCGCAGTCGGTGAGCGCGAGTACTCCGGGTGTGATGTTCGACGGACTCTACATCATCGGCAGCTCGGTGGCCGAGAGCCTCCCATCATCGCCTGGAGACATACGCGCCTACAACGCGATGACGGGTAAGATCGCGTGGGTCTTCCACACGATCCCGCGGCCGGGTGAGTACGGCTCTGACACCTGGCCACCGGATGCCTACAAGGTCTCGGGCGGCACGAACGCCTGGGCAGGTCTGACGGTCGACCACAAGCTGGGGATCGTTTACGGCGCCACGGGCTCTGCCGCGTTCGACTTCTACGGCTCCAACCGGATCGGCGACAACCTGTTCGCGAACAGCGTCATTGCGCTCGACGCGCGAACGGGGAAGCGCGTGTGGCATTTCCAGACGGTAAAGCACGATCTCTGGGACATGGACCTCCCGTCGCCCCCGGCGCTCGTCACCGTCAAGCGCGACGGCAAGCCGGTCGACGCGCTCGCCCAGATCACGAAGACCGGTTTCGTCTTCGTCTTCGACCGAAAGACGGGGAAGCCGCTGTTTCCGATCGAGTACCGCGAGTTCCCCGCGTCGACACTGGATGGCGAGCGGGCAAGCACGACACAGCCGGTACCGGTCAAACCGCCGCCATTCGTTAGGCAGACGCTGACCGAGGACATGCTCACGAACCGCACGCCCGAGGCGCACGCGTCGGCGCTCAAGACGTTCCGCGCGCACAAATACGCCGGGATGTTCCAGCCGCCGAGCGTGGATGGGTCGATCGTGTTTCCCGGCTACGACGGCGGCGGTGAGTGGGGCGGCCCGGCCTTCGATCCTGAGACGGGACTCCTGTACGTCAACGCGAACGAGATGGGGTGGCTGCTAAAGATGATGCCTCGTGATGATCACTCGCTGTACAGGAGCCAGTGCGCGAGCTGTCATGGTGACGACATGAGCGGCGGCACGGTGGCACCGTCGCTGCTCGGCGTCGCGCAGCGCCATTCGCGCGAGGAGCTCGCGACCATCATTCGTCAGGGTACCGGCCGCATGCCCGGCTTTGCCGAGATGCTCGAGGGCGGAGCGATCAACGATCTCGTGAATTTCCTCATCACCGGGAAGGACGTCGCCGAGACGGCAACGACGAACCCGAACATCCTCAAGTATCGAAACACGGGATACCCGATCTTCCTCGACAACGAGGGCTACCCCGGCGTCGCGCCGCCGTGGGGGACGCTGAACGCGATCGACTTGAATGCGGGCGAGATCCGATGGACGATCCCATTCGGCGAATACCCGGCGCTCACCGCGAAGGGCATAAAGAACACGGGGACGGACAACTATGGTGGCCCGGTGGTGACGAAGAACGGTCTCTTGTTCATCGGGGCGACGACGTACGACAGGAAATTCCACGTGTTCGACAAGCGGACGGGCGCGCTCCTGTGGGAGGCGGAGCTACCCGCGTCAGGCAACGCGACGCCGTCACTTTACATGGTCAACGGCAAGGAGTACGTGGTGATCGCGGCGGGGGGCGGGAAGAACGGTGCGCCGTCGGGTGGGACGTTCGTGGCGTTTAGTCTACCTTAGGGACATCGGGACCAGGGACTGGGGACTCGGACGGGAGGCCACTAGCGCATAGGAGGTCTCCTCGAGTAGAGAGGCCTGGGTAGCCGAGTCCAAAGTCCCTGGTCCCCAGTCCCGACAGACCGGTCCCGTTCTAGATCGTTCGGCTATCGTAGGCCCAATGCAACAACGCTTGCCGCTGTCGTCGCCGACACGTTAGGTCTCGCGGCCGACAGCCGCGCTTGACCTGCGCCACGTGGCGCGCGATCTGGCGCCACCGGCGAATCTGGCGGTCGTCATCCAGGCAGCGACGGCCCAGGTAGTAGCGGCAATACCACTGGAACCAGCCGCGCGGATCCTCCTCGTAGATCCAACCCTTCTTGCGCCACACCGAGAGCGGCTGCGACGCCCGCACGCCGAAATAATTCAGCGTCGCGTTGTACCCCTCCGGCGAGAGCTTCGCCTTCGCGAACCAGCTCGCCGGAAACTCGGCGCGGCAGTCCGTCATGTACTTGCCGCCGAACACACCTAACGCGAGCAGCTCGGGCGGCGTGAGCTGTGGTTCGAACCCCGCATCATAGTTGCGGCCCGTCGGTTCGGTGAGCAGGTACGTGTAGCCTTGCTGCATGAGGTCGTTCACGACCACGCGGCGCGGTAGCGTCACGTCAGCGCACCACGCCGCCTGGCCACTCGTCCGCCAGAATCGCGTACACCTCGAGATCCTCGAACCGGTCGTTCTTGCGCACGGCGTGTCGACTCACACCCTCTGATCGCATGCCCAGCTTCTGCATGACTCGGCCGGACGCCGGATTCCGCGTTAGGTAATGCGCCTGGATACGGTGCAGTCCGAGCCGCGCGAAGCCGAACTCCACCAAAGCGGCTGCGGCCTCGGTGGCGTACCCGCGATTCCAGTACGGAACGCCCAGCCAGTAGCCGAGCTCCGCGTGGGCGTGGGCCGGCGTGATCGTCAACCCCACCGCGCCGACCAGCCCACCGCTGCCCGCATCGGCGACAGCGTACGTCACACCCGTGCCGGCGGCCCACGTAACCGGATGGGTCGCGATCCACTGTTCGGCGGCGCCCGCCGGATACGGATGCGGAATGTGCAGCGTGGTGTCGGCGACCTCGCGCGCGCCCGCGAGGACCTGCACTGCCAGTGCATCGTCGAGCACGAACGGCCGAAGGACGAGCCGCCGCGTCGTGAGCACGGGTTGCTCGTTCACAGGATTGTGCTCATGGTGCGGCGCTCGCGACGTGCAGCAGTCGCTCACGCTCCGCGCCAGCGTAGAGGCGGCCGTTGGCCACGACCGCCGAGATACGCCGAGTGTTCCGGATGTCCCGAAGCGGGTTCGCGTCGAGCAGCAGCAGGTCCGCTAGCTTCCCCGCCGCGACCGTCCCGAGGGAATCGAGCATGCCGAAATATCGTGCGGGCTCGAGCGTCGCTGATCGCAGCACCTCGAACGGCGACATGCCGCCGCGGGCGAGCAGCGTGAGCTCCTCGTGGAGGCCGAAGCCCGGCGGACTGTTTCGCAGCGGCGCGTCAGTCCCGGTGAGGACGTGCACGCCGGCGCGCTGCATCGCCGCGACCTGCCGGAGCCGATTCTCCAGCATCGCTCGGCCAACCGAGTCGGCGTTCGGCGGGATGCTGTCGGGCATCGGAAAGATCTGCGCCACGTAGTCACGGACCGATTTCGGCAGGTAATGGGCGAGCGAGTCGCCCGGCACGGCCCGCGTTGGCCACACGGCGACTTCGACCTGGGCGGTGAACGTCGGCGTGACGTACGTGCCGTTCCGCACGAACTTCGCGTACAGTGGCGCGAGGTTCTCACTCGAGCACCGACCAAGCGCGCCCTGTACCGCGTACCGGGGCTCGAGCGCGACCGAGTCGGTGGGCGTGCACTCGGCGGGGATGGCGAGCAGGTGCTCGATGCTTTTCTGTCCGGAGTCCGACGCGGCAGCGGAACCAACTACCCGCGGCACGTGACCGGCGAACACCACACCGCGCTCGCGCGCGCGACGGGCGATCGCGAAATACGACTCCGCGTTGAGCTGCGAGTGGACCTTGATGAAGTCCACGCCGAGCGCGATGAGCGAGTCCACGCCGGCGGTCGCCTCGGCGGCGTTCCGCGCCAGCAGATGGGGAATGGGGACGTCGCCGCCCTCGAGGTACGGGCCTGAAGCGATTATCCGCGGGCCAACCAGTTGCCCGCGTGCGATCTCCGACCTCCAGGTTTTCAGCGTATCCCAATCGCCGGCCATGTCGCGAACGCCGGTGACACCGTTGGCAACGTAAAGCGGCAGCAGCTCACGTCCGCCGGAGATCGCGGTGTGCACGTGCATGTCCCATAAGCCGGGGATGAGAAACTTCCCCCGCCCGTCGACGACCCGGGCGCCGCTTGGCACCGTGACGGACGCTGACTTCCCGACGTGGACGATGCGGTGGCCCTCGATCATCACCGTCTGATCGGTGCGCGGACGAGCAGCGTCACCGTCGATGACGCTCACGTGTGTGATGGCAATGCTCGACTGACCGACGGCCGGGATCGGCGCGAAGGCAACGGTAACCGCGATGGCAACCAGCCGGGCGATCGCGCCGGCGAAACGGGATGGACGCATGGCGCAAGAAGATGACGGGGCGCCGTGCCGCGCACGAGAGGTGACCCGGTCTTCGGTCAGGGCTTGGCCCAACTGCGGGCATTCCAGGCCTCCGCCGCTCGTTCGACTACCAACCGTGCTCGTCATGCGCGACCTTACGTTCGACTCCGAAGGAGTATTCGTGTACAGACCGATCGAGACTCATCGAGGCGTCGTGTACCCATGGATGATCGATCACGTGGGGCACATGAACGTCCAGTTCTATACCGCCCGATTCGACGAGGCGACGTGGCAGTTTCTCGCGCAGCTGGGGCTCACGCCGTCCTTTCTCAAGCGGACCAACCGGAGCGCTGTGGCGGTGGACCAGCGCACCCAGTATAAGCGGGAGCTGATCGCCGGTTCTCTCATCCACATTACGACGGAGCTCGTGTCGCTTGGCCGCTCGAGCATCCGCTTCCTGCACCGCATGTACGACAGTGAGACGGGCGACGAGGTCGCCACGAGCGAGTTGGTCGGCGTGTACTTCGACGTCGACAACCGATCGTCGGCACCGATTCCCCCGTCGGTTCATCACCGCGCGCGCGACTTCGAGATCGGCCGGACGGATCTTCTCGAGCCAGGGAACACCGAGGAGATGGTCGCGGCATCCTGACTCGGCGTTGCCGCTTGAAGACGCTGAACGGCGCGTGGCCCCGGGGCACGCGCCGTTCGCGCTTCGGGTGAATCGTTAGGTGGCTGCGACCTATTGCGACAGCGCCTTGAGGACGTTGATGCGGCCGTACCCGTAGAAAGGATCCCTGCCGGGCGCCCCGAGGTTGTCCACCCCGTTGATCAGCATCTGCTTGATCTGTGACGGTCTTCCTTTGCCGTACTTCGCGATCATCTGTGCGACCAGCCCCGTTACGTGGGGAGCCGAGAGGGATGTGCCGTCGGCACCGAGGATGAACGTGCCGGAGATGCACGGGAACGTTGGCGCGTTGTTCACCACCTGGAGGAGATGTCGCGCGCACAGCGCCGACACGAACCCGAATTCGGTGCCGCCCGGTGCAGCAACCGTAATACTCTGCCGGCCGATATTGGAGTAGTCGGCGGGCGCATCCACGTTGCCCCACGGGCCCTGGAATTCCGTACCGGACGTCGGTCCCGTAGCCGACACGCAGATCACGTGCGGGGCCTCGCAGAACACGGTGAAAGTCCGGCCGTCGCCGTCCATGTCGATCGCGTCGTTGCCGGCCGCGACGACAACCACCATCCCCTTGCGTTGCGCGTAATTGAGCACGCGGTTCACGATGCCGACGAACTGCCCGTTGCCCGCCTTGTCCACTCCGCCCGGGGCGTCGATGCTCATGTTTGCCACGTCCGCCCCGTGGTCGGCGGCCCAGACGATGCCCGCCAGAATTCCCGCGAGCGAGCCGCTGCCGGTAAAGCCGAGCACCTTGACCGCCATGAGTCGTGTACGGGAGCTCACCCCCGCGAACGCGACGGCATTCGAGGACGCCTGCGTCGCGACGAGCGTCCCATGGCCACCGAGGTCGTCGATCGGGTTGCGCGTCGGGAAGAGCGCCGCGATAATCGCGTCGTCACTCGGAACGAATGAGACGGACCGCGTCAGGTCGACGAGCCCGTTCATATCGAAATTGTCGTAGTCGATGCCGCTGTCGAGAATCGCCGCGGTGACGTTAGGCGATCCCAGGTTGCCGGCCGCCCACGCAGCCGGCGCGTTGACCGCGACCATGTTCCACTGAAGGCTGGGGAACAGCAGCGCGGCGGCTGGGTTGGTCGGGCTCGTGGCAGAGACATCCGCCGCGACAGCGTTACCGCGCTGCACGGCCTCGACCTGGATGGTGACGTCAGGGTAGACGGACGCGATGCCGGGGGATCGGGCGAGCGTCGCGGCGGCTGTCGCGCTGAGGCCGCTGACGCCCGCGAAGCCGGCGCCTTCGGCCACGAAATCTACCTTCCCGCCTAACGCGGCGACCTGGCTGCTGAAATCCTTGAGAAGCTGGCCGTTGAACTCGACAACCGATCGGTTGGCGCCAGTCGCTTGCACGGCCACGCTCGCCGTGGGGCTGGAAACAGCGGTCGGCTGCACCGGGTCCTCCGAGCACGCCGACACCACGACCGCGACGGTCAATGGAAGAACTTTGACTCGCATCGCACCACTCCAGGAGGAGACTGAGGCGCCAGAATGTCCATGCGGTCAGGCGTTGTCAACGACGGGCGCGTTGGGGACCGAAGCGTCCAGTACACTCGCCAGTTCTCGAACACCACGCCGGATTTCGGTCACATCGACCGCTGCGAACCCGACCGCACTTGCGGCAGGTCGTCGGGCAGGACGGTGCCGACGTACGTGCCAGAGCCGGTGCTGCCCTGCACGTAGCCTTCGGGGAGCTGGTCGAACGCACTGACCACCGTCCCTCGCGATACGCCCTGCTGGCGAACGAGGTCGCGACTAGACCATCTCGATCATACCATTGTCCTGTCGCTGTCGTCGTTGCCACCCCGATCACGTCATCACGCGAGGCCGTCATGCTGCGCCGCCTGCTTCTGCTCGCAACGATTGCTGGAGTCGCCTGTCAACGTGCGCCGTCCGCGAAGACCCTGGCCCTCGTGAGCGAGGCACATGCCGAATCCGTACCGGCTCGTGGACAGGCGCCATACGTCCACGCCCTGGAGCCCATGGATGGCTCGCATCTCAAGGTGACGGTGGTCGAGGTGAGATATGGCCCCGGTGAGTCATCGAAGCCGCACAGTCATCCCTGCCCGGTGATCGGCTATGTCATCGAGGGCGCATTCCGCACGCAGGTGCGCGGCGAGAAGGAAATGGTGTACACGGCCGGCCAGAGTTTTTACGAGGCA
>Ga0207674_10001127_pt1 | contig 34658 bp, 25 predicted proteins | sample KBSCornC72_FD_184303 | JGI IMG/M metagenome (GOLD analysis project Ga0207674, IMG submission 184303) | Corn rhizosphere microbial communities from Kellogg Biological Station, Michigan, USA - KBS Corn C7-2 (SPAdes) (version 2) | ecosystem: Host-associated > Plants > Roots > Rhizosphere > Soil ...
GGCGTGACGCCGCTGATGGCGAAGCGGATTGTCACCGACCGCATGGCGCGCGGGCCGTTCACGACTGCGGACGGCCTTCGACGAGTGATCGGCGTCGGCAACGGCTTTCTCAAGCGCATCGACACCTTGATCACCTTCTCAGGCACCTTCGTTCAGCCGAGCGTGTCGGATTCGATCATCAAGAAGCGACGACCCAGGCGCCGCGGGACTTAGACGACGACCCTTTAACCACGAGCGACGTGAAAGTTGAACGTGGCGGTCTTGAACGTTCCCATCAGCCGGAGCCAGATCGGAAGCAGCATCTCCACCCCACGCGCCGACGAAATGTCTCCCAAGTCGATGATGGTCTTCCAGCCGAACGAGCGTAGCAGCTCGCTGACCTGGGATTTGGCGCCGGCGTCGTTTCCGCTAACGAAGATGTCGTGATCGCCGGGCACCACGGACGGGTTCACCATGACGGCGGCGTTCGTCGTGTTGAGGGTCTTCACGACCTTCGCGTCCGGAAACGCCCGCTGAATCTGCTCGGCGATCGAATCCGAATTGCAGACGGAGAGCGTGGGCGGCATGCCGTGCGAGAAGTCGAGCGGATTGGAGACGTCGACGAGCACTTTCCCCGCGAGGTTGGCGGCGCCGGCGCTGTGCAGCGCTTCGAGCGATACCATGCCCGACGTACAGTTGAACACGATCTCACCGAACGAGGCTGCGTCGGCAAAGGTGCCCTGACTTGCGTGCGAGCCATGCTGCGCGACCCACTTTGCGGCTTTCTCGTTCGTCGCGGTTCGCGATCCTAGCTTCACGTCGTGCCCGAGGTCGGCGAGCTTGCCGCCAATGGTCTGTCCGACGACGCCGGTACCAAGTATTCCGATGCGCACGGTTCCATCCATGAATCGTTGCCAAAACTTCGCTCATGGTGGAAGCCCGCTCCCAGGCTTCCCGAACGGTCGGCGCTCGTGTTTCTTCCAACCCGATTCCGGAGAACCATCGACGAACGGACGACGCAGCTAACTCCCGATGACTCGGTTCCGCGTTCTCGCCACCGACGAGGTCGATCCGCGCGGCGTGGAGCTCTTGCGCGCCGAGCCTTCTCTCGTGGTGGACGAGCGGCCGACTCGACCGTGGCAGGAGCTGCGCGGCGAGATCGGCGAGTACGACGCGTTCGTCGGCCGCAGCGCCACTCGACTTCCCGCCGAGCTGCTGCGCGATGCCAAGCGGCTCCAGGTGATCGGACGCGCGGGTGTCGGAATCCCTGGAGTCATCGGCGAGGTCGGAACCGTATCGGGAAGCGCGGGCATCAACATCGCCGAGTATCATCAGGCGCGCATGACGCAGGATGGGGAAGCGCTGGCCGCGATCTCGGTGGATGGAACGGTGAGCGAGCAGGTGCGACGCCGGTTGCTCGAGGTGGCGTCGGTACGATCGGCGACGGTGATCGAAGGCGACGGGCAGGACGCCGACCTTTTCGAATGACGAAGCCACGCTTCGCCAGCGTCGTGCTGGATGTGGATTCGACCGTTTCGGGGATCGAGGGAATCGATTGGCTCGCGCGCCGTCGCGGTGGCGACATCGCGACGAACGTCGCGCGCGTCACCGCCGATGCGATGCGCGGCGCGATTCCGCTCGAGGAGGTCTACGGCCAGCGGCTGGCCCTCATCCAGCCGACGCGTGCTGAGATCGACGCGCTGTCACAGGCGTACATCGCCGCGATGGCGACGGATTGCCAGGAGACGATAGCGGCCTTCCGTCAGGCTGGAGTGGCAATTGCGCTGGTGAGCGGCGGCATTCGACAGGCGCTGCAACCATTGTCGCGACAACTCGGCGTATACGCGGCGGATCTGCATGCGGTGGACGTCGAGTTCGATGCGGCGGGTAACTACAGGCGCTTTGACTCGTCATCGCCGCTCACGACGTCGGCCGGGAAGGGCGTCGTGGTCGCAACGCTCGCCCTCCCACGTCCGGCCCTCGCTGTCGGTGACGGCCATACTGACCTCGCGATGCGTCCCGTGGTCGATTCGTTCGCCGCATTCACCGGATTCATCGCGCGCAGCGCCGTCGTTCAAAATGCGGACTGCGAGGTGAAATCCTTTCAAGACCTCGCAACCGTGGTTCTTGGAGGCTGAGACGGACGTTCTCGGCCAGGCGACGGATGTTGTCGCCGACGAAATACATGACGCGTAAATCTTTCGACTGAGCACGCGCGCTCGTCCGGTTTTCGCTCCTTCCGCGATTTCCAAATCGTGTGTACGTTCGCCGCGAAGTCACCTCGCTTCTCCTACTCACGCCGCGTTTCCGAAGCACCACGAAACGGGAAACTCCGGCGAACCATCCCGGCGGAGGTCAGACTGCAATGAACGGCGCACGTGCGTTGTACAGCACCTCGTCCGCCACGACGAAGGCGTTGCTTCTCCTCACGACGGCGTTCGCCGTCGCTCGTGCACAGACGGGCCGTATTACCGGCACGGTGGCGGATTCGGCCGGCGGGTTCCCACTCTCTGGAGTGAGCATCACGATCGTCGGCTCGACGGCCGGTGGTGTGAGTGCGAGTGAAGGCCGCTACGTCGTCACATTGCAGCCCGGCACGTACACCGTGGAGGCGCGACGACTCGGCTACATCGCCGGCCGGCGCGCGGGTGTGGTCGTCACGGCCGGACAAGCAACGACCGTCGACTTCAAGCTTCAGGGGACGGCGCTCCACCTCGAGGAAACGGTGATCACCGGTGTCGTCGACCCGACTGCCGGTACGAAAGTGCCATTCACCGTCGGACGCGTGACGCAGGAAGACATTCCGGTGCCGCCCTTGAACGCGATAGCCGCGATCGAGGGAAAGGTCGCCGGTGTCACCGTCCTCTCGCCCGCACAACCGGGCGACGGCGTCGATATCCAGCTGCGTACGCCGAGCAGCATCAGTAAGAGCAACTCGCCGCTGCTCGTCGTGGACGGCGTGATCCTCTCTTCGAGCTCGGCGGATCTCAATTCGCTGGACATTGAGAGCGTCGAGGTCGTAAAGGGCGCCGCCGCGGCGTCGCTCTACGGATCGCGAGCCGCGAGCGGCGTCATTCAGATCAAGACCTCTCGCGGCAACGGGCTTTCGTTGGGTCAAACGCAGTTCACCGTTCGCTCGGAGTTCGGCGGCAGCTCGTTGGACTACGACATGCCTCGAGCGCAATACCACTTCTACGCGACGAACGCCAAGGGCGAGTACGTAGACGCGACCGGAAAGGTCGTGACGCGCGACGCTCGTATTGCGCGGCCCGCGGCCGAGCGCTTTCAGGATGTCCCGTACGCCGTGCCGATCTTCAACCCCGTCAAGTCGCTCTTTCATCCGGGGAACACGAGCACGAACTCGATCTCGATTGCTCAGAACGGTGAGAAGACGAATTTTCTCACCACCTTGTCGCATCAGCGTCAGGATGGGGTGCTGCGGGACCACGGTGGGTACGATCGCACGGACGTGCGCATCAACCTCGACCACCGGCCGCGCGACGACATGCAGTTTTCGATCAGCGGGTATCACGCGCGGTCGAATCGCGAGGAGATCGACGGGAACGCGTTCTTCTGGCTCACGTCCATGGCGCCGGACGTCGACATGCTGCAGAAGGATCCCGACGGCACGAAATACATCTTCCAGCCGGATCCGCTGGGCATACATCCGAGCCCTCTCTACACGGCCGAGGCACAAAAGAGCTCCACGGAACGCATTCGGACGTTAGGCGCGATGGATTTCCGCTACACGCCGCTGAGCTGGTTGTCGGCGGACGCGAACGCCAGCTACGATCGCGCCGACGCAAACGGATCGACATGGCTCGATCGCGGACTCAAGTCGGAGGCCCAGGCGACCGGTGGACCGGGGTCGCTCACCCTCACCGACGCGTACACGAGCGCCCTCAACGCCTCGGGCAGCGTAAGCCTGCTCAAGGATTTCAAGAACTTGACGGGTCGCACGACGGCCCGCGTCGTCATCGAACGCCAGAGCAACGTGAGTCAGGAGGCCGACGGAACCAACTTCGCCGTGAGCGGTGTTCCGCGAATCGATGCCGCGCTCTCTCGGAACAGCTCCTCGTCGCAAACGGACATTCGGGCCGAAGGTTACTTCCTCACCGCTGGATTGGACTACAACGGAAAGCTGATTGGCGACGCGCTCGTGCGGCGCGATGCGAGCTCGCTCTTCGGACCGGGCGAGCAGTGGCACACGTATTATCGGGCGAGCGGCGCCTATCGCATGGCGCAGGAAGAATGGTGGCCGTTCAAGCGCGTGAACGAGTTCAAGCTGCGCCTGTCTCAGGGCACGGCCGGCACTCGGCCATCGTTCGCCGATCAGTTCGAGACGTACACCGTCAGCTCCAACGGCACGCTCGCCAAGTCGACACTCGGCAACCGCTTCCTCAAGCCGGAGACGGCGCACGAGCGCGAGTACGGGCTGGACATGGTGTTCGATAATCGGTTCTCGCTGCAGCTGACGCGCGCCGACAATCGCACGACCGACGAGCTGGTCGCGGTTCCGCTCCCCGGCGCGATCGGCTTCACGACACAATGGCAGAACGCCGGCACCATGGTCGGTTCGACCCTCGAGGCGACGTTCGAGGCGCAGATGTACCGTCGCGGCTCGACGACCTGGCGGCTCGGGATCACGGCCGATCGCTCGCGCCATCACATCTCGGAGTACGGCCGAGCATGCGTGCGTACGGCGACGATTTCGTACCGGTGCGAGGGCGAGGACCTCAGCACGATGTACGGCAACGCGTTCGTGCACTCCATTGGGCAGCTCCCCACGGCGCAGAAGGGCCACGAGTCATGGTTCGAGGTGAACGATGACGGCTTGGTCGTCGCCGTCGGCGACGGCAGCCATTGGTACAACCGCAACAGCTGCGGCGCGACACATACGTCGTCCTGCTGGGGCACGACTGTCGCGAGCAATGGCGTGAACTACCCGTGGGGCATGCCGATCATTCTCCTCGACTCGACGGGCCAACAATCCGTCGTCAAGATCGGCAGCGGCAACCCGCGTCTCCACTATGGAATCTCGAACAGCGTGCAGTGGCGCGGCTTCCAGTTCTATGGCCTTCTCGATTCGCAGCTCGGCGGCGACGTCTACGATCAGAACCACCAGCGCAGCATGCAGTACAACCGCACGGCCGAGGTGGACCAAGCGGGCAAGCCCGACTCGTTGAAGAAGACGGTCGACTACTACGCGCTCATCTACAACGGCAACGCCATCGAGGACTGGTTCGTGGAGCCAGGCGGATTCGTGAAGATCCGCGAGATGTCGGTGCGGTATCAGTTACCGCAACGGCTTCTCTCACGCCTTCCGGGCCGTCGCGGCATGAGCGCCTCTGTCTCGGTTGTCGGCCGGAATCTCAAGACGTGGACGAACTACAAGGGATACGATCCCGAGGTCGGCAGTATCACGAACCGGCTGGACAGCTACGACTATCCGCGATACCGCAACTTCAGCGGTGTCCTTCAAATTCAATTCTGACGGCGGAGCTTCCGATGACACTCAAGAGCACAGTGCTTATGACACTGCGGTCGACGGTGCGTCGCTTGGCGTGGGTGGGAGGCGCCATGACGCTCGCCGCTTCGCTGTCTTGCATGGACCTCACGGTCACCAACAACAACAACCCGGATCGGGTGCGCGCAACGAACACACCGGGCGACGTGGAGGGTCTCATCGCCGGCACGTTCCAGCGATTCTGGCCGAACGTCTACGGCACCACGCCGACGATCATGCTGAGCGAGATGGCGTACGAATTCAGCACGCCCTTTCTCTGCTTCGGGGGACAGCCGAACGGTCTGGAGCCGCGCCCGGCGTGGAACAACAATTCCTCGTACACCTACGCCGGCGTCTCCTCGACGACGTGGCTCAACCTCTACGGCGTCATTTCACTGGCCAACGACGGGCTCCAGGCACTCGATCGCGGCATCAAGATCGGACCCGACGGCGCGAACAACAGCCGCGCGCGTGCGTTCGCCAAGTTCATGCAGGGTGTGGCGCATGGCTACTTGGGTCTCCTGTGGGATCGCGCCGTGATCATCGACGAAAAAACCGACGTCGACACGCTCGTCGTCCCGCACTACGCGCGGTACGACACGGTGATCACGGCGGCGATCGGTATGCTCAAGCAATCCATCGCCATCTCGGACACGGCCAAGTTCAGCCTGCCGAACGCCGGCTGGATCCCGGGCCTGACGGTCACGAATACCGATTTGTCGCGGCTTGCCCATACGTACATCGCGCGCTTCGAGGCGTACATGGCGCGGACCCCGGCAGAGCGCGCGGCCGTGAACTGGACAGACGTCATCGCGAACGTCGACGCCGGCATTACGACCGACTTCGCCCCGATCGGCTCGCCGACCACCCTGTCGGATTCGTACAAGCAGATCGCGGCGCGGGTTCGCACGGTTCCCGGTGACTACATGCGCGGCAGCGGTTGGCTCGTGGGGCCGGCCGACTCCACCGACGCATGGAAGAACTGGGTGGCTACTCCGGTCGCGAATCGGGTGGCGTTCCAGCTCCGGACACAGGACCGCCGCATCGTCGGCGCCGACGGCGTCTCGACGGGGAGCTACTTCAACTACAATACGACCATCAGCTTCTACAACCCGACCCGCGGCACGTATTTACAATCTTATTATTACTATATCCGGTACGGCGCCGGCACCTCGTACCAGAACGGGCCTCTGGCCGCGATTGGGCGAACGGAAATGGATATGCTCAAGGCCGAAGGGCTCATCCGCCTCAATCGGGCGAGCGAGGCGGTTCCGCTCATCAACAAAACCCGAGTCGCAAACGGGAAGCTGCCGGCCCTGGACGTCAGCGGCCCGCCAAACGTCGCGGGTTGCGTCCCACGCAAGACGACGGGCGCGTGCGGCAGTCTTTGGGACGCGCTCCGCTACGAGAAGCGCATCGAAGGAGCGGGGGTCGACGGTCAGGTCGCGTACCTCGATGCACGCGGATGGAACACGCTGACCGAGAATTCTTTCGTCATGTTCCCCATTCCGGGCCGCGAGCTCGAGATCCAGCAGTTGCCGATCTACACCTATGGCGGCGGCGGATCAGGAAGCGCGCCGAAGGCGACGTGGGACGCCTGCCCGACCGGTGTTACGCTGACGCGCTGTTGATGATTGGTCGAACGCCGGGTGCTCCATGACGTCGCAGGTCTCTGCACCGCAGGACCCGACAAAGGCACCCGGCGCGCCGACCATCGCGGTCGGATCGCGTTCACAGTTCGTTAATGCCGCTCGCGCTCCGACCGGGGCGATTGCCGGCAGCTCGTTCACGCCGCTGCAAGACCTCACCGGGACGATCACCCCATCGGACCTTCACTTCGAGGTGAATCACGGCGGGGTGCCGGCGATCGATCCAGCCCGTCACAGTTTGCTCGTACACGGGCTCGTTCGACGGCCGTTGCTTTTTACGCTCGCGGACATCAAGCGGTTTCCGCGCGTGGTGCGCGTCTGTGCGATCGAGTGCGCGGGCAACGGCAGCTTGGCGTGGGGCGGCGGCACGTTCGGCAAACCGGATCCGGGACTCACCCCGCAACAAGTCGCGGGCATGACCGCGAACACGGAATGGACCGGTGTGTCGCTGCGCGTGTTGCTGGCCGAAGCCGGCATCTCCTCGCGTGCGAAATGGATCCTCGCTGAGGGCGGCGATTCCTGCTTGTTCGCGCGGAGCATTCCTATCGAGAAGGTGATGGACGACGCGCTGTTGGCCTGGGCGCAGAATGGTGAGCCGCTTCGCCCGTCGCAGGGTTTTCCCATGCGCTTGGTGCTGCCTGGATGGGAAGGGAGCACGAACGTCAAATGGCTCCGCCGGCTCGAGCTCGGCACTCGGCCGTGGATGACGCGGTGGGAAACGGCCACCTACACAGACCCGCTCGCGAACGGAACCGCGCGGCAGTTCAGTTTCGTCATGGACGCCAAGTCGATCATCACGACGCCTGCATATCCGGAGACGCTTACGCCGGGATGGCGTGCCATCAGCGGCCTCGCATGGAGCGGGCGTGGCAAGATCGCACGCGTCGAGGTGAGCAGCGACGGCGGATTATCGTGGCATGATGCCACGCTGCAAGAGCCCGTTGTCAGCAAGGCGCACGCGCGGTTCACGACGATGTGGCGATGGGACGGTTCCGAGGCAGTGCTGCTGAGTCGCGCCACCGACGAAACGGGCTACGTCCAGCCGACGCGCGCCGAGCTCATTCGGGCGCGAGGCATCGGCACTCTGTATCACTACAATCCGATCTACGGTTGGCGGGTGATGTCGAACGGGCGGGTGTTTTTCCGCGGCGATACGTGATTCGGCATTTGGTCTTCCCGGTCATTGTATTGACCGGGGCGTTGGGCTGCCGCGACAAAGCAACCCGCGACGCGGCTACGGAGCATTACGGACTCGGTCGGCCGGCAACGAGTGCCGAGATCGCAACGCGCGACGTTGACGTAGGGCCGGATGGCGCCGGACTGCCGCCGGGTCACGGCAGCGTTGCTGAAGGCGCGTCGCTCTACGCCGCGAAGTGCGCGTCGTGCCATGGGCCTGAAGGCCAAGGACAGCTTCCGACATACCCGCGACTGATCGGCCGTGACTCCATCGCCGAGGGATTCCCGTTCGCGCGAGACCCTCGGCTCGTACGGACAATCGGGAACTACTGGCCGTACGCAACGAGCCTGTTCGACTATGTGCGCCGTGCTATGCCGCAGCTCCAACCCGGCTCACTCACCGACGATCAGGTCTATGCGATCACGGCGTTCCTTCTTTCGAGGAACGCCGTGATTCCGTCTAACGCGACACTCGATTCGGCGACGCTCGCCGCGGTGAAGATGCCGTACGTCGGACGGTTTGTGGCCGACGATCGGCGCGGCGGCCGCGAAGTGAAATAGTGGGCTGAGCCTCTCGCTGACGGCTCGGCTCACCACCCAGGGTTCTGCGTCAACTTCGGATTGAGATCGATCGCCCGCTGCGGGATCGGCATCAGCTTGTACTTGTCCGGGATCGGCCCATTGTTGGCCTTCGGGAATTTGCTCGTCGACGATTTCCCACGCGCCATACTGGCTTCGATCCGCGCCTTCGACCACGCCCAATTCCGCTGACTGTCGAAGTAGCCGTTGGGTCCCTCGAGCGAAAGCTCCCACCGGCGCTCGTTGAAGACCGAGTCGCGGAACAGATCGTGGCTCAGGCCGGGCGTCATGTTCGGGATGCCGGCTCGTGCGCGTATCGCGTTGACCGCGGCGTACGCTTCCGCCGTTGGACCGCTGCCCACCTCGTTCGCCGCTTCGGCGATCATGAGAAGCACTTCGGCGTAACGAAGGATGATGTAGTCCGGCTCCTCGGCTCCCGTCTGCGTCATCTGAAGGTCCAGGAACTTGCGCGGGAACGGGGTCTCGCTCGCGTACGGTTGCGACGCCGACAAGGCTTCGTTCCACGTGACGGTCGTACCCGCCTTGTTCCACGAAAAGATGAACGTTCCGTCGCGCCGCTTGTCGTCCGTTCGGAAGGTGTGGAACCAGATGCTTTCCGCCTCGAACGAACCGTTGGTCACGGCGCCAAGGTTCGGCGTCGTGCCGTTCGCGGCCATGTGCGACGAGATGCGGCCGCCGATATTCGGCGCGCGCACATTCTGGACGGTGAAGATTACCTCGCTGTTCTTCTCGTTCACCGTACCGCCGAAGAAATCGAACAGCGATTTATAATCGGACACGAGCGAGTAATCGCCGTCGGACTGCACCTGCTTTGCCAAGGTCAGGGCGTTCTGCCAGTCGGCAGCGCTACCGACGCCCGTCCCGGCCCGCTGCAGGTATACCTTGGCCAGCAATGTCTTGGCCGCGCCGCGAGAGGCGCGCCCGTAGTCCGACCCGGTCAGACTCTTCGACGAGGGTAGCGCCGTGATCGCGTCCTTGAGGTCCTGCTCGATCTGCGCGTACACCTCCTGCGCGGTATTGCGCGGGATCTGCAGGCTGTCGAGCCCCTGCGTTTCGTGCAACTTGAGCGGCACACCGCCCCAGAGCCGAACGAGGTTGAAGTAGTGCAGAGCACGCAGGAACTTCGCCTCGCCGATGATGCGGCCCTTCAGCGCGTCGTCCATCTGGATCTGCGGCACGTGGTCGAGGACCGAGTTGGCGCGGTTGACGGCGTCGTACGCGGCTTGCCAGATCGACTGGACATAGGCGTGCGACAGCGGAATCGCGTAGACGTCGGGTTGCGAGCGCTCGTTGGTCGCCGAGAGACGCGAGGTCCACATCTCGGTCGGGAACTCGACGAGCATGACCAGATTACGCCCGTAGTAGTTATCGCCCGTGCTGTTGATGAAATCCGCATAGACGCCGTTCACCGCCGCGACGGCGTCGCCCGCGTTCCGGTAGAAGTTCGAGGGACCGATGAAGTCGAACGGCTGCTCGGTCAGGAACTGCTTGTCGTTGCACGCCAGGGCCACGGCCAGTGTGCCGAGCGCGAGAACGGTCTTCGTTCGCGTGTGCATATTGGTCAGCTCCCGTGCTCAGTAGGAAACGTTGATGCCGAGCGTGAAGCTCTTGGCGAGTGGATACGAGCCGACGTCGATGCCGCGATTCGTGTTTCCAATTCCCTCGCTGCTCACGTCCGGGTTGAAGCCGCTGTAGTGTGTCCACGTGACGAGATTCGCTCCGGTCACGAAGACTTGCGCGTTCGACACGCCGTATCGCGAAAGGATGCGCTCGGGCAGTTTGACACCGACCGTCACGCTGCGAAGGCGAAGGAACGATCCATCCTCCAGCAGGTCGCTCGTGATGTCGGACCCGATCGTTCCCGGGGTGAAGTTGACGCGCGGGAACGTCGCGCTCTGGTTCGTGGGCGTCCACGAGTCGAGGTACCGATCAGCGATGATGTTCGTGCCGGGACTTCCTGCCTCGAGACGCACGTTGTTGATGTTGAGGATCTTGTTGCCGTACACCGCGTCCATCAACGACGAGAACTGGAACCGGCCGAGGGTGAAGCTGTTCATCCACCCGGCGCTGAACTTCGGGTTCGGATTCCCGATGATCGTCCGGTCGTTCGCGTCGACGATGCCATCGGGCGCGGTAGGACGACCGAGGGCGTCCGGCTTGCCGGCAATGTCGAGCAGCTTCACGTCGCCGGCGTTCCACTTCGTTCCGCTGATCGGCTTGATCTTCGCGGTGTACGCGGCGGCCGCGGCGGAGTCGCGAAGCAGGCCGTCGGCCATGTACCCGTAGAAGGCACCGAGCGACTGGCCAACCTGAATGAGCGACCCGAGCAGCTTCAGGTCGGTGTTCACGCTGTTCGCAAAGATCGTGGTGGGCCCGCCCAGATCCAGCACGCGATTCTTGTTGTGGGAATAGTTGAACGTCGACGTCCAGCCGAGTGAGTGTTGCTTGGCGTCGAGTATCGTGAGCGTGAGTCCCAGCTCGTACCCGTTGTTCTGAACCGCTCCGATGTTCTGAAGCGCGGCGCCGAAGCCGCTCTCGAAGGGAAGATTGACGGCCAGCAACAGATTCGTCGTCTTCTTCTGATAGACGTCGCCCGTGAAGCTCACTCGGCCGCCATAGAGGCCGAGGTCGACGCCAACGTCGGTTTGGTGCGTCGACTCCCAGCCGAGCTTTGGATTTCCAACCGACGCGGGGAAGTAGCCGCCGACAACGGCACCGCCGAACGTGTACTGCTGCGACGCAAGGTGCGCCATCGATTGATAGGGTCGGATCGACGGGTTGCCGGCCACGCCGGTCGACACGCGGAGTTTGAGCTGTTCGATGCTCGTGAAACGCTGCATGAACGGCTCTTCGCTGACACGCCAACCAACGGCTGCCGACGGGAAGAAGCCCCACTGTTGATCCGTGCCGAATCGCGATGAGCCGTCCTCTCGCCCGGTCACGGTGAAGAGGTAACGGTTGGCCAGCGTGTAATTGAAGCGTCCGAGATACGACGCGAGGGTCCATCGGGTATGACCCGACGTCACGACCGGACCGCCCGTCTGCGTGCCGGAGCCGATGCTCTCGAACACGTCGATGTCGCTCACGAAGTTGCTGTTCTGGATCGAGGTCGCCACGAGATCGCTTTGCTGGCGGCTGTATCCCGCGAGCGCGTCGATCTGGTTGAGCGAGCCGAATGCCTTGCTGTACGTGAGCAAGTTCTCATTCAAGAAGTTCGTCGTCTCCGTCTTTCCGCGCTTGGCGTAGCCGTTAGTCTGGGATCCTTGCAGTGTGGTCCTCGGCCAATAGGTGTCGCGCGAACGGTTGGCGAGATCGGCGCCGAGGCTCGAGCGGAACTTGAGCCCACCGACGATCTCGTATTCCGCCGACGCGTTGGCGAGCGCGCGTGTATCGCCCAGCTTGTCGGTGACGTCCGCCGCGAGCGAGACCGGATTGGGAACCGCAGCCGGCGCGAGGAGCGGCGACGGATTGTTCGTCTGAATCAAGGTGTAGGCGCCGTTGGGCTGCCGCACCGGAAGAACGGGATAGTAGTTCAGGGCGGCGCCGACCGCGCCCGCGCCGGCGTTGAGTGATCCGTCCGTCGGCACGGAACCCGTGTTCACGCGGCTGAGCGTGACCGTGCTCGAAAGGCGCAGCTTGTCGCCGATCGACTGATCGAGATTCCCCCGGAGCGAGGCACGGCGGAACGATGAGTTGATGACCACGCCCTGTTGCTGGAAGATGCCGCCGGACAGCCCATAGCGGGTCGCGTTGGTGCCGGAACCGCCGCCCGTCACGCCGAGCTGAAGGCTGCTCATCGGCGCCGTGCGGAAGATCTGGGACTGCCAGTCCGTCGTTTTCAGCGTATCGGGGTTGGCGAAGATGACCGCGGTTCCATTCGCCTGCGACCAGGCGTTCGCGAACGCCGCGAATTCCTGGGCGTTGAGCAAGTGGTAGCGGTGCGCTACGGTCTGGCTCCCGCTGTAGCTGTCGAGCGTAAATCGCGGCCGCGCCGACTGGCCGTGTTTGGTGGTGATGATGATGACGCCGTTCGCCCCGCGCGCGCCGTAGATCGACGTCGCGGACGCGTCCTTCAGGATCTCGATCGACTCGATGTCGCTCGGGTTGAGCGCGGCGAGCGGATTCGACGGAACCTGCGGCGGCGGCTCAGTGGGATTACGCCCGCCGTCGCTCGGATTCTGCGCGTCAGGATCGTTCTCGATGGGGAAGCCGTCGATGACATACAGCGGCTCATTGTTGCCCGTGACGGACGATCCGCCGCGTATGCGAATCGACAACGCGGCGCCGGGTGCCGACGACGCCTGCGTCACCATTACCCCCGGCGCCGCGCCTGCCAGGATTTGCTCGAGCGACTGCGTCGGGGTCTGAGCGACGTTCGGCGTCACGGAGGCCACGGAGCCGGTGAGGTCGGAACGGCGCTGGGCTCCGTACCCGACGACTACCATTTGATCGAGCGTCACCGATGCCGCGGAGAGCGACACGTTCACCGTGAGGATTTGTCCGGCCGACAACGTGACCTGTTGGTCGACCGGTGCATAGCCGATGCGGGCGACATGGAGTCGTCGCGCGCCCGCCGGTACGTCGGCAATGGTGTACTTGCCGTCCGTTCCGGTCCGGCCACCGAGCGCCGATCCGGTAACCGTGACGCTGACGTTTTGAATCGGCGCGCCGGCGGTCCGGTCGGTAATCGTCCCGATGATCCTCCCGGTGCCCGCCTGTTGGGCGCCGGCGGCGTTGACGGTCGCGGCGAGCAGCGCGGCAACGGTAAGGCGGGTCAGGACTCGCTTCGAGGTTCGGCGGCGCGTCCGAGTCATGCGGCGATCTCCTTTGGCCGTGGGGCCCATCGCAGTTTGTTCTTCAAAAGGACAAAATCGACAAAGGCGCCTGCAACGTGGTCGTGCGGGGCTGCGTGAATCGGGCTGGAAGCCGGCTACTCGGCTACTCGGCTGCTCGGCTGCTCGGCTACTCGCCCGAGGCGCCGAGCTGCCGAGCGGCCGAGCTGACCAGGGCACCCGCCGGATATTGTTCGCACAAAGAACTATTGCGGGTTTAACCTGTCGCCTGATCCCCAAACGCGCCAGGGGGAACGTGCCAACAGGCCCCGGATGATCGTCAGTGGAGCGTCGTCGCACGTGGGCACGTTCGAGTCACCCGCCCCTCCCCGATCCCGCCGCAATGGCCGCTCCGCAAGTAAATCCCCCCTCGCCCGACCGCATCGGCGACCTTCTCATCAAAGAAGGCCTGATCACGCGGGAACAGTTGGCCAAGGCGATCTCGGAACAGAAACAAACGGGGGCGCGCCTCGGCTACTGCCTGGTGAAGCTCGGGATGGTGCCGGAGGTCGAGCTGACCAAGGTGCTGGCCAAGCAGCACAAGATGCCCGCCGTCGATCTCTCCCGGTTCGAGATCGACCCCAAAATCGCGAAGACCGTCCCCGCCGACATCGCCCGCAAGCATTGCCTCATTCCGGTCAAGCGCGACGGCCGGACGCTGACGGTCGCGATGGCCGATCCGATGCAGCTCGGGGTGCTCGAGGACCTCAAATTCATCACGCGGTACGACATCTTCCCCGTCCTCGGCGGCGAGTTCACCGTCCGATCGCTGATCGACAAGGTCTTCGGCGCGACCGACGAGGCGCAGATGGCGTCGCTGATGGACACCATCAACGAGCTGGAAGCGGAAGTCGGCGCCGACGTCGAGGTCGTGGAGGACGACGCCGAGATCGACCAGGCTGCGCTCCAGGCGCAGATGGAAGACGCGCCCGTCGTCAAACTGATCAACGCCATTCTTACCGACGCCGTCCGTCGAGGCGCATCGGACATCCACTTCGAGTGCTTCGAGCACGAGGTGCGCGTCCGCTACCGCATCGACGGCGCCCTGATCGAGGTCATGAAGCCGCCGCTCAAGCTCAAGGCGGCGCTGATTTCCCGCTTCAAGATCATGGCGCTGCTCAACATCGCCGAGCGTCGGGTGCCGCAGGACGGCCGCATCAAGCTGAAAATGGGGAATCGCGTCATCGACTACCGCGTCTCGACGCTGCCCACGCTTTTCGGCGAGAAGGTCGTGCTCCGAATTCTCGACAAGGGCAACCTTACGTTCGACCTCTCGGCGTTCGGCATCGAGCCGCGTGCCGAGCGGGAGCTCATGGAAGCGATCTCGAACCCGTACGGCATGGTGCTCGTCACCGGCCCCACGGGTTCCGGTAAGACGACGACGCTCTACTCGGCGCTGTCCAAGGTCAACACGATGGACGTGAACATCATGACCGCCGAGGACCCCGTCGAGTACAACCTGTTTGGCATCAATCAGGTGCTCGTCCGCACCGATATCGGCATGACGTTCGCGGCCGCGCTCAAAGCGTTCCTCCGTCAGGACCCGAACATCATCATGGTCGGCGAAATTCGAGATCTCGAGACGGGCAGCATCGCCATCAAGGCGGCGCTCACCGGCCACATGGTGCTCTCGACGCTGCACACGAACTCGGCGCCGGAAACGGTGACGCGTCTACTCGACATGGGGCTCGAACCATTCAACGTGGCGTCGGCGCTCAACCTCGTGCTCGCTCAGCGACTCGTCCGGCGCATCTGCAACAACTGCCGCACGCGCTACGAGCCGAGTCCCGAGGAGTTCGCGGCCGCCAAGGTCACCAAGAACACCACGCTTCGCGAACTGCACTTCACGGAGGAAGCGGTTCTGAATACGCGCACGAAGGCGACGAAGGAAGCATCGCCCTTCCTCGAGAAGCTCAGCCTCGACACTAAGATCGGAGAGATCGCCTTCTTCAAGGGCGCGGGCTGCGAAAAGTGCGAGCGCACGGGTTTGAAGGGACGACAAGGCGTCTACGAGGTCATGACGATGACGCCACTCATCCGGAAGCTCGTCATGCAAAACGTCGGCGCCACCGAGATCCGCGATGCGGCGATCGAAGAAGGCATGCTCACGTTGCGCATGGACGCTTGGCTCAAGGTGATCAAGGGGATCACGACGACCGAGCAGATGATCAGGGAGACGTCGGCGTAATGGGGATGGGGGATGGGCGATGGGCGATGGAACCATCGCCCACCGCCGACCGCCCGCCGCCGAATGATTGACCGAACCCCGCCACTATTCGTCCAACTCTCGTGAGCACAACTACTAGCCAGACTCCGTCGGGCTCCCAAGGCTTGAATTTGCGCGTTCTTCTCGAGGAGATGATCGAGAAGGGAGCGTCCGACTTGCACATCACCGCGGGCGACCGGCCGAAGCTGCGCGTCGACGGCGACATCGTGAACTCGAGTATCGAGGTCTCGATGCAGCCGAAGGACACGCTGCAACTCGCGTATTCGGTACTCACCGAAAATCAGAAAAAGCGGTTCGAGATGGAGGACGAGCTGGACTTCTCGTTCGGCATCCAGAACCTGGCGCGCTTCCGCGGCAACTGCTTCAAGCAGCGCGGCTGCGTGTCGATGGTCATTCGTCAGATCCCCTTCAACATCCGCACGTTCGAGGATCTCGGTCTACCACGCGTCATCGCGGACCTCTCCGACAAGCCGCGCGGCTTGATTCTCGTCACCGGGCCCACGGGCTCCGGAAAATCGACGACGCTGGCCGCGATGCTCGACCGAATCAACCGGTCCGTCAAAGGACATATGATCACGATCGAGGATCCGATCGAGTTCATTCACAAGCACCAGCAGTGCATCGTCAATCAGCGCGAGGTCGGGTCCGACACAAAGAGCTTTCAGGCGGCGCTCAAGTACGCGCTCCGGCAAGATCCGGACATCGTGCTCATCGGCGAAATGCGAGATCTGGAAACGATCCAGGCGGGTCTCACGATCGCCGAGACGGGCCACCTCGCCTTCGCCACGCTTCACACGAACAGCGCCGCCGAAGCGGTGAACCGTATCATCGACGTCTTCCCCAGCCACCAGCAGTCGCAGGTACGCGCGCAGCTCGCGTTCTGTCTCGAGGGCATCATCACGCAGACGCTGCTGCCCAAGATCGGCGGCCGCGGCCGCGCCATGGCCGCCGAGATCCTGGTCGTGACGCCCGCCATTCGCGCGCTGATCCGCGACGACAAGATCCACCAGATCTACTCGATGATGCAGTCCGGAAAGAAGTACGGCATGCAGACGATGAACGACGGTTTGTACAATCTCTACATGAGCAAGACTGTCTCGCTCGACGAAGTGCTGCGCGCGAGTCACGACACGGCGGAGCTCATGCGCATGATCGGCATCACGCCGGAGAACGACGGGAAGGCGTCGCCGGCGATGGCCGCGGCGGCAGGCGGGCGTCGGTAAACAACGCTCTTCCGGCATAAACGGCGCTGGTAAACAGCGCCGTTTTACAGACGCCTTTTGCAAGCGTCGTTTGTGCCGTAAAGCGCCGTTCAAACCGCCGTATGCTGCAAAGAATTTTTGCGCATTCCCCGGCCCCGGCGCGCGTGGGTTTGGTGAGAAGTATCACCACCCACATCCCGTAATCTTTCCCTCCGCGAATCGTCATCACCACAGTGGGCCACCACGCTCACGGGCGACGTGTGCCCGATTGCACCGCCGAAGTCCCACAGGGGCCTTATGCCGACGTTTACATACACAGCGCGCGCCATCAACGGCGACCTCAAGTCCGCGACGATCGAAGCGCCGAGTCGCGACGATGTCATCAAACAACTTCGTCAGCTCAAGCTGAACGTCGTCAAGATCGACGAAGGGACCGCGAATAGAAAGAAACGCGGCGGGTCGATCAAGATGCGCGACATCGTCATCTTCACGCGCCAGTTCTCGACGATGATCAACGCCGGTCTGCCTCTCGTGCAGGCCCTCGACATCCTCGCGAACCAGAGTGAAAACCCGGCGCTCAAGGATGTCACGCGCCAGGTCATGTTCGACGTCGAATCCGGTAACACCGTCGCCGACGCGCTCCGCAAACATCCCAAGGCGTTCAGCGATCTTTACGTCAACATGGTGGCCGCCGGTGAGGCGGGTGGTATTCTCGATACCATTCTGATGCGCCTCGCGGTGTTCATGGAAAAGAACGACGCCCTCATTCGAAAGGTGAAGGGGGCCATGATTTACCCGGGCGTCATCATGAGCGTGGCGGCGATCGCCATCACCGTGCTGCTCGTGTTCGTCATTCCGACGTTCGAGAACATGTTCAACAGTGCCGGCATCGAACTGCCGCTGCCGACGCGCATCGTCATCGGACTGTCGCGCGGGTTGAAGTCCTATTGGTATGTCCTCATCGCCGCGGCCATCGGGATCTTCGTCAGCGTCAAGCGCTACTACGCGACGCCCGGCGGCAAGTTGAATATCGACCGCCTGATGTTGAAGATGCCGGTCCTCGGCGACGTGCTCCGGAAGTCGGCCGTGTCGCGCTTCACGCGCACCCTTGGCACGCTCATCTCGTCGGGTGTATCGATCCTCGACGGTCTCGAGATCACGGCCAAGACGTCGGGCAACCGCGTCATTCAGGACGCGATCATGGAATCGCGCGCCTCGATCGCCGGCGGTGAAACGATCGCGGCGCCGCTCAAGAAATCCGCGGTGTTCCCGCCGATGGTGATCTCGATGATCGCCGTCGGTGAACAAACCGGTGGTCTGGACGAGATGCTCACCAAAATCGCCGACTTCTACGATGAAGAGGTGGACGCGGCCGTTTCCGGCCTCCTCGCGCTCATGGAGCCCGTGATGATCGTCTTCCTCGGCGTAGTCGTCGGCGGCATGGTCGTCGCCATGTACCTGCCGATCTTCGACATGGTGAACGCAGCGGGCTGATCGCCTCCACGCATCTCATCGAGAAAAACGACAGAGGTCCCGACCGGTATGGTCGGGGCCTCTTGTTTTCCAGAGATCATACGAAGGGAGTGTGAAGACCCGGTGTCAAAGTTGCCCTTCTGATCGACGATCGATCAGCGCGGGGCAGTCGTGAATCTGTACATTATCGTCGCGGTTCTGGTGATCGCGACGATCATTGGTGCGATCGGGATCCGTCGTCTTCTTCGCCGTCTGCTCTCGCCGGCGCAAGCGGAACAAGCCGAGCACACCGTGCCGTTCCTGCTCGGCTCGATCGGCGGATTCTTCGGGCTCGTCGGCGGTCTGTTGCTCTCGAGCAGCTGGAGCGATCTCCAAGCGTTGCGGCCGCCACCGAGCCAGCTCAACACCCACTCGACTCCGCAGGGCGGCAGTCACCGTAGCGGCAACAGAAGAGCGGGCCCCATGCGGGCCCGCTCTTCCTTTCCAGGCTCGTGCTAGCGAATCGGGATGCCCTGCGTCGCCTGAATTGTCACGCTCGATCCCGCGGGAATCGTCGCTGGTTCGTTGCTGCCGTTACCCAGCGAGATTATCGCGCCCGCTCCGGCGCCGAGTAGACCACCCGTGATGAGGCCAGCCGCTTCGCCCCCGGTCACGATTGCGCCGAGCGCGGTGCCGACCGCGCCGCCGATGACGGTGTTGCGAATAGTTTTGTTCGACGCGCCGCTCGCGTTCTCGACTCTAACCCCCGAAATGTTGCCGCTGAACGGATACGCCCGGTCGTTCATGTGTAACGCGTTCACGTTTAGACGAATGACGTTCCGGTCGCCTGGGACCTTCGCCGAATGGACGCCAGTGACGACGCCTGTGAGTGCCGCGCCGGCGGGAATCGCCACCGCACCGTTCTGAGCGTAGACGGGATTCGTCACGGTCACCGAGAACCGATCGCCGTCGTGGTTCGAGGTGGAAATCGATTGATCGAAGCGCCCCAGCATGGTCGTGCCGGCCGGAATGAAATCGGCGGTCACTGGACTGACTGAACCGATGTCGCCCGCTTCGGAACGGACGGTCGTCCCACTGGCGCACGCGATGAACGAGCCGAGTCCGGCGACGCCCGCCGTTATGAAAATTTTGTGAAACATTGTTCCTCCAAGACTTCTCAACTTCAGGATCGGGCAAGACCTACGCCCGAAATCCGTGTGGCCTCTCAGCAACACAAACAGTCATTTGCGGGAGCGGCCTGATGCCATTACGGATACCGTGGGCGCGCGCAAGTCTCGGACGGCGCCTCGATCTCCACAGCACGAACCACCTCGCCTAACCGATTCATGCCCTCTCGACCCTGGTTCGATCACTACGACGCCGACGTTCCGCACACGCTCGGTCCGTATCCCGAACAGACGCTGCTCGATCTGCTCGCCGCGAACGCGCACGCCCATCCGCGTCATCCGATCACGTACTTGAAGGGCAGGGCGATGACCTACGCCGAGCTCGATCGACGGAGCGATGCGTGCGCGGCGGCATTCGCCGCGCTCGGCGTGCGGCCGGGCGATCGCGTTGCCATCGGTCTGCCGAACGTTCCGCAGTTCTTGATCGCCGAGTTCGGCGCGTGGAAGGCTGGCGCAATCGCCTGTCCGTTCAACCCGACCTACACCGAGCATGAGCTCGAGGACGCGCTCAACGCGACGGACGCGGAACTAGTCGTAACGCTCAATCGCTTCTACGAGAAAGTAAAGCGCGTCCAGCCGCGCACGAAGATCCGGCGAGTCATCCCGACGAACGTCAAAGAGTACCTGCCGCGCGCGCTGGCGATCGCCTATACGCTCCTCAAGGAAAAGAGCGCCGGCGATCGCATCGTCCTGCAACGCGACGACGTCCGATTTGCCGAGCTGCTGGCGCGGTTCAAAAGCGTAGCTCCGCCGCCGGTACGTGTCGCGCCGTCGGATCCGGCAGTGATCCTCATGAGCGGCGGGACAACCGGCACGCCGAAGGGCGTCGTCGGTCTGCATCGCGGAATGACGATCGCCGGACGGCAGCTGCAGGCCTGGCTCAGCCCCGCGATGAAACCATGGACCGACGCGATCATGCTTCCGCTGCCGCTCTTTCACACCTACGGCAACACCGGCGTGCAGAGTCTGGCATTCATCAACCACAATCCCGTCGTCCTCATTCCAGATCCGCGTGACGTCGAGGGCCTCCTCTCCGAGATCCATCGCGCCAGACCGGCGTTCATCTGCGCCGTGCCCACGCTGCTCTCCGCGATCATGGCGCATCCGCGCGCCCGGGAGAAGAAAGTGCGGTTCGACTCGATCAAGCTGTGTTTCTCCGGTGCCGCGCCGTTGATGGCCGAGACGAAGCGACGATGGGAAGAGCTCACCGGCGGTGTCGTCGTCGAGGGCTACTCACTCACCGAAGCACAGATGGCCGTCATCGCGAATCCGGTGCGTGGCGAGAAAAAGGTCGGCTCGATCGGCATGCCGTTGCCCGATGTCGACGTGCGCATCGTGGACGCGGACGCCGGGGAGCGCGAGCTCGACCTCGGCCAGGTAGGCGAGATCGTCATCGCCGCGCCGCAACTGATGCAAGGCTATTGGCGACGCGACGAGGAGACGCGGCAGATGCTGCGGAGCGGCGAAGGCGGTGAGCGACTCCTTTATACGGGCGATCTGGGATACATCGACGCGGACGGGTACGTGTTTCTCGTCGATCGAAAGAAGGATCTCGTGAAGACGAGCGGCTACCAGGTTTGGCCGCGCGAGGTCGAAGAGGTGATCACGAGCCACCCTGCCGTCGCCGAATGCGGTGTCGCCGGCCTGCCCGACGCGTCGCGCGGAGAGATTCTCAAGGCGTGGGTCGTATTGCGCCCCGGCTCATCCGTCACGCCCGACGAGCTGAAAGCGTTTTGTCGCGAGCACATCGCGCCGTACAAGGTTCCGTCACGCTGGGAGTTTGTCACCGACCTGCCCAAGTCGGCGATCGGAAAAGTCCTCCGTCGCAAGCTTCGCGAGCGTGAATTGGAGAGCGCGAAGACCGCCACCGGCGCGACGTAAACGCGTTCGAACTTCCCCCTGCTACGCTTCGACCAACTACTTGCGTTTGGCGATCTGACGGATCCCGTTCTGGACGAGCGTCACGGAAGCCCCTTTGCCTGCCGGGTCTAGCTCGAACTCGAGACGCGCTCCGACTAAGGCGAGCGCGAACGCGGTCGGCGATTCCTGAGTGAGCGCGAACTTCGGTTGGCCCGTGAGTTGAACGAAGAGCTTGCCGCCCGACTGCGTGATTGTCATCGATACCGTCGGTGCGAATGCATAGTCGCCGACGAGGCGCGCGAGCTCGGGATGGACGCTCGCCGCGGCCAGAACGCGACGAATTCCCCAGGTCACGAGCTCCGGCTCGGTCAAGTAAATGAAATGATCGCTCGCCGAGGTCAGCACGAGCGCTCCGTCCGGCAGACGGCCGGCAACCGAGGAGAAGTGGGCGATGCGCTGCTGGAGGAACGCGGCAAACCAGCGGTCGCCGTCTCCGGGAAACGTGACGCCCGGCGGTAATGGCTGATTCTTGCCCGCGAGCAGCACGACAGTAGGAACGATCGGCGCATCACCATCGACCCGGAACACCGTGAACCCGTCCGCCTCCGCGCGCTCGATTTCCCGGGCCTCCGCCACCAGCCCTGGCGGCGCGCCTTGCAGGACCTGGGCGTTCAATCTTGCCAGCATATTGCAGTCTGTCGTTTGCGCAGCGCGCGCGACGGCGCATATGTCGTCGCGAGTCTGCATGAAATCGGTGGGATCGACGTAGACGAGGCCGGCCACCTCCTTGGGGTATCGGGCGGCAAAAGTGTGAATGATCGGTCCGCCGTAGGAGTGCCCGACGAGCACATACGGCGGGGATACGTGCGTCGCCGCGAGCACCGCGTGCATCTCATCCGCGAGATTCTGAATCGTTCGCGGTCGAGTGCTCGGCTGCGATTCCCCGACGCCAGAACGATCGTAGGCGATCGTCTTCGTCAGGGTGGCTACGTCGCTCTGAACATCACCCCAGGTGACGGCGCCGGCACCAAAGCCGCTCGAGAATACGATTGCGGGGACTCCCGGCTTTGATTCCCCCGCCGTCAGAACGACGAGCGTATGCCCATCCACCACGATCGAAGATGTGGCCGGTCGCTGCGCGTTTAGGGTGGCCGCCACGCTGAAGAACATCGACAGCGTCCACGTGATTCGTCGCATCATCATCATGGTGGTGTTTCCTCGTAGAGTTGGAGCTGGTCGAGCTGTTTTCCAATGTGCGCGATCTTCGTATTGCGACCGCGAATCGCGAGCGCGCTGAGGGCGATGAACGTGACGGCGATCATGGCCGCCAACACGAAGGCGTCCCGATAGTGAATCCCGATGCCGAGACAGAATACCACCGGACCGGCGACCATGGACAACCACCGGAGCCAGAATCGCTTGCCGATGAAGAACGAGCGCTCGCGCTCCAGCGCGTCGCGATAAAAGGACGCTACCGGCATCTCCGCCAGCTCGAGGTACGCGTCGATCGTGCGGCGACTGTGCGACGTGACTTGCTGGATGCCAAAGGCCCAACCGAGGAGCGCGATCAGGGCGCCAACACGCGCGCCCCATGCCGGCTCGACGAAGAACATCACAGTCCACACCGTCACGTTGAAGAACGCCGCCACGTACGTCTGCGCTCTCATGTTCCGCGCATCGCGCTCGAGGCGGCGGGCCTTCTTCGCGAGATCGCCCGTTCCGAGGCGGAAGGCTTCCGTTGGCTGAGCGAGCCAGAATTGCTGCGCGCGATCCACGGTGTGTTCATCTGTCATCGGGAACCTCCGCGTGGATCATCCGGGCCACGATCTTCTTGATGCGGTGGACCCTGGTCGCGACGTTCGATGCCGTCAGTCCAGTGATCTCACCGATCGACCTGGCGTCGAGCCCTTCGAGGTACAGCAGCATCAGCTGCTGGTCCGGAGGTTGAAGGCGGCGAATCGAGTCATGCAGCCGTTCGAGCATCATCGTGCGATCGACAGCTTCGTCCGGCGCCGCATCGGAGGAGATCGCCTCGAGCTCATCGAGGCTGACGACGTGCGCGGCCCGCGATCGGAGGTAACGCTGGACGAATGTCGCCGCCACGTTATGGGCGACCCGGTATGTCCACGTTCGCAGCGAACAGCGTTCGTCGAACCGGGCGAAACTCCGCCACAGCGCGAAATGAATCTCCTGCCGCAGATCGTCACGCTTGTCAGCGTCTCGCTCATAAGAGCGAATCAGCCGCGACAAGGCGTTCCCAAACTCGCCGACCGCCTCGTCGTACAAGGCGCGTTGACGTGTCTGGGGCGGAACGGATCCGGTAGCCATTCGGTGTGAGATAGTCGCCGCCACGAGACCTTTCTTACAGCCTTGCGCAGCCTTGCGGGCGGAAACTACGAGCGCGCGGACGGGATCACGCAAGCGCCGACAAAACGACGGATTACGCCACGGTCTTGTATCCGCCAGAGACGAATTCGCCTTGGCTGCTCCGCGTCAGTGGCCCGCGTCATGCGCATGAGGCCGCGTCTCGACCAGACTACAATGCAAGCCGAACCACTGTTGCCGGTCTCCGACGCGATCAAGGAGTTCATCTCATTCATCGCCCTCTTCCTCAGCGCGGGCCCGCTGGGGTTCCGGTACTTCGCGCTGCGATCTCGCGATTCGGCCTCGGATCGCCCGTTCTATGACGACGCGGCGAAGCGAGCCGCGGCGATCGGTCTGATCGGCGTCGTCATCGGCCTGCTCATGGCGTGGACGGGGTTGCCCGATCTCGCCGCACGCCGCCACACGTCAGCCGGCGTCCTCCTCACTTCCGACCCGCCGACGATGATGCAGTTCGGCTTTCTCGCGTTGGCGCTGATCGGCTTCGCGTTCGCCGCCCTCCGCGTGAGCGCGGGCTGGGCGCTCGCGGCGATCGGCGTGATTGCCGGAACCCTGCGCCTCGCGTTCCTCGGACAATGGTCGCGGCTGATCAATCCGGTGCATTCGCTCGCCGCCGGTCTCTGGATCGGCACGCTCTTCGTGCTCGTGGTTGCGGGGCTGAGCTCCCTCGTCGCCCACGAGCCTCGTGCGCGTCGCGGACCAATCGCCGCCGACATGGTGAACAACTTCTCGCCGCTGGCGCTGTCGATGGGAGGCGTCGTCGTCGCGTTCGGGCTGATCACCGCGTGGCGGCACCTTCACGTGCTGTCCAACCTCTGGTCGACGCCATACGGCTACGCACTCATCGTGAAGCTTCTCCTTGCCGGGACGGTGTTCGTCCTCGGTACGTGGAATTGGCGCCGCCAGCGCCCGACGCTCGGCACGGAAGACGCGAGCGTATCGATCCGCCGATCATCGATCGCCGAGCTGACCGTCGCGACTCTCGTTTTGGTCGCGACTGCCGTGGTTGTGAGTCTGCCGGCGCCAAAGGCGTAAGCGACTCGTTGTCATCCTGAGCGAAGCGAAGGACCCACTCTCCCAACCGGGCAACTAACTCGGCATACTAGGTCCTTCGTCGCTGCGCTCCTCAGGATGACAGGGTCACGGTCGCCGCGACGTTGGCGAGCAGTTCCCGAACTTTCGGTATCACCTCTCGCCCATACAGCTCGATGCTCCGCATCGCGAGCTCGTGCGGCAGCGTTCCTGACGTGTACTTGAGATCGAACCGCACGGCGCCGAGCAGCTTCACCGTCGCGGCGATCTTCCGCGCGACCGTTTCCGGCGACCCAACATAGAGCGATCCGCGCTCGGCTTCCTGCTCGAACTCGGAGCGGCTCGTCGGCGGCCAGCCGCGCTCGGCGCCGATCCGATCGCGCATCTCGCGATAGTGCGGCCACAACTGCTCGCGCGCTTGCGCGTCGCTCTCCGCAACGTGCCCCGGCGAATGCACGCCGATCGGCAGGCTCGGCGCGTCGAACTGCTGTAGCGCGCGATGATAGAGATCGGCGAACGGCTTGAATCGCCGCGGATCGCCGCCGATGATGGCGAGCATCAGTGGCAAGCGATAGCGCGCGGCCCGGACGACCGACTCCGGGCTCCCGCCGACGCCGATCCACGTCGTCAACCTTCCCGACTCTGTCGGCGGATAAACGCGCACCTGGTTCAGCGGCCCTCGTGTCTTGCCGCTCCATGACACCGGCTCACCCGTTCGGTTCGACTCGAGCAGCGCGGCAAAGAGCTCGAGCTTTTCCTCGAACAGGAGCTCGTACTGATCGAGCTTGTACCCGAAGAGCGGAAACGATTCAGTGAACGATCCACGGCCGAGTATGATCTCGGCGCGCCCGTTCGATACGGCGTCGAGCGTCGAGAAGCGCTGAAAGACACGGACCGGATCGTCGGAGCTCAGAACCGTGACGGCGGTGCCGAGCTTGATCCGGGTCGTTTGTCCGGCGATCGCCGCCAACACGATCTCCGGTGACGAGATCGAGAAGTCCGGGCGATGGTGCTCGCCGAGTCCGATGAAGTAAATGCCCAGTTGGTCCGCGAGCACCGCTTCGGCGACGACGTTGCGGAGGACCTGCGCATGCGGAAGGGGCTGCCCATTCTCGCGCGTCACGTCGCCGAACGAGTCGAGCCCCAGTTCGATTTGCGTCTCCATATCGAAGTGTAGTGACGGCGGCCAGACGGCCGTGCCGGTGGGTGCAAAGTTTTTTGACACCTGGCGTGGAACGGGTGACGCGGCTCGGTGCCCGGCGTCCAGCTTGGGGACAGACACCGAGCTCATGACGCCACTGCGCTACGCACTCCGCTCCCTCAGGCGGAGCCCGATCTTCACGGTAGTCGCGGTGCTCTCGCTCGGGCTCGCGCTGGCCGTGAACACGACGATGTTCGCGCTCGTCGACTCCGTCACGCATCCGTACATCCCGTACGATGCGCGTCCGGTCTATCGCGTTTCGTTTGTCGGCGGCGGCCGGCCGTGGCCGACGGCGATCGACCGGCTTGCGGCTTTGCGGAACGGCCTGCATTCCGCGGACTCCATCCTTTCGTACAAGCTCGCGCCGCGGCTCGTCCAAGCCGGGACCAACTACGAGGATCAGTACGTCGCGGCGGTTCCACCCCAGCTCTTCGACATGGTGGGTGTGCGACCGATGTACGGCCGCACGTTGAACGCGGCTGACGAGCGGCGCGACGCGGCTCCCGCCGCCGTGATCAGCTATACGCTGTGGAGCAGATTCTTTCCTGGACGCCGCCCGGGCGAACCTGTTTCCCTGATCGTAGGCGCGACGAACTACCAAGTCGTCGGTGTCATGCCGCGCGGCATGCACTTCCCCTGGGACACCGACGTTTGGATCCCGATCGCGATGCTCCCTGGCGATTCGACGGTTCGTGCGATCGGACCAATGCCGCTCGTTCGGCTCAGGCCCGGCGTCACGCGTCAGGCGGCTGAAACAGAGCTGAGCGTCATCGCCGCGCAGCTCAGCACGACCTTCGCGCGTGGTAAGCCCATCGGCGGACGCCTCACCGCTCTTCGTGAGGTCGACCGCAGGCGCGGTTTCGACGGGTTCAGCAAATACATGCTGTTGGTGGTCGGCGCCGTTTTGCTCATCGCCTGCGGGAATCTCGGCACGATGCTCCTCGCGCGAGGTATCGCGCGGCGGAGAGAGATCGCGATTCGTGTCGCCCTCGGCGCGAGTCGTCGCGTGATCATCGGCCAGGTGCTCACCGAGTGCGGCCTCGTGATTGGCGGCGGGATCGTCGTCGGACTCCTGCTCACGCTGTGGGCGACTTACATCCTGCCGCACTACGCAACGCCGTACGTTCCGGGAATCGGCGACCTGCAACCGGTGCCGAGCTGGCGCGTGTTCTCGTTTGCGGTCGCGGCGGCGCTCATCACGCTGGTGCTCGCGGGCGCGTTGCCCGCCAAGCGCGCCGCGGCGACGGATCCCGCCGAGCCGATGAAGGAGGGCGCTGGCGTATCGACCGGACGAAACCGCGATCGCTACAACCCGCTCATCATCGTGGAGGTCGCACTCTCGACAGCGCTCCTCCTGAACGCGGGGCTGTTCATCATTCTCGTGACGCGCTTGGCGAGGTTCGACTTCACCTATGCGGCGAAAAATCTCCAAACGGTAGCAGTCGACGTTGGCGGAAAGGCGATCGCCGCCGATTCGGCGGTTGGACGCTTCTTCGATGACCTCGAGGTGCGTGCGGCGCATCTGCCAGGCGCTCGCGCCGCGACCTCCAGCAGTTCGCACCTGCCCGACGGACGAATCATCTACGGTGAGGGCGGTGCCGGCGGTCTGCGTTGGCTCAACGCGAAGCAGTACACCGTCGTCAGCCCGACGTACTTCCCGACGCTGGGCATTCCGATCGTGGATGGTCGCGGCTTCCAGCCCGGCGACCGCGGAATCGAGACGGCCGTCGTCGTCGTCGACGAGCTCGCGGCGCGTGAGCTGTGGCCCGGCATCGCGAGCCCGGTGGGCCGGATGATCAAGTTGGGCGACATCAAGTCGAAGCAACCGTGGGTTCGCGTGATCGGCGTCGCCAAAGCGACCGACTTCTTGCCGAGGAAGGACGGCGACCTGCCGCCGGAGCCGCGGATCTACGCGCTCATGGGGCACGACGTGAGCCGCACTCGAACTCTCATCGTGTTGGGCGACGGAGTCGGTGGGACAACGGGTCAGGCGGCGCTGAGCCTCACTATCCGCCGCGAGCTCGAATCATCGGCACCCTGGCTGCGGAGCCCGTACGTTCATCGTTGGCTCGAGGGATATGAAAGCTCGCGCAGTACGACGGCGTTCATCGCGTCGCTCTTCACGGCGTTCGGTCTGTTCGGGCTCGCGCTGTGCGCGGTTGGTCTGTACGGCGTACTCGCCTATGTCGTGTCACGGCGGCTGCGCGAACTTGCCATGCGCGTCGCCCTCGGCGCTCAGCCGCGCGATCTCGTGCGTGTCGTGGTGCACGACGCGACGGTCACGGTGCTCGCCGGCATCGGCATCGGCGCCTTCCTCGCCCTCGGCGTTACGGAGAACCTCGCGGAAGGGCTCTTCACCTTGCGCTACGAGCTCGCCATCGCGCTCGTCGGCGCGGAGGCGGCGCTGCTCGTCACCGCGGTCGTCGCGTGTCTCGGTCCGCTGCGTCGAGCTGTTCGCGCTGATCCCGCCGAGGTCCTTCGCGCGAGCTGAGTCGTTTCAGCGAAGGTGGGCGGCGAGCGACGGTAGAGCACCGCGGAGGTCCGCGGCGGCGAGTTGTGCCATGAGATCCGCGCCGCGCGGGCGGAAGTGCGTGTTGTCTTCGACGCCGTTGGGATAGTTCGGATTCTCGCCCGGCTGGAGCTGGAGAAAGAGCGCGCGCGATGAATCCGGGCCGAGGCGAGACAGCGCGACGCCACTCGAGCGGTGCATGTCGATCAGCGCTACTTCCCCTTGCGCCGCGACAGATCGGACGAGATCGGGATATTCACCGTGCGTATCGACGAGTTGGCCCGCCTCATCGAACTTTCGTCGGCGCACCGGTGTGAGGAGCACGGGCGTGGCGCCCTTCGCGCGGACGTCGGTCACCATTCGCGCGAGGTTGGCGCGGAAATCCGCCGGCGGCGTGTAACGATCCGTCTTCTCCGGTGACTCGTCGTTGTGGCCGAACTGAATGAAGACGTAGTCGCCGCGCTTTACACTATCGACGATCGCCTGCCAGCGATGCTCCGAGATAAACGTGCGCGTGCTGCGCCCGTTCATGGCCCGGTTCGCGATGCGAACTTCGCCGTCGCGAAAGAGTCTGCCGAACGATTCGCCCCATCCGGTTTCCGGTCGCTTATCCGGCTGCTTCTCGGCCATCGTCGAATCGCCCGCCATCCAGATCGTGATCGGGTCGGGCGCGAGCGCGAGCGACGGCGCGAGCAATAGTGCCACTGAGAGACCGCGGAGCCTGGCGAGCCTCGGCATGGCGCAAAATGTAACGGCTGCTCGGCAGCTCGGCTTCTCGGCGACTCGGCCGAACCGTTATCAAACTGCCACGGTCAACGCCGCCGTGAGACCTTGCGACGTCGCGATCTTGTTCGACACTGCGGTCGCCGCCGTGAGGCTGCGAGCCACCTCGCGGCATATTGACACCATTGTTGTACCAATACTAGACTTCAGGCGTCGAGTCCTGCGATCGGCGCCTGGGACCGGCGTAGACTTCTGTGGTGCCGCATCGAGGAGTTGCGCCATGCGCGTCGGCGACTTTTCCGTCGAGGTAGTTCCATATCGAGAGGGCACGGTTCGGGAGCTCGAGACCGGACACGTGCTCGCCAGGCCCGGGCAGATCTACACCCTGCGCCTGCGCAATCACGGACCGTTGCGCGCTGTCGCCGAGATCGACATCGACGGAAAGTCGGTTACGGAGAGCCGGCTGGTTCTTCGCCCCTGGAGCGTAACCGACCTGGAACGCCCGCTGCGCGACAGCGAGCACGGACGCTTCACGGTGATCGCCGAAGGCAACGAGCGGGTCTTCGGACCGGACGGCGGCCGCGACAACGAATCGCTCGGCGTCATTCGCGTCTCGTTTCGCCGAGAGCTGCCGCGCGAATCTTCGGCCGTCGACCCGATGGACGAGGACGACGTCATCTCGTTCTCCCGAACGCTCGGGTCATTTCCGGAGCCGGAACCGCCGGGCCGGCCGTCACGCTTCACGCGTGAGTGGTCGCCGCCAATGAATTTCGGCGGCGCGCCGGCAGGGGCGCCGTCGATGGACCGTTTCCGCAAGCAACAGCCACGAGTCGTCGAACAGGACGTCGAGGGCGCGGCGGGAACCGGTTTGAGCGGGCATTCGGACCAGGTCTTCGTGCCGATTCATATGGGCCCGCTGGAAAAAGAAGCGACGGTCATCACGATTCGCATCGTCATTGGGACTGAGGAAGCGCTCGCCGAACAATCAGCGCGCCCTCTGCACTCGAACCGCGTGCCGGAACGGCCCGCGGCGCGTCCGTAGCCGATGCGTGCGACAACGTCCTCCGTTCGGCGTCGCGCGGCGGTTCCGCTGCGCAGCTCCGATCCGCGCCGCGTCGCCGCGGAGCGTGCGGCCGTCGACGAGCTCGAAGGTTGGCGCGAGCGAGCGATTCCGGTCGCGAACGCTCCGCTCGAAGGGGAAGATCTCGTCCGATTGTTTCGCGATTGCGTCGCCGCGCTGCATCTCGATCCGGCGATCGCCGCCGATTTCACGGTGGCGACGGTCCACTACTATCGCCGGAAGGACATCATCGATCCGCCGGATGGTCGCACGGCCGCGGCGCGTTATGACGTGCGACACGTGTGGCAAATCGCGTCGGCGCGGCTGGCCGGCTACCTCGGCCTCGTGACGTTGGCGGAAGCGAGAACGGCGATGCGTGGCATGGACACGACCCAGTTGCTGGCTTTTCTCGCCGCGCGAGTGGTTGACGCGCGGGCGCGCGCCGCCGTTCGATCCACCGGCGCGGCACATGCAGCTGCCCGACCGCTCCACGCCGCCCCGGCCACACGGCCCAGTGCGGTTGACGCGCTCATGATCTCGCTCACCGATGACGCATGGTGCGTCGTCCCGCGCGATCATGCGGCGCACCGTTCTCCCGACGCGGCGCGTGACCTGGTGCGCGCGCTCGCCGCGGCTTTTCGTCTGGATACTTCACGCTGAGGTTCGCATGACCACGATGCATGTGCCGTACATCATCGAACGTTCTCCGCGCGGCGAACGATCCTACGACATCTTCTCGCGACTGCTGATGGATCGCATCGTCTTCCTCGGCACGCCGGTGAACGACGATGTCGCGAACATCCTCATCGCCCAGCTCCTCTTCCTCGAGGCCGATGCGCCGGGAAAGGAGATTCAGCTCTACATCAACTCGCCGGGCGGCAGCGTGCCGTCGGGATTGGCGATCTACGATACGATGCAGCACATCAGCTCACCGGTGGCCACGACGTGCGTCGGCATGGCGGCGAGCATGGGGTGCTTCCTGCTGGCGGCGGGAAAGAAAGGACGGCGGTCCGCGCTGCCGCACGCTCGCATCATGATGCACCAACCATCGAGCGGCGCCGCCGAAGGGTCGGCGTCGGACATCGAGATCGTGGCGAAGGAGATCTTGTACAATCGAGCCAAGCTGTTCGAGCTGCTGGGCAAGCACACCGGGCAACCGCTCGAGCGCATCGAGCGGGAGTTCGAGCGCGACCGCTGGTTCTCGTCTCCGGAGGCTCGGCACTACGGACTCATCGACAACGTGGTGGAGCAGGCAGGCGCCTTGACCGCCGCCATCGCTGCGGCGAGGCAACCGGAGGTCGCGCGGTAGGCGCGCGTGAAGCGGCGGCGAGACTAGCCGGTCATCATCGCGCTCACGCGCTGGAGCACGCGCGCGAGATCCGGCTTGTCGGCCAGCACGGGCAGCACGGGGTCGGCGCCGAGTCTCTCCATGCGCGCGACCGCGTTCTTGATCGTGTAGTTGCGCGGGTCGAGCGAATCGTCGACTTCGTCCCACACGAGCGGCATCGAGACCGACGCGCCGGGAAGCGGGCGCACGCTGAACGGTGAGACGATCAGCTGTCCGTGCCGGTTCTGCAGGTAGTCGAGATAGACTTTTACGCCGCGCTTCGTCACGTGACGGGTGATCGTCGCGATGTCGCCGAGCTCGCGGAGTACAACGCGGGCGAGCAACTCGCCGAGCGTGCGGCACTGCGCGTACGTGAGCTGGCGGCCGAGCGGTAGCAAAATGTGGAGACCGGTCTTGCCGGTGGTCTTCACGTAACTCGGCAGCTCGATCGACTCACAGAGCGCGCGAAACGCACGCGCCGTCCGGATCACGTCGGAGAAGGGCGCATCTTTCGGATCGAGATCGATGACGCACCAATCGGGTTGCTCGAGCGAGCCGACGCGGCTGTTCCAGATGTGGATCGGGATCGAGCCGAGGTTCGCGATGTAGAGCAGCCCGTCGACGCCGTCGCACACGAAGTAGCGAATGTCACGCTGTGTGTCCTCGCTCCAGATCGGGACCGTCTCGATCCATTCGGGCGCGAATTCCGGAGCGTCCTTCTGATAGAACTGCTTTCCGTCGATCCCATCGGGGAAACGGGTCATGACGAGCGGCCGATTCGCCAGGTACGGGAGCATCCATGGTGAGATCGCGCGGTAGTACTCAATGAGGTCGCCCTTCGTGTAACCGTCGCCCGGCCAATAGATCTTTTTGAGGTTCGAGAAGGCGACCGTGCGCGCGGACGGCGGTCGTTGCGACGGCTGGGCGAGCTCGGCGCGCGTTGGTTCGGGAGCAACCTCCACCGACTCGAGCGGCTCGGCCGCCGGCGGTGGTGGCGGCGGTGGTGGCGCGTCGGCCGACGCGTGTTGTCGCTCGCATTCGTGCGGATTCTTGTCGTAGCGCATGTGCGCGAAGGCGGCGTGGCGCAGGAGCCCGTCCGGCGTGAATTCGCGGAACTTCACCTCGACAACGTGACGCGGCTCGACCCACGTCGTGGTCTTCGTATCAGCAATCTCTGAAGCGCCCGCTGGGGGATCGCAGGGCGGATCGCGCCGCACGATCGGACCGAGGAGTGACTTCAGCTCGGCCAGCAGCTTGTCATCGAATCCTGTCCCGACACGACCCGCGTACACGAGCCGGCCGTTCACCATGTCCGCGAGCTGGAGCGCGCCGAAGTGCGCACGCGCGCCCTTCGGCTCCGTGAAACCGACAATGACGAAGTCGGCGGTCGACTCGGCTTTGATCTTGAGCCAGACGTCCGTGCGCCCTTTGCGGTACGGGGCGTCGGCTCGTTTGGCGATGATGCCCTCGAGGCCGAGCGCGATCACCTGCTCCATGAAGGCATTGCCCTCGCGCTCGATGTGATCGAGGGCGCGGATGACACCGATCTTGGGGAATCCTTCCAACAGCAGCGCCTTGCGCGACGACAGCGGCAATGGGCGAAGATCGAGCCCATCGAACGCCAGGAAGTCGAAGGCGAAGAACGTCGCCGCCAATTCGACCGATGCACGCTTGATCTCGATCGGCGACGACAGGCGTCCGCGCTGTTGGAGCCTGGAAAAGCTCGGCCTTCCCTGAGCGTCCATCACGACGACCTCACCGTCTATGATGAAGTTGTCATAGGGGATCGCTTTGATCGCGCGGGCGACCTCGGGGAAGACGGCTGTGTAGTCGTTGCCGTTGCGCGTGACCAGAACCGCTTCGCCGCCCGACTTGCCGGCGATGAGCCGATACCCGTCGAGCTTGAGCTCGAACAGCCAGCCGTCGCGCGTGAACGGGTAGTCCGCGGGCTCGGCGAGCATGACCTCGACGGTGCGCGGATCGACGCGGCCTTCCTTCGCGCCCGCCGCTTCGATCGCGGAGCGCAACCTCGCGCCCGGACCGCGACCCTCTTTCACCTCGTCGACGGTGAGACCGGAAAGAACGGACGTCTCGACGAATTGATCGCCGGGCTCCTTCACCCAGGAATCTCGTTCCTTGATCAACAGCCAATCCTTCTCGCTCTTCTTGATCTTCACGAGCGTCCACTTGCCGTGGAGCTTGTGCCCGCGCAGCTCGAACAGGAGCTTGCCTTTCGCGAGTCCTTCCTTCCAGTCCTCGAGCGCCACCCACTCGCCGCGGTCCCAGACGATGATGCCGCCAGCCCCGTAGTTGCCCGCGGGAATAATCCCTTCGAAGTCACCGTATTCGATCGGGTGATCCTCGACCTTCACGGCGAGGCGCTTGTCGTTCATGTCGTACGACGGGCCCTTGGGCACTGCCCACGAGCGCAACACACCGTCCATCTCGAGACGCAAATCGAAGTGAAGCTGCCGGGCGGCATGCTTGTGAACGACAAAGAGACGCCCCGGCACGGCCGACACTGTGCCGACGGGCTCCGGCGACGTGTCCGCTGAACGCTTCGCGCGGTAAGCGCTGAGGTTGTCAGCCGCAGGCTGACGCGGCGGTTCGTTCGGGTCGATGGGCAGAAGAGGTCGGGGGGCTAGGAAAACAAGTTGTCGGATGGCCCGGTCCAACGCCAAGCGGGTGCCGGCGGGCTGCAAAATCCGTCGAGCTCGAAACTGGTCGAGGACTTTTAGTTGTCTTGTCAACTAT
>Ga0207674_10001128_pt1 | contig 34654 bp, 35 predicted proteins | sample KBSCornC72_FD_184303 | JGI IMG/M metagenome (GOLD analysis project Ga0207674, IMG submission 184303) | Corn rhizosphere microbial communities from Kellogg Biological Station, Michigan, USA - KBS Corn C7-2 (SPAdes) (version 2) | ecosystem: Host-associated > Plants > Roots > Rhizosphere > Soil ...
ATGCGCCAGAACGAGTGCAGGAACGTGACGTCGTCGTACGCCGGCGCGCGCGAGATGTCGCCGGTGCGCGTGCGATAGCGGATCGCAACGGGCTGCACGTACCCGGCCGATTCGATGATCGGCTGCAGCAGCGATCCCTTGAACGGCAACAGCTTCGTCCCGTCGGTGACGGTGCCCTCGGGAAATACCGCCACGATGTCGCCTTCGGCGAGTGCGGCGGAGACCTCGCGGTTGACCCGATGCGTGTCGTGGCGGCGTGCGCGCTCGATGAAGAGCGTGCCGACGCCGCGCACGAGGCGTCCGATCAGCGGCCAGCGGGCGATCTCCGACTTGGCGATGAAACGGACGGGACCGACAGCGTGCAGCGCGAAGATATCGAGCCACGATACGTGATTGGCGACCACGAGCACGTTCGGATGAGCAAGCGCGCCGTCGATGCGGATCTCGACGCTCATCAGGTGCAAAAGCCGCCGTGACCAACGGCGGATACGCACGCGGCGCGCCTTCGCATCGAGTGACGGAAACGTGAACAGGACCGTGCCGAGCCCGAGCGCGAAATGCAGCATGACGCGCGGAATGCGCACCAGCCTGCGCAGCGCCGCGGTCAAGTGCGCAGCGTACCGGTCACCACGGACGCTCGCCGAACGCGTCGAAATAGCGCTGCGCGACGAGCTCGCGGTCGATGCGATGATTCTGTCCGCCGCGGCACGCGATCTTGATCGATCCCATCACCGACGCGAGCTGACCCGTGCGCTGCCAGTCCCACCCGGCGGCAATCCCGTAGAGCAGGCCGGCACGGTACGCGTCGCCGCAACCCGTGGGATCGACGATGGCAGACGCCGGTGCGGCCGCGATCGCGTAGGTCGCGCCGTCTGCGTGGATGATCGAACCTTCACCGCCGAGCGTCACGACCAGCGCGTCCACGCGGTCCGCCAGCTCGCCGATCGACCAGCCCGTACGGTCCGAAAGCAGTTTCGCCTCGTAGTCGTTGACGGCCAGATAGTCGGCCGCCTCGATGAGTTGCGCGAGCTCTTCGCCCGAGAAAAGCGGCAATCCCTGGCCCGGGTCGAACAGGAACGGCACGCCGCGCGCGGCGAACTGTGCGGCGTGCGCCTGCATGCCCTCCTTGCCGTCGGGTGCGACGATGCCGATGCCGATGTCCGGCACGTCTGCGACGCTGTTCCGATGCGACAGGTTCATCGCCCCGGGATGGAACGCCGTGATCTGGTTGTCGTCGAGGTCGGTGATGATGAACGCCTGCGCCGTGTAAGCGTCGTCGATGACACGAACACCATCGGTCGCGATGCCGAGTTCCTGCAAGCGGTCCCGATAGGGGGCACCGTCGCTGCCGAGCGTGCCCATGACGACCGGATCGCCGCCGATGCCGCGCAGGTTGTACGCGATGTTGCCTGCGCAACCGCCCCATTCGCGGCGCATGTCGCTGATCTGGAACGCCACCGAGAGCATGTGCGTCTGCTCGGGCAGGATGTGGCGCGCGAAGCGATCGGGAAACACCATGATCGTGTCGAACGCGAGCGAGCCGCAGATCAGTGTGCGCATGGGCAGGCCGGGCGTGAGCGAAGAAAGGGCCCGCCGAGGCAAGCCGCGGCGAAGTGTAGCTTAACAGGGTCAGAGACGATTTTCCGGCGCACCGGCGATCGCTGCAGTCGCCATGCTTGCCGGAAAATCGTCTCTGACCCTAGGCCGCCGCGCCGTTCATCACCTCGCGGCCGATCTCGCGCACGATGTACTGCTGGCGCCGCGATACCGGCAGCGTTTCGCCGATGCCGTGCAGCAGCACTTCCCAATGCGCGTCGCCATCGTCGTTCGCGCGCCGCTCGAAGCCGCGGATGAAATCGCGCGCGACGAGGCAGTTGCGATGCACGCGCACAAAGCGCGCGCCGAATTCCTGCTCGAGACGCGTCAACGATTCCTCGAGCAGATACTCGCGCTGCGCCGTGCGGATCGTGATGTACTTGAGCTCGGCCTTGAGGTAGATGACCTCGTCGATCGGCACGAGCACCACGCGCGAGCGTTCGGTCACCGACAGGAAGCGCCGCGCGGCCGCGGGGAGCTGCGTCAGCTTCTCGACGGTCATCGGTTTGAGGCGCGGCACCTTCTGCAGCGCGGCAAGCAGCCGCTGCACGCGCACCGGCTTGACGAGATAGTCGACCGCGTGCACTTCGAACGCCGCCAGCGCATGCTCGTGAAATGCCGTCGTGAAGATGACGACCGGCGGATGCGACAGCTTCAGCAGGTGCCGCGCGAGCTCGATGCCGTCCATCGCGGGCATGTGAATGTCGGTGAGCACGAGGTCGGCAGACGCCGAATGCAGGATGTCGAGCGCCTCGCGCCCGTGCTGTGCCTCGCCGACGATCGAGATCGGAAGCACGGCTGCGCAATCGTCGAGGAGCTCGCGCAAGCGATGTCGCGCGGGCGCCTCGTCGTCGACGAGCAGGATGCGTAGCGGTGCTTCAGGCATGATCGACCCTCGGTTGTGCCATAGCGGGCACGCGTTGTCGCAGGTACGGCTCGCGGCGCTTGGCGGCATCCTGGCCGGCACTCGCCTCGCGACGCGCGGCGGGCTGCGTGCCGCCCCCTGCGGTGGCGGTCTTCGTCGTGCGGTACGGAATCCGGATGTGGACCTCGTAAATATCGCGATTGACGCGCGACTCGAGGCTCGCCTCGGCGTCGAAATGCAGCGCAAGCCGCTCGCGGATGTTGTCGAGCGCCATCCGGTTGCCGGCATGATGACGCGCACTGTTCGCGGTGTACGGATTGCGCAGCAGCGCATGCACTTCGTCGCGCGACAGGAAGATATTGATCGACACGACGCCCGGCGCGGTCGACGGCTCGATGCCGTGGTAGACGGCGTTCTCGAGCAACGGCTGCAGCACGAGCGGCGGCACCAGCGCGTCGCCCGGCATGCTCTTCACGTTCCAGTCGATGACGAGCCGCTCGCCGAGCCGCAGCTGCTCGAGCTCGAGATACTGCCGGCACAGCTCGACCTCGTCGGCGAGCGGGGCAAGCTCGCGGTTGTCGCGCATCAGCACGCGAAAGAGATCGGCGAGATCCTCGAGCGCAACTTCGGCACGCCTCGGCTCGCTGCGCATCAGCGACAGCACGGCGGTGATGCTGTTGAACAGGAAATGCGGCCGGATGCGCGCCTGCAGCGCCTGCAGACGGGCCTCGGTGATGGCGGGCGACAGCGCGCGGGCGCGCAGGCGGAAGTACGCGATCAGCACGAATTGCGCGGTCAGCGCGAACACGAGATCGCGCACGAGCCCTCCGCGCGCCTCGCCGGCCATGCGCGGCAGCAACGCGTCGACGCCGATTGCAAGCGCACATGTGATCACCGTGACGACACCGATGGCCGAGCGGCCATCGAGCCGCGCGAGCCAGGGCTGGACGAGCCAGAGCACGGCCAGCTCCGCGAAAAGCTGCGGCTCGACGAACGCGGTCAGTGCCGCCCACTCGGTTGCTACCGCGGCCAGGCGGGGCTCGCGCGCGAGCGCGATCACGAGCGCGGCTCCGTTGACACCGAGCAGGATGCGCAGCACGGTGCCGAGATTGCGCAGATCAGGCAAAGCGGGTACTGCCGACGGTTGTTTTATAATCCCCTGCATAACGGACGCGATATGCAAGCATCATGCCGGGTGCCGCACTTCCGACCCGGCACCGATAGCATAACGGCTTGCCGAAACGCGCCGTTCCCGCGCGTGTCATGCGGGTCGCGGGCGCCGCATCCGCCATTGTCGACAAGCAGCCGCACACCCGCAAGGCAAACACGAGCGCGCCGGGCCGTCCCAAGCGCGAGTCAGTCCCGAAGCGCGGAGCGCGGAGGGTAGTTCTCAACCGCGCGCCGGGCCGTCCCAAGCGCGAGTCAGTCCCGAAGCGCGAAGCGCGGAGGGTGGTTCTCAACCGCGCGCCGGGCCGTCCCAAGCGCGAGTCAGTCCCGAAGCGCGAAGCGCGAAGGGAAGTTCAACATCCCATGTCCGCCGCCCCCGAATCGTCGTCCGACCCCGACAGCGCAAAGCCGCCGAGCGCCGCCACTCCGGTGCCGCCGAGCGGCACCTGGTCGGGCCGCTTCAGCGAGCCGATGTCCGAGCGCATGCAGCGGTTCAACGCGTCGATCGACTTCGACCGGCGCCTGGCGCACGCCGACATTGCGGGGTCCCGTGCCCACGCGCAGATGCTGGCCGAGCGCGGCATCATCACGCACGACGACGCGCAGGCGATCGAGCGCGGACTCGCGCAGATCGAGGGCGAAATCGCGCGCGGTGAATTCACGTGGCAACGCGCATTCGAGGACGTGCATTTCAATATCGAGCGGCGGCTCACGGCGCTGGTGGGCGACGCCGGCAAGCGGCTGCACACGGCGCGCTCGCGCAACGACCAGGTCGCCACGGACCTCCGGCTGTGGCTGCGCGAAGCCATCGATGCGCTCGTCGTGCAACTCGTCGCGCTGCGCCGCGCGCTGCACGATCTCGCCGCGGGCCATGCCGATTCGATCATGCCGGGGTTCACGCACCTGCAGGTCGCGCAGCCGGTGACGTTCGGCCATCACCTGATGGCCTACGACGCGATGCTCGCCCGCGACATCGAGCGCTTCGCCGACTGCAGGAAGCGCGTCAACCGCCTGCCGCTCGGCAGCGCCGCACTTGCCGGTACGAGCTATCCGATCGATCGCGAACGCGTCGCGCGCACACTGGGATTCGATTCGGTGACCGCGAACTCGCTCGACGCCGTGTCCGATCGCGATTTCGCGATCGAATTCGAAGCCGCTGCCGCGCTCGTGATGGTGCATCTGTCGCGCTTCGCCGAGGAACTCGTGCTCTGGTCGAACCCGCGTTTCGGCTTCGTCACGCTCGCCGATCGCTTCTGCACCGGCAGCTCGATCATGCCGCAGAAGAAAAACCCCGACGTTCCCGAGCTGGTGCGCGGGAAATCGGCACGGGTGATCGGTCATCTGACCGCGCTGCTCGTGCTGATGAAGGCGCAGCCGCTCGCGTACAACAAGGATAACCAGGAAGACAAGGAGCCGCTGTTCGACACCGTCGATACGCTCGCCGACGTGCTCGCGATCGTCACCGACCTCGTCGCAACCGGGCTCACGGCGAACGTCGAGCGCATGCGCGCGGCGGCGCACGAAGGTCATGCAACCGCAACGGATCTCGCCGACTATCTGGTGCGGAAGGGCGTCGCCTTTCGCGATGCCCATGAAGTAGTTGCGCGGGCGGTGCGCGAGGCCGAAGCGCGACAGTGCGACCTCGCCGCGCTGCCGCTCGACGCACTGCAACGCTTCTCGCCGCTGATCGATGCGGACGTGTTCGGGGTGCTGACGCTCGACGGCTCGGTCGCGAGCCGCGATCACATCGGCGGCACGGCGCCGTCACGGGTTCGCGCGGCCATCGACGCGGCGCGACACGAAATCGGGAGCAAAACATGAACAAGCTTGCATTCCTCGGCCTCGGCGTCATGGGGTATCCGATGGCGGGACATCTGGCGAAGGCCGGACACGAGGTCACCGTGTACAACCGCACGCCGGCGAAGGCCGCGCAATGGGTTGCCCAGTACGGAGGCCGATCGATGCCGTCGCCGGCGGATGCGGCACGCGATGCGCAGATCGTGCTGATGTGCGTGGGCAACGACAACGACGTGCGCGCGGTCGCCAAGGATGCGCTCGGCGGGATGAGCGGTGACGCGATTCTCGTCGACCACACGACGGCCTCGGCGGAGGTCGCGCGCGAGATCGCGGCGGCGGCGAAGGCGCGCAAGGTGGCCTTCCTCGATGCACCGGTGTCGGGCGGGCAGGCGGGCGCCGAGAACGGCAAGCTCACGATCATGGTCGGCGGCGATGCCGGCGTGTTCGCGAAGGCGCAGCCGGTGCTGGCGCTCTACGGACGCGCCGTGACGCTGATGGGCGCAACGGGCGCGGGCCAGCTCACGAAGATGGTCAACCAGATCTGCATCGCCGGGCTCGTGCAGGCGCTGTCCGAAGGCATCAGTTTCGCGCAGCGGGCCGGTCTCGACCCGAATCTCGTCCTCGATGTGATCAGCAAGGGCGCCGCACAGTCGTGGCAGATGGAGAATCGCGGCAGGACGATGGTCGACGACAAGTTCGACTTCGGCTTCGCCGTCGACTGGATGCGGAAGGATCTCGGCATCTGCCTCGCGGCGGCACGCGGCAATGGTGCCGCGCTGCCGGTCACGGCGCTTGTCGACCAGCTCTATGCAAGGGTGCAGGCGCGGGGCGGCGGCCGGTGGGATACGTCGAGCCTGATTCGCCTGCTGCGCGAGGAGTGACCGCTTACTGGGGGATGGCGCGCCGGGGGGCTTCCCCCACGTCGTCCCCTTCCACGATGCGCAGCTCGTGGGTGATCGTGGCCGAATGCGCCAGCATGATCGTGGCCGAGCAGTATTTCTCCTTCGACAGCTTCACCGCACGCTCGACCTGCCGCGCGTCGAGGCCTCGCCCGGCGACGGCATATCTGAGGTGGATGCGGGTGAACACCTTCGGCTCCTGCGGCGCGCGCTCGGCCTCGGCATCGACGACGCAATCGGCCACCGGTTGCCGGGCGCGCTTCAGGATCCACACGACGTCGAACGCCGTGCACGCCGCAGTGCCCGCGAGCAGGAGTTCCATCGGCCGCATGCCGAGATTGCGCCCGCCGGCCTCCGGGGCGCCATCGACGACGACGGCGTGCCCGCTGCCGCTCTCGGCGACGAACGACACCTGCTCCACCCATTTGACGCGCGCTTTCATCTGTCTGCCCCCGCATGCCGCTGTTGCGCCGGCCCTCGCCGCCGATCGTACAAACGGCGCCCTTCGTCTCTTGGCCGCCTATGCATCTTGCATTGTGCAGCGCAATATGGAATGCTTACGCCTGTCGCGGGTTGCCGTCTCCTCCTTCGGCGCCCGCGGCGCATTCCTCCATTCTCCTCCTATGGTGGAATCCTCGGCGCGGTCGGTATGACCGCGCCTTTTTTTTCCTACTGCAGCGCACCATCGTCGACCCGAGCTTCGCTGGATGCCGTGGCGCTGAGCATCGTTGGGCCGGCTCGACGTCTCATTGACCCGCTCGACGAAACCATAGTACAATCACCGACTTTGCTGAATCACCGCCTACGCGCGCAGCGTGCGGCGGAATCGTCGGGAAATTTCCAATGAAGACCTACTCGGCCCGCCCGCGCGATGTCACGCGCGCCTGGTTCGTCGTCGACGCGTCGGACAAGGTGCTCGGACGGCTTGCCACGCAGATCGCCGCGCGCCTGCGCGGCAAGCACAAGGCGATCTACACGCCGCACATCGACACCGGCGACTTCATCGTCGTCACCAACGTCGACAAGATCCGCGTCACCGGCACCAAGGTCGACAGCAAGCTCTATCACCGCCATAGCGGCTACCCCGGCGGCATCACGACCACGACGTTTGGCCAGATGCAGGCACGCTTTCCCGGTCGCGCGCTCGAAAAGGCCGTCAAGGGCATGTTGCCGAAGGGACCCCTCGGCTACGCGATGATCAAGAAGCTGAAGTGCTACGCCGGTGCCACGCATCCGCATTCGGCGCAACAGCCGCAAACCCTCGATATCTAGCCCATGATCAACAACTACCACTACGGCACGGGACGGCGGAAGACGTCGGTCGCACGCGTGTTCATGAAGCGCGGCGACGGCAAGATCGTCGTCAACGACAAGCCGGTCGACGAGTTCTTCACGCGTGAAACCGGACGCATGGTCGTGCGCCAGCCGCTCGTGCTGACGAACCACCAGGGCACGTTCGACATCATGGTCAACGTGATCGGCGGCGGCGAATCGGGCCAGGCCGGCGCGGTGCGCCATGGCATCACCCGTGCGCTGATCGACTACGATGCGCAACTGAAGCCGGCGTTGTCGAAGGCCGGCCTCGTCACGCGCGATGCGCGCGAGGTCGAGCGCAAGAAGGTCGGCCTGCACAAGGCACGCAGGCGCAAGCAGTTCTCGAAGCGCTGATCGAGGCTTCGGCGCGCAGCACGCGTCGCGCCGCACCAGCAAGGGCCGTCTCGCAGGAGACGGCCTTTTTTCGTGCACGGCGCAGACAGACCGAAGCGCGTGCTGCGCGATGCGAATGCTAAGATCGCGTCGAAGCGAGGATCGCGCGGCATGATCAGGATCGGCATCGTTGGAGGAACCGGGTACACGGGCGTCGAATTGCTGCGGCTCCTCGCCGCCCACCCGCAGGCCGACGTGCGCGCGATCACGTCGCGCAAGGAAGCCGGAACGCCCGTCGCGCGGATGTTTCCGAGCCTGCGCGGCCATTACGATCTCGCCTTCTGCGAGCCGCAGGATGCGAAGCTTGCCGACTGCAACGTGGTGTTCTTCGCGACGCCGCACGGCGTTGCGATGGCCCAGGCCCGCGAACTGCTCGCCGCCGGCGTGCGCATCATCGACCTCGCCGCCGATTTCAGGCTGTCCGATCCCGCGGTGTTCGAGCGCTGGTACAAAATGCCGCATGCGTGCCCGGACCTTCTGGCCGAGGCCGTCTACGGGCTGCCCGAAGTCAACCGCGAGGCGATCCGCAGCGCGCGCATCGTCGCCAATCCGGGGTGCTATCCCACGAGCGTGCAACTCGGCTTCCTGCCGTTGCTCGAGGCCGGCCTCGTCGACACGCGCTACCTGATCGCCGACTGCAAGTCGGGCGTATCGGGCGCGGGCCGCAAGGCGGAGCTTTCGCTCGCGTTCGCCGAGGCGTCCGACAATTTTGCCGCGTACGGCGTCGCCGGGCATCGGCACCTGCCCGAGATCGTGCAAGGCATGAACCGCGCGAGCCGCGACCCGGTACGACTCACCTTCACGCCGCACCTGACACCGATCATCCGCGGCATCCTTGCGACGCTTTACGCGCCGTTGCGCGACGCCGATGCCGACGTGCAGGCCATCTACGAAAGGCGCTACGCCGGCGAGCCGTTCGTCGACGTCATGCCGCCGGGCTCACTGCCCGATACGCGCAGCGTGCGCGCGTCGAACACGCTGCGCATCGCCGTGCACCGCCCGCCCGATTCGGACCTCGCCCTCGTCATCGCCGTCCTCGACAATCTCGTCAAGGGTGCGGCCGGCCAGGCGATCCAGAACATGAACCTGATGTTCGGGCTGCCCGAAACCAGCGGGCTCGAGGCGCCGCCCGTCATGCCGTGAGCGCGCGGATGCGCCGGGCTTTGATTCCTGCGGCACACGCCACCATATTGGGTTGATCGGCGCATCCGAGGCGGACCTGGCATGGTTTTGACGACCGGCCCCGCGCAGTCGATAATGTCGGAATAGAGGAAATACGGGAGCACCTGAATGAATGCGATGAACGAGATGCCGAGCCCGCTGGTGTTCACCGACGCAGCGGCGGCCAAGGTGAAGAATCTGATCGACGAGGAAGGCAATCCCGACCTCAAGCTGCGCGTCTTCGTTTCCGGCGGCGGCTGCTCGGGCTTCCAGTACGGCTTCACCTTCGACGAGGTGGTGAACGAGGACGACACCGCGATGAACAAGGGCGGCGTCACGCTCCTGATCGACCCGATGAGCTACCAGTACCTGGTCGGCGCCGAGATCGACTACCAGGAGGGGCTGGAGGGGGCGCAGTTCGTGATCAAGAATCCGAATGCGCAATCGACGTGCGGTTGCGGTTCGAGCTTTTCGGCCTGACGCGTCGCGCCATTGATGCAAAAAGGGGCCTGCGGGCCCCTTTTCATTTCCGGCACCGCGAACCAAAACTCCCGTCAGCGCGGATAGATCGCGCCGAGGATGCGCTTCCCCTTGGCACCCGTCACTTCCGGCAGATTCGCCGGCCGCCCGGCCAGCGCTTCGCGTGCGAGCCATGCGAAGGCGAGCGCCTCCACCTGTTCCACGGGAACGCCTTCGTCGGCTGTCGTCGAAAGCCTGCGCGGCGCGACCTCCGCGGCAAGGTAGCGCATCAGCGTCGCGTTGTTGGCGCCGCCGCCGCAGACGAGGATTTCCTCCGCCGTGGCCGCGTAGGCGCGGATGGCATCGGCGATCGTTCGCGCGGTGAGCGCGACCAGCGTCGCCTGGATGTTCTCGGCCTCGTCGTCGATGTGCGCGGCGGCCAGCCGCTCCTCGAGCCACTGCAGGTTGAACTTGTCGCGGTGCGTGCTCTTCGGGGGCGCCGCGCCGAAGAACGGGTCGGCGAGCAGCACGTCGAGCAGCGCCTCATTGGGCTTGCCGCTTGCCGCCCACGCGCCCTGCGCATCGAAGGTCATGCCGCGGTTGCGCGCGCACCACAGATCGGACAGCACGTTGCCCGGACCGGTGTCGAAGCCGTGAACCGTTCCGTCGGGCGCGAGATCGGTGATGTTCGCGATGCCACCGACGTTGACGATCACCCGGTGGCGGTCGCGCCGGGCGAAGAGCGCCGCATGGAACGCTGGGACGAGCGGCGCACCCTGCCCGCCCGCCGCCACGTCGCGACTGCGAAAATCGGCGACCACACGCACGCCGGCCTTCTCCGCCACACGCGCCGGATTGTTGAGCTGCACCGTGAAGCCACGATCGGGGCGATGGCGCAGGGTTTGTCCGTGTACGCCGGCGGCAACGATCTGGTCGCGGTCGACCTTGCCCGCGGCCAGCGCCCGCGCGATTGCATCGGAATAGAGCTCCGCGAGCATGTTTGCCGCCGCGCCGGCGCGCGCGAGCTCGTTGCTGCCCGGCTGCTGCAGCGCGAGGAGCTCGTCGCGCAACAGCGACGGAAAGCCGACATGCGCCGCGCCAAGCGTTGCGCAGGCCTTGCCGGGCACGGCGAAGTCGGCGACGACGGCGTCGACACCGTCGAGGCTCGTTCCGGACATCACGCCGACGAACAGTTCGCGGGCCATCGGATCGGCAAATGCAAAGGCGGATGCGCCGCGCGACGGCGGCGTGCCGTGGCGGGGCTAATTGGCGGCGACGAGCCGGCTGACGGGCAGCTCGCGCACGACGGCGAGCTCGCCCGCGAGCGGCGCGATGGCCGCCGCGAAGGCGGGACGCTGCTGATCGGTAACCGGTGTGGCCATCGGCAGTGCGACCGTGAGCGGATCGCGAGGTTCGCCGTCGACGCGCAGTTCGTAGTGCAGGTGCGGACCCGTCGCCCAGCCGGTTTGCCCGACGTAGCCGATCGTCTCGCCCTGGTGGATGCGCGCGCCGTCGCGCGTGTCGGGAGCGAAACGGGACAGGTGCGCGTAGACCGTCGAGTAGCGCCCGTCGTGCTTCAGCATGATCACGTTGCCGTAGCCGGTCTGCTGCCCGACGAACGTCACCACGCCGTCGGCCGTCGCGCGCACCGGCGTTCCGATCGGCGCCGCGAAGTCGGTACCCTTGTGCGCGCGCATCGTGTGCAGGACCGGGTGCAGCCGCGCGAGCGTGAAGCCCGACGTGACGCGCGAGAATTCCATCGGCGAGCGCAGGAACGCGTTGCGCGAGTTGCGCCCGTCCTCGTTGTAATAGCCTTCGGTGCCGTCCGGCGAGCGCCACAGGTACGCCCGATGCGTCTTGCCGGCGTTGTCGAACTCGGCCGCGACAACACGGCCGGTACCTGCCGGCTCGCCGTCGACGTACCGTGTTTCATACAGAACCGCGAAGCGATCGCCGCGGCGCAGGTCGTGATAGAAGTCGATCTCGCCGCCGAAGATGTCGGTGAGCGCCAGCGTAACCGAATCGGGCAGGTCGGCCGAATCGGCGGCGGCGAACAGCGACGATTCGATTTCGCCCGCGCGCAGCGTGAGGCGCGTGTCGTCCGGCGGCGCTTCGCGCTTCGCCACGAATCCGCCGGCGGTGCGCGCGATCGACAGGAGCTCGCCGTTGCCCGCGAGGAAGCGCAAGCCGGTGAGCCGGCCCTCGTCGTCGGTGGCAACCTGCAGCGGGCGCCCCGGCTTCAGCTGATACAGCGCGCGGGCGGCGGGGTCGGTGTTCAGGAACGCCATCGCGTCGGAATCGACCACCGAGGCGCGCGCGAGGAGGCTGCCGATCGTGTCTCCGCGCTCGACGCGCTCCTCACGCCAGTACCGCTGATCGGGCGGCTCGGCGTCGTTGACCGAGGGCAGCGGCAGCGTGCGCGAAATCGTGCGCACGAAGGGCGTGTCGACGGCAGTGTTCGGCGTGATGCCGAAGGCGGCGACGCCGGCGAGACCGAGCACGGCGATGGCGAGCGCCTGTCCGGGCGAGATGAGGTGCGCGAACGCGCGGGCGGCGGCGCGAAACGGCTGCGATAGAATGCGGAGTTTGTGCGCGCGCAACGGTCGACAGGGGATGTTTGCGGGAAAATCGCGCACCGTCTCACTTTCACTTCCCGCGGCGCCCGAACCGGGGCCGATTCTAACAAGCTTCACGTAAAAAGCCTACAAGCGAATCGGCGCGCTCCTACAGACAATGACCTTCGACATCGACCACCAGATCGCGGTCTTCCGCCGCGGTGCCGCCGAGCTGCTGGTCGAAAGCGAATTACGGGCCAAGCTTGCGCGCGGCCGGCCGCTCAACATCAAGGAAGGCTTCGATCCGACGCGGCCCGACCTCCATCTCGGCCATACGGTGCAGTTCAACAAGCTGCGCCAGCTGCAGGACCTCGGGCACCACATCGTCTTCCTCGTCGGTGATTTCACGACGCTGATCGGTGACCCTACCGGGCGCAACGTGACGCGGCCGGCGCTGTCGGCCGAGGAAGTGGGGGTCAATGCGAAAACGTACACCGACCAGGCGTTCCTGATCCTCGACCGCGACAAGACGGAAGTCGCCTTCAATTCGAAATGGCTCGCAGCACTCGGATCGGACGGCATGATCCGGCTCGCGGCGAAATACACGGTCGCGCGGATGCTCGAGCGCGAGGATTTCGCGAAGCGCTACGCCGCCGAGCAGCCGATCGCGATCCACGAGTTCCTGTATCCGCTTGCGCAGGGTTACGACTCGGTGGCGTTGAAAAGCGACGTCGAGTTGGGCGGCACCGATCAGAAATTCAACCTGCTCGTCGGACGCGAGCTGCAGCGACATTACGGCCAGGAGCCGCAGACGATCCTGACGCTGCCGCTGCTCGAGGGCCTCGACGGCGTCAACAAGATGTCGAAATCGCTCGACAACTACATCGGCATCACCGAGGCGCCGGCGTCGATGTACGGCAAGCTGATGTCGATCTCGGATCCGCTGATGTGGCGCTATTACGAGCTGCTGTCGTTTCGCCCGGAAACGGACATCGCGGCGCTGCGGCGCGAATGCGACGCGGGCCGCAACCCGCGCGAGGCGAAGGCGATGCTCGCGCATGAAATCGTCGCGCGCTTCCATTCGCAGGCGCAGGCCGACGCGGCGCAGGCCGAATTCGATGCGCGCTTCCGCCAGGGCGCGCTGCCCGAAAACATGCCCGAGGTGACGTTGCACGCGAACGGTGAGGCGATGCCGATTGCCCAGCTCGCGCGGCAGTCGGGCATCGTCGACTCGACATCGGAAGCGCTGCGGCTGATTGCGCAGCGCGGATTGAAGGTCGATGGCGACGTCGTTGCCGACAAGGGCCTCGCCATCGCGCCGGGCGCGACGGTCGTCGTGCAGGCCGGAAAGCGCAGGTTCGTGCGGGTGACGCTCCGGTGAAATCGGGGTCGGCGGTAAGACGAATGACCTGGAGCTCCGACCCCGGCGTCCGCTTCAGCTGAGCGCGAGACCGGGATCGGCGCCAACGCCCTCGAGCTTCGGCACATTGAGCTTGCGCGGCGTGATCGTTTTCTGCGCGCGCAAATAGCGCGCCGCCACCTCCCATACCGGCTCGCCGCCGGCAGCCCGCGCGTCTTCGCCAACCGGTGCCCAGCCCGCCACCGTGTATCGGCCGCTCGCCTCGATCGGCTTGCCGTCGAGCTCCATGTGCGTGATGCGCCTGCCCATGGCGGCGTTCGGATCGATCGTGTAACGGAGGCCGCCGACGCGCACCATGTCACCGCCCTGCTGGTAGTACGGATCGGGGTTGAAAAGGTTGTCGGCCACGTCCTCGAGGATCGTCTTGATCGTGTCGCCCGTCATCTTCGTCACCGTCACGTACGGATAGGTGATGGCCGTGTGATCGAGCAGGTCCTCGTAGCGGATCGGTTCGCCGGGAAGCAGTGAAGGACCGAAGCGGAAGCCCGGGGAGAAGGCGATCGGCGCGTTCTTCTCGGCCATCAGCGCATCGAGCAGCAACTGGTCGAGCGTGCCGTTGAAGTTGCCGCGCCGGTACAAGAGCTCCTCGGTCACCGCGAGCTTCTCGCCGAGCTTCGCCGCGTAGGGTGCGCGCACGCGGGTGATCAGCGCTTCCATGTCGCGATCGGCTGCGAGCAGGTTCGCGAATACCGGAATCAGCCGATAACGCAGGTCGGCGATCCTGCCTCCGCGCACGTCGAGCTCGAGCAGGCCGACGAACTTGCCGTTGCTGCCCGCATTGGTGACGAGCGTCGAGCCGCCGCGATTGGCGATGCGCACCGGTTGCGGCACGGCGTCGTGCGTATGGCCGCCGAGGATCACGTCGATGCCGGTCACGCGCGAGGCGAGCTTGAGGTCGACATCCATCCCGTTATGCGACAGCAGCACGACCGCCTGCGCGCCCTTTGCGCGCGCATCGTCGACGGCCTTCTGCAGATTCTCTTCCTGGATGCCGAACGTCCAGTCGGCGACGAAATAGCGCGGATTGGCGATCGGCGTGTACGGAAACGCCTGCCCCACGACGGCCACGGGCACACCGTTGATTTTCCTGATCACGTACGGCGCGAAAACGGCATCGCCGAAATCCGCGGTGCGCACGTTCTGCGCGACGAAGTCGATCCGTCCGGCGAAATCCCTGTCGACGATCTGCTTGACGCGCGCAGCACCGTACGTGAATTCCCAGTGGCCCGTCATCACGTCGACACCGAGCAGCTTCGCGGCGTCGACCATGTCCTGGCCCTTCGTCCACAAGGCGGTGCCCGAGCCCTGCCATGTGTCGCCGCCGTCGAGCAGCAGCGCGCCGGGGCGCTCGCCGCGCAGCCGCCTCACGAGCGTCGCGAGCGGCGCAAATCCCCCCATCGCGCCGAACGTGCGCGCCGCGTGCGCAAAATCGAGATACGTGAAGGCGTGCGCATCCCGCGTGCCCGGCGCAATGGCGAAATGCTTCAGCAACGCTTCGCCGACCAGATGCGGCGGCTTGCCGCGCGCGTCGCCGACGCCCAGGTTGACGCTGGGCTCGCGGAAGTACGTCGGGCGCAGCTGTGCGTGGCAGTCGGTGATGTGCAGAAGCGCGACGTTGCCGAACGGCCGAAGGCCGTCGTAGAAGCGGTCGCCGACGCCATCCTCGGCGGCGCGCGCAGCTTGCAGCGGCAACCCCGCGACGGCGGCGGCCGCGAGCGCCTGCAGGAAATCGCGCCGCTTCATCCGTCCTGCCCTCTCAGCCGCCTCGCCAGGCGCCGCTCCCTCGTCCGGCATGCGGGACGAGGGCCGGGGCGTAGCGTGCTGTCACTGGTTGACCGGCGATGCGGGATCCACGAGCAGCGCGACCACATCGCGGATCTGCTGCTCGGTCAGGATGTGGTGCTGCCCGAAGCGCGGCATGTTCGAGCAGGCCGCGAACGCCTCGGCGTTGTAGATCTTCTGCCATGCGTACCTGCGCGTCTCGTCGCTGTAGCCGCGCAGCTTGCCAAAGCGGTAGAGCGACGGGCCGATGGTGCCGTAGGACAGCTCCTGCGGCGTCAGCTGGTGACATGCGTAACAGTTCGCACCCGCCGCTTTCTTCGGATCGTCGGAATACTGGAACCCCTGGCCGCTCTGCGCAATCGTCTCGCCGCGCTTCCAGTCGCCGACGAGCTTGCCGTCGGCCGGGTAGCGGATCGTCGCAAGATTCGCCTGCCGGATGCGTTCGGCGATCGGCGCGGGCAGCGGACGGCCCGCATATTCGCTGCAAAGACGCTGTGTCTCGTCCTGGTCGAGTCGATCGAGCGTCGCCTGCCCGCGCGCCTTGAACGATGACTTCATCATCGCTGCGGCGCGGTCGCTTACGCCGCGATCCTCGGGTGCGCTCGCGCATCCGTGCAGCACCGCGAGCGCCGCGGTCACGATGGCCGCTGCCGCGAGGGCGCGCTGCACAAGGATGTTTCGCACATCGACCTCCGTTCAGCGCTTGATCGCGGGACCGTCGTACGCGGCGCCATTCGCGCGGCCGGCAAGGTACGCGGTCAACGCAATCGACGCATCGGATCCGAACTCGAGCTCGGGGAAGCGCTGCTGGCGAAAGCAGTCGTTGAGCCGCCACTGGAAGGTGCGCAGCTCGCCCTGCGACACGCGGTACGCGGGCCACGTGGTGTACGCCTTCTGCGCGCCTTCGATCTTGGTCAGGTTCGGCAGGTCCTGCAGCCGGATGCGCTTGCCGTCGTCGCCATGGCAGGTCGCGCATGCGAAATCGTGCGTGCCGCCGCGGTAGTAGAACATCTTCTCGCCAAGCCGATACATGTCGTGCATGTGCGGCTCGTCGAGCGCGACGTTCATCGCGACACCTCGCGATTGCGAGGTGACGTACGCTGCGAGCGCCTCGAGATCGGACCGGTGCGCGCTGCCGTTTCCGAACGTGTTCCTGAGCGCGTCGGATTCGCTGTAGCCCTGCTGGCTCACCATGCAGTAGACGAGCCGCGTCTCGAGATCCATCACGCGCTTCGCATCGGGAAAATAGCGCGGGAGCTCCGCGTAGGCGCCCTTGACCACGCCGGGCCCGAGTCCGAGGTCGCAGCTCGCGAACGAGACCTTGTTCGGGCCGCGCGGCGCTTTCCACATCTCTTCGCCGCGCGCCTCCCACAGCTCGGCGGGATTGCCGTCCTGCAGCGCCTCGCGGTATTTCGCGATCTCGTCGCTCGTGGATTCGGCGAGCGCCGCGCTCATCACCGCGGCCAGAGCCGTCGCTGCACAGCCGGCGGCGAGCGCGCGCTGCATCATGGTTCGCATGCTTTCCCTGCCTTCTACGCGATCGTTGCCTCGTCGGTGCGCGTGTCGTTGTGGTTGTCGGTCCAGGTGATCTTCACCTTGTCGCCCTTCGCGCCGCCCTTGAAGCGGAACGACAGGAACGGATTCTTCGCCACGGCGGGCCCCCATTGCGCCGCGAGGACCACCTTGTCGTTGTGCGCCACCTTGACGTTCTGGATGAACCACGCGGGAATCACCTTGCCGTCGGCGTCCTTGCGCTGCCCGGTTTCCATCTCGTGGCTCATCAGCACCTTGACCTCGGTGGCATCGCCCACGAGGTTGGCGCGGATCTTCATCGGGTCTGCCATCGTCTTCTCCTCGCATCCGCGCTGTCAGCCGCCGCAGCCGCCGAGCGTCACCTTGATTTCCTTCGACGTCACGTAGTACCTGCCGTTGGCCTTCACCAGCGCATACACGCTCGACGTCTGGCCCATCTTGATACGCGTGGACAGCGATGGATCGGTCCCCGGCGGGATGTCGAACACCGCGGCGAGCATATTCGGATTTTTCTCGATGAGGATCGCGATCGAGTCGGTCTGCGGCACCTTGCTCGTGATGCCGATCGGCACGACGGCGCCGTTCTCGGCGATGTCGGGTGTCGCGACGAACACGATGTCGTTGCTGGGCACTGGCGTGCTGCCGCCGAGCGCCTTCATCGTCTCGTCGAGCGAGTGGGTCTCGAACGCGCCCTTGTTCCAGGATTCGGCCGCGGCCGCCTCGCGGGGGTCGAGCCAGCCGGCCGCTGCGACGAGCGTCAGCAGCGAGAAAGCGCTTCCGGCTTTGAGCGCCTGCCTGCGGTGGGTATCCATTGCGCCTCTCCCGCATCCCGCGGAAAAGGCGTCATTGTAATCGGCGAACGATCAGTGCACGGTGGCGCTGGTCAGGAAGCGGACGAGGTGGCCGTCGACCAGCCGGTAGAAGCCGTCGGCGACGTGCTCGGCATCCTCGAAATCGGCTTGCGTGAATGCGAGTTCGGTTTCACCGTGGCGCGCTTCGAGGACCACGTCGTCGGCCACCGTGAACTCATCGGGGATCCGGACGTAGGCGGTCTCGAACACGACGCCGTCGATGACGACGAAGTCGGCGTCGTGCATCGTGTCGGACAATTTGAGCGTCATGACGTCGTCACCTTCGATTGGCGGGACCGCGGAGAGCGCCGGCCCATTTCGTAAACGATAGATGCGGCCCGAAAGGCGGACGTTCAAGGCTGGCTGGTGACTCTCGGACCTGCGGCAGTGACGGTTCGATGATGCCGTCGCCGCCGCACGGTGTCGAGCCGACGAACCCGCTGAATTGCGTCGGCTTTCCGCCTACGGCCGCGACACGTCCGCGGGCGCCCTGGTGTGCGCGCCGACGAGGTCACGAATGAAGTTCGGCAGCGCGAGCGCCGCGCGATAGGTGTCGCCATTGATGTACTGCAATCGCCCGATGCCGCGCGCAGCGATGCGCTCGTCGATCAGCGACGCGGACTGCTCGAGCGGATCGAGGCGAGCCGCGCAGCAAGCCATCATCCACAGCCCGCCGTAGAGCGGCACCGACGTCAGATACGGCGTGACGCGCGGGAATGCGTGGCGCAGTTCGGCGAGCACATCGCGGATGCGCGGCGCGTGCGCGACCGGGCTCGCGATGTGCATCGTCATGGCGCCCGACGGGGCAAGGCGCGCCGCACAGGCATCGTAGAACTCGGCGGTGTAAAGCGCCGTGGACGGGCCGCCGGGGTCGGTCAGGTCGAGCACGATGAGGTCGTACTGCTCGCGCGAGCGCGCGACGAAGCGAAAGCCGTCCTCGATGCGCACCGCAACGCGCGGATCGTCGAGCGCGCCGCGATGCACCTCGTTGAAATGGCGGCGCGAAATGTCGACGACGCTGGCGTCGATCTCGGCAATGGTCACCTGCTGCATCGACGGATGCTTCAGGAGTTCCTCGGCGGAGCCACCATCGCCGCCGCCGACGATCAGCGCGCGCTCGGGCCGCGGATGCGCGAGGGCCGCGATGTGGACGAGATTCTCGTGATAGAAAAACTCGTCCTTCTCGGACGTCATGAAATGGCCGTCGAGGCGAAACAGCCTGCCGAACGGCACGCTGTCGTGGACTTCGACGTCCTGGTACTGCGAGCGGAACGATTCGAGCGTGGCGCGTGAACGGACGAAAAGCCCCCAGTCGTCCGTCATCTGCTCGGTCAGGATTCCCGGTGCGATATCAGCCGGCGGCAACGCGTCGTTGCTCATCGTCGACCACCTCCCTGCCGCCGCGATGGATCGCCTGGAAGCGCTTGCGCCGCGGTTTAAATGCAGCCTCGAGCGCCTTGAAGACACGCTCGGCCTTGCCCGTGTTGTCGGTCGTGTAGTTGCACACGTACACATCCACCGTGACGAATCCCGCCTCGGGCCACGTGTGGATCGCGAGATGCGATTCGGCGAGCAGAACGGTTCCCGTGACGCCTTGCGGCTCGAACTGGAAGAAGCGGTCGCCGACGATCGTGAGGCCCGCGTCGTCGACCGCACGGCGACAAAGATCGCGCAATGCGTCTGCCTGCGTCAGCAAGGGCTCGTTGGATGGGCATCCGTACCACTCCCCCAGCAGATGGATTCCGTACATGGCGTTTAGCCTCCACGCGCGGGCGTCTTCCGGATACCGGAGCAACCGTTGCCGATGTGTTTTTCGAGAAGATGACGAAATCGCCCCGCAAACCGGGCGACCGCCGCAGATTTCGATACAGCTCCCGCGCGGGCGCGCGAATCCGAAAACGTGAAATTATGGCACAATAGTGGTGCTTCCACGCGTGTATTCAATCCCTTTGCCTTCGTGTTATGGGCAAAGATCCCGGGTTCCGCCGTTTCGTCATGCTCGATTCCTCCCGCCCGTCGAACAACCGTGAAGCACCGGTGCGCGAAGCCGATCTCGCGAACGCCATACGCGTGCTCGCGATGGATGCCGTCGAGAAGGCGAAATCGGGCCATCCCGGTATGCCGATGGGCATGGCCGAGATCGCCGTTGCGCTGTGGCAGCGCCACCTGCGGCACAACCCCGCGAATCCGCACTGGCCCGATCGCGACCGCTTCGTGCTGTCGAACGGGCACGGATCGATGCTGCAATACGCGCTTTTGCATCTGTCCGGCTACGACCTGCCCATCGAGGAGCTCGCGCGATTCCGGCAGCTGCATTCGAAAACGCCCGGCCATCCCGAAGTGGGCGTCACGCCGGGCGTCGAAACGACAACGGGGCCGCTCGCGCAGGGACTCGCGAACGGCGTCGGCATGGCGCTCGCCGAACGCCTGCTCGCCGCCGAGTTCAACCGACCCGGCCACGCCGTCGTCGATCACCACACGTATGTGTTCGTGGGCGACGGCTGCCTGATGGAAGGGCTGTCGCACGAGGCCTGCTCGCTCGCCGGCACGCTGGGCCTCGGCAAGCTCATCGTGCTCTACGACGACAACGGCATCTCGATCGACGGTCCGACCGCCGGCTGGTTCACCGACGACACGCCGAAGCGCTTCGAGGCGTACGGGTGGCATGTCGTGCCGAACGTCGACGGTCATGACGTCGACGCCGTCAGCGCGGCCATCGATGCCGGCAAGGCGCAGACATCGCGCCCCACGCTGATCTGCTGCAAGACGATCATCGGCAAGGGCGCACCGACGAAGGCCGGCACCGCCGACACGCACGGTGCGGCACTCGGCGAGCGCGAAGTCGCCGCGACGCGCGCAGCACTCGGCTGGCCCTCCGCGGCGTTCGTCGTGCCGCAGCCCATCTACGACGCGTGGAACGCGAAGCCCCGCGGCGAACGCGCCGAGCGCCAGTGGACGGCGACGTTCTCCGGATACGCGGCCGAGCATCCTGCGCTCGCACGCGAGTTCGAGCGGCGCATTGCGGGCAGGCTGCCCGACGACTTTGCAGCCACCGCCGCGAAGCTCGTGGCAACGCAGGCCGCCCGCGCCGAATCGATCGCCACGCGCAAGGCATCGCAGCAGGCGATCGAGGCTTTCGCGAAGGTGCTGCCCGAAATGATCGGCGGCTCGGCGGATCTGACGGGCTCCGTCTTCACGAACTGGTCGGGCAGCGTGGCGGTCACCGCGCAGCACCCGGGCAATTACGTGAACTTCGGCGTGCGCGAGTTCGCGATGGCCGCAATGGCGAACGGGCTCGCGCTGCATGGCGGGTTCATCCCGTACGTCGGCACCTTCCTCACGTTCTCCGACTACATGCGCAACGCCGTGCGCATGGCGGCGCTGATGCAGGCGAAGTCGATCTTCGTGTTCACGCACGATTCGATCGGGCTCGGCGAGGACGGGCCCACGCATCAATCGATCGAGCACGCCGCGAGCCTTCGGCTCATTCCGCAGCTCGATGTCTGGCGGCCGTGCGACACGGTGGAAAGCGCCGTTGCCTGGTCGTCGGCGCTCGCGCGACGGGGTCCGAGCGCGCTCCTTTTCACGCGCCAGAACGTGGCGTTCGCCGTGCGCGACGCGGATGTGCAGGCGAACATCGCGCGTGGCGGCTACGTGCTCGCCGATTTCGGCGCGCACGACGTGCGCGCGGTCGTCATCGCCACCGGTTCGGAAGTGCCGCTCGCGCTGGGCGCGCGCGAGCGTCTCGCGGCCGAAGGCATCGGCGTGCGCGTGGTGTCGATGCCGTGCACCGAGCAGTTCGACCGGCAGGACGAAGCGTATCGCCGCAACGTGATGCCCCCCGGCGTGCCGCGGCTGGCCATCGAGGCGGGTGCGACCGACGGCTGGCGCAAATACGTCGGCGCGCTCGACGATCCTCACGCGGGCGTCATCGGGATCGATCGCTTCGGCGAATCGGCGCCGGCCGCGGCGCTGTTTGCGTTCTTCGGCTTCACCGTCGACAACGTCGTCGAGGCGGTGCGCCGCATCAGCGGCCGGCAACGACCGGCGCCATGACGCTCACGATCCGCCCGGCGAGCGTCGACGACGCGCAGCCGATCGCCCGCGTCCGCATCGACTGCTGGCGCAGCACGTACCGCGGCCTGATTCCCGACGCCTATCTCGATGCGATGGAGATCGACGCCAGCGCCGCGTTGTGGACGCGCGTGCTCTCGGCGGCGACGGACCGTGCGAGCGTCTTCGTCGCCGACGACGACGGAGACATCGTGGGCTTCGCCGCGGGGAACCTGCTCGAGGAACCCCGGCACGGACTCAATGCCGAACTCTCCGCGGCTTACGTGCGGCGCGACCATCAGCGCGCCGGCATCGGGCGGCGCCTTGTCGACGCGGTGGCGCGCGCGCAACGAGCGCAGGGCGCGCGCGGACTGATCGTCTGGGTCATCGCCGGGAACAAGATTGCGCGGGCGTTCTACGAAGGGCTCGGCGCGACGCTTCTGGTCGAGCAGCCGTTCGAATGGGACGGGATGCCGCTCGTCGAGGCCGGCTACGCTTATCCCGACATCGACGCACTGATACGGGCGTGCGAAACCGGCGGAGCACAAGGACCGACGGTGCACTGATCCACAACGGCCCGTGCGCCGCACGCCGGGAAACGACGAAGAGGAGTTTGCATGACGATCAAGGTTGCCATCAACGGTTACGGCCGCATCGGGCGCAACATCCTGCGCGCCCACTACGAGGACGGCAAGAAGCACGATCTTGCGATCGTCGCCATCAACGACCTCGGCAGTCCCGAGACGAACGCGCATCTGACGCGCCACGATACGGCGCACGGCCACTTCCCCGGCCGCATCGAAGTCGAAGGTGACGCGATGGTCGTGAACGGCGATCGCATCCGTGTCTTCGCCGAGCGCAATCCGGCGCAACTGCCGTGGGGGTCGCTCGGCGTGGACGTCGTGCTCGAATGCACCGGATTGTTCACGACGAAGGAAAAGGCGTCGGCCCACCTGAAGGGCGGCGCGCGCAAGGTGATCATCTCCGCGCCCGGCGGCAAGGACGTCGACGCGACCGTCGTCTACGGCGTCAATCACCAGATCCTGAAGGCGTCCGACACGGTCATCTCGAACGCGTCGTGCACGACCAACTGCCTCGCGCCCCTCGTCAAGCCGCTCAACGAGCGCATCGGCATCCAGAACGGGCTGATGACGACCGTTCATGCCTACACGAACGACCAGGTGCTGACCGACGTCTACCACGAGGACCTGCGGCGCGCACGCTCGGCGACGATGAGCATGATCCCGACGAAAACGGGTGCGGCCGCGGCGCTGGGCCTCGTGCTGCCGGAGCTCAACGGCAAGCTCGACGGTTATGCGATCCGCGTGCCGACGATCAACGTGTCGATCGTCGATCTCACGTTCATCGCTGCACGCGACACGAGCGCCGACGAGGTGAACGCGATCATGAAGTCGGCGTCGGAGGAAGGCCCGCTCGCGGGCGGCATCCTGCGGTACAACACCGCGCCGCTCGTATCGGTCGACTTCAACCACGATCCCGCGTCGTCCACGTTCGACGCGACACTGACCAAGGTGTCGGGCCGTCTCGTCAAGGCATGCAGCTGGTACGATAACGAGTGGGGATTTTCGAATCGCATGCTCGACGTCACGATGGCGTTGATGGCCGCCGCCAAGTAACGGGGATGGATTTCCTGCGCCTGTCCGACGTCGACGTGCAGGGGCAGCGCGTGTTCATCCGCGCCGATCTCAACGTTCCGCGCGACGGCGATGGACGCATCAGCGACGACACGCGCATCCGCGCCTCGATCGCCGGCATCCGCGATGCGCTGGCGCGCGGCGGCGCGGTGATGGTGACCTCGCACCTCGGACGCCCGGTCGAAGGACAGCTCACCGAAGCCGACACGCTCGCGCCGGTCGCGTCGCGGTTGGGCGAGCTGCTGGGGCGCGACGTCATGCTGATCCGCGACTGGGTGAACGGCGGCACGTGGCACAGCGGGCTTGCGCCGGGCGATCTCGTGATGCTCGAGAACTGCCGCGTCAATCCGGGCGAAAAGGCCGACCGCATCGAGCTCGCACAGCAGATGGCGAAGCTTTGCGATGTCTACTGCAACGACGCATTCGCCACTACGCATCGCGCCGAAGCGACCACGCACGCGATGGCGCGCTACGCGCGAATCGCCTGCGCCGGTCCGCTGCTGACCGCGGAGCTCGACGCGCTCGGACGCGCACTCGAATCGCCGGCGCGCCCGCTCGTCGCCATCGTCGGCGGCGCCAAGGTGTCGACGAAGCTCACGCTGCTGCGCGCGCTCGCGGGCAAGGTCGACACGCTGGTCGTCGGCGGCGGCATCGCCAACACGTTCCTGCTCGCGGCGGGCCGGCGCATCGGGCAATCGCTTAGCGAACCCGGCCTCGTCGGCGAAGCGGGATCGATCCTCGACGCCTTCCCGGGCAAGGTGCCGCTGCCGGTGGATGTCGTGTGCGCGAAGCGATTCGCCGCCGACGCTGCGGCATCCATCAAGCCGATCGACGCCGTCGAAGACGACGACCTGATCCTCGACATCGGGCCCGACAGCGTGGCGGCGCTGGTGCCGCTGATCGCCAACGCAGGCACCATCGTCTGGAACGGGCCGATCGGCGTGTTCGAGTTCGCCGCGTTCGCGGCCGGCACGCGGGCGCTCGCCGAGGCAATCGCGGCGTCGCCGGCGTTCTCGATCGCCGGTGGGGGCGATACGTTGGCGGCCATCGCAGCGTTCGGTGTCACCGATCGCATCGGCTATATCTCCACTGGGGGCGGTGCGTTCCTCGAATTCCTCGAAGGCCGGAAGCTGCCGGCCATCGAGGTGCTCGAGGAGCGCGGCCGTGAAGCGCGTGAACGTGCAGCCGGCTGAAACAGCGTGCTTCGCGCGCGCGAAACCGTGCCTGATCGCGCCGCTGCGCGCAGCGGGGCCGTGACGAGCCGCCCGATGCCGCGCTCGACGAAGATCGTCGCCACGCTGGGTCCCGCATGCAGCAAGCCCGAAGTGCTGCAGCGGATGCTGGCGGCGGGTGTCGACGTCGTGCGTCTCAATTTCTCGCATGGTGCGGGGTCCGACCACGTCGAGCGCGCGAGGCTCGTGCGCGAGGTCGCGCGTGCGCAGGGCCGCGAGGTGTCGATCATGGCCGACCTGCAGGGACCGAAGATCCGCATCGGCCGCTTTGCCGAAGGCAAGGTCGAGCTCGTACCCGGCGCACGGTTCATCCTCGACGCCGATTGCGAGACCGGTGACGCGACGCGCGTCGGCCTCGACTATCGCGAGCTCGTCAACGACGTCGGCCCGGGCTCGGTGCTGCTGCTCGACGACGGCCTCATCAAGCTCGACGTCGAGACCGTCGACGGCCCGCGGATCGTCACCCGCGTCGTGCTCGGCGGCATCCTGTCGAACAACAAGGGCATCAACCGGATGGGGGGCGGCCTCACGGCGCCCGCGCTGACGCCGAAGGACATGGAGGACATGAAGACGGCGGCGCACCTCGAGGCCGATTACCTCGCCGTGTCGTTCCCCAAGAGCAAGGAAGACATGTACATGGCGCGCCAGCTGATGCGCGCCGCGGGCGGCAAGGCGATGCTGATCGCGAAGATCGAGCGTGCCGAGGCCATTCCCGCGCTGGAGGAAATCATCGACGCGTCGGACGGCATCATGGTGGCGCGCGGGGATCTCGCCGTGGAGGTGGGCAACGCCGCCGTGCCCGGATTGCAGAAGCGGATGCTGCGCGCCGCGCGCGAGCACAACAAGTTGACGATCACCGCGACGCAGATGATGGAGTCGATGATCCACGCTCCGGTGCCGACGCGCGCCGAGGTGTCCGACGTCGCGAACGCCGTGCTCGACGGCACCGATGCGGTCATGCTGTCGGCCGAAACCGCCGCCGGCCGCTATCCGGTGGAAACGGTCGAGACGATGGCGCAGATCTGCGTCGAAGCCGAGAAGTCCGATCCGGTGCAGCTCGACCGCGATTTCATGGACCGCACGTTCACGCGGATCGACCAGTCGATCGCGATGGCGACGCTTTTCACCGCGTACCATCTGAAGGTCAAGGCGATCGCGTCGCTGACCGAATCGGGCTCGACGGCGCTGTGGATGTCGCGCCACAACTGCGGCTGCCCGATCTTCGCGATCACGCCGAAGGTCGAGACGCAGCGGCGGATGGCGCTGCTGCGCAACGTGACGTCGCTGTTCCTCGAGCAAAGCAGCGACCGCGACGAGGTGCTGCGCGCGGCGGAAGACCTGCTGCTCGCGCAGTCGTACGTGCAGCGCGGCGACCTCATCGTGCTGACGATCGGTGAGCCGATGGGCAAGTCGGGCGGCACGAATACGATGAAAATCGTGCGGGTCGGGGATCACAGGATTTGATCCCCGACCTCACGATTCCGGCGTTCGCTGACATGCGCGAAGTGCATGTCAAGCGAGCAAAGCGAGCGGCGAACGCTCAGATTGTCAGGGTCGGTGATCACCGAGCCTGAGTATCCATGCCCTCGCGCATCGACTTCCCGAAAACGGCGCCCGGCGCGTACATGGCGATGCGCGGCCTCGAGGCCTACGTGCGCCAGTCGGGCCTCGAGCCGGGCCTTCTCGAGCTCGTGAAAATCCGCGCGTCGCAGCTCAACGGCTGCGCGTACTGCATCGACATGCATACGAAGGATGCGCGAGCCCATGGCGAAACCGAGCAGCGCCTCTACGCGCTGTCGGCATGGCGCGAAACGCCGTTCTTCTCCGAGCGCGAGCGTGCGGCACTCGCATGGACCGAAGCCGTCACGCTCGTCGCCGATGCGCCGATCGATGAAGACGACTACGACGACGTGCGCGAGCACTTCGACGAGAAGTCGCTCGCCGACCTGACGCTCGCGATCGTCGCCATCAACGGCTGGAACCGGTTGTCGATAGCCTTCGCGACCGTGCCCGGCAGCTACCGGCGGCCGGCACCGGAAGAATGAACAGGGAGTTGCAGATGGACCACTCGATGTATCCCGACACGACCCGCGACCTGCACGAGAAGCGGCGCGAGCTCGCTCCCGAGGCGTATGCCGCGTTTCGCACGTTCAGCCAGAAGGTGTTCGCCGATGGCGCGCTCCCGTCGAAGACCAAGCAGCTGATCGCCGTCGCCGTTGCGCACGTCACGCAGTGCCCGTACTGCATCCGCGGACATACCGAGGCCGCGCGCAAGCAAGGCGCCACCGAGCAGGAAGTGATGGAGGCGATCTGGGTCGCGGCGGAAATGCGCGCAGGCGCCGCCTACGCGCACGCGAACCTGGCGATCGACACGATGAACCGAATGGCGGCGAAGCAATCGGGCGGCTGATGCCCGTCGACACGCCCTGACCGGAGAACGACGATGGCGATCCCGCACGCCGCCCCGAACGAGATCATCGATGTGCGCCCGCTCGGCCGCGAGATCCGCGAACAGGACTCGCAGCTGCTGATCCGCACCGAGCACCTCGAAGTGTTTCGCTACGCGCTGCCGGCCGGCAAGTCGATCCAGGAACACACGGCGGCCGGGGTCATGATCGTCCAGTGCATCGAAGGCGCCGTCGCATTCACCGCACTCGGGCGCACGCAGACACTCTCCGCCGGCGACCTGCTGTACCTCGCCGACGAGGCGCCGCATTCGCTTGCCGCCCTCGCCGATTCGTCGCTGCTCGTGACGATCCTGTTGCACCGCACGTAGCGCGGCGTCAGCCCGTGACGATCCTGTTGCGCCACACGTAGCGCGGCGTCAGCCGAGTCCGAACGCCTCGCGGATGGCCGTGCGGTAGCTGCGACCCGAAACGACCTCGACCCCATTGGCAAGGCGCAGCAGGAACTCGCCGTGCGTTCGCGGAACCAGCTCGCGGACGCAGTCGGTGCGCACCGCGTGCGAGCGATGAACGCGCAGGAACTGCTGCGGATCGAGCCGGCCGCAGAGCTCGCCGAGCGTTTCCTTGTGCAGGTACATGCGGTCGGCCCAGATGCGAACGTAGTTGTCGTCCGCCTCGAGGCGCGTGATCGCCTGCACGCGGACGATGACGATGCGGTCGAGCGATCGCACGGCGACGCGATCCATCGCAGGCGGCGCACGGGCTGGCCGGACCTCCATCCCGGGAAGCGCCGCCGGCGGGCGGCGGGCGGCGGTCTCGTCGCGTAGAATCGAAAGCATCGGCGAATCGGCGAATGACTTGTGCATGAAGTTGCCTCGGTCCCGAATCCGCTTGAGCATCCGGGGCGCCGCGGCGCGCGTCCCGACCGACTGCTCCCTTTTTTCTCCAATTTTTCTCCGCGCCGAAAAGTCGTTGATTCGCTGAGGCCTCATGCCTGACGATCGGCTGCCGACCACCCCGCCGCTCGCATTCCGGCGTGATCCGCCGCCATCGATCGGAAGCTTTGCCGTGCGCGCGGCGTCCAACGAGCTCGTCGCCGGCGGCGATGTCATTCGCCTGCGGCCGCGGCTGATGGACGTCCTGCTGCGCCTCGCCGCGACGCCCGGCGCCGTCGTGAGCCGCCAGCAACTGCTCGACGACGTGTGGCCCCGGCGCGCCGTCGCCGACGAGGTGCTGTCGCGCGCGATCGGGGAATTGCGCACCGTGCTCGGCGACGATGCCCGTGAAGCGCGCTACATCGAGACGCTGCCGAAGGTGGGTTACCGGCTGATCGCGCCCGTCGGTGCGCCGCCTCGTGATGGTCCCGCGCAGGCCTCGAGCGGCATGGCGCGCGCGCAGGATGGCGTGGCAGCACCGGCGACAACCGCGACGCCCGAGACGCCGCCGGCCGCCGAGCGGCGCGAAAGTGCGCCAGGCACCGCCGCGTCATCCGCACCGCGATCGCCTCGCCGTCAGCTTGTGGCGGCGATCGTCGTGACCTGCGCCATCGCGACATTTGCCGTTGCATGGCTGCGCGAACGAGACAACGCCACGTCCATGACGGCCGACGCAGTCGCGCCGCGGCTCAACGGCGCGATGCAGTTCTCGTCCGACGTTGAAATGGAGCTGTCGCCGCGCTTTTCACCCGACGGCAGCAAAGTGGCGTTCGTCCTCGGCGATTACGACCATGGAAGCATCGTCGTTCAGGACGTCGCAACGCGAGCGCGCACCGTGCTCGGCAATGACGGCGCGGCCTATCTTTCCCCGGTGTGGTTCCCCGACGGCGAGCGCCTCGCCTACTTCCGCCGTCAGCACGATGCGTGCGCGATCGTCGAGCGCAGCATCGCGCAGGACAGCGAACGCGTGCTGGTCGGTTGCGATCGCGTGCCCGGTCCGCGCTTCGATCTCGCCCGCGACGGCAAGCGGCTCGTCTACGCGAGCTTTCGCGACGGTGACGTCGGCCTGCGCGTGCTCGATGTCGCGAGCGGACGGGTCACTGCACTCACCACGCCTGACAAGGATGTCGGCGTCGACTCGTATCCACGCATTTCGCCGGATGGCACGCGGGTCGCATTCAACCGCGGCCTGCACGGGCAGACGGAGGTGTGGATCGTGCCGATGGACGCGCCTCAAAAAGCGCTCGCCACCGGGTCGCCGCGCGGCCTCACGCTGGGTCTCGCGTGGGCCGGCAACGACGGGCCGCTGCTCGTCGGCTCCGATTGGTCGGGATTCCGGGCGTTGCACGTGCTCGACATCGCAACCGGCAAGTCGGCCCTCGCCGGCGCGCGCAACGCGCAGTTTCCCGACGTCGGCCCGCACGGCGAGATCGTCTACGAGTCGGCCGCGTATCAGGCCAACCTGCAGCTTCTCGACGTTGCCGATCCTGCAGCGCCGACGCGCGCATTGTGGCCGTCCGCGAAATACACGAACTATCCGAGGTATTCGCCGGATGGGGAGCGCGTCGTGTTCCTGTCCAATCGCGACAACACGGCATCGATTTTCGTCGGCACGCCGGGCGGCGCGATGCATCGCGTGCCGCTGCCGGCGAACCATGTCTTCGCGCAGGCCCACTGGTCGCACGATGGGCGCGCGCTCTATGCAATCCGCGGCAGCGCCGACGCGACCGATCCGGTCCAGCAGGCGGTGACGATCGATCCGCAAAGCGGCCGCGTCGACGTCCTCGAGGCACTCGGCGATCGTGTCTCGGAGGTGCGCGACACCGACGATGGAACCACGCTGTACTTCGGCGTCGTGAGCGGACCGCTGATGCAGCTTTGGCGAGCGCCGGCGGCGCAGCCAGCGCAGCGCGAGCGGTTGCCGCTGCCGCTCGTCGATGCATTCGATCTCGACGGGCGCACGCTCGCGTACTCGCAGCCGCGCGTGGCGCAGATCACGCTGTGCGAATTGCCGGATCTGCATTGCGCGCCTGCCGGCCTGCCGCCGCTCCACCGGCGCCGCACGAGCTGGGCGCTCGCGCGGAACGCGCTGTGGCTCGCCGACTCGGACGGGATGAGCGGCGAGCTGCTGCGCTTCGATCTCGCACGCCACGAAGTGACGGCTCGACTGCCGCACGTGCCGTCGGCGATCGGGCCGAACCTCGCGATCGCGCCCGATCAGCGCCACGCGATCATCAGTCGCGCGGAACCACCGGCGATCGACCTGATGCTGGCACCCGCGCTGTGATGCGCTGCTCGCTTCGCCAAACGGCGTGCGCACGTGCGCTCGCACTGCTGCTTGCGCTCGCGCCAGCGGTTGCGCTGGCGTTCGACCTCGAGGGCCATCGCGGCGCGCGCGGCCTCGAACCCGAGAACACGCTCGCAGCCTTTCGCAAGGCGATCGCAATCGGCGTGACGACGATCGAAACCGACGTCGCCGTCACCAAGGATCGGGTCCCGGTCATCAGTCACAACCCGAACCTCGTGCCGGAGCTCGTCCGCGACAGCACGGGGAAGTGGCTGACCACGCCGGGACCGTCGATTCATTCGCTGACGCTCGACGAGCTGCGGCGCTACGACATCGGACGCGTCAATCCCGACACGAAGTACGCCCGCCAGTTTCCGGAGCAACAACCAAGCGACGGCGAACGCTTTCCCACGCTGCGCGAGCTGCTGCAGCTCGTCGCCGCCGCGCCGCGACCGGTGCGGCTCAACATCGAAACGAAGCTGACGCCCGACAATGCCGGCGATACCGTCGATGTGCAGACGTTCGTCGGCGTGATCCTCGACGAAGTCCGCGCCGCGAAGCTCGTCGACCGGGTGACGATCCAGTCGTTCGACTGGCGATCGCTGGTCGAAGCGAAGCGGGTCGCGCCGCAGGTGCCGACATCGTGCCTGACGATCGAGTCGGCCGGCATGAATACGATGGCGCCGGCGGCAGACGGGAAATCGCCATGGCACGCCGGCTTGCGGGACGGCGATTACCGGTCGGTCGCGGCGCTGGCCGCCGCCGCGGGTTGCAGCACGTGGTCGATGTACTGGCGCAACCTGACGCCGGCGCTCGTGGCCGACGCGCATGCAATCGGCATCAAGGTGCTGCCGTGGACGCTCGACAATCCCGCCGACATGCAGCGTCTGATCGACATGGGTGTCGACGGCATCATCACCGACTATCCCGATCGGCTGCGCGAGCTCATGCAGGCGCGCGGCATGCCGCTGCCTTGAGCGTGCGCCGCGACCCGGCATAGGATCGAACTTCGCGCAGCGCGCCTATTTGTCGCAGCTGTCGAGCGGCAGCGCGAGCGCCTGCAACACGTCACCGGTGGACGCACGCTGGACGAACGCAACGAGCATCGGTTGCGTGCCGCGCTCGACCGGCCTCGTCAAGGTCAGCGTCGCATCGACACGGCCCGCGCCGTTTTCGCGTCCCGCGAGGCGCAGTGTGCGCACGACGTGGTCGTGTGTCAGGCGCAGGCCGCGATTCTCGCCGGCGCCGATCTGCGAGACGAGCGCGCTGTCGGCGTAGGCGACGAAAAGCTCGGCATCGCGGGTGCGCTTGTCGTCCAGGATGCGCGCGTCCGCATGGACGACGAGCTCGCGCTCGCCGGGAACGACGTCGACGGCGATCGTGGCGTCGGCATTCGTGCGCGCGGCCGCGGCGATGCGCGTCGAGTCCGCATCGCGCCAGCCGGCAAAATCGCGGCCCTGCAGCAGCAGCTGCGGCGTATAGACGAACGAGGCGCCGTTCGCGTGCATCATCGCGTACTGGCGCGCCGTGTAGTCGGCATTGGCGAAGCGGTCGACCCAACCAAGACGATCCCAGTAGTCGACGTGAAAGGCGAGCGCGATCGCCGGCGAGGCGGTTCCCGTGGCGCCGAACCGTGACGAAAGCCAGCGTTCGGCAGGCGGGCAGCTGTCGCAGCCTTCGGACGTATAGAGCTCGACCAGCGGACGCGTCAGCGTTCCGCTCGCGGCATGGCACGCCGAGGCGGCCTGTGCGTCCATGCCCGACAGTGCCGACGACAACAGCATCAGTTGCACGAGCAAACGCATGGCGATTCTCCCGGGGTTCGACCGTCGTGCCGCAAGCGCGCATGCCGCATCAGCGGTGGTATTCGACAGTCGTCCAGCCCGCCGGCCGGCTTACGCGCACCCGCTGGCCGGTATGCTACGCTGCCGTCCCGGCGCGCAGTTTCGGCGCCCCGTCGACGAGGAGGTTCACGTGGGCCTGCTGCACATCATCGGGATGATCATCGTTGGCTTCATCGTCGGCTGGCTCGCGCAAGCGTTCTATCCGGGCGCGCAGTCGATGGGATTCTGGGCGACCGCGGCCATCGGAATCATCGGATCGCTGGTAGGCGGGCTGATCGGCGGCTTCGTCTGGCGCGCGCCGGACGGCAAGTTCCACCCTGCGGGCTTCGTGCTGTCGATCGTCGGCGCGCTCGTCGTGCTCTGGCTCTATCTGACGTTCATTGCCAAGTAGCGGGCTGCCCGCGCTGGCGCAGGCCATCCGACGCCGCGCGAGGCGGACGACGGCTACACGAGATCGCCCGCCGGCCCGAGGATCTGTTCGCGCAGCTCGCGGTAGCGCGGCAATTGCGGCGGGTAGATGCAGACGTACTTGACCTGTGCGGCCTGCAGGCAGCGCTGCTTGATCGTCTCGAGCTTCTGGTCGCGCGGGTCGATCACCTGATCGGGCTCCTTCGCATCGACGATGGCGACGATCGTCATGTCGCGATCGCAGATGACGAAGCCGACGTGCTGGTTGGCGATCTTGCGGAATGCGCGCAGGCGCTCCATGCCCTGCGGCCCGATCTTCACCTGCAGCACATCGGCGAGGCGAATGCGCGCAAACACCTCGTGCCGCGGAAATGCGGCCTTCAGCAGCAGGAAGACGACGCTCTCCGCCTTCGACAGGAAGCGCGGGCGCAACAGGTACAGGCCCGGGACCTCGGCCGACGAGAGCAGGCGGGTGGTCTCGCCCTCGGTCCACTGCGGCATCGCGGTGGGCCCGTCGATCGACGAGCGCGGACCCGCAGGCGCCTCGCGGCTTCGTCGCATCAGTCCCGCGACGATCACGGCGGCCAGGGTGATGACGGCGAAGCCGAAGACGAGCCCGGAGGTCATCGATGCCGGGTCGATGGCGTGACGTGAGCGAGCACGGCGGATGATCGATGCATGAGCATTGCAGATCGTGCCGATTTGCGCGGCCGCGCCTAGTCTAAAGCATTTCCGTCACCACGCGGCGACAAGCGGCGCTGCGCAACGCAAACGGCAGCAACGCGTTGCCGAAAATGCAACGCGCAAAAAAAGGCCCGCGTTTCCGCGGGCCTTTTCGCTTTGCTGCTTGACGCTTCGGCTGGACCGGAATTACATGTCCATGTCGCCCATGCCGCCCATGCCGCCGCCACCGGGCATCGCCGGCTTTTCGTCCTTCGGCAGTTCGGCCACCATCGCGTCGGTCGTGAGCATGAGGCTCGCCACCGACGAGGCGTTCTGCAGCGCGGTGCGCGCAACCTTCGTCGGATCGAGCACGCCCATCTCGACGAGATCGCCGTACTGTCCCGTCGCAGCGTTCATGCCGAAATTGCCCTTGCCTTCGACGACCTTGTTCAGCACCACCGACGGCTCTTCACCGGCGTTGCCGACGATCTGGCGCAGCGGCTCTTCGACGGCGCGAAGCACGATCTTGATGCCGGCGTCCTGATCGGCGTTGTCGCCCTTCAGGCCCTTGAGATTGGCGCGTGCGCGGAGGTACGCAACACCACCTCCGGGAACGATGCCTTCCTCGACGGCCGCACGCGTTGCGTGCAGTGCGTCTTCGACGCGCGCCTTCTTTTCCTTCATCTCGACTTCGGTGGCTGCACCGACCTTGATCACCGCGACACCGCCGGCGAGCTTGGCCACGCGTTCCTGCAGCTTTTCCTTGTCGTAATCGGAGGTGGCTTCCTCGATCTGCTTGCGGATGTTCTTCACCCGCGCCTCGATCCCGGCCTTTTCGCCGGCGCCGTCGATGATCGTCGTGTCTTCCTTCGCGACTTCGACGCGCTTCGCGCGGCCGAGGTCCTTCAGCGACGCGTTCTCGAGCTTGAGCCCGAGCTCTTCCGCGATCACCGTGCCGCCGGTGAGGATCGCGATGTCTTCCAGCATCGCCTTGCGACGATCGCCAAAGCCCGGGGCCTTGACCGCGACGGTCTTCAGGATGCCGCGGATGTTGTTGACGACGAGCGTTGCGAGCGCTTCACCGTCGACGTCCTCGGCAACGATCACCATCGGACGGCCGGCCTTCGCGACCTGCTCGAGCACCGGCAGCAGATCACGGATGTTGCTGATCTTCTTGTCGTGCAGCAGGATGTACGGATCCTCGAGCACCGAGACCTGGCGATCGGGGTTGTTGATGAAGTACGGCGAGATGTAGCCGCGGTCGAACTGCATGCCTTCGACGAGATCGAGCTCGTTCTCGAGGCCCTTGCCGTCCTCGACGGTGATCACGCCTTCCTTGCCGACCTTGTCCATCGCCTCGGCGATCGTCTTGCCGATCGA
>Ga0207674_10001132_pt1 | contig 34607 bp, 31 predicted proteins | sample KBSCornC72_FD_184303 | JGI IMG/M metagenome (GOLD analysis project Ga0207674, IMG submission 184303) | Corn rhizosphere microbial communities from Kellogg Biological Station, Michigan, USA - KBS Corn C7-2 (SPAdes) (version 2) | ecosystem: Host-associated > Plants > Roots > Rhizosphere > Soil ...
GGCGATGCTCTGGTTCATGGGCCTGTGGTCGCTGCTGATCTATTCGCCGATCGCGCACATGATGTGGGAGCCTTCCGGTTACTGGGCGGGCAAGGGCGTGCTCGATTTCGCCGGCGGCACCGTCGTGCACATCAACGCCGGCATCGCGGGTCTCGTCTGTGCGCTGGTGCTCGGCAAGCGACTGGGCTACGGCAGGGAGCCGATGGCCCCGCACAACCTGACGCTGACGTTGATCGGCGCTTCGCTTTTGTGGGTAGGCTGGTTCGGCTTCAACGCGGGCTCGGCCGTTGCGGCCGACGGCCGCGCCGGCATGGCAATGGTCGTCACCCAGCTCGCCACCGCGGTCGCCGCACTGGCGTGGATGTTCACCGAGTGGATCGCCAAGGGCAAGCCGTCGGTGCTGGGCATCGCCTCGGGCGCGGTTGCGGGGCTGGTCGCGATCACGCCGGCATCGGGTTTCGTCGGGGTGACCGGCGCCTTTGTCATCGGGATCGCGGCGGGCGTGCTTTGCTTCTTCGCCGCGACGGCCGTCAAGCGCATGTTCGGCTACGACGATTCGCTCGACGCCTTCGGCGTCCACTGCATCGGCGGTATCGTCGGAGCGCTCTTGACCGGCGTGTTCAATGTCAAGGACCTCAGCGGCGCCGACGGGGACTTCCTGGTGCAGCTGGGCGCGGTCGCCACGACGCTGGTCTACAGCGGCGTGGGCAGCTTCATCATCCTCAAGATCATCGATATGGTCGTCGGCTTGCGCGTCTCCGAAGAAGAGGAACGCGAAGGGCTCGATATCAGTCTTCACGGCGAGCGCGTGGAGTAGGCCGGTACCGATCTCCGGCCTAAAGTTTCTCCTCCGTGGTCATTCGGGGCGCCGAAAGCGCCCCGTTTTTTTGGGTCAGCGCCGCGCGCGCTGCTTCTTCGCCCGCGGGTGCGCCTGATCGTAGATCTTGGCCAGGTACTGGAAGTCGAGGTGCGTGTAGATCTGCGTGCTGGCGATGCTCGCGTGGCCGAGCAGCTCCTGCACGGCGCGCAGATCGCCGGAGGATTGCAGCAGGTGCGAGGCGAACGAGTGCCGCAGCATGTGCGGGTGCACGTGGCGCGCGAGTCCCCGCTTGACCGCCCACCCGGCGAGGCGTTGCTGGATCGCCCGCGCAGTGAGCCGCCTGCCGGAGCGGCTGATGAACACGGCTTCATGACTCGGCGTCGGCAAGTTCGGCCGCAGCGCGAGCCACGCTTTAAGAGCGACGCGCGCCGGCTCGCCGACCGGCACGATGCGCTCTTTCGCACCCTTGCCGAGCACGCGCACTTCGCCTTCGGCCAGGTCGAGCGCCGCGAGCTCGAGGCCGGCAAGCTCGGACACGCGCAGCCCGGACGAGTACGCGAGCTCGAGCAGTGCGCGATCGCGCACCGCGAGCAAGTCTTCGTCGGCGATGGCGACGAGCCGGACCGCTTCGTCGGGCGAGAGGACCGCCGGCAGATGCCGCGACGACCTCGGGGCCTTGAGTCCCGCGCACGGGTTGTCCTTGATCGAGGGCTCGTGATCGATGGCGAAACGGTAGAAGGCCCGCCAGCCGGACAGTACGCGCGCGAGACTCTTGCCCGACAGGCCGCGCGCATGAAGCATCGCCAGAAAGCGCCTGAGCTCCGCCGGGGAGAGCTTGGCGAGCGGCAGGTCTCCGGCCAGTTGCTGCAGCATCGCGACGTCCCGGCGGTAGGCGCTTCGCGTGTGCGCCGGCCGCGTCGACAGATGCCGTTCGAACGCCGAGATCAGCGCTTCGCCTCGCGCATCCCGCGGCGGCGGACGGGCGCGGGACGAAGAGCGCATCGTCATCAGCCTTGCGGCAGAAAGCGAGCGGTCGCGACGCTGGCGAGCTCCGACAGCCGGGTCAGATGCATCGTTCCAAGGCCCGCATAGAACCGGCCCGGATCCTCGCTGCCGAGCGCGAGCAGACCGAACGTGTGATGGGTGCGCAGCGGCAACAGCGCGAACGACGCGAGCGACACGCCGCCGTCGAACCATTCGCGCGACTCGAACGGCGCCTGCGTGCCGCAGTACGGCGCGCCCAGGGCGCCGGCATATTCGCGGATTTCCTGGCTGGTCGCGGCGAGCTCGGGCAGATACGACTGCTCGGGCACCCTGCCCCAAAGGCGCAGCGCCACCTGCGGCACCCGGAAGTCTTCGCTCAGGCTGTGGTACAGAACGCCCAGCGTCGTCTCCAGGTCGGCAGCGGAAAAAAGCGCCAGCGTCGAGCGGTGCAGCTTTTCGCTGATCGCATCGTTATCGGTGCCGAACTGGATCAGCTCGCGCAGCTTCGACTCGAGCTGGCCGTTCTTTTCCCGCAAGGTCACGATTTGCCGCTCGGCGATCGGAATCGCATGACCACCGTGCGGATGCGGCACATAGATCTCGGCAAGCAGATCGGCATATTGCGCGAAGAACTCCCCATGCTGCTTCAGATAGTCGGCGACCGCCTCGGCGTTCATCGCTGCTTCCTTGTCGGTTTCGTTCGTCATTCGTCGACCTGCCATTCGCCTTCGAACACCGTCTGCGCCGCACCGGTCATCAGCACCGGCTTGCCCGCCCCGTCCCAGCGTATCGCGAGCTCGCCGCCTCGCGTGTGGACGCGGACCTGCGGATCGAGGAGCCCGCGCCGTATTCCGGCCACGACCGCCGCGCAAGCGCCGGTTCCGCACGCCAGCGTCTCGCCGGCGCCGCGCTCCCATACGCGCAGGCGAATGTTAGCGCGATCGACGACCTGCATGTAGCCGGCGTTGACGCCGCGAGGAAAATCCGCATGGCGCTCGATCAGCGGACCCTGGCTGACTACCGGCGCTGTTTCGACATCATCGACGAGCTGCACCGCGTGCGGATTGCCCATCGACAGCGCGCTGATCGTCACCGGCTCGCCATCCACGATAAGCGTCTGCGTCGGCGCCGCGCTGTCGCCGACGAATGGAATTGCCTCGGGCTCGAAGCGCGGCACGCCCATGTCGACCCGCACGCGGCCGTCGGCTTCGAGCGTCGGCTCGATGATGCCGCCGCGGGTTTCGACGCGGATCGTCCGTTTGGCCGTGAGCCCCTGGTCGCGGACGAAGTGGACGAAGCAGCGAGCGCCGTTGCCGCACTGCTCGACCTCGCCGCCGTCGGCGTTGAAGATCCGGTAACGGAAATCGGCGTCGCTGCGCGACGGCCGCTCGACCAGCAGAACCTGGTCGCAGCCGACGCCGAAATGACGGTCGGCAAGGCGTGCGATCTGCGCGGGCGTGAGCTCGACGCGCTGCCGGATGCCGTCGAGCATCACGAAATCGTTGCCGAGTCCCTGCATCTTGGTGAACTTGAGGCGCATGTCCGAATCGTCGCGCGGTAACACCCGAGGCTGCGCGCGGGCGCTATTCGCGGTGGATGCCCGCGCGCTTGACGACCGGTCCCCAGCGCGCCACTTCGGTCCTGATTTCGGCCTCGAGCTGTGCCGGGCTGCTTGGCGAGGGCTCCATGCCGATGGCGACCAGCCGCTCCCGCACGTCCGGCATCGCGACGATGCGCACGAGCTCGCGATTGAGCCTCTCGACGATCTCCGGCGGCGTACCGGCTGGAGCGAGGATGCTGTGCCATGAGGTGACATCGAAGCCGGGATAGCCGGACTCGGCGACGGTGGGAACGTCGGGAAGCGCGGCGATCCGGTGCTGACCGGTCACGGCGACGGCGCGCAACTGCCCGCTGGCGACGAATTGCTGCGTCGCTCCGGGCAACGCGAACGACAGCGGCACGTTGCCGGACAGCACGTCGGTCATCAGTTGCCCGGATCCGGCGTAAGGTATGTGCAGCAGCGAGACATCGGCAAGCGCGGCCAGCAGCTCGGCCGCGACGTGCGTCGGCGTGCCGACGCCGGGCGTCGAATAGGCGAGCCTTCCCGGCTCGCGCCGGGCGCGCGCGACGAGGTCGGCTATCGTATCGATATGCGCGGCGGGATTGGCCACGATGATGATGGGCGAGGTGGCGAGCTTGGCTACCGGCGTAAAGTCGTGGCCCGGATCGACCGCCCGGTCACCATAAATGCTGACATTGATGCACATCGCCGCGCCGCCGATGGTCAGCGTATAGCCGTCCGGAGCCGAGCGCGCCGCGGCCGCGAGGCCGTTGTTGCCCGCGGCGCCGGTCCGGATATCGATGATGACCGGCTGACCGAGTGCCGCCTCGAGCTTCTGGCCGACGACGCGCGCCAGCGTGTCGGTCGATGTGCCGGCGGGATACGAAATGATGATGTGTATCGGACGGTTCGGGTAGGCAGCCTGGTCGGCGCCGAACCCCGAGCTCGCGCAGACCGCCAGCAGCAACGCGACAATCGGTCTAAGCAGGAATGGCCACATGTGGGTCTCTCGATAAAAGGCGTCAGGACTTCGGTCGCCGCGCGAGCATCGCCTTGATGAGCTCAGGCTCGTCCCAGGGCAAGTCGACCGGATGATTGCGCAGGTACGAGCTGCGCGGGTCGCGCAGCCACTCCTGCGGAAAATGCACGTTCAGATGCTCCTCGCCTTCGTCCATATCGGCGCGCGTCGTCGGCGCCAGGCCGTGCATCGCGGCGTGAAGCGCGGCGCAAAGATCGACGCCTATGCGGGATCCGACGTGAAGGCCCGGCGTCATGCGCCGATTCACTTCCAGCAGATAGGCGCGGCCGCTCGTGCGCTCCACGATGTACTCGGTCGCGAACAAGCCCGTCATGCCGAAGCCGTGCACCAGCCTGGACGAGAAATCGCCGATCTCGTCGGAACGATAGCAACGAATCACGGCGGCAGGGCCCTTCACATCATCGGCGTATTCCAACCGGTGCACGGCGAAGCCGCCGATGCGGCGGCCGTTCCAGGCCGCTGTATTTTCGTAATGCACGTCGCCTTCGACGAGCACCTGGATGAGGACGGCGCCGCTCGGGGAGGCGGGAGCCAGGGCCGATGGATCCGGCCGGGCAAGACGTTCGAAGGCGGCAGCGAGCTCGGCGGAGGACTCGACGATAGCCACGCCTTCACCCGCGGTCGAGTGATCGCGCTTGAGCACGATCGGATAACCATGGGTGGCCGCGAACGATTGCGCCGCGGCCGCCGTGTCGATGACCGCATACCGCGGCACGCGGATCCCGAGCGCCTCGGCGGCGGGCGGCAACAGGGTTTTCTCGACGCTGGTGCGATAGAACCGCGTGTCTCCCATCGAGTCGGCGATAAGCCCGGCGAGCTGCAAATGCGACTCGGGACGCATGCCTCCGGGCGGCGACAGCGCGAGCGTCTGCAAAAGGCGAAACGCCGTGTCGTCGCAAGGCAGCACCAGCCTCGGCGACGTCAGCTCGACGATGTCGGCGAAAGCATCGACCCATTGGCGCAGCGTTGCATTGTCGGGCAGGTGCTGGGTGCGGGCGATGAAGCGGCTGTTCTCGGCCAGCGTGTCTTTCGGCGCGAGCAGGAAGACTTCGAACCCCGCCCGCGTCAGCGAGCGCGGGATCCGCGCCGTGCCGAACCACTGCGTGGCCGTGGCCACGAGCAGGACCGGCGTGCTCACGGGCGCAACGGGCGCACGTTTTAGACGTTGAAACGGAAGTGCATGACGTCGCCGTCGCGGACGACGTAGTCCCTGCCTTCGAGTCGCATTTTCCCCCCCTCTTTTGCGCCCTGCTCGCCGTGGCAGGCGAGAAAGTCATCATAGGCGATCACCTCGGCCCGGATAAAGCCTTTTTCGAAATCGGTGTGGATGACGCCGGCAGCCTGCGGCGCGGTGCTGCCGCGACGTATCGTCCAGGCGCGGACCTCTTTGGGCCCGGCGGTGAAGTAGGTCTCGAGACCGAGCAATTGGTAGCCGGCGTGGATCAGGCGGTCGAGCCCGGCTTCGGCGAGACCCATGTCGGCGAGGAAAATCTGCTTGTCCGCGTCGTCGAGGTCGGCGATCTGGGCTTCGAGCGCGGCGCTGATCGCGACCACCGGCGCTCCCTCGCGCGCGGCGTAGGCTTCGATGCGGTCGAGCAGCGGGTTGCCGGTGAACCCGTGCTCGGACACGTTGGCCACGTACATCGTCGGCTTCATCGTCAGCAGGAACAGCGGCTTCAGCACCGCCAGCTCTTCCGGATAGAGATCGACCGAGCGTGCCGGCCGCGCATCGTTCAGCGCGGGAACGATCTTTTCGAGCGCCGCCACCAGCCGCTTCGCCTCCTTGTCGCCGCCGGCGCGGGCGGCTTTGGCGTAGCGGTTCATCTGCTTGTCGACGGCCGCGAGGTCGGCCAGCGCGAGCTCGGTGTTGATCGTCTCGATGTCGGAGACCGGATCGATCTTGCCGGCGACGTGCACGACGTTCGGGTCCTCGAAACAGCGCACGACATGCGCGATGGCGTCGGTCTCGCGGATGTTGGCCAGAAACTGGTTGCCCAGACCCTCCCCTTTGGACGCGCCGGCGACCAATCCGGCGATGTCGACGAATTCCACGACGGCGGGAACGACGCGCTCGGGGCGCGCGATCGCGGCAAGCGCCGCCAGCCGCGGGTCGGGCACCTCGACGATGCCGACGTTCGGCTCGATCGTGCAAAACGGGTAGTTTTCCGCCGCGATGCCGGCGCGCGTCAGCGCGTTGAACAGCGTCGACTTGCCGACGTTCGGCAGGCCGACGATTCCGCATTTGAGGCTCATGTTCCGGCCGGTCGTTCGGGAGCGGCTGGCGGCCGCGGGGCCGTGTGCAACTCGTGCATCGCACGCTCGGTTTCGCCGCGCGCGAGCCACGGCCATATCGCCAGCGCTCGCGCGATCGCGTCTTCGATCAGCACTCGCTCGTCGCCGGGTGGCGGATGGAGCACATAGTCGGCAACTTCCTGCTCGGACAGCGCGCCGTCGCGCGGATGGCCGATGCCCAGTCGCAGCCGCCAGAATTCGCCGCTGCCCAGCGCGGCGGCGATGTCCTTCAGGCCGTTGTGTCCGGCATTGCCGCCGCCCTGCTTCAGCTTGACCACGCCGGGCTTCAAGTCGAGCTCGTCGTGCGCGACCAGGATCTCGGCCGGCGTGACCCGATAGAACCGGGCAAGCGAGGCGACCGCGAGTCCGCTGCGATTCATGAACGTCTGCGGCATCGCAAGGCGCATGTCGCCGTCGCTGCCGCGCGCCGGGGCCACCTGTGCCTGAAATTTCGATTCGCTGCGAAAAGCGGTCTGCAGCGTCCCGGCAAGGCGCTCGATCCACCAGAACCCTGCGTTGTGCCGCGTCTCCCGGTATTCGCGTCCCGGATTGCCGAGGCCGACGATGAGGCGGAACGTGTGCGGCATGACGTCAGCTCAGGTTGCGCTTTGGATGCGGGACGAGGCAGCAAAAAGGCCCGCCGAGGAAAGCGCCGGCGGGCCTTTCGGGTACGCCAGACACTTATTTCTTGTCGTCCTTCTTGGCCGGCGCCTTGTCGGCGCCCTTTTCCGCGGGCTTCTCGCCGCTCTTTTCTGCGGCCTTGTCGCCGGGCTTCGCCCCTTCGGCCGCCGCAGCCGCTTCGCCCGCGACCGCTTCGGCCGTCGGCGCTGCGACTTCCTCGACCTCGACGACGATGCGCGGCACGATCGCCGTGGCGACGACGGGGCTCGGACCCGGCCGGGTCACCGCGGTCACGCCCGCAGGCAGTTTCAGATCCGACACGTGTATCGATTGCCCGACCGCGAGCGGCGACAAGTCGACTTCGACGAATGCGGGAAGGTCCTTGGGCAGGCACGAGACGTCGAGCTCGGTCATCACGTGGCTGATGATGGCGTCGGTCGTCTTGACCGCCGGCGCGAGCTCGGCATTGATGAAGTGCAGCGGCACCTTCATGTGGATCTTGCGATTCTCGTCGACCCGCTGGAAGTCGATATGCAGCACTTCCTGCTTGAACGGATGCATCTGCACGTCGCGCAGCAGGACGCGCTGCGCGGATTCGCCCAGCTTCATCGTCAGGATCGACGAATGAAACGCTTCCTTGTTGAGCGCATGGATCAGCGCATTGTGGTCGAGCTCGATCGGCTCGGGCTTGGCGGCGCCGCCGTAGACGATTCCCGGCGCGCGGCCGGTTCGGCGCAGCCGGCGGCTCGCGCCTCGTCCTTCGGTGCCGCGGGGAAAGGCGGTGAATTCGAACTGCATGGTGTTGCTCCTCTTGTCTGCGGCCTTCCGGGCGCTAAGGCGCGACGGTCGTCCGCGATGGCGACAATGCCGCCGGCAGGCGGCGACGGGGAAAGCCTTGAATTGTAACCTGAATTGGCGCGGCGGTGCAAAGGAAGTCGCTGCGCAAGGCTAGCGAAGCGAGCTCGCGCCGCGGCCTCCTCGGACGTCCGCCGTAACGTAGCCTGCGCGTGTCGGCCGCAGCCCGCTTCCGCGGTCGCATCCCCGCTCACGCGGGGCCCCTGCTCCGCGCTGCAGCAGGCTTATTCGGTAAACAGCGAGCTGACCGATTCCTCGTTGGAGATGCGCGTCATCGTCTCGGCCAGGAGCTGCGCACAGGAGAGCTGCCGGATGCGCTTGCAGGCGCGCGCTTCGTCGGACAGGGCGATCGTGTCCGTGACGACGATCTCGTCCAGCTCGGATTCCGCGATCCGCTTGACGGCGCCGCCCGACAGGACCGGGTGCGTGCAATAGGCGAGCACCTTCTGCGCGCCGTTGGCCTTCAGCGCCGACGCCGCCTTGCACAGCGTGTTGGCGGTGTCGACGATGTCGTCCATGATCACGCAGGCGCGGCCCGCCACGTCCCCGATGATGTTCATCACCTCGGCGACGTTGGCCTTCGGCCGGCGCTTGTCGATGATCGCCAGGTCGGAATCCAGGCGCTTTGCGATCGCCCGCGCGCGCACGACGCCGCCCACATCGGGCGAGACGACCAGCAGGTTGTCGTAATTCTGCTTCCACAGGTCGCCCAGCAGCACCGGCGTCGCGTAGATGTTGTCGACCGGGATATTGAAGAAGCCCTGGATCTGGTCGGCGTGAAGGTCCATCGTCATCACGCGATTGACGCCGACCGTCGTCAGCATGTCGGCAACGACCTTGGCGGTGATCGGCACCCGCGCCGACCGCGGCCGGCGGTCCTGCCGGGCATAACCGAAATAGGGGATCGCGGCGGTGATGCGGCCGGCGGAGGCGCGCTTCAGCGCGTCGACCATCACCAGGATTTCCATCAGGTTGTCGTTGGTCGGCTGCGAGGTCGATTGCAGGATGAACACGTCGCGGCCGCGCACGTTCTCCAAGAGCTCGACCATCACCTCGCCGTCGGAGAATCGGCCGACGATGCACCGGCCGAGGCTTATGTTCATATGCCGGACGACGGCCTCGGCGAGCTTCGGGTTGGCACTGCCGGTGAAGATCCGCATCCGCTCGAACGCCATCGGCCCCGCCTATGAAAGACGCGGACAGGCCGTCCGCACGGACGACCTGCTCCACGTGTTGGTGGCTGGGGAGGTAGGGATCGAACCTACGAATGCCGGAATCAAAATCCGGTGCCTTACCACTTGGCGACTCCCCAAGGGAAACCGTTCGCGCGCGGGAACATCAACGTGAGGCAAACGACCACAGCGGGTGGCGGTTCAGCGCGCGAGCAACAAATCCAGCCGTTTCTCCGGCATTTCCGCCGGCGCCGCGCAAGACAGCGCGGCAACGCAGGCTGCGACCTCCGGGAACCGCGCAGCCACAACCACTTGCAGGTCGTTACGGCCATATCCCTCGGAAAAGACGGCCATTTTCGCGGACTCGCTGTGTCGTGTCAATTCAGGCGCAGCGAAGATGTCCTTGTCGAGACCGCGATCCGCAGCGATAACACGACGTCGCCGCGTCCGATCAGGACCCATAGCGAGTCGAGCATGTGATCGCCGCCGCGGCCGACCCGGCACGTGCAGGAATAGATCGAGCTTCGCCGGCGCGGGCAGCACCGGCGCGGCGCTCGCTCACCGCCACGAATCGACGGCGATGCGCAATTCGACGTCCGCGTAATCGAGCGTCAGCCGTTTCGGGCGCGAGACGCCATCGCTGCCGCGCTCGAACGCCTGGTAGACGACGCTCCAGCCATCCTGGCGCAGCGCCGCCGGCATGCCGTCGCTTGCCCGTTCGACCGCAGCGGGCACGCCGTCGCGCGGAGCGCCCTGGATCCAGAATGCCAGCCCTGCGACCGGCAGCGGCCAGCCGAGCGCGCGCGTCGTCAATGCGGCCCAGTCGCTCGCCGTCGCGACTTTTCCATCGGGAGTTTGCAGATGGACGCCGCTGGCGTCGCCGCTCAAGCGGGCGATCGTCTGACCAAGCGGCGAAGAGAGGTCGAGCTCGTCGCGCTCGGCCTCGTGCGTCCAACGGAAATTGGCGCTCAGCGCATCGCTGCCGCGTCGCGCCGACAGGCGTCCGGTCAACTCGAACGCCGTCGCCTGCGGCGCGAGCGCGCTCGGGGGTGCCGGTCGCTCGATCAGCGCCGGTGCGCAGGCGCAGAGAATCGCCGCACCGGCCGCAGCGACTGCGCGAGCGCAAATGCCGCGCAGCCTCACCATCGACTTGGCGGCCGGCGGATCAGTGCGCCAGCCGGCGCATCGTCTCGATCAGTACCGGATTGTCGGGCGACGACTTGAGCTGCGATTGCCACAGCTCGTTGGCGCGCTCGCGCTCGCCCTTCGCCCACAGCACTTCGCCCAGATGCGCGGCGATCTCGGGGTCGGCCTGGTCGCCGAACGCGCGCCGCAGGAATTTCTCCGAGTCGTCGAGTCTGCCCATGCGATAGTTGGCCCAGCCCATGCTGTCGAGGATGAACGGATCGTCCGGCGCGATCTGCAGCGCTCTTTCGATCAGCTTCAGTCCCTCCGCCGTGCGCGGCGTGCGGTCGACCAGCGTGTAGCCGAGCGCATTGAGCGCCTGCGCGTTGTCGGGCTTGAGCTCGATCAGCCGCTTGAGCCTTGCTTCGACCTCGTCGATCCGATCGAGCTTTTCGGCGACCATCGCGACGTCGTAGAGCAGGTCGACCGAATCGGCTTGGCGCTCCAGGGCGGCGGTGAGGATCGCGTACGCGCCCTTGTAGTCGCCGGCGTCGCGCAACAACTGCGCCTCAGCCTGCGCGAGCTCGACCCGACGCTCGGCGGACTCGGGCTGCAGTCCTTCCAGATAGCTCCGCGCCGCCGGAAGGTCGCCCTTTTTCGCGATCATGGCGCCGATGCGCAGCTTGGCGAGCCAGGCTCGGTCGCCTTCGGTGACTTCGCGATACCGGGCGATCGCCTCGTCGTAATGCTTCGTTTCTTCGGCGAGCTGCGCGAGGTAGAACGGCACGACGCCCTTGTCCCCGTAACCGACTTTGTCGAGCTCCTCGAGCAGGCGCTGCGCGGTCGCGTAATCCTTCATCTGCAGCGATATCGCGGCGACGGCGAATTCGAACTCGCGATCTTCGGGCTCGTCCTCCCACATCTGCTGGAAGATCGCGCGCGCCTCGGCGAAACGCTTCTGCTCGACATAGATCTGGGCCAGCGCGCCGGCGACCGCGCGCGCATCGGGGGTCGCCGCGAGAAATTGCTTGAGGAAGGCGATCGCCGCCTCGGGCGATCCCTTGGCCAGGATGTCGGCCTTGACCAACGCCGCACGGTCCCATCCCGGCTTGAGCTCGAGCGCCCGGTCCGCCGCCGCGGTTGCGGCAGCGGTGATCGCCGGATCGGTCAGCTTGGTGTTGTACCCGGCGAGCGCGATGGCAAACCACGCCTCCGGAACCTTCGGATACGGGCGCGCCAGCTCCTGCACCAGGCGAAACGCCGCGACCTTGTCGGTTTGCCCGCTCAACGCCTGGTTGAGCTGCAGGAACGCTTCGCCCAGCGACTTGTCGTTCGCGGCCGCTTCGATGAGCACGCGCTGCAGCTCCGCCTTCAGATCGGAGCCGGCACCGGAGACGGCAAGCGAGGCGACCATCTGCCGCGCGCGTTCGGCCTTCGGGTCGAGCTCTTGCCACAGCTTCGCCGCTTCCAAGGCGAGCGTACGCTGCCGCGCGAACAGCGCGATTTCGGTTGCGCGGCGGGCCAGCACCGGATCGCGCGAATCGCGCGCCGCTTCGAAGTACGCGCGCGCGGCCAGCGCTGCATCGCCGCGCTGCATCGCGACATCGCCGACCAGGATGCGATAGAGCACTTCCGGAGTGAGCTCGTCGACCGCGGCGGGGCGTTCGGGCGCGGCGGCCGCGCCGCCGGCCGGCTTCGGGTCGGCGGGGCTTTGCGCGAAGACGTTTCCTGCCCACAAGGCAGCGGCGGCCAGGCCGACGAACAACAAACGAAGAGTGGAAATCACGATAGGCAAGCCATGCTCGGTCGATTTTGATTCGGTCCGGGTGCGTCGCCGGACCTCGCTGCATCTTAGGGTATATTTGCCCGAGCAACAAACGCCACTCGACGCCTCAAGATGCCCGAACTTCCGGAAGTTGAAACGACGCGTCGGGGGATCGCGCCTCACGTAGAACGGCAGAAAGTGACGGCGGTGAGAATCTACGACCGCCGCCTGCGCTGGCCGGTTCCGCGAGATTTGCCTCGCCGCTTGGTCGGTCGTGTCGTCGACCGGGTCGATCGGCGGAGCAAATACCTGCTTTTCCGGCTCGGCGCCGACACACTGATCGTTCATTTCGGCATGACCGGAAGCCTGCGCGTCTACGGCGTCGCCCCGGCGCGACGCACGCACGATCACATCGATCTGGAGTTCGCCAACGGCGTCATCCTTCGCTACCATGACCCGCGCCGTTTCGGCGCGATGCTCTGGTCGCCCGCGGCGGCTGGCGAGCATCCGCTGCTTGCCGCGCTCGGCCCCGAGCCGTTCTCGCCGGCATTCGATGCGGCGTACCTGTTCGCTTCCACCCGCAAACGCAACACGGCGATCAAGCTCGCCCTGATGGACAACAAGCTGGTCGTGGGCGCCGGGAATATCTACGCCAACGAGGCATTGTTTCGCGCCGGCATACGGCCGACCCGCGCCGCCAATCGCGTTTCGCGCGAGCGCGTTGACCGCCTGGTGGCGGCGGTCAGGGAAACGCTCGCCGCCGCGATCGCCAAAGGCGGCAGCACGCTTCGCGACTATGTCGATAGCGATGGCGAGCCGGGTTACTTTCAGCTGGAGTACAACGTGTACGGCCGCGAAGGCGAGCCATGCCGTGTCTGCGGGCAGCCGATCCGTGCGACCCGCCAAGGCGGCCGGGCGACCTATTACTGCCGCGCCTGCCAGACCTAGGACGCCTTAGGTCTTTGTTTTGGCGCGCTTTATGCTAGAGTCCTTGCGACTCGAGCCGGACATGAGCCGAACATGATGCAATCGAAAGATCTGGCCGCGCGATTTGAAGCCTACAGCGACTGGCGACGCCGGTTGTCCACGGGCGTGTCGCGCTTGCATGAATGGCTGTCCGAACAGGAACTTGCCGATGGCCAGGCCGACCTTACCGTGCAACGCCTGCTCGAGCGACTGCACCAGGACAAGCTGGTCGTCGCCTTTGTCGCCGAGTTCTCCCGCGGCAAGTCCGAGCTGATCAACGCGATCTTCTTTGCCGATTTTGGTCAGCGTCTGCTGCCCTCGGCTGCCGGCCGGACGACGATGTGTCCGACCGAGCTCCTCTATGATTCGACCCGCCCGCCGTCGATCCGGCTGCTCCCGATCGAGACGCGGGCGCGCGACGGCTCGGTCACCGAATTCAAGAACTACGCGGACGAATGGGTGACGATAACGCTCGACATGTCGTCGGCGGACAAGATGGCCGAAGCGCTGTCGCAGGTGTCGCACACGAAGCGCGTCTCGGTCCCGCTGGCGCGCAAGTACGGGCTCTACGACGACGGCGACCCGCTCGCGCCGCTGTCGGCGGCCGACGCGGCCGTCGACATCCCGTGCTGGCGTCACGCGATCATCAACTTTCCGCATCCGCTGCTGCAGCAGGGGCTGGTGATACTCGACACGCCCGGCCTGAATGCGATCGGGACCGAGCCCGAGCTCACGCTCAACCTGTTGCCGAATGCGCACGCCGTCCTCTTCATCCTTGCCGCCGATGCCGGCGTGACCAAGACCGATATCGAGGTGTGGAGCAAGCACATCGTCGGGGACAGCCCCGCGAGCCGAGAGGGCCGGCTGGTCATCCTGAACAAGATCGACGGCTTGTGGGACGAGCTGCGCACGGCGCAAGAGATCGAGGGCGAGATCGCGCGCCAGGTCCGCACCAGCGCACAGCTGCTGATGCTGCCGCCCGCCCAGGTCTTTCCGGTGTCGGCGCAAAAGGCCTTGCTGGCGAAGGTCAACGGCGACGATGTGCTGCTCGCCAGGAGCCGCCTGCCGCAGCTGGAAACCGCGCTGTCCAGGGAGTTGATTCCGGCCAAGCGCCGCATCGTCGGATCGGCGACGCAGGCCGAGATCCGCGCGCTGGTCGCCGGCACGCGGACGATACTCGACAGCCGGATCGCCGGCATACGCGAACAGCTCGGCGAGCTGCAGAACCTGCGCGGAAAGAATCAGGACGTCGTCGAGCACATGATGGAGCGGATCCAGCAGGAGAAGAACCTGTTCGAGCGCGGCATGCAGCGTTACACGGCACTGCGCACGGTATTCACGCAGCAGACCAACAGCCTTTACGAAAGCATCGGCCTGGAGACGTTGCGCGCCACCGCCGCCGAGACGCGCGAGCGGATCGAAAAGAGCCCGTTCACCAAGGGCGTGCGCTCGGCGATGGGCGATTTCTTCGCCAAGATCTACGGCAGCCTCGACGCCAGCGCGCGGCAGACGGCCGAAACGCACGAGATGATGCAGGCGATGTATCAGCGCTTTGCCAAGGAGCACGGCATCGAGCCGTTCACGCCGCCGCCGTTCTCGATGCTCAAGTACCAGAAGGAAGTCGAGCGGCTCGAGCGCGCCTACAACGTGCATTTCAATACGCTGTGGAACATGGTCAGCAAGGCCAAGTTCACGCTGATGAAGCGGTTTTTCGAGACGATCGCGATCCGGGTCAAGCACGTGTTCGACATCGCGAACCGCGACCTGGAGAGCTGGCTGAAGGCCGTGATGGCGCCGCTCGAGACCCAGGTGCGCGAGCATCACCTGCAGCTGCGGCGCAGGCTCGAAAGCGTCAAGCGGATCCATCGGGCGAGCGACGAGCTCGAGGAGCGCATCGCGGAGCTCGAGCAGGCTGAAGTCGCGGCCCGGGCGCAGTTCGGAGCCCTCGCGCGGGAGCTCGCGGCGATCGACGCGATCTGCGAGCAGTCCGAGCCGCTGCCGCTCGCGGCCAACGGCTAGCGACTTCTCGCCACCGCTTTAGGCCGGCACGTTGCCGGCCTTGGCCGCCATCAGACCGCGGTACTTCAGCAGCAGCTGATCCTTGCTCTCGACGAAGTCGGGGTTCACCGGTATGCAATCGACCGGACAGACTTCGACGCACTGCGGCGTGTCGAAGTGGCCGACGCACTCGGTGCACTTGCCCGGATCGATCACGTAGATTTCGACACCCTGCGAAATCGCGCCGTTCGGGCACTCAGGCTCGCAAACGTCGCAGTTGATGCATTCGTCGGTGATGATCAGCGCCATGAGGGCCTCTCGCGCCGCGCCGCACGCTCTTCGTCCGCCTTGGCCCTGAGCCGGGGAACGACGGCCTGCGGCACGAACTTGCCGACGTCGCCGCCGAAGCGGGCAATTTCGCGAACGATCGTCGACGACATGAACAAGTACTGCTCGGCCGGAGTGAGGAACAGCGTTTCGACCTCCGGATGGAGGTTCCGGTTCATGCCGGCCATCTGGAATTCGTACTCGAAATCCGACACCGCGCGCAGGCCGCGCAGGATAGTCGTCGCTCCGACCGAATGCACGAAATCCATCAGCAGCCCGGAAAAGCCCGCGACCTCGACGTTGGCATAGGGCGCCAGGACTTCGCGCGCCATCGCGATGCGCTCGTCGGCCGTGAACATCGGTCGCTTGCTTTCGCTGTCCGCAATGGCGACGATTACGCGGTCGAACAGCTTGGACGCGCGCCGGACGAGGTCCTCGTGCCCTTTGGTGAACGGGTCGAAGGTTCCTGGATAGACGACTTTCAGCATGCCCCGATCTCCCCGCCCGGCTGCCCGCCGGCAGCGGCGCCACCGGGCGAACGGCGCAGCAGATGATAATGCACCTGTCCGGCCCTGTCGCCGCGCACGATCGCGAACCCGGGCGGCGCGATGACCGGGCGCGACGCCTCGACATAGAGGGCGCCATCCGCGGCGACACGCGCGGCGGCGGCCGGCAGCAGCCGCTCCCATTGCGGATCGGCGAACGGCGGGTCGAGGAAGATAACGTCGAACGAGCGCGTTTCGCGCGCCAGGAACGCTCGTGCGTCGCTGCAGTGAGTCTCTAGCGCCGCCCCCAGCGTCCGCGCCGCCGCGTCGAGCGCGCGCACAAGCTCGGGCTTGCGATCGACGGCCACCGCGAGCGCGGCGCCGCGCGACAGCGCCTCGAACGAAAGCGCCCCGCTGCCTGCGAACGGATCGAGCGTGCACGCGCCGCCAAGATCCTGACCGAGCCAGTTGAACAGCGTCTCGCGCACCCGGTCGGGTGTCGGGCGTATGTCGGCAACGGCTGGAAAGCGAATGCGCCGCCCGCGCCAGCGCCCGCCGATGATGCGAATCTGGTGGGCTTGCGCCAAGCGTGCGCCATCGGTCGAAAGGTAGAATTGTACTTTGCCTGCAGCGCCGATCCCGATGCTCGATCTGTTCAAGCGCAAGCCCGATGACGGCGAGCGCAGCTGGTCCGAACGCCTGAAGAGCGGCCTCGGCCTCTCGCGCGAACGCATTTCGCGACCGCTGACGGCGCTGTTCGGCCGCGAAGCGCTCTCCGAGGAAGCGATCGACGAGCTGCGCAGCGCGTTGCTCGCCGCCGACGTCGGCATCCCCGCGACCGAGCACCTGCTCGACGAGCTCGTCGCCCGCTGGAAGCGCGCCGGCGCCGATCTCGACGCGCGCGCGGTGCTCAAGACCGTGCTGGTGGAGCTGATCGCGCCGCTCGAGCAGCCGCTGATCATCGGCGCGCCGCGGCCTTTTGTCATCATGCTCGCCGGCGTCAACGGCGCGGGCAAGACGACGTCGATCGGCAAGCTGGCCAAATACCTGCAGGGCCAGGGACACTCGGTGCTGCTGGCCGCGGGCGATACCTTCCGCGCGGCGGCGCGCGAGCAACTCGAGTCCTGGGGTGCGCGCAACAAGGTTGCGGTCGTCGCCCAGCACGGCGGGGATCCGGCGGCGGTGATGTTCGACGCGATCTCGGCTGCGCGCGCGCGGGGCGCCGATGTCGTGCTCGCCGACACCGCGGGCCGGCTGCCGACGCAGCTGCCGCTGATGGAGGAGCTCAAGAAGATCCGCCGCGTGATCGCCAAGGCGCAGCAAGGCGCGCCGCACGAAACGCTGCTGGTGCTCGACGCCAATACCGGCCAGAACGCGCTGGCGCAGGTCGCCGCGTTCGACGCGGCCTTGGGCCTGACCGGGCTCGTCCTGACCAAGCTCGACGGCACCGCCAAAGGCGGCGTGGTCGCGGCGATCGCCAAGACGCAGCCGGTCCCGCTGAAGCTGATCGGCGTCGGCGAAGGCATCGATGACCTTCGCCCGTTCCACGCCGCCGAGTTCGCCGACGCGCTGATCGGCTGAGGAAAACTCCGCGGGGAAGCCGCGAAGGGCGATGGGCTGGCAGTGGGCGCTAACTTAGCTCGATCCGCCCCCCATGACAGCGATGATCCCGGCGCTCGGCTCCCGGGCGGTCCTGGGCGACCGCCGGCCGGTTGAGCGAGCTGCCGCCGCCTTCTGAGCCCCGGGCGGGCCCCGGCCCTGTGGCGGAACTTCGGGGCGCCTTAGCACTCTGACAAGGCGAGTGCTAAAATATTGCTAGCGCTCAGAAGGAGTTTTGATGCCCACGAATACGCTGGCTTTTCCCACCCCGGCTTCGCTGGGGAGCCTGGATCATTATATCCAGGCGGTGAACCGCTTTCCGCTGCTTTCGGCCGAGCAGGAGACCGAGCTCGGCCGCCGGCTGCAGCGCGACAACGATCTGGAAGCGGCCCGCTCGCTCGTCTTGTCCCATCTCCGGCTGGTCGTCGCCGTCAGCCGCAACTACCTGGGCTACGGGCTGCCGCAGGCCGATCTGATCCAGGAAGGCAACATAGGCCTGATGAAAGCGGTGCGCCGGTTCGACCCGGAACGCGGCGTTCGGCTGGTGTCGTTCGCCCTGCACTGGATCCGGGCGGAGATTCACGAGCACATCCTGCGCAACTGGCGCCTGGTGAAGATCGCCACCACCAAGGCGCAGCGGAAACTCTTCTTCAACCTGCGCAGCATGAAGCCGAAGCTCGGCCCGCTGACCCGCACCGAGGCGCACGGTATCGCCAAGGCGCTGGGCGTCAAGCCCGAGGAAGTGTTCGAAATGGAGACGCGGCTGTCCGGGCAGGACGTCGCCATCGATCCTCCGGCCGGGGACGACGGCGAAACGATGACGCCGAGCGCGTATCTGACCGACAGCGACGCCGAGCCGGTGCAGATACTCGAGCGCGAAGAGACGGCGCGCAACCGCAGCGCCGGATTGAAGAGCGCGCTGTCGAGGCTGGACAGCCGCAGCCGCGACATCATCGAAGCACGCTGGCTGCGCGAAGACGATCCGGCGACGCTGCAGGATCTGGCCGACCAGTACGGCGTCTCGGCGGAGCGTATCCGTCAGATCGAAAGCAAGGCACTGAAGACGATGCGCGGCGAAATGGCATCGCTGTAGACGAACACGGCAGTCTTTAAGACGCCGGCCCGCGGGCCGGCGTTTTTGTTTGCGCTGGCTCGCTAGAGCTCGACCTGCGTCCCCAGCTCGACGACGCGATTGGCCGGGACGTTGAAGAACTCGATCGCCTTGGTCGCGTTCTTGGCCATCGACACGAACAGGCGCTCGCGCCACAGCGCCATGCCCGGCGTCGCCGTGGCGATCAGGGTTTCGCGCGAGACGAAGAACGACGTTTCCATCATGTCGAACGGCTGACCGCGGCGCCCGCATTCCTCGAGCAGCTCGGGAACGTCCGGGTCTTCCTTGAAGCCGAAAAACGCCTCGAATTGCTGGAAGTTGCACCCCAGATCGCGGATCTGCACCCGATCGGACAATGGGACCGTCGGAATGTCCTGCGTCGTTAGCGTCAGCAGCACCACGCGCTCGTGCAGTACCTTGTTGTGCTTGAGGTTGTGCAGCAGCGCATGCGGCGCGCGATTCGGCGTGCTGGTGAGAAAGATCGCGGTGCCGGGGACGCGCATCGGCGGATTGGCCGCGATGCTTTCGATGAACAGGTCGATCGGCATCGTTTCGGCGCTCAGGCGCTCGAGCAGGATCGCGCGGCCGCGCTTCCACGTCGTCAGCAGCGTGAAGACGAGGCCGCCGACGACGATCGGAAACCAGCCGCCTTCGGGGATCTTCAGGAGGTTCGACGACAGGAAGGCCGCATCGATCGCGACCAGCGGCACGACGATCGCGAGGGCGGCGACGGGATTCCAGCGCCACAACCGGGTAAGCACGACAAAGATCAGCAGCGAGTCGATCGCCATCGCGAGGGTGACCGCGATGCCGTAGGCAGCCGCCAGATTGCTCGAGGTCTTGAAGCCGGTGACCAGCAGCATCACCGCGACGAACAACATCCAATTGATGAACGGAACGTAGATCTGTCCGATTTGCCGCTCCGACGTGTGCATGATCGTCAGGCGCGGGCAATACCCCATCTGGATCGCCTGCCGCGTCAGCGAGAAGGCGCCCGAAATCACCGCCTGCGAAGCGATCACCGTCGCGGCGGTCGCGAGGATCACCATCGGCAGCAGCGCCCACGCCGGCGCAAGCAGGTAGAACGGGTTCTTGATCGCTTCCGGCGAAGCGATGATCAGCGCGCCCTGGCCGAAATAGTTCAGCACCAGCGCGGGCGCAACCAGATAGAGCCAGGCGCGCCGGATCGGCGAGACGCCGAAATGGCCCATGTCGGCGTACAGCGCCTCGGTGCCGGTGACGGCGAGCACGACCGCGCCGAGGGCGAGAAATGCCGCCAGCGGGTTGCCGGTAAGAAAGGCAAAGGCATACGACGGCAGCAACGCCATCAACACCCGCGGGTCCTGCCAGATCGCGGTGGCGCCCAATGCGGCGATCGTTGCGAACCAGACGCACATCAGCGGACCGAACAGCCCGCCGACCTTCGCCGTGCCGTGACGCTGGATCGAGAACAGCGCGAGCAGGATCGCCAGCGTGACCGGGATGACGTAGCTCTTCAGGGCCGGCGCAAGGACTTCGAGACCCTCGACTGCGGACAAGACCGAAATCGCCGGCGTGATCATGCCGTCGCCGTAGAACATCGCCGCGCCGAAAATTCCCAGGCCCACCAGCCACCAGCGAGCCTGACGGTCTTCCAGCCCGCGCGACACCAGGGCGGTGAGCGCCATGATGCCGCCTTCGCCGTTGTTGTCGGCGCGCATGATCAGCGTCACGTACTTCAGCGTGACGACGATCATCAGCGCCCAGAAGATCACCGACAGGATTCCGAGCACATTGTCGGCGGTCAGCGGCAGCCCGTGCGGCCCGGTGAAGCATTCGCGCAGCGTATAGAGCGGGCTGGTCCCGATGTCGCCGAAGACGACGCCGATCGCGCCCAGGATCAGCGGAGCCGTCGGCCTCTTGGCCGCGTCGGCCGGAGCCGCCACCGCGCCGGCCTGCTGCCCGGTCAGCATGCTCCTTCGTCGGAACGACGCGAAAATCGGATGTTGAGCTGCTTGAGCTTGCGGTACAGATGCGTGCGCTCCAGCCCGGCGCGTTCCGCGACCCGGCTCATGTTGCTCTGTTCCTTGCCGAGCAACTGCTCGAAATAGATCCGTTCGAAGGCTTCGCGCGCTTCGCGCAGCGGCAGCTCGAAAAAGCGCGCGGTGACCTCGGGCGCAAGCGCCGCCGACGGCGGCAGCGCCGACTCGCCGAGAAGGCGCCGCACGTGCTCGCCGGTGATCTCCGTTTCGATCGTCAAGGCGAGATTGGCGATGACGTTGTGCAGGTGGTCGAGATTGCCCGGCCAGTATGCCGCCGCCAGCGCGGACACGGCGCTCGGGTGCAGCGTTCCCAGCGTGCGCTGGCTCGCCGTGATCTCGCGCCAGAAACGCGCGATCAGCGCCGGCATGTCGTCGCGCCGTGCGCGCAGCGGAGGCAGCATGACCGCGCCGGCGGACAGGATCGACAGCAGCGCCGGATCGAAGCGGCCCTCGGCAGCGAGGTTGCCGAGCTGCTCGCTGCTGGTGCAGACCAGAATCGTGTCCTGTTTTTCCAGCTTCGGCAGAACGAAGGCCAGCCCTTTCTGCTCCGCTTTCGAATACGCGCCGATTTCGACGCAGTAGAGCAGCCCGTCGCGCGCTTCCTCGAGCACCTGCGACGGATTTGCGGCAAGCCGCGCGCCGTTGGCGAGGATGACGAACGGCGCGTCCGGCACATGCAGCGCGCGCGCCGCGGTGTCGTGTCCGGCGCCGGGCTCGCCGACGATCAGCACCGGACGGTTGGCGCGCAGCAGCTGCTCGATCGCGCGCTCGACCTCGATCACCGGCGTGCTGGTGCCGAGCGCGGCGAGCGATATCCGGCGCGGCCCCTGACCGGCGGCGGTCTTCAACGCGCGGGTCACCGTCGACAGCAGCTTTTGCAGCCCGACCGGCTTTTCGAGAAAGTCGAAGGCTCCGACCTTCGTCGCCTCGACCGCGGTTTCTATCGTCCCGTGGCCCGACATCATTACGACGGGCATCGTCAGCTGGCCGTTCGCCGCCCACTCCCGCAGCAGCGTCACGCCGTCGGTGTCCGGCATCCAGATGTCGAGCAGCACCAGCGCGGGTTGCGTGCGCAGCCGGTAACTTCTCGCCTCCCCGGCATTTTCGGCAACGCTGACTTGATATCCCTCGTCCTGCAGAATCTCGGACAACAGCTCTCGGATGCCGACCTCGTCGTCGACGATCAGAATTTCTTTCTGCTGCGGCATCACGTGTTGGTTCCTTTGAACGGCAAGTACAAGGTCACCACCGCCCCATGCGGAGACCGGTTTCCGATGGTTACCCGTCCATGGTGCTCCTCGGCGATCTTCTTGACGATCGCCAGCCCGAGGCCGGTTCCCTTCGCCTTGGTCGTGACATACGGCTCGAATGCGCGGCGCACGACATCGTCGGGAAATCCGCCGCCGCGATCGCCGATCGACAACGCTACCTCGTCGCCGCGCACCTCGAGGCCGATATCGTACGCGGGGTCGGGCGATTCCGCCTGAGCATCGATGGCATTCTGGAGCAGATTGTGGATCACCTGACGCAACCGAGTCGGCTCGCCGTGTATGACCGGATCGCCCTCCGCAAGGCGGAGCGAGACATGGGGCCGCAGATTTTCGTACAGACCGAGTACGTCGAGCAATAGCGCATTGATGTCGACCGGCTGCATCCTTCCCGGGCGCGATTGCCTGGCATAGATCGCGAAATCGTCGACCATGTGCTTCATCGCACCCACCTGCGCGACGATCGTCCGCGTCGCCCGGGCCAGTGCCTCCTCGTCGGCGTCCGAAAGCTTGCCGCCGAGCTTGACGGCGAGCCGCTCGGCAGACAGCTGGATCGGCGTCAGCGGATTCTTGATCTCGTGCGCGAGGCGGCGCGCAACCTCCGCCCAGGCGGCATCGCGCTGCGCCTCGGCCAGCTCGGTCACATCGTCGAAGACGACGACAAAGCCGGCAACCGGTTCGCCCGGCAGCCTCGACCCGCGCATCAGCAGCACGCGGCTGTGATTCGACACGGTGACCTCGGCCTGCCGCTGCCACTGGCCGTCGCGCCCGCCCCGGAATCCGTCGGCCACCAGCTCGGCGAAGCCGGCGAGCGCCGGCAGACGGCGTCCCCAGTCGGAAAGCGCCGCATCGATCAAATCGGCCAGAGGCTGCTGCAGGATCACCGCGGCGCTCGGGTTCGCGGTGCGCAGCCGAAATGCACTGTCGAATGCCAGCACGCCGGCCGATAGGTTGGACAGAATGCTTTCGAGATAGGCATTGGCCGTTTCGATCGCGTGCCGGCTCTCCTCGGTCTTTTGCTGCGCTTCGGCCAGCTGCGCGGTCATCGTATTGAACGACTCGGTGAGGACACCGAGCTCGTCGCGGCTCTGCACCGGATGCCGGCGGCTGAAGTCGCCTTGCGCGACAGCGCGCGTGCCTTCGGCCAGAAGACCCAGCGGTCCGCTGACCTGCTCGGAGAGCACGACGGCAAGCCCGAGCGCGGAAAAAAGCGCGAGCAGCAACGTCAAGGTCAGCGTGAGCGCATAAAGGCGCTTCAGCGCAACGCGGGAAAACGTTATCTCCTGGTAGTCGCGGTAGCCGGCCTGCACTTTCTCGGCATCGAGCTGCAATTGCCGGGGCACCGGCTCCACGACTTGCAGCAGCCGCAGCGGCTCCCCGGGATCGGACGTGTTGACCGGAACGACGACCCGCAGCAGCATCCCCTGGTCGGTGGTCTGGTCGATCGCCGAGTAGGGTTGCTGCAGCCTCGCACGCCGCAGCGCCTGCGCCGGCGGCGGCTCCGGGGTTAGCGTCGAGCCCGAGATTCCGGCGACGCCCAAGACTCCGCCGCTCGAGGTGAACAGCGACGCCTCGTATATGCCCGCCTGCTCGCTGGCGCGATTGAGCCGCTGCGGCATGCTGGCCGCATCCCCTTCCTGCAGGGTGAGCGCGAGCTGCGAAGCCTTGTTGGTCGTTTCCTTCAGCAGATAGTCGAGGGCACCGCGGCCGAGATTCAATCCGCCTTCGAGCGCCTTGTCGACGCGCACGTCGAACCAAGATTCGATGCTCTTGCCGAGGAACTGCACCGACACCCCGTAAAGCAGCGCGCCGGGCAGCACCGCGACCAGCGCGAAGAGCAGCACCAGCCGGATCGCGAGTCGCGAACCGAACACGCCAGCCTTGAGGTTCTTGCGCAGCCGCCACAGCTGGTACCCGACCAGCCCCATCAGCAGGGCGACCATCGCGCCGTTGAGCACCAGCAGGAGGTTGTAGTTGCTGGCGAAGAGCGCGGTATTCGCGCTCGCGGTGGCGAGCAGGAACAGGAACACCGTGCCCAGGACGGCGCACGCCAGCAGCACGTAGCGCAACGCGCGCGGCGCGAGAATCCTGCTCACGGGGTGAAGCTCCAGCGGAACCACTCCGATTGCAGCGACCAGTCGCGCGAGGCCAGCGCGTTGATCTGGAACGGCTTCGGCAATTGCGCGACATCGAGCCGCAGGCGAACGGCCGCTTCGTACCGCTCGCCGGGGGACAGCGCGTCCTTGCGGACGACCGGTCGCGAGACCACGCGCGAAAGCAGGCGCTCGACCTCATCGAGCGAATCGAACTGCTGGCCCAGAAGTCCGCTGGTCACGCGGTACTGGCGGGTCAGCGGGTTGTAGGTCAGGCGGTATTGCACCGACATCTGCACCACCTTCTGGTCGAGCCAATACCAGCGCGGACGCACGAGCTCGAACTCGAGGACCAGATAGAGCGAGACTCCCTTCTGCAGCGCTTCCTCGAGCGTCGGATTGAACGCGAGGTCGAATTGCGCATTCAGGACGTAGCTTTCGTCCTCGGGCAGCAGTTCGGCTGATTTGACCCCGATCGTATCGGCGTGCGCGATCGTTGCCGCCGGCGAGGACAGCAAAGCCATCAGGCACAACAGGCCGGCGAGAATGCGGCGCATGGACGGGAGCGGCGAGCCGCGCGATCCTTCCGGAAAGACTCAGCTCTTTTGCAGGAGGGCGTAGAAAAACCCGTCGTGATTGTGCGCTGCGCCCGGGGCGGCTGGCAAGAGTTGACCGTCGATCGCGGCGTAGTCCGCCGGCAATGTGAGTCGAATGCGCAACGCATCGCGGTGACGCTCGAGAAACGCAGCGATCTGATCGTCGTTCTCGGCGCCGAATATCGAGCAGGTCGAGTAGAGCAGTCTGCCGCCGCGTTTCAGGCACGGCCACAAGGCGTCGAGCAGGCGACGCTGCTGCGCGACGAAGCCGGCGATATCGGTCTCGCGGCGCTGCCACTTGCCGTCGGGATGCCGCCGCACGATGCCCGAAGCGGTGCACGGCACGTCGGCCAGAATGCGATCGAATGCATCGCCGTCCCACCACAGCCCCGGTTCGGCGGCATCGGCCGCGACCAGACGCGCATCCAGGCCCAGGCGCGCAAGATTGTCGCGCACGCGCTCGATCCGTGCGGCGTCGACGTCGAGCGCGGTCAGATCGAGTGCGGCAAGCTCGGCCAGATGCGTCGTCTTGCCGCCCGGCGCGGCGCAGGCGTCGAGGACGCGCATGCCATCCTGCGCCCCCAGCAGCGGTGCAGCGAGCTGGGCGCCGGGGTCCTGCACCGAAAACCATCCTTCGGCATACCCCGGCAGCGCCGGTACGACGGCCGTTTCGTCGAGCACGACGCCAGCCTCGCCGATCGCGTGCGCGCGAATGTCCTGCGCGTGCAGCGCGGCGAGATAGTCTTCGCGCGATAGCTGCCTGCGGTTGACGCGCAAGCTCAGCATCGGCCGCGCATTGCCCGCGTCGAGCACCGCGGCGGCATGCTGCGGATACTCGGCGAACACCCGGTCGATCCACCAGCGCGGATACGAGAAGCGCGCTTCGGGATCGGTCGCGATCTCGCCGAGCAAGGCGTCACGGCGGCGCAGAAAAGTGCGCAGGATCGCGTTGGTCAGACCCCGCGCCGACGTGCGCTTGAGCTGCGCCGTCGCACGCACGGCGGCGTCGACGACCGCATGCGGCGGCGCGCCGGTGTGGATCAACTGGTAGAGCGCAACCCAGAGCAGCGCTTCGACACTGGCGTCGGTCAATGGGCGCTCCGCCAGTGCGTGCACGATCGCACGCGACTCGCCGAGGAAGCGCAGCGTGCCGTAGGAGAGCTCGTGCGCCAGCGCGCGCTCCCCCGGCGGCAAGGGCAAGTCCGCCAGCACGGCCGCAAGCGCATTGCCGGCGAGGACGCGACGGACGACTTTCGCCGCGGACCGCTGCGCGCGCTCCATCGCGGGGCGCGCGACTAGTGTCGTGTCCCGCAAATTCGCTCGATAGTTCGCACCGGCACTAGCGCGGCTGCAATCCGCGCTGATACTGCGACGCGAGTGCGAGCAGCCGGCGGATGCGCTCCTCGATCGGCGGGTGCGTGCTGAACAGCCCGGCCAGCCCTCCGTCGTGCAGCGGATTGACGATCATCATCTGTGCGGTCGCCGGATGCTCTTCTGCCGGAGGCAGCGGCAAGCCCTTCGTATAGCGCTCCATCTTCGCCAGCGCGTCGGCGAGCGCCGCGGGGTCGCCGGAAATCTCGGCGCCGCCGCGATCGGCCTCGTACTCGCGCCCCCGGGAAATCGCCAGCTGGATCAGCACCGCGGCGATCGGCGCGAGGATCATCACCAGCAGCGCCATCAGCGGGTTGCGCTCGCCATCGTCACGGTTACCGAAGAACATGCCGAAATGCGCGAGCGCCGATATGGCGCCGGCGATCGATGCGGTGATCGTCGAGGTCAGCATGTCGCGGTTCCGGACATGAGTAAGCTCGTGCGCAAGAACGCCTCTGAGCTCGCGCGCGTTGAGCAACTCGACGATTCCTCGCGTCGCGGCGACGGCGGCATGCTCCGGATTGCGCCCCGTGGCGAACGCATTCGGCTGCGCCTCGTCGATCAGATAGACCCTGGGCATCGGCAGGCCGGCCCGCGCGGCCAGATCGCGCACCGCGCCGTAGAGTTGCGGCGCAGTCGCCGCATCGACCTCGTGGGCGTTGTAGAGCCGGAGCACCATCGCATCGGAAAACCAGTACGCCCACAGATTGGTGGCGAGGCCGAACAGCAGCGCGATCAGCATCCCCTGGCCGCCGCCGATTGCCGCGCCGGCGACGCCGAAGAGCGCCATGATCGCGGCCATCAACAAACCTGTCTTGAACCAGTTGCCGAGCATCGTCGTCATCTCCACATAGCGAGGCATCCGAGTCCCTTAGATGGTCGCGATGCGCGACTAATTCAATCGGATGCCACGTCGAAACTCGTTCCGACCGCCACCGGATGTCCGGCAAGAAACGCGGCGGCGGAGAGCCGCCGGCCGCCGGCACGCTGCAACTCCAGCACCCGCAGCGAGCCGTGCCCGCAGGCGACCAGCAGGCCGTTGTTGTCGGCCCCGACGATCCGGCCGGCGGGACCCGGGCTTCCCGACGCGGGCTCGGCAGCCCAGATCTTGATCGTGGCGCCCTGCAGCCTCGCGAAAGCCCCGGGGGTCGGATTGAAGGCGCGAACGGCGCGGTCGATCGCCGCCGCGTCGTCGTCCCAGCGTATCGCGGCTTCGGCACGCTCGATCTTGCCCGCATAGCTCGCCGCCGACGCATCCTGCGGCTGCGCGGCGAGGACGCCGGCGTTTCCGAGCCTGGCCAGCGTGCGCACGATCGCCCCGGCTCCGGCCGCGGCCAGCTTGTCCGTCAACATGCCCGCGGTGTCGCGCGGCGCGATCGGCACGATCGTGCGCTCGATGACCGGCCCGGTGTCGAGCCCGGCGTCCATTTGCATGATGCTGATCCCGGTCTCCCTGTCGCCGGCGAGCAGAGCGCGCTGGATCGGCGCGGCGCCGCGCCAGCGCGGCAGCAGCGAGGCATGAATGTTGATTGCGCCATGGCGCGGCCACGCGAGCATCGCGGGCGGGAGAATCAGCCCGTACGCGGCCACGACCAGTACATCGATGCGCTGGCCGACCGGCGGCGAAGCGGCTTTGAGGGTCGGCGGTTGAAGCACCGGGAGGCCGCGCCCGATGGCCAGCGCCTTGACGGCGGACGGGGCAAGCTTAAGACCGCGCCCCTGCGGGCGATCGGGCTGCGTGAGGACCAGCGCGACGTCGTGGCCGGCGTCGAGGATCGCCGCGAGCGCCGTCGCGGCGAACGGTGGGGTTCCGGCGAAAGCTACTCGGAGCGCATCCGCCACGCCGGATCAGCCCGCGAGCCGCTGCTTTTTCTTCAGCTTGGCCGCAAGCCGCGCGCGCTTGAGCGGCGACAGGTAATCGACGAAGACCTTGCCGACCAGATGATCCATTTCATGCTGAATACATACGGCCAGCATGCCGTCGGTGGAAAGCTCGAACGGATCGCCCCGTTCGTCCTGGGCACGCACGGTGATTCGCGCGGCCCGCTTGACGTTGTCGTAGTAACCGGGGACCGACAGGCAGCCCTCCTCGCACTCGGCTTCGCCCTCGGCGGCCAGGATCGTCGGGTTGATGAAAACCTTGAGGTCGTCGCGCGCTTCGCTGACGTCGATGACGATGATCCGCTTGTGCACGTCGACCTGGGTCGCGGCAAGGCCGACGCCCGGGGCGGCGTACATGGTTTCGGCCATGTCGGCGACCAGTTTACGGATGTCGGGGGTCACCGCGGCGACCGGGGCGGCGTGCTTGCGCAGCCGGGGATCGGGGTACTCCAGGATGTCCAGAACCATAATTACTTGCAAAATGAATACTCGGGATGCAGAATCCGACCTAAACCCTTATTTTGCGTCGGTTTAGGACGTTTGCAAGTCCCGCACAACACCCGTACCGGAGAGGCCACATGAGCCTAAACTCGCGGCTGAATTCTACCATAGCGCCCCTGCTGCTTTCGGCCGGGCTGCTCGCGCTGATACTCGCCTCGACGGCCGTCCGCGCCGACGATCTTCAGCTGCAGGACAACCGGCCGGACCGGTACACCGTGCAAAAAGGCGACACTCTGTGGGGTATCTCGGCGAAGTTCCTGAAGCAGCCCTGGCGGTGGCCCGAGATCTGGCGGATGAACCGCGACCAGATCAAGAATCCGCACTGGATCTATCCGGGCGATGTCGTCGTCCTCGATCGGGTCGACGGCAACTGGCGTCTCTCGCTCAATCGAGCCGCGGGCCCGCGTCCGAATGCGCGTCTGTCGCCGTCGATCCGGGTCGAGAACCTCGAGGGCGAGGCAATTCCGACGATACCGGCCGGCGACCTGGCCCCGTTCCTCAGCAAGCCGATCATCGCCACCAGCCGGGATGGCGTGCCGGGTGCGGCCAGGATCATCGCCGCACACGACAACCGGGTCGTGCGCGGCGAGGGCGATTTCGTCTACGCGGTGAACGTGGACGAAAAGGCGGGCACGCAGTGGTTCATCTACCGTCCGGGCAAGGTGTTGCGCTCCTACGACAGCAAAGAAACGCTGGGCTACGAGCTGCGCTTCCTGGGCACTGCCCGCGTCGACCGTTTCGGCGAAGTCGCCCGGATGGAGATCACCTCCGCGCGCGAGGAAATCCTGATGGATGACATGCTGCTGCCGGCACCGCGCGAGGAACTGGTCAACTACGTTCCGCACGCGCCGGACAAGGCGGTCGACGGGCGCATCATCGCGCTGGATGGCGACGCCCACGAAGTGGGACGCAACTCGCTGGTCACCGTCGATCGCGGCCTGCGCGATGGCCTGGACGTCGGCACGGTGCTGGCGATCTACCATCCGACGCCGGTGATCCCCGACCCGCGGCCGTCGACCGAGCCGACCGTCATGTCGCGCTTCATCAGCGACCCGACGCGCGACATGCTGCAGCCCACGCGCTATTTGAACATCCCGCCCGAGCGCTCGGGACTGCTGTTCATCTTCCGGGTATTCGACAAGGTCGCCTACGGGATCGTGCTCAATGCGTCGGAGCCGGTGGTGACCGGCGACCTCGCCCGCAAGCCCTAGCGACCGCCCCCCGCCGGTCCGGCGATGCAGATCGACGCGCGCGTCGAGGCCTGGGCGTCCCTGCAGCTGATTCCGGGACTTTCCCCCCGCGCGCTGGTCGCGCTGCTGAAGGCGTTCGGCGGGCCCGCGGAAGTGCTGGCGGCGGCGCGGGCGAGCCTCGGCAAATGGGTAAGCGCCGAGCTCGCCTCGGCGATCGCGCACGGCGCCGACCCGGGCGAGCTCAGCCGCTCGCTCAGCTGGCTTGCCGAGGCCGGCCACGCGCTGGTGGCGTGGGACGACGCCGCATATCCGAGCGCGCTGCTTACGATCGGCGATCCGCCGCCGGTGCTCTACTACGCGGGCAAGCTCGAGCTACTGAACCGGCCGGCGCTGGCGATCGTCGGCAGCCGCCATGCAACGCCGCAGGGTCGCGAGAACGCGCAAGCGTTCGCCGCCGCGCTGTCGGCCGCGGGGCTTACGATCGTCAGCGGACTGGCGCAAGGCATCGACGCCGCCGCCCACCGCGGCGGCCTCGCCGGCGCCGGCAACAGCATCGCGGTTGTCGGCACCGGAATCGACCGCATCTACCCGGCAAGCAACAAGGCGCTGGCGCACCGGCTGGCCGAAGACGGCGGCCTGCTATCGCAATTCACGCTGGGCACGCCGCCGCTGCCCGGAAATTTTCCCCGTCGCAATCGGGTGATCAGCGGGCTCGCCCGCGGTGTTCTGGTCGTCGAAGCGACGCCGAACAGCGGCTCGTTGATCACGGCGCGCTTCGCCGCGGAACAAGGGCGCGAGGTATTCGCGATTCCCGGGTCGATTCATTCGCCGTTTTCGAAAGGATGTCATCGCCTGATCAAGGACGGCGCCAAGCTTGTCGAGACAGCCCAGGACGTGCTCGAGGAGCTGGGCCTTGCGCCGGCAGCGGCTTCCAAACGGACGCCGGCGGGGAGCGCCTCCGCGGCCGACGGGGATACCGCACGCGTGCTCGACGCACTCGGCCACGATCCGGCCGACGTCGATGCGCTCGCCGAACGCACCGGACTCAGCGCCAGCGCGATCGCGGTTGCGCTGGTCGAGCTCGAGCTCGAAGGCCAGGTCGCGCCGCTGCCCGGAGGAGCGTTCCAGCGCGTTATGTGATACATAGGCGTCCCCCGCCGGTTTCGCCGCCTGGGTTATTGCCCATCGACCGCCAGGCGAGTGACGGTGCCACCGCGGTGGCTTTGCTATCATCTGCCCTCTTTTTTAGCCCGATAAGCGCAAACTCCTGATGGCGAAGAGCCTGATCATTGCCGAAAAACCCTCCGTCGCCGCCGACGTGGCGCGTGCGCTGGGCGGCTTTACGCGCCACGACGACTACTTCGAAAGCGACCGCTACCTGCTGTCGTCGGCGATCGGCCACCTGCTCGAGATCGGCATGCCCGAAGACGAGGAGGTCAAGCGCGGCAAGTGGACGTTCGCCCACCTGCCCGCGATCCCGTCGCAATTTGCGCTAAAGCCGATCGAAAAATCGGAAGCGCGCTTGCGGCTGCTGCTCAAGCTGCTCAAGCGCAAGGATGTGACCGAGCTGGTCAACGCCTGCGATGCGGGGCGCGAGGGCGAGCTGATCTTTCGCAACATCGCGCAGTACGCCAAGAACACCAAGCCGATCCGGCGCCTGTGGCTGCAGTCGATGACCCAGGGCGCCATCCGCGACGCGTTCGGGAAACTCCGCAGCGACGAGGCGATGCGCCCCCTCGCCGACGCGGCCGTCTGCCGGTCGGAGTCGGACTGGCTGGTCGGCATCAACGGCACGCGGGCGATGACCGCGTTCAACTCGCGGTCGGGCGGCTTCCAGCTGACGACCGTCGGCAGGGTGCAGACGCCCACCTTGGCGATCCTGGTCGAGCGCGAGGAGAAAATCCGCGCGTTCGTCCCGCGCGGCTACTGGGAGGTGCTGGGCACGTTCGGCGCCGCCGGCGGACCGTACGAAGGACGCTGGTTCGACGAGAAATTCAAAAAGTCCGACGACGATCCCGACCGGCGAGCCGAGCGCCTGTGGGAAGAGGCCAAAGCCCGCGCGATCGCCGCGCGCTGCGAAGGCAAACCGGGAACGGTCACCGAGGAAACCAAGCCATCGACGCAGGCGGCGCCTCTGCTCTACGACCTGACCAGCCTGCAGCGCGAAGCCAACGGCCGCTTCGGCCTGTCCGCCCGCACCACCTTGTCGCTCGCACAGGCGCTGTATGAAAAGCACAAGGCGCTGACCTATCCGCGGACCGATTCGCGCGCCCTGCCCGAGGATTATCTTTCCACCGTCAAGGCGACGATGGAAGCGCTGCGCGAGTCCAACGCCTACGCGGGGTTCGCCGGACAGATCCTCAAACAAAAATGGGTGAAACCCAACAAGCGGATCTTCGACGACAGCAAGATCTCCGATCACTTCGCGATCATCCCGACCTTGCAGCGCCCGAGGAGCCTCTCCGAGCTGGAGACCAAGCTCTACGATCTGGTGGTCAAGCGCTTCCTCGCGGTGTTCTACCCGCCGGCCGAATACCTGTTGACCACGCGGATCACGCGCGTTGCCGGCGAGCCGTTCAAGACCGAGGGCAAGGTGCTGGTCTCGCCGGGCTGGCTCGCCGTCTACGGCAAGGAGGCTCAAGGCGACGACGAGGCGACGCTCGCGCCGGTGCGCCAGGATGAAAAGGTGTCGACCGAGGAAATCAAGGTCGTCGCCAACCAGACCCGGCCGCCGCCGCGCTTCTCCGAGGCGACGCTGCTCTCGGCGATGGAAGGCGCCGGCAAATTGATCGAGGACGATGAGCTCCGGGAGGCCATGCGCGAAAAGGGTCTCGGCACGCCGGCGACCCGCGCGCAGATCATCGAAGGCCTGATCCAGGAGAAATACGTGCTCCGCGAGGGCCGCGAGCTGCAGCCGACGGCGAAGGCATTTTCGCTGATGACCTTGCTGCACGGCCTGGGCGTCCCCGAGCTTTTTTCGCCGGAGCTCACCGCGGAATGGGAGTTCAAGCTCGCGCAGATGGAGCATGGCAAGCTCAAGCGCGAGCAATTCATGCGCGAAATCGTCAAGATCACCAAGCACATCGTCGCACAGGCGAAAAACTTCGAAAGCGACACGATACCCGGCGACTTCGCGACGCTCGCCGCGCGTTGCCCGAAGTGCGGCGGCGAAGTGCACGAGAACTACAAGAAATTCCAGTGCCAGTCGTGCGACTTCGGCATGTGGAAGATCGTCGCCGGCCGGCAGCTCGAGATCCCCGAAGCGGAGAGCCTGTTGACCGAGCGCAGGGTCGGGCCGCTGGACGGCTTTCGCAGCAAGCTCGGCCGGCCATTTTCAGCGACGCTCAAGCTCAACGATGCCAACGAAGTCCAGTTCGATTTCGGCGATGGGACCGGCGAGGGGGCCGACGGCGAAGCGCCCGATTTCAGCGCCCTCGAAGCACTGGGCGCCTGTCCGAAATGCGGCTCGCGCGTGTTCGCCCTGCCCGCGGCATACGTGTGCGAAAAAGCGGTCGGCGCAAGCAAGACCTGCGATTTTCGCTCCGGCCGGGTGATCCTGCAGCGCCCGATCGAGAGCGAGCAAATGAAGAAGCTGCTCGCCACCGGCAAGACCGATCTGTTGCAGTTCGTCTCCTCGCGCACGCGGCGCCCATTCGCGGCGTATCTGGTGCGACAGCCGGACGGCAAGATCGGCTTCGAATTCCAGGCGCGCAAGGATGGCGCGGGCAAGCCGCTGCGCGGCGGCCGCGGCGCAGCGGCGCTGCGGGTGCTCGGCAAGCACCCGAGGGACAAGCAGCCGGTGGAGCTGCACGCGGGCCGCTACGGTCCTTACGTCAAGCACGGCGGTATCAACGCGACGTTGCCGGACCGTGATCAGGTCGATGCGCTGACGCTCGACCAGGCCGTCGCCCTGCTGGCCGAGAAATCCGGCAAAGGCGGCAGCACGCGACGCGCCAAGACGACGACCAAGAGTGCGCGACCCGCGGCGGTCGGCACCAAGCGCGCGACCAGCGCCAAGCCGCCGCCGAAGGCGCGGCGCACGGCAAAGCCGCCACCGAGGGCGGCGACGCGCAAGCGCGCGACCTGAGCGCCTTGGCTCAATTTCGCATCACCCTGGTCGGCTCGCGCTACTTCGGCGCGGCCACGCTCGCGCGCCTGCTCGAAGAAGGGGTCGACATCGCCCGTGTCCTCGTCCCGGCCGCCGACGACAGGCTTGCGCTGGCCGCCGCGAGCGCCGGGCTGGAGGTCAAGGTCCTCGACGATCCGAAGTTGGTCCCGGCCGATGCGATCGCCGAAGGGACCGATCTGATCGTGGCCGCGCACAGCCACGCGCGCGTCAGCAACGAGGCGCTCGCCCGTTCGCGCCTGGGTGGCATCGGATTCCATCCGTCGCTGTTGCCGCGTCATCGCGGCATCGCCGCCGTCGAATGGACGATACGCGAAGCGGACAGCATCGCGGGGGGATCGATCTATCATCTGGCCGAGCGGATGGATGCGGGCGCGATCGCGGCGCAGGACTGGTGCTTCGTCAAAAAGGGTGAGACCGCGCGCGAGCTTTGGGAACGCGCGCTGGCCCCGATGGGGCTCTCGCTGATGGCGCGAGTGATCCGGCACGCCAAGGAGCACGGCACGATCCCGGCGCAGCCGCAGGACGAGCAGTTCGCCACCAAGGCGCCGCTCATTCGCGACGGCGCTTAAGCGGCCTCGGCGACTCGTCGCCGGCCGCGCGTGGTGCGGTACCTCAGTGACAGACGGTCCCGGGCGAGGTGAAGACTTCGCGTGTGATGGCCTTGCTCTGCGCAACGCCGCCGATCGTGTAGTTGAACGTTCCGCTGTCGCCATCGGAAAAACTCAGCGTCGCATTGCCGACGACGGTGCCGCTGGCGCCGCCCGGACTGCCGATCGGGGCGAAGGGAACCGCATTGAACGGCGGCCCGCTGGTGAGCCGGATCAGGTCTCCGCCGTA
>Ga0207674_10001133_pt1 | contig 34602 bp, 32 predicted proteins | sample KBSCornC72_FD_184303 | JGI IMG/M metagenome (GOLD analysis project Ga0207674, IMG submission 184303) | Corn rhizosphere microbial communities from Kellogg Biological Station, Michigan, USA - KBS Corn C7-2 (SPAdes) (version 2) | ecosystem: Host-associated > Plants > Roots > Rhizosphere > Soil ...
GCGAACGAGAAATTCATCACCGTCCGATCCGGAAACTCGACCGTATACCGGTCCGGCTCCGGCCTGCGCGGCGCGTCGAACGTAAGCAGCGCGATCGGATACACCGGCAAGTCGTACCGCTCGTGAAGGCGCGCGAAATACCGAAACATCCGCTTGCCGAACTCCGCCTCCGCCGTCGCCTGGTTCTCCAGGTGAACGAGGAAGCATGTCTCCCGCCCGCGGAACCGCGCCTTGACCACCAGGTCCGCCTCGTGCCGGTCCCCCGCCGTCACGTCCGTAAACACCTCTTTGTCCAGGAACTCGAACCGCTCCCGGTCGAAATACTCCGCCACCGCCGGCAAGAATAGTTCGATGAACTCCGCAAAGAACGTCGTCAACAATTCCTTGAACAACCGATCATGATCGATCATGGCTCTCCCCCGTCATCGCAAACTCTCCACCGCCTCGCGCACGATCGCCTCGGGCACGTCGTCCCGGATCACCACGTGACCGATCCGATCGGGCAGCACGAATCGCACCCGCCCGCTCTTCACTTTCTTGTCGAAGTGCATCGCTGCGACGACGTCATTCACGTTCAGTTTCATTCCCCCGACGGGCAACCCCGCCTTCTCAATAACCTCGACGATCCGCCGCCGCGACGCCTCGTCCAGCATCCCCAGCTTCACCGCCGCCAGCGACGCCGCCGCCATGCCCAGCGCCACGCATTCCCCGTGCGAATACTCATAATGCGAAACCGTCTCGATCGCGTGCCCGAACGTGTGCCCGAAATTCAGGTGCGCCCGCTCCCCTTTCTCGAACGGATCCGCCTCGACCACCCGGGCCTTGATGGCTACGTTGTGCGCGATCAATTCCGCCAGGTAATCGACGTCGAGCGCTAAGGCTCGCTCGATGTTCCGTCCCAGCGTCTCGAACCCCGCCGCGTCGCGAATGATGTCGTGCTTGACGCACTCCGCCAGCCCGCCACGCAATTCGCGCGGCGGCAGCGTCGTCAGCACCTCCGGATCGATCAACACGGCGATCGGCTGATGAAACGCCCCGATCAAATTCTTTCCCACCGCATGGTTCACGCCCGTCTTCCCGCCGACGCTCGCGTCCACCATCGCCAGCAGCGTCGTCGGCGCCTGCACGAACGGAACCCCGCGCAGCACCGTCGCCGCCACGAACCCCGTCATGTCCCCCACCACGCCCCCGCCCAGCGCCAACACCGGCGTCGTCCGCTCGATCCGCGCGCCCAGGAGCGCCTCGTACACCGGCAGCAGGTCGCCCAGCGTCTTGTGATCCTCCCCCGCCGGCAGCGTCGCAACGACCGGCTCAAATCCCGCCGATTCCAACGACGCCCTTACCGCCGGCAAATGCCTCGTGACCAAATTCGAATCCGTCACCACCGCCGCCCGCGTCGCCTTGCTCAACCCGCGCAGCATCTCGCCCACGCGCGCCAGCAGCCCGCGGGCGACCGTAATCTCATAACGTTGTGTGCCGGGAATCTCGACGGGAACCACGAACTGCGCCATGCCGGCGATTGTAGCGGCAACGCCCGCGCCCTCACAGTTTGCGGATCTCGACCACGTCCGCCACCAACTGCCCGTCCACCGTCACCCCGCCCGTGCCGACCGTCACGGCCTTCGCCCGCGTGACCGACCCGTCCCCCGTCCGCACCTCGTACGCCGCCGGCGTCGCCTCCACCGCCCCAAAGTCGATCGCGATCACCTCTTTCGCGACCTCGAAACTTTTCGCCCCGAACAGCACCGACCGCGCCGTCGCCTTCAACTGGGGCGGCCGCGGCCAATCGACCGGCTTGGTCGCGATCTCCGTGATATCCCCGTCGATAAAGTCGCCGCTCGTCAGCAGGATCCCCGGCTTGTCCGCCGCCGGCCCCGCCATGTCCGCCGGCCCCGCGCTGAAGACCAGCCGCGCGACCCGCTCCGTCGCATAAACGCCCGCCCGCCCGTCGCGATCGTACTTCACCCCCACCGCCGGATCGAACGACACGATCCGCGCCGCCACGAAGTTCCCGTCCCGCAGCAGAATCCCTTGCGCCGTTTCACCCGCGCCTGGAAAATACGTCAACCCCGGCGTCCCCGGGACGATCGTGACCGAATCGACCGTCGCCGAGCTGCTCCACGCGTTCCCCGTCGTCCACGCCGCCACGCCGACGAGCACTTCATCCCCCATCGACACCTTGTGCGTATCCACGAGCTGCCAGAACTTCCCGTCCGCCGATCGAAACGCACTGACCGTCTCCCCGGCCCGCGTCAGCCGCACCCACGACTGCGGTGACAGTTCGTCCCCGCTCCGAAAATCCTTCTGCGAACCGGTCGGCCGCCGCGGCAATCGCACCTCCCCCGTCGGATACAAACACGCCCCCGCCATCGCCGCGTCCGGCTCCAAAGACGCCCGCATCATCACGCCGGCCACCACCGGCCCGCGCGACACGTCCAGCTTCCCCACGCGCGCAATGATCTGCCCATCCCCCTTCATCGTCCGGTACGCAAAGTGCAGCGAATCCTTCGCCCCCCAAGCCCCCCAACCCGACGCCGTCAGCGCGAATACGCCCTGTTCGTCACACTTCGCCGCCCCCGGAACTTTCACCGATCCGATGTCTCGAGATTTCCACCCCTCCGGCAGCGCCGCCCCGCTACGACCGATGACGACGTGCGCCGTCTCAGCCACACGCGTCATCACCCGCGCTACCTGATCGAAGGGAACCTTCGTCGCCCCCGACGACCGCACAACAACCGCGTTCTCGTCAAACCCGACCTCACCGTCGATCGTCCGCCCGTCCCGCGTCTGCACCCGCCCCGCGCCCAACAGCAGGGCCACCCCGACCAAATATGCCGGAATCATTCTCATCGTCGAACCCGCCACGCGCTCACCGCTTCCCATTTCGCGCCCGCTCCTCCGCCGCCCGCTGCGCCGACTCCCACGCCTTGCGAAACGCCGCATCCGCCGACCGGATCGACCGATCCAGCCGCCGCACCTCGCGCTGCCGCTCGTTCTCCAGCCGCTTGATCTTGATCCGCTCCTCCTGAAGCCGTTTCAGTTCTTCGACCCGCTTAACCAACTCGCCGTCGGGTGTCACCCGCTTATCCGATTGCAACACCTGCTCGCGCTCCCGCGCCCAATTGAAGCGCATCTCCGCGATCTCGCGCTCGGTGTCCAGCCTGTACGCCTCCTCCTTGAGGTTATCCAAAGCGTCCGCGTCGTACCCCGGAACAAGTCCCTCCGCCACGCGCCCCCACGCCTCCGCCGCCGCCTTGCGCGCCTCGCCCCAAGCCAGCAGTTCCGGAATTCCCGCCCGCGACCATCGCCCGTACTCCTGAAACCACTGCTCTGACGGCGCCGCCGTAAACTGCCTGCTCCGCCACTCCGTGATCCGCTCCCGGTACATCATCCGCGCCTTCGTCGCCGCTTCCTGTTCCGTGCGAAGCCGCTTGACCTCCTCCTCGTTCGCCCCGCGCTCGATCGCCGCCGCGATCCGCTCGTGAACCACCGCCTCCCCCTCCGTCGCCCCCTTCAACAGCGCCACGTCGTCCGTGATAAACGCGCCAAGCCGAAAGTAATCCCCCACCAGCCCCGCGTCATAATCCCGCACCTGCCGCGCCGCGTCCCGCTCGTTCTGCGCCAACTGCGCCCGCCGCGCCGCATCGTCGGCTCCCCAAGCCAAACCCGGCAACAACACCGTCAAACATGCTGCAATTAGGATACGAAAACCCATGGCGCGTATAGGCAATACCGCCATACCGTTTCGTGGTTGAGGAACGCACTACTTTAACGCACGCTTCCCTGCGTCCTCTGCGCCTCCGCGGTGAATCTTCTTTCGAGCGGTCTACACGCTCATCCCGCTCTCCTCGTCCGTCATCTGGTTCGCCTTCATCGCCTCCCACTCCTCCAGCGTGATCGTCGCCTCGCGGCTTTGCGTCCCCTTGTAATCGCCGACGATCCCCGCCTGCGCCATCATCTCGATCAGCTTCGCCGCACGTCCGTACCCGATGTTCAACCGCCGCTGCAACAGCGACACGCTCCCGCGCTTCGTCTCCAGCACCACCTTCACCGCATCGTCGAACATGTCGTCCTGCTTCATGTCGTCGCTGTTGAACTTCGCCTTGATCTGCACCAGTTCCGGCTCGTACTGCGCCTCGGCCAGCGACTTCACCAGCTTCACGCTGTTCTTGATCTCCTTGTCGTCGATGAACGTCCCCTGCGCCCGCGTCGGCTTGGGGATCGTCGGATCCAGGTACAGCATGTCGCCGTAGCCCAGGAGCAGCTCCGCGCCGTTCTGGTCGATCACGATCCGGCTGTCCATGCGCGTGTTCACCCGGAACGCGATCTTGCTCGGCAGGTTCGCCTTGATCAAACCGGTCACCACCGTCGCCTGCGGCCGCTGCGTCGCCACGATCAGGTGGATGCCCACCGCCCGCGCCTTTTGCGCCAGTCGTACGATGAACGCCTCGCACTCCTTGCCCCCGTTCATCATCAAGTCCGCCAGCTCGTCGATGATGATCACCCAGTACGGCAGGAACTTGGGGATTTTCGCCTCTTCCTCCGGCGTGCCCGGCTGGAACTTCTCGAACAATTCCTCGCGCGTCAGCTTGTTGTAATCCTTGATGCTCCGGCAGCCGGCCTCGGCCAGCAACTCGTACCGCTCGTCCATCTTCTCGCACGCCCACTCCAGCACACTGATCGCCTTGGCGCTGTCGTTGATCACCGGCGCCAGCAAATGCGGGATGTCCTTGAACGGGGCCATTTCCACGACCTTCGGGTCCACCAGGATCAGCTTCACCATGTCCGGCCGCTGCGTGTACAGGATCGACATGATGATCGTGTTGATGCAGACCGACTTGCCCGACCCCGTCGTGCCCGCGATCAGGCAGTGCGGCATCCGCGCCAAATCCGCGATCAGTGGCTCGCCGCTCGCGTCCTTCCCCAGGTAAAGCGGAATGATCATCTTCCGCGAGCTGTCGGGCGCGAGCTGCATCAGCTCCTTGAACCGCACCTTTTCCTTCTCGGCGTTGGGCACCTCGATGCCCACCGTGTTCTTCCCCGGCACCGGCGCCACGATGCGCACGCTGATTGCCGCCAGCGCCCGCGCGATGTCGTTCTGCAACTGCGTGATCGACGCCACCTTGATGCCCGGCGCCAGCGTGATCTCGTACATCGTGATCACCGGCCCCGTGTCGATCGACACCACGTGCGCGTCGATGTTGAATTCCTGCAGCGACCGCTCCAGGATCGCCGCCTTCTCGCGCACGTACGCCTCCTGGCTTTCCGCGTACCCCCGCTCCGCGTCCGCCAGCTCGTCCCAGTTCGGCAGGTGATACTCCCCAAGCTCCTTCGGCGGTGGGGGCGGTGGCGCGACCTGCCGCGGCTTGATCGTGTTCGGCAACCGCACCACGATGTCCTTCATGGGCTCGACCGGCGCGGGCTCTTCTTCGCCCGCCGCCGTTGGCTGGGTCACCTCAGTGACCCCGCTTTCGCCTTCCACCTCCGAAACGTCCGCAACCGGCACCGACGTCGCCACGCTCCGCGGCGCCGCCACCCCCGGCACGTTCTTCGGCGCACCGTTCCCATTCCCCGCATTGATCACCATCGCCGGCCGCGCCACCTTCGATTCCGCGAGAGGCGGGATCGTCGCCGCCACCGACGGCGCCGGCTCTTCCCCGTCCGCGTACGCCGTGTCCTGCGCCGCCGGCGCCGGCTCGTCGTTCTCGTACTCCAGGTGAATCTCGTCCTCCACCGCCGGCCGCCGCTTCCCCTTCGGCAGCGGCTTCTCCAGCTTCGGCGTCACCCCGCGCGCCGACGACTGATCGTCCCCGTCCTCGTCGTCATCAAAAATCCCCACGTCGTCCGTCGTGATCCGCTCCACCGGCCCTGACTTCGCCCGCGTCGCCGCCGCGTCCTTCGTCACAAATCTCGGCAGCGCCGGCAGCTTGGGCAGCGGCATGATGTTCCAGTTGATCTGCTTGATGTTCTCGCGAATTTCCGGGGCGCGCTCGCGCACGCTCTGGATCGTCCGCCCGATCACCGCCGGCGCACGCACCACCAGGTCGTCCGCACACAGCAGCAGCCCCACCAAAAACGTGCAGATCAGGATCAAGCTCGTCAGCACCGCGCTGCAATGCGCCCGCAGAAAGCTCGACGCCCCGATCCCCAAAACCCCGCCGTTCCCCTCCGGCAGCCCCGCGTGCGTCCCCGGCTTCACCAGGTGAACCACCGCCGCGAACGCGACCGCCAGCAGCGTCAGCCCGATCGCCCGCAGCCACAGGTCCGTAATCCGGTTCCCGTACATCGCCAGCGCGACGCACACCCCGCTGAAGAACAGCACCGGGAAAATCCCCTGCCCCAGCGTCACGTACAGGTAGTACGACACGAACGCCCCCGGCGCCCCCATCACGTTCTGGATCGCCGGGTACGGGTACACCGCGTGGCTAGGCCAATCCGTCGAGTGAAAGCTCCCCAGCGACAGCAGCAAAAACAACCACGCGCCGCACAGCAGCACAAACCCAACCCGACGCAACATGCTGGAATGATCCATAGTGATAGTCGGCAGTCGGCAGTGGGGCGGTCGGCAGGAAAGAAATCCCTCGAATTCAGTAATCGCCGACCAACCAATGCCTACTGCCTACTGCTCCTTTGCTATCCACTGCCCACTGCCGACTGCCCACCGCCGACTATTTCTTCCCCGTATGCCCGAACCCGCCTTTCCCCCGGGCGGTCTCGTCCAATTCGTCCACCTCGGCGTACTCGACCCGCGGCACCGCCGCGATCACCATCTGCGCGATCCGCATCCCGCGCTCCACCGTGAACCGCTCACGGCCCAGGTTGATCAGCGGAACCTTCACTTCGCCGCGATAATCCGCGTCGATCGTGCCCGGTGTATTCACCAGCGTCAGCCCGTGCTGACTCGCCAGCCCGCTCCGCGGCCGAACCTGCGCCTCGTATCCCGGCGGGATCGCCATCGCGAACCCGCACGGGATCACCCGGATCTCGCCCGGCTGGATCGTCACCTCCGCCGTCACCGCCGCCCGCAGATCGGCCCCCGCCGCCTGCGCCGTCGCCAGCGCCGGCAAGGGCAGATCCTCGCCGCCCGGCAGCCGCTTCAACTTAATCGTTATCGGACGTGGCAATGTCGTCGCTCCAGTAAAACAGACCCACCGCGATCACGCGCCCTTAAACACGCCGGGGCACAGCGCCGGCAGGGCAAGCCGCCCAGCCCCGCCCCGGATTCGTCCGCTAACCGCTAACCAAGCGCACACTGAACTATCGGCGAACCCACCCCAAAAAGGATAGACCCATCCACCCCATCCCGCAAGCGCTCATCCGAAAACTGCGACCCCCTAACCCCCGTCCCCGAAAAGGCTTACCGCCATACGACTCTAAATGATCGTCCTCTCGCTCCCGCGGCCGCTCGCCAGTACGATCTGACTCACCTCCTCCACGATCTTCCCCGGCTCCGATAGCCGCCCCGCCCCCACGTTCCGACACGCCAGCCACCCCTCCTCCGGCCCGATGAACCGATACCCGATCCCCTTCAGCTTCGCCACGTTCTCCCGCGCCACCGGATGCGCCCACATGCGGTCGTTCATCGCCGGCGCGAAGACCACCGGGCACGCCGCCGCGCACACCATCAAACTGACCAAATCGTCCGTCAGCCCGTGCGCCACCTTCGCGATCACGTTGCTCGTCGCCGGCGCCACCAGCATCAGCTCCGCCCGCTCGGTCAGCGAGATGTGCTGCGGGTCGCTCGACTCCACCAGGTCGAACGTCCCCGTCCGCACCGGCCGGCCGCTCAGCGCCTCGAACGTGAGAGGCGTCACGAACCGCTGCGCCTCCGCCGTCATGCAGACCGTCACCCCCGCCCCGAGCTGCACCAGCTTGGAGACCACGTCCGCCACCTTGTACGCCGCAATCCCCCCGCAAACCCCGACGACGATCTCGCGCCCCTTGAGGGTTGGTTGCGATCCGCCGTCAGTCGTCGTGGGTTCGGTGGACATGTTGGACCTCACCGAAGCCCCGCATGTACATGCGGGGCTCCGACACTCCGAGACGCGCCCGAAGGGGGATTACACCCCTTCCGGCTCCGCGATCCCGCTCGCCTCGTAGTCGATCGCGATCTTGTCCTGGATGATCTCCTGGATCACCGTCTCGAGGTCGGTCAGCCCGCCCCGCTCGACCAGAGGCCGCGCGCCGTCCATCAGCTCCATCATCCGCCGCTGGATCAACGCCGTCAGCTTGAACCGACCGCCGACCTTGTTCACGATTTCGTCGCTCTTGAGTGCTTCGATCATTGTTCCGTTGTCTCCTGTGCCGGGCGAACAGGCCCGATTGTTTGCTAAAGTCCGCCCGTACGTTCGTTTTGAATAAGTTTGGCCACTTCGCTCACGGCCCGATCCAAATTGTCGTTAAAGACCATGTGGTCGAACGCCCGGCTCCCCTTGGCCATCTGGATCTCGCGCCGCGCCGCCCGGAACCGCTTCTCGATATCTTCCGCATGATCTCGCCCGCGATCCGTCAACCGCTGCCGAAGTGTAGGCCCGTCCGGCGGCAAGATAAAGATTAACAACGCCTCGGGGTACTGATACCGGATCTGCAACGCCCCCTGGACGTCGATTTCCAGCAGCACGTCCTTCCCCTCGTACAGGTAATCCAGCGCCGGATGCTTGGGCGTGCCGTAATAATCCCCGTACACGTGCGCGTATTCGAGGAACTCGTCCTTGTCCAGCCGCCGGAAGAACTCCGCGTTGTCGATGTGATCGTAAACCTTCCCCACCTCGTCCCCCGGCTTCTTCACCCGCGTCGTCGCGCTCACGATATACGTCACGTCCAGCCGCTGCGCCAGCATGCGCGAAATCGTGCTCTTGCCGACCCCCGAAGGCCCGCAAAGCACAATCAAAAGCCCATGATCTTTATTACTCTTACCCATAAGTGGTCATGGATTAGGGTTGAGGGTTCAGCAGGAACAGCGTTCAGCATTTTTTCACTGAACCCTGAACCCTAAACCCCGAACCCTCTACTCCACGTTCTGCACCTGCTCCTTCAACCGGTCGATCGCCCCCTTGATCTCCACAATATGTCGCGCGATCTGCGCGTCGTTCGCCTTGCTCGCGATCGTGTTCGCCTCACGCAGCATCTCCTGCGTGATGAAGTCCAGCTTCCGCCCCGCGTGCTCCCCGGTCCGGCAAGCCTGCTCGAACGCGTCCAGGTGACTCGTCAACCGCTGGATCTCCTCGCTGATGTCCGCCCGCTCCGCGAACACCGCCACTTCCTTTAGCAGGTCCGCCTGGTTCACCTGCAGCTCCGCCTTGCTGATCAGCAGGTTTACCCGCTGCGCCAGCCGCCGGTGATAGTCCTCGATCACAAACGGCGCCCGCCTGGCGATCTCTGACAGATTCGTCGAGATCACCCGCGCGTGTTTCATCAGGTCGTTGAACAGCGCCTCCCCCTCGCGCGCCCGCATCGCGTTCAGCTTGATGATCGCCTTCACCGTCAGCTCGCGGATCGCCGGCCCGTGCCGCTCGATCTCGTCCGACTCGTCCCGCGGCTCCTGGCAAACCCCCGGCAGCGCCAAGAGCGCCCCCAGGTCGATGTTCAGGTTCCCCTTCGGATTCTTGATCTTCTGCAACTGCTCCAGGTAAGCCTCCAGCGCCTGCGTGTTGATCAGGTACGCCGCCTCCGCCGTCTCCGACCGCGTCTTCAAAATGTACGTGATCGACCCCCGCCCGAGCTGCTCCCGCAGCATCGACTCCAACTCCGGCTCCAGCCCGCTCACGGTCTCCGGCAACTTGATCGTCGCCTTGAAAAACCGGTTGTTCAGCGACCGGATTTCGACGGAGTAGTGCGTACCGTCCTTCTGGGCGGTCGCGTCCCCGAAACCAGTCATGCTGACAATCATGCGTGCTCGACTCTCTCGATCAATTCCACGCCGACTTCTGTGAAGTCGGATCTGTTATTTCCCCACCGGCATCGTCGTCGGCGTGCCGCCCGCCGGCAGCGGTCCGTTCGCCGTCTGCCGATTGCTCGGCCGCGTCATCAGATTCAGGATCACCGCCAGCAGCAGGAAGATCCCAAAGATGATGCTCGTCGCCCACGTCAGCACGTCGCCCGTCTTCGATCCGAACGCCGTGTTCCCCCCGCCGCCACCGAACGCGCTCGCCAGCCCGCCCCCGCGACCCTTCTGGATCAGGATGATCAGGATCAGCAGGATCGACACGATCACGAACAGCGTGATGAACAACCCCATGAACAAGCTATAAGCCCAAGCTCCCAGCAACATAGTCAATCCTCAGTATCTCTTCCCAATCTCTTCTCTGCGCTCTCCGCGTCTGGCGCGGTCCGCCGTCTTAATCCTTCGCCGCGTTCACAATCGCCAAAAACGAATCCGCCTTCAGCGCCGCCCCGCCGATCAATCCACCGTCCACGTCCGGCTGGCCCAGCAGTCCCTTCGCGTTCTCCGGCTTCATGCTCCCGCCGTACTGGATCCGCACCGCGTCCGCAAAATCCTTGTTCCACATCCGACCGATCGTCTGACGGATGAACGCATGCACTTCCTCCGCCTGCGCGTCCGTCGCGTTCCGCCCCGTCCCGATCGCCCACACCGGCTCGTACGCAATCACCAGCCGCCGCGGGTCCGCCATCTCCGACGGCCCAAGCTCCTTCAACTGCGCCTCGCAAACCGCCAGCGTCTTTCCGCCGTCGCGCTCCTCGAGCTTCTCGCCGACGCAATGGATCAACGTCAGCCCCGCCGAGTAAATCGACGCCGCCTTCTTCCCAATCAGCTCCGGCGTCTCGTGCAAGACATGTCGCCGCTCGCTGTGCCCCGTCAGCACGAACCGCACCCCCAGATCCTGCAACATCGCCACGCAGATCTCCCCCGTGAACGCCCCCGAAGTCTCGCAATACGCGTCCTGCGCCCCCAGCAGCAGTGGCGTCCCCGCGATCGCCTGCCCCACCGCATCAATATAAACAAACGGCACCGCCACCCCCACCTCCACCCCCGACGCCGGCGTACCCCGCGCCACCCCCCGCGCCAACTCCACCGCCGACGCCTTCGTCGTATTCATCTTCCAGTTGCCAGCCACAAACTTCGTTCGCATCGTCGTCTTCCGTCTTTCTCTTATTCTGTCTGTCTCAGTAATGGTGGGGCAGACATTCTTGTCTGCCTCTTGTCTCTGGTCTTTTCTTAGGCAGGAACGCCAGCCTCGACGAATTCTTTCTTCAACACCCCCGCCACCTGCCGCAACTGCCCCATCAATTCCTTAAACGTCTCCGGCAGCAGCGCCTGCGGCCCATCGCACAGCGCCTCGCTCGGACAGTAATGCACCTCCACGATGATCCCGTCCGCACCCGCCGCCATCCCCGCCATCGCCAGCGCCCCGACGTAATCCCGCTTCCCCGCCGCATGACTCGGATCCACGATGACCGGCAGGTGCGACCACTGCTTCGCCACCGGGATCGACGTGATGTCCATCGAATACCGGATCGAATCCTCAAACGTCTTGATCCCCCGCTCGCACAAAATCACCGCCCGGTTCCCCTGGCTCAGCACGTACTCCGCACTCAGCAGCCAATCCTTCACGCTCGCCGCCAACCCGCGCTTCAGCAGCACCGCCTTGCGCGTCTTCCCCACTTCGCGGAGCAGGTCGAAATTCTGCATGTTCCGCGCGCCGATCTGGAAGCAGTCCACGTACCGCTCCATCATCTCGACCTGCCGAGTGTCCATCACTTCGACGCAGATCGGCATCCCCAGCTCATCCCCGCACGCCCGCATCCACTTCAGCGCCGGCTCGCCATGCCCTTGGAACGAATACGGACTCGTCCGCGGCTTAAACACGCCACCCCGCAGCACCGTCGCCCCACCCTCGCGAACCTTCCGGGCGATCTTGTTCAGCATCTCCTCGTTCTCGACCGCGCACGGCCCCGCGATGCACATCGCGTGCGGCCCGCCTACCTTCACCTTCGGCACGCTCCCGCCGCCGATCTCCACCACCGAGTCCTCCTCGTGGAACTCGCGCGAAGCCAGCTTGTACGGCTTCATGATCGGCACGACCTTCTCGACCCCGTCCAGAGACGCCAGGTGCATCTGGTCGATCAGCCCCTCTTCCCCCACCGCCCCGATCACCGTCTTGAACGACCCGCGCGACAGGTGCGCCTGCGCCCCCATCCGTTCGATCTCCTTCACCACGCGGTCGATCGACCCGTCCGTCGCGCCTTTGTTCATGACGATGATCAAGACAACTCTCCTGCTGGCTCAACGCACCCGGCCGCGCACGGCGACAAAAAAACCATTACCCCAAGACCCATCAAGCCTTAGGACTCTGCCACCATCACCCGGGAAGCGGAAAGCCCAGCATCTTATGGAAAACCCGCATTCCAGACAAGTGCGAAGCGCCTCTTTGTCGTATTATTGCTCGATCGCTGGTGTCCTCGCGCGCCGTTGCCTGGGTGGCTTCAGCAACCCTGTATTCAGCGCGCCGCCCCAACCGCCCCCCGGCGTTCGAGCGCCTCGCTCAACCCCCGCTGGCTCTCCACGTCGTCCGGCGCGAGTGTAAGCGCATCCCGAAACGCCCCGTCCGCCTCCTCGTACCGCTCCTCCGCCAACAGCGCCGTCCCCAGGTCGCGCCGGTACTCCGCCACCCCCGGTTGCAGGTTCACCGCCCGAACCGCCATGTTCACCGCCACCCCCGGCAGCCCCATTCGCAGCGCCAGGCGGCTCACCCGCGCGTTTACCCCCGCATTATTCGGCTCCCGATCCATCGCGTGAAAGTAGATCTCCCGCGCCTCGATCAGCCGCCCCTCCGCGATCCGCTGATCCGCCAACTCCATGCACTGCGCCACCGTCAAATTCGCCGGCCGCGCCGCCGCGCACCGCTTGACCGCCTCGGCGACCAACGCGTCCACCGCCTCGATACCGCCCGTCGCGTTCGCCCGGCTCAGCACCTTGTAATGATCCTTGAACTCCTGCCCCGACGGGTTGTGCCAGACGTTCCGCGCCACGTGCGCCGCGACCCCCTCGATCGATTGGTCGAACGCCCGCCGCCGCGCCGCCTCCTCTTCGCCCATCACCACCGCCTCGTACGCCGCACCCTGCGGCACGAACGTCACCTGCACGAACGGCTCCCCTTTACGAAACACGTGCCGTCCCCCCGGCCGCGGCGACTTGAACACCACGAAAAGCCGCTTTCCCCACCACGACGTCTGCACGTGCCCACCGATCGCCACCGGCACCGTGTCCGTCTCGTCCGTGTAAAACCGCGGGTGCGGCTGCGTCCGCAACACGTACCCCGCCGGCGCCGCCACGTCGATCGCCGTCTGAAAAAAGTAAAACCGCGACGGCTTGGGAAAGAAGATCCCGAACTCCCCACCGCTCAGCGACGCCCCCGGCTCTTTCGCGTAATCCCAATCAAACCGAATGTCCCCGCCCGCGTGCACGACGTCGCACTGCGTCTCATACGGGTACGCCAGCTCAAACCCGTACGTCGACGCCTCGATGAACGGCGGACAATGCCACGGCTGCGGCTCCGACCCGTTCGCCTTCTCCGCGTTCGCCCCGCTCCACCCGCCGATCTTCATCCGGATCGGCTGCGGAGGCGACCCCTTCCCCGCCATGCGATACTTAACCTCGAATCGCTCCATGAAACCGCACCACGCGCCCACCCCGGCGTTCGGAAGATTCGGCACAACCAGGGATGCCCCGCAGCACCACTCGCCTCTTCACCCGCGCCCGGAAGGCCGCCAACTGTAGGCCCGTCACCCCCCGACCGCCATATGCCATTTGGCACCTAATCATCATTGGCAAATATGGAATAACTATAACTTATATATGAGGTTATACGAAGGCGATCCGATGCTCGCCGCGCAACGGCATGATGGGAAAACTACGCCGTCCCACGCTACTCCCGCCGGATAAATCCCGCATACGCCAGCACCACCTGCGCAAGAAGCACCAAGCCCACGAGCACCCCGATCAACCCCAACCCGACGACCACCAACGTCCATTCCCCCTTCGCCTGCGCGCAAAAAACGACCGCCGCCGCCGAGCCGGCGGTCACCACCAGCGCGACCACACCCCGTCGCCCGGCGTTGATTGGCGCCTGAATCGTCGTCGGCTTGCCGGACCACTCGTCAACGAACCCCGGCAGCTCAACTCCCGTCCGCATGCGCTGAATCGCCCGAGGGGCGAGATGGAACAACCCCGCGTTTCCTATGGCGTAGTTCACCCTGCGACGGCGGTAATAATCGTAGAATCCCGCCATCTGTAGAATCGCAAACACGCCGACGGCCGCGCACCAAAACGTCACCCCTTCGTACTTCCGGTCTACGTGAATGAAATAGTCAAGACCCCATACCACGGGAAGAGCGATCAGCGCCGCGACGATTCCGCCGGCCACGATCGCCACCGCGATCATCGCCAGTCCGACAATCCAATCCCAAATCCGAAACATGGGGATACCCACCGGCCGCGCGTCTGGCGGTTTTTCAGTTTTCCAAAACGGGCAGCGCACGGTCAATCCAACGCCGTGCTACCGCCCGATGAATTCGCGTGCGGCAGTGCTACTCGCCCTTATCATACCAAACGCCACATCCGCCCGATCAAAACCGCCTACTCAATACATGGACTGCTGCGCATCCATGACTCCTCCGGCGCAACCACTTTTCAAGAGAGAATCCCGACGCCAACCCTCGTTCCCAACGCGCCAACCCCGTTTTCATCCCCATCGCTGCGCACGGCGCGCCCCGCGCGCGCAACACCGCCCGTCTATATGGAGGATCAATATGCGCCGCCACCCAGCATCCGATTCATCCCTCATCCTTCGCCTTCATCCTTCCATTCGATTCCCCAAAATTCCCCAGAATCGAGCACACGCGAATTACACCCAAAAATCCCGCCCAGCTTCACACCTCAACCGCGCGCCGGCGCAGAACAAACCCACCGACCACGCCAAACACTGCCAAAGCGCGCCAATCCACGCCATCCCCGCGCGCCGGCGCAAAACGAACCCAACTCCGACCCCCTCCACCCAATCCGCAATCGGCAATCCGCAATCCCCAATCTATAATGCCCCCATGCCCCAAGATCTCCCCATCCGCCCCCGCCGCCTGCGTCGCTCGCCCGAGCTGCGCGCCATGCTCCAGACCGTCCACCTCCGCCGCGCCGACGTCATCGTCCCCGTCTTCGTCACCGAGGGCGCAAACGTCCGCAAGGAAGTCCCCTCCATGCCCGGCGTCCACCAGATGTCGATCGACGTGGCCGCCCCCTGGCTCGCCCAGCGCGCCGAGGAAGGTTTCAAATCCTACCTCGTCTTCGGCGTCATCGACCGCGCGAAGAAAGACCCCGCCGGCTCCCCCGCGCTCGATCCCGACAACGTCGTCTGCCGCCTCCTGCGCGAGGTCAACCGCCGCCAGATCCCCATCGCCGGCATCACCGATCTCTGTTTCTGCGAATACACCAGTCATGGCCACTGCGGCCCCCTCACCCCCGACGGGTGCACCGTGAAGAACGACGAAACCGTCGCCGCCCTCGTCACCCAAGCCGTCAACCACGCCAAGGCCGGTGCATCGATCATTGCCCCCAGCGGCATGATGGACGGCACGATCGGCGCGCTAAGAAAAGGCCTCGACGCCGCCAGCTTCCACGACGTCGCCCTCCTCGCCTACGCCGTCAAGTACGCCAGCGCCTTCTACGGCCCCTTCCGCGACGCCGCCGACTCCGCCCCCGCCCACGGCGACCGCAAGTCCTACCAGATGGATCCCGCCCGCGGCCTCGACGAGGCCCTCCTCGAAGCCCGCCTCGACGTCGAACAAGGAGCCGACCTGATCATGGTCAAACCCGCCGCCGCTTATCTGGACGTCATCAGCGCCTGCAAGCGCGCCTTCAACGTCCCAATGGTCGCCTACCAGGTCAGCGGCGAATACGCCATGATCGAAGCCGCCGCCCAAAAAGGCTGGATCGACCGCGACCGCATCGTCTTAGAGTCGCTAACCGCCATCAAACGCGCCGGCGCCGACCTGATCATCACCTACTACGCCGAGACGCTCGCCAGGCTCCTGCCGGCTTGAACACCGGAAGCGGGCGGCGTCGCCGGCCCGGAAGGGGGAATCAGATCACGCGCATCCACACCATTCACCGTGACAATCTCCAGCCCCGCGTGGCTCGACAGGTCGGTCGCCGCCGCCGCCAGAGTCAGCGGCTCGGCGCACTCGACGCGCTTGACGGTCGGCCGGTAGGGGCGATCCGGTTTCAGGCCCACGGTGACCGCGTCGGTGCCGTCGCTCAGCGTCACTTTCATACCCGGTGGGAACGGCGGGATCAGCGACGGCAGGATCTTCATGATCTCCGGATCCACGCACCCCGCGTACCGCGTCCGCATCAGGTGCAGGATCTCGACGTTCGCCCGCCGGCGACCGTCCGGGCCGACCGTCAGGCGGTCGTACAAATCCGCGATCGCCAGGATCCGCGCGAAGACGTGAATCCGCTGTCCCGAATTCCGCGGCTCCTCGCCCGGCTTGGCCGGCATCGACGGGAACCCGCTGCCGTCGTAGTGCTGGTGGTGGTGCAGCACCGCCGCCGCCGCCGTCGCCTCCACGCCCCCCTTGATCATGTCGTACCCGCGCTGCGGGTGCGTCGCCCACTCGTCCATCTCCGCCTCAGCCTCCGGCAGCGCCACCCGCGAGAGCTTCTGCAACGGCGCCGGCAACCCCGCCACGCCGATGTCGTGCAGCATCCCCGCCACGCCCAGGTTGATCACCTCCCGCGCGTGCTGCGGCGCCAGCCGGCTTCGCTGCTGGATCAGATACTGTTCGAGCTTGAGGCCGAGCATCAGCGACAGGTGCGCCACCGCCGCCGCGTGACCGACCGCGCTCGCGCCCAGCTTGCCGCTCATCTGGTCCAGGTAGATCGCGTGCTGCCCCTGCTGCATCAACGTCAGCGCCAGCTCGCGCGTGGACGAGTAATAGTCCGTGAACGACACCGTCGGCCGCGCCGTCTTCTGCACGGCGGCGATCGTCTCGCGGATCTGCGAGTAGATCTGCTGCCGCGCCGGACTCAGGTACGCCGCCATGTGGCGGTCCAGGTCTTCCAGGCCCGGGTAATCGACGTAGATCATCTCCACGCCGATCTGTGTCAGGCGGTCGATGATGTCCGCGCGGAGCTCGAACCCCGCCTTGAGCAATTCCTGGTCGGGCTGTTCGGGATGTTGCACGGTCACGGCGAGCTTCATGCCCGGCCGGGCTTCTTCAAGGGGTACGATAAGCACTGGCGTCCATTCCTCCGGCTTCAACATGCGATATGGAGCGGGGCGGTGCAAAATCCTCACGCAGCCCATAAGATCGCCGCACCACCCATGCGACGTCTTATCCTGATTAAGCACGCCAGGCCGCAGGTCGATCCTTCGCTTCCCTCCGAAGTGTGGACGCTCGGCGACGAAGGTCGCGCCGGCGCATCGAAATTGATAGAACCCCTACGCGCCTATCCCGTCGCGCGGCTTTATTCGAGCACCCAGGCCAAGGCGAAGGAAACCGCGGAGATTGTCGGACGCGGCCTGGACAAGCCCGTCGAAACGCTGTCGGATTTGTGCGAGCACGACCGCCGCAACGTCCCCCACATGGAGTCGCGCGAATTCATCTCCATGATCGCGCTATTCTTTAAGGAACCCGACCGCCTGGTGCTCGGGGACGAGACCGCCGACGAAGCCCACGACCGCTTCGCCGCCGCGGTGGACGGGATCCTCCGCCGGGAGATCGGCGACGTCGCGATCGTCACCCACGGCACCGTGATCGCCCTCTTCGCGCAGCGCCGCGCCCGCCAGGAACCCTTCGCCCTCTGGCGCCGCATGGGCCAGCCGTCTTTCATCGTCTTCGACACGGCGACGTGGCGGGTGCTCGAGACCGGGTGAGCGGGCGGCCTCAACCAGGGGTCGGTGTGAGCTCGACCAGGCCCGATCCGCTCCAATGCCCGAATGACGTCAGGTCCAGCTTCGGATAGGGCAGTTCGTGCCAGAACTTCAGCATCGACGCGAGTTTCGTGTCGTCGAACAGCAGGATCGGCGGTCGTGCGAAGCGGATCGTTTGCAGGTTCCTCATCAGCGCGTATTCGAACGTCGTGTTTTTCGGCCCGTCGATGAACAGGAACTCAGCCGCCTCCAGTAGCCCGCGGTGCCGTTCGAAGACCGCGGGGTCCGCGAGATCGGCCAGCCGCTGCTCCAGTTGTCCGCCCCGGAAATCATCGTCGCGCAAGACGGCGCGGTCCAGCTCCTGCCAGGGCGCGATATCGAACGTGACGATCCGTCCGTCCGGCGGCAGGTACTTGCGCATCGCGAGTGCGGACGTTCCGGTGTCGGTCCCGATCTCGATCACCACTCTGGGCTGGAGCTTGCGGACGACCGCGGCCAGCAACAGGTAGTGCTCACCGGGCCAAATGGTGATCCACTCTTGCACGCCGTCGCGCCGCAACAAGTCGTCCAGATCGACCTGCCCCGCCGAGACGGCCTGAATGGCGTGAAGGGCGAGCTCCACCAGGCGCTCGGGCAGCGGGGTGTGACGGTCGATGGACAGGGCGAAGGTGGGAATCGCACCGTCCACGACGACCGGCGGCTGCGCCGGGCGGGCCGACGGCCGGTTGAACAATCGAACGATACGGTCCAGGGTCGAGCGCATGGGGACGCGCCTGTCTCGAGAACGTCGCGCCCGGCCATCGAAGGGGACGCGCGACGCAGATGGATCGCTTACTTGGCCGCCGGCTTTGACGTCGCCGCCGCCGGCGCCGTCGAGGGTGGAAGCGTCAGTCGCGTGGCGGCGGAACTGATCGGGAGCGTCGTCGGGAGCGTCGCCGCCTTCGGCGGTGCGGGCGGCGGCTCGGGCTTGAGGGGAACGTCGCCGATGATCAACGGCTGGCGGATGTCATCGATCCGCTTGAGCTTGTCTTCGGCCAAGGCCTTGAACTCGAGCGGCACGTCGGCCTTGGTCTTGACCTCTTCGTACTGCCGTTTGGCGTCGTCCCACTTCATCTGGTTTTCGGCGATCGCGGCCAGGCCGAAGTGGGCGGCGATCGACGGAAGCATTTGGTCGCCGTAGGTGTTCAGGACTTCCTGGTACGCCGCCTGCGCGTCCTTGAGGAGCTCGCCGCGATCCTTGTCCGGACGCAGGGAGGGCTGGGTCGCCGCCGCCGGGACGTCGGGGTAGTTGGCCATGGCCCAGTCGAAATCGCCCTGGGCGATGATCGCCGCGGCCAGGACGTGCTTGTCCGACGCCTTTTCGCGGAGGGTCTGGAGGACGGTGCGGACGTTGCCCTCGCCCGGCTGGACGGTGGGCCGCCCGTCCGTGAGCACCGCGACGTGACTCAGGCGGTCGATCTGTGCCCGGGCGTACGCCAGGTCGTCCTTGTTCTTAATCGCCTGGTCGCGGGTGCTGTGGATCCGCTGCATGATCAAGACGATGACGAGGACGACGATGACCAAGCCGAGTGCGACCCGGCCGCCGTAGACTCGGGCGTAGTCCTGGAAGCCCATGATGGACTGGGCGAGGTCGTTGGTTTTGAGCTCGTGGCGGTGTTCCGATTTCATGAGAGGGGGGGAGTGTAATGGCGGGGGGAAAGGGGGGCAAGGGAGCCCAAGCTTTCGGCGCGCCTCGGGTCGCGGTCGGGGAGCGCGAGGCGGTGTTTGAGCCCTGTGGGGTGGTGGGGCCTTTCTTGACACGTATCGTGAGCGGTTTTTATCATTCGCTCCCGTAACGAATTGCCGCCTTGCGAGGTTGGATCCCCGCGGGCGTGTGATCCGGTTGGCGTGTGTGTGATCGACGACGCCCGCGCCGCCCACCGGCGCAGAGTCCGCCGCACGACGACTGACCGAACAACTTTGTTCCTCACCCTTGGAGGCCCGCACCATGCGACTGCCGCGCGTCCTGTCTGCCGTTGTCTTCTCCGCCGCGATGGCCACGCCGTTGGTTCCGGCGTCCCTGGTGTGGGGCGACGCCCCGCCCGACGCCGCCGATAAAAGGCCCGCGCCCGTCCCCGTCCCCAAGCCTGCCGATGCCACCGCCCCCAAGCCCGCGGACGCCACCGCTCCCAAACCAGCCGACGCCGCCGCGCCCACGCCGACGGCGCCGCCGACTCCGACGACCGCCAGTCCCGACGCGCCGCCGCCGCTCGCGCCCATTCCGCAGGCCAACCCGCTGATGTCGTCGGCGGACAATTTCTGGCACTACGCGAAGATCGCCAAGTACGACCTCGCCGCCGCCGAAGGGCAGAAGCTGCTCGACTCGGGCGCGTCGGCGCAGGACCTGCTGGGCGCGTTCCAGGGCGTCGCCTCGGATCGCAAAGAGGATCTGTTCGAAACGCTGTACAAGTGGATCAACGTCGACCCGATGAAGGACGTCACGGGCAAGTTGATCGCCAAGCTGAAGGAGGGGCAGACGGGGATGTTCACCGATCCGAAGTGGATCATGAACGAAGTGCAGCGGCTGAGCGTTAACGAGCGCGCCTTCGAGATGGGGATCGCCAACCTGCGCAACGCCGGGGAGTTCGCCGCCCCGGTGATGATCGACGTGCTGCGCGACCCGACGAAGAAGGCGTGGCACAGCCAAACGCGGCGCGGCCTGATCCGCCTGGGCCGCCAGGTGCTCAACCCGCTGGTCGCGGTGCTCGAGAGCAAGGATCACGCCACGCTGATTACCGTCATGGGCGTGCTGGGGGAGATCGGGTACGACGCGGCGTCGCCGTACATCGCCCGCGTCTACGCCAGCCAGCAGCCCGGGATGGAAGAGGTCAAGGCCGCCGCCGCCCGCGCCCTCAATCGTCTGGGCACCGACGCGCAGACCTCCAAGCCCGCCGACCTGTTCGCGGATCTGGCCGAGAAGTTCTACTACCAGAACGCCTCGATCACGCCCGACCCCCGTTTCCCGGACGCGCACGTCTGGTACTGGGACGACGTCAAGGGCCTGATGAACAAGGACGTCCCGACGCCGATCTTCAGCGACATCATGTCGATGCGGTGCTCGGAATACGCGCTCAAGCTCGACCCGAGCCGGGCCGAAGTGGTGAGCCTGTGGCTCGCCGCCAACAACAAGCGTGAGGCCGACCTGCCCGAGGGCAAGACCGACGCGACGCACGAGGGCCCCGACGCCCACTTCTATAACGTGGCGCTGGGCACCCAGTATTGCAACGCCGTGCTGTCGCGGGCGCTGAACGATCACGCGGCCGCCGTGGCGCTGAAGGTCGTCAAGTCTTTGCAGGAGATCGTCGGCCAGAGCAACATGATGGCGGGCGCGGCGCAGGGCAAGGAGCCGATCGTCAGCGCGATGCAGTTCGCCGACCGCCTGGTGCGGTACGAGGCGGCGATCGCGATCGGGTCGGCGCTGCCGCAGCAGCCGTTCCCGGGGCAGGAATTCGTCGTGCCGACGCTCGCCGACGCGATCAGCAACACCGGCAAGCCGAACGTGACGATCGTCGCCGCCGACCTGAACGCGGCGAACGCGATCAAGGAATCGCTCAAGGACAGCGTGCACGCCGAGACCGGCAGCGACGCCGCCACCGCGGCGGCGGCCGAGGGTCGCATGCCGACGCTCGACGTGCTGGTCATCGACTCGCGGAACAACGGCAACATGGACGCGATCCTGAACGGGGCGCGGGCCAAGGGCGTGGCCAAGGTGATCATCGTCGAGAGCAAGGCCTCGCCGTACGTCGCCGCCGAGATGGACAACGCCACGATGAACACGCTGGTCGCCGGCACGAACCCGCCCGACGCCGCCGCCCTGACCGCGGCCATCACCAAGGCGTTGAGTCGCACCGGCTCGGCGTCGATGGACCCGAAGGTCTCCGAGAGCTACGCCCAGCGCGCCGCGATGCTGCTCGAGAAACTGGCGATCAGCCGCGGCCAGGTGCTGGACGTCAGCGTCGCGTCGTCTGCCCTGATGCGGGCGCTGGAAGATCCGCGGCCGGAAATCGCCAAGAGCTCGGCCAACGTGCTGGCGCTGCTCAACAGCAAGGAAGCCCAGGCGGCGATCGCGGCCAAGGCGCTGGACGACAAGACCCCCGAAGACCTGAAGATCGCGACGTTCAAGGCGCTGGCGAAGAGCGCCAAGTTCTGGGGCAACCAGCTCGACGCGAACACGACCGACGCCCTGCAAAAGGTCGTCGAGACCAACGCGACCAACCTCCCCGTGCGGGCCGCCAGCGCCGAAGCCCAAGGCGCCCTGAACCTGCCGGCCGATCGGGCGAAGAACCTGATCATCAACCAGTCGCAGGTCGGGAAGTAACGCCGGTCGCCGCCATCCCGAATTGAGACCGAACCCCCGATCGAATGCGATCGGGGGTTCTTCGTTGGGGGGCTCGTAATGACGTCATCCTGAGGGAGTTTCAACGACCGAAGGATCTGTGCTGCCGGAGACGGCCGCAAACTTCGCAACCAGATCCTTCGCAAGCTCGGGATGACGTTGTTCGGGTGGACGCGACCCACCAACGGCGCTTGTGCCGTTCGATTACGGCCTGGCCGCCTCGTTCCGCATCGACGCCGCCACGCGCTCGGGACGGTGCAATTCGCCGCCCAGCGTCGCCGGCGTTTCCAGCGCGTCGCCGACGCGCCACGCGAGACGTTTCTCGACCCCCGCCGAGCAGTCGTAATAACCGTCGGGCGTGCAGGCGAGCCAGTCACCGGTCGCCGCCCCCGTCGACGGATCGTTAAACGCGAAGAGCGTCGCCAGGTGTCGCCCCGTAGCGACGTCCCACAGGTTGGTCGTGCCATAACTGCCGCCCTCGACGATCGTCTTTCCGTCGGCGGAAAAAACGATGGACTGCGTCCGCTTGAGGTAGCCCATGAGGTCGCGCAGCGGCCTACCGGTGCGGGCGTCCCACAGTTTGACGGACTTGCCGCCCGTCGCCACGATCGCGCCGTCGGGCGAGAGCGCCATCGGGCGGCCCTGAATATTCTCTGCGGTGAAATCGTGGCGGACGACGCCGCTCTTCGCGTCGCACAAGACGAGCGACCCGACGTATTCGCCGTTCTCGCTCGACCCGCACATCGCCAGCGTCTTCCCGTCGGCGGTCAGCGCGATCGAGTTGAGCGGGCGATCCACGGTGAACGACGCCGGCCGCGACGGCTCGGCGGCGCAAGTTTGGAGCGGGTTGCCGGTGCGCACGTCCCAGACGCGTGTTCCGCCCAGACCCTGGCCGGCGTAGAGGCGATCGCCGTCGGGCGAGAAGAGGACCGCCGTCGCGCCGCCGACGTGGCCCGGCAGTGTGCGCCGAATCGCGCCGGTCTTCGCGTCGTAAATCGCCAGGACGCCGGCGGCGGTTCCGGTGGCGATCGACGATCCGTCGGGCGCGAACGCGACGGCGAGCAACTCATCGCGGCCGTTAGCGTCGCCGGCGCTCGACCAGATCGGCTTGCCGGTCGCCGCCTCCCAGACGCGTACGACGCCCACACCCCGCGCGGTCGCACCCCCGGCGGCGACGCGCGCCCCGTCGGGTGAGATCGCCACCGCCAAAACCTGCTCGGCCGGGTCGCCCAGCCGCCGCCGCATCCGCCCGGTCCGCGCGTCCCACACGCGAACCGCGCCCGGGCCGAGTTCGTTCGGCTCGACCTTCGGCCAGCCGCGCGCGAACCGCCCGTCGCCGCTTCCGGTGACGAGCAGGGCGCCGTCGTTCGACAGCGCGACCGAGTTGACCTGGTCGTGCGAACCCGGCGCCCGCCACGCCACGCCGCCGGTGTCGAGTCGGGTCAACTGCACGGTCTGATCGTGACTGCCGCTGACAATCGCGCGGCCGTCGGGGGCGAACGCGACCGACGTGACGTCGGCGGCGTGCGTCGCCACCGCTCGGGGTGGCCCGTTCGATGACGTGTTGTAAAGGCGGACCTCGTTGGCGATGCCGCAGGCGAGCGTTTGTCCGTCCGGCGAGATCGCCAGCGATAACAGTCGTCCCTGTCCCCGCTCGGTTCGCAGCAACTTCGCCGACGCGACGTCCCACAACCGCCACTCGAACTGCTCCGGCCGGCGGTCCGGCGGGCGCGGCCAGTCGTGCCCGCGGTGGAAGCCCCAGTCGCACCCGCCGCTGGCAATTGTCCGGCCGTCGGGCGAAAAGGCGAGCGTGCAGATCCAGTCGCCGTGACCGACCAGAGTTTTTTTCAGTTGGCCGGTCGCACAATCCCACAGCCGGATCGTCTTGTCCCCGCCCGCGCCCGCGAGCATCGTCCCGTCGGGCGAAAAGATCAGGGCGGCGACGCGCGCCGGCTGACCCGCCAACCGCAACTTCAGTGTCCCCGTGGCGATCTCCCAAACCAGGATCTGCTTGTCCGTCGCCACCGACGCGAGCAGCTTCCCGTCCGGAGAGATCGCCGTCGCGTCAGCCTCCCATTCGCTCTGACCGACAAACGTCCGGAGGCGCTTTCCCGTCTGCACGTCCCAGAGCGCGACCAGCTTGTCCATGTGAAACCCGGCGGCCGTCAGCGACTTCCCGTCGGGCGCGAAGACGACGCACCGGTCGCCGATTTCGCCAAACACGCGCAGGAGCCGCCCGGATCTTGCGTCGTACAAGCGGACGCCGCCTTCCCCCGCGGCGGTCGCGACCAGCGACCCGTCGGGGGAAACCGTAACGGAATTGACCGCCGTCGCCGGTGGCGTCTGCGGAATGAGCTTGTATTTCGGTTCGGGCGGTACGGCGGCCGACTGACAGGCGAGCGAGCACGACACGGCTAAAACGGATAGGAATCGCAGGCACATGGAGGGTCTCCAGTAACTCCGTCCGCTGAACCCCTCGCCCGACTCTAGCGAGGTCATCCTGAGCGCAGCGAAGGATCTGGATGCGAAGTCCAACGCCATTTCTTCCAATCCAGATCCTTCGGTCGTTGAAACTCCTTCAGGATGACGGTTCGGCGAAGACTTCCAGCGGGGCGCCAATCGGCCGGCCGTCAGTTGCCTGTAGATTGAAGCGTACACACCATTACCGGTTTTCACCGAAAAACCCGCCGGCGAGCCAGAATTCCCCCGCCCGCCTATGATGAAGCCGCAACGCCGTGGAAGGACACAGGGAATGGATCGAGTCGAGGAAACGGCCGCAAAGGCGGTGACAATGGAGGCGGCCGCTCCGCCGCGCGAAACCGCGTCGCCGCCGCCGTCGCCGCCGCCGGTAATGCCCGGGCTGCTGCGCGTCGTCCTGGCGCTCGCGCTCCCCGCGCTGGCCGAGCAGATCTTCAACTTCCTCGTCGGCCTCAACGATACCTGGCTCGCCAACAACCTGCCCAAAGACATCGCACCGTCGGCGACCGCGGCGGTCGGAACGATCTCCTACCTCCTCTGGTTCATCGGCCTCATCGTCGGCGCGGTCGGAACGGGCTCGACGGCGCTGATCTCCCGCGCCAAGGGCGCACGCCACAAGCGCATCGCCAACAGCGTCTGTGGTCAGAGCGTGGCGGCGGCGCTCGTGCTCGGCATCGCGATCGCCATCCTCCTCTACGTCTGGGCGAGCTTCTGGATCCGCGTCACCGGCCTCAAGGCCGAAGCCGCCATGTTCGCACTGTCGTACCTGCGGATGCTCGCGTGGTCGCTGCCGTTCCTCACCGTCATGTTCGTCGCCAACGCCTGCCTGCGCGGCGCGGGGGACACGCTGACGCCCGCGATCTCCATGATCGCCGTCAACCTGATCAACATGGCGTTCAGCTTCGGCCTGACCTACGGCTGGTGGGGCCTGCCGCGCATGGGGTTCAACGGCATCGCCGCCGGAACGGTGATCGCTTACATCGTCGGCGGCCTCTTGCAGTTCGCCGTGCTGATCAGCGGCCGCGGCGGCCTGCGACTCCACTGGCACCGCCTGCGGCCGCACTGGCACACGCTCAAGCGCATCTTCCGCATCGGGGTGCCCGCGGGCGTCGAGGGGCTGCTCATCTGGGTCGCGCAGTTCACCATCGTGATCGTCATCAACGAGATGGACAAGTCGAACGTCGTCGCCGCCGCCCACCTCAACGCCGTCAAGATCGAGGCGTTCAGCTACCTCCCCGGCTGGGCGTTCGCCACCGCCGCCGCGACGCTCGTCGGCCAGTCGCTCGGCATGAAAGATCCGCGCCGCGCCAAGCGCGGCGCCTACCTGTCGTACGCCTTGGGCGGCGGCATCATGACGATCTGCGGTGTCCTCTTCATCCTTTTCGGCCGCCACTTCGCCGACTGGATGCTCCCCAACCAGCCGGCCGTGGCGGCCCTCACCGCGCGCTGCCTCTTCATCACCGGCTTCATCCAGGCCGGCTTCGCCGCCAGCATGATCTTCAGCGGCGCCCTCCGCGGCGCCGGCGACACCTTCGTCGTCATGAACATCAACATCCTCAGCACGATCTGCTTACGGCTGGCGGGTGTGCTGTTCGTCGTCTTCGTGCTCGGCCGCGGGCTGACGACGATTTGGATCGTCCTGGCGAGCGAACTATTCGTCCGCGGCGTGCTCGTCTGGCTGCGATTCGAGCAGGGGGGCTGGCGGCAGATCGAAGTGTGAACGTGTTGGCATTTCCCCGCGTATAATGCGGACAATGGGTCTACAGCACGTCGATATCGGATCGATCCTCCGGCGAATCGCCGACAAGCGCATCGAGGACGCCATGCTGGAGGGAAAGTTCGACAACCTCCAAGGCGCCGGCAAACCGCTCGACCTCGAGCCCGTGCCCGCCGACGAACAGGCCCGCATGACCTGGTGGGCGTTGCGCATCCTGAAGAACAACGGCTTCACCCCCGACGAAATCCAGTGGCGCAAGGCCGTCGACAAGCTCAAAGATCGCCTCGCCGCCGCCAAGCGCGAGTCCGAAGTCATCTCCCTCGTCGCGGAGCTGAATTACCTCATCCGCAAGCTCAACACGATGGGCGCCAACGCGATCCGCTCCGACATCGCCGTGCTGGACGAGGCCGAGGAACTGGAGCGGTTTCGCGGGCGCGCCGCGGCGGAAGCGCAGTCGGCCCCGTGACGAATTCAGCGGAAGCATTTGCCGACCCCCACCAGCTCGCCGCCGCGATCAAGCGCCGCGGCCGCGAGCTGGGCTTCGATTTGGTCGGCATCGCCCCGGCCGCGCCCTCGGCCTACCGCGACTACCTCCGGCAGTGGCTCGACGACGGACAGGGGGGCGCGATGCAATACCTCTCATCCCGCTTCGACGAGCGGACGGACGTTTGCACGTACGTACCCGGCGCCGCCAGCGTCATCTGCGTCGCGATGAATTACCACACGCGACTCGAAGACGCGCCGGCGTCGCCGTCATCAGGCCGAATCGCGCGCTACGCCCTGGGGGAAGATTATCACGAGCTCATTAAACAACGGCTTCACGCGCTGGCCGACTGGCTCCGCTCGATTCGCCCCGGCGCCCAAACCCGCAGCGCCATCGACACCGCGCCGGTCATGGAAAAAGAACTCGCCGCCCGCGCCGGCGTCGGCTGGCTAGGCAAGAACACCTGCCTGATCAACGAGGACATCGGCTCCTGGCTCTTGCTGGGCGAGATCATCACCACGATCCACCTCCCCGCCGACCAACCCGGCATCGACCGCTGCGGCACCTGCCGCCGCTGCCTCGACGCCTGCCCCACGGGCGCGATTACCGCACCGTATCAGCTCGACGCCCGCCGCTGCATCTCCTACCTCACCATCGAACACCGCGGCGAAATCGCGCCGGAACTGCAATCGCAAACCGGCGACTGGCTCTACGGCTGCGACATCTGTCAGGACGTCTGCCCCTGGAACAGCAAGGCCATCGAGTCGACCGACCCCGCCGTTCAACCTCGCTTCCCCACCGGCACGCTCGACGCCCGCGCCGTACTCGCCTGGACCGACGACGACTACCGACGGACGCTCCGCCGCAGCGCCATGAAGCGCGTGAAGTTGCCTCAGCTCAAGCGAAACGCCACAATCGTCCTCAACAACAGCCAAGGAGGCTAATTGAAGACAGTTCGTTTCGCGGGACTACTCCTGCTCTGCACCCTGACCCTCTCGCTCGCCTCGTGCGCCAAGGTGCTCTACGCGCCGATGTACCAGACCGGCACCGTCTCGCACGTCGTCATCGTCACCCTGAAAAATCACGGAAGCGAAGCCGACCGACAGAAGCTCGTCGACGCCGCCCGCGAGCTGCGCAAGATCTCCGGCGTCTACGACGTCGAGGTCGGCCGCGTCCTCCCCTCCGACCGCCCGGTCGTCGTCGGCGACTACGACATCGGCATGGTCGTCACCTTCCGCGACGAGGCTTCCATGAAGGCCTACCTCGTCGACCCCCGCCACCTGCAACTCGTCAAAGACGTCCTCGAACCCCTCGCCGACATGTCCAAGACCAAGGTCTACGACTTCGTCAACCACGAGTAAAAAACGAAAGCCCGAATGACGGGCAAAACGGTCCGTCATTCGGGCATGTTTGTTACGCCGCAACGGGAGGGCGAGGCCCCGTCCGAGCCGCGGTTTAGCGCGCGGCCGCGAACCGCGAACATCGATTTAGCTCACCTGAATCTTCCGCGGCTTCGTCTCCTCGCGCTTGTTCAGGATCACCGTCAACACGCCGTCCTGCAGCTTCGCGTCGACCTTCTGATCGTCCACCGTCGGCGGCAATGAGAAGCTCCGCAGGAACCGGGCGTACCGCCGCTCGTTCAGCAGCCAATCGCCTTTCTTCTCGTTCTCCTTCGTCTCCTCACGGTGCTCGGCGGAGATCGTCAGCGTCTGGTTCTCGAGAGTGATATCGACCTCCTCCTTCTTGAAGCCGGGGATGTCCGCCTCGACGTACAGGTGATCCGCGTCCTCGCGAATGTCCACGCCGTACGGCGCCATGTAGCCACGGTGGCCGCCGCCGCCGCCGCCGTCGCCCGGATTGAAGAAGCGGTTCAGAACCGTATCAAACTCGCGCCCGATGACGTCGATCGGATCGACGAAACCACGTTGAACTTTAGCAGGCAGAGGCATAATGAATACTCCTTTCAGTTCGCTTATAAAGTTGAGAAACCAACGCCCCCACCACCCACAAAGTACGTGCCAGCCGTACGGTCGCGTCCGCGTGTGACGTAAAAGTCCGGTTTGCAACGATTTGGAGAATCCACCCGTCTCCGACAGCAATCAGGACCATTCCTGCCCTTTTGACAGCCGCACGACGCCGAGTGCCGACATGGCAGTGTCCACCGACATCCTCGTAATTCTCGGACCCACCGCGTCGGGAAAAAGCGAACTCGCGCTCGAGCTCGCCCGGCGCACCCGCGCCGAAATCCTCAGCGTCGATTCCATGCAGGTCTACCGCGGCATGGACGTCGGCACCGCCAAGCCCACCGCCGCCGAACAAGCCGCCGTCCGACACCACCTGATCGACCTCGTCAACCCCAGCGAGGCCTTCACCGTCGCCCGCTTCGTCGAGCAGGCCGACGCCGTCATCGCCGACTGCCGCCGTCGCAATGTCCCCCTCATCGCCACCGGCGGCACGCCCCTCTACTACAAGGCGCTCTTCGAAGGCCTCTTCGAAGGCCCGCCCGCCGACGACGCCATCCGCCAGCGTTTGAAAACAGAGGACGCCGACGCGCTCCACGCCCGCCTCCGCGCCGTCGACCCCGCCGCCGCCAGGCGCATCCACGCCAACGACACCCGCCGCGTCATCCGCGCCCTCGAAGTCTTCGAACTTACCGGCCGGCCGATCAGCAGCTTTCAAACCGACTGGGAAACCACCGCCCACCGTCACGCCGCCATCTGGATCGGGCTGAACTGGGACAAGGACATTTTGAACCGCCGTATCAACGCGCGCGTCAAGGCGATGATCGCCGCCGGCTGGTTGGACGAAGTACGAACCCTTCTTGATCGCTTCGGCGACCTCAGCAAGACCTCCGCCGAAGCCACCGGTTACCAAACTCTCATCGACCACGTCCGCGGCCAACTCACCCTCGACGACGCCGTCGAGCTCATCAAGATCGCCACCCGGCAACTCGCCCGCAAACAGATGAAATGGTTTCGCCGCTGGTCTCAGGTCCGCTGGATCCCCGGTAACGCCGACCTCGAAACCCGCCTGCAAACCGCCTCCCAATCCTGGCCCCACGGCTGAGCCCGCCACGCCACCCATGCGAACCGCATATCCGTCACAGACGTACCCGCTGCTGGCGTGATTTTCATTGCCCCGCCGCCGTTCCCGGGGCATGATTGGGGCATGGAGCGGCCGACACGTCGGCCGATAGCGCACACCGCGCTGAGAGAGTTTCGAGGGCACTGGAACATGATTTCCCGCTGGAAAGCAGCCGCCTGGGCTGTCATCGTCACGGTTTGCGCGCCCTTGGCCGCGCGCGCCCGCATCACGTTCACGTTCGATTACTCGCTCGATTCCACCGGCTTCTTCACCACCAATCCCGCCGCCAAGACCGCCCTCGAAAAGGCCGCCGAAGTCTACTCCGACCGCCTCGTCGATCAGCTCACCGACATCACGCCCGGCAACGGCAACACCTGGAACACGGACTTCACCAATCCCGCGACCGGTGTCGCTGGCGTCAAGATCACCGATCTCACCATTCCCGCGAATACGCTCCGAGTCTACGTCGCCGGCAGCAACCTCGGCGGCGCACTCGGGCAGGGGGGGCCCGGAGGCTACGGCGGATCCGGCGACGCCACCTTCCTCTCCAAGCTCCAATACCGCGGGCAGGCCGGCGCCGCCCTCAGTACCCCCACCGACTTCGCCAACTGGGGCGGCTCCATCGCCTTCGACAACACCAGCGCCTGGAACTTCAGCCTCACCGGCCCCGTCGCCGGCAAGAACGACTTCCTCACCGTCGCCACCCACGAACTCGCCCACGTCCTGGGCTTTGGCACCTCACCGTCCTGGCGCGCCCGCCTCACGTTCCTCAGCGGCACCGGTCAGTACGTCGGCCCTTTCACCGGCCCCAAGTCCGTCGCCCTGAACGGCGGCCCCGTCCCCCTCGAAACCCCCGCCGCAGGAAAAAACGCCCAGCACTTCAATTTCAGTCTCATGAGCAAGGTCGGCGGCGTCACCCCGCAGGAAACCCTCATGGACCCCGACATCCAGACCGGCACCCGCAAGAAGGTCACCGTCCTCGACTGGGCCGCCCTCGACGACATCGGTTGGGACCTCGCCAAGAATGGCGACGCCAACGCCGACGGCTCGGTCGACTTCAACGACCTCGTCGCCCTCGCGCAAAACTACAACGTCAACGACGGCCAGCGCCGCTGGGCCCAGGGCGACTTCAACTACGACGGCAACGTCGACTTCAACGACCTCGTCCTCCTCGCCCAGAACTACAACACCGCCGGCGTCCAAGGCGCCGCCGACGTCCCCGCCGGTTCCTCCGCCGATTTCGCCAGCGCCTGGGCCGCCGCCCGCGCAGAAGTCCCCGAACCAGCCACGCTCGGCCTGGTGGCGCTGGCGGTCGTCCCCCTCCTGAGCCGCCGTCCCCAGATTGTCCGGTAATTCATTGACACCCACCCCACGCGTCGTAAAGATAATCCCCCGTCCGTACTCACCGCAGAGGGCCCCGCGATGATCAGCCACCGCCGATTTACCTCCCTTGGTATTTGCGCCTTGCTCGCCGGCGCGTCGTTACCCGCCGGCGCCAAGATCACCATCCAACTCGATTACTCCCTCGACGCCAACGGATTTTTCACCATCAACCCCGCCGCCAAGACTGTCCTCGACCTCGCCGTCGCCAACTTCAGCGACCGCTTCCGCGACACCCTCGACGCCATCACCCCCGGCGACACCGGCTTCGGCTTCTCCAATACCTGGGACGCCAACTTCAACAACCCCGCCACCGGCGCTCAGGAGACTGTCACCGATCTCACCATTCCCAAGAACACGATCAAGGTTTACGCCGGCGCCCGTGTCCTCGGCGGCACCACGCTCGGCATCGGCGGGCCCGGTGGCTACGGCGCCTCCGGCACCCAGGAATTCCTCGACACTGTCGGCGGTCGCGGTCAGCCCACCGCCGCCAACGACGATTTCTCCACCCGCACCGACTTCGGTCCCTGGGGCGGCGCCATCACCTTCGACACCACCACCAACTGGAGCTTCCTCCTCGGCTCCGCCCCCCCCGCCGGCTCCGGCAAGTCCGATTTCTACTCCGTCGCCCTGCACGAGATGGCCCACCTCCTCGGCTTCGGCACCGCCGACTCCTTCGCCAACCGCATCGTCGGCGGCAAATTCGTCGGCCCCGCCGCCGGTACGGTCAGCGTCTCCCCCGATCAAGGCCACTGGGCGGCCGGCACCAAGGGAAACGTCGGCGCCGGCACCCAGGACGCCGACATGACCCCCTCGATTACCCAGGGCACCCGCAAGCGCTTCACCTCGATCGACTGGGCCGGCATGTCCGATCTCGGCTGGCAACTCGCCCGCCCCGGCGACGCCAACGCCGACGGCACCGTCGATTTCAACGACCTCGTCGCCCTCGCCCAGAATTACAACGTCGCCGACGCCCAGCACCGCTGGTCCCAGGGTGACTTCAACTACGACGGCAACGTCGATTTCAGCGACTTGGTCCTGCTCGCCCAGAATTACAACACCAGCGAAGCCGCCCCCATCCCCGCCGACTCACTGGTCTCCCTGGGTGCCTCCTTCGCTTCCGAGTGGCAGGCCGCCGAAGCCCTCGCCTCCGTCAGCGCCCCCGAACCCGCCTCGCTCGCCCTCCTCGGCATCGCCCTCCTCCCCACCCTAACCCGCCGCCGCCGCTAGAGCACGCAGGCTCGCCGCCCTCCCCGTATCACGGGCGCCTCGCCCGTACTCTCCGCGCAAAACAGAAAACCCGATGGTCCTAAACCATCGGGCCTCTATTCAAATAATCTACTTCTAACGTCTTACTTCGCCGTGACTTCCACGAAATCACCCACGCTCGCCAGGTCCTTAATGACCTGCGGCGTTGCCGTGATCGTCGCCGCAACCCCTTTGTCCAGCGCGATATGGATCTTGTTCGGACGCTTCGTCCAGATCTGCCCACCGCGGCGCTTCGGCAATTCAATAAAATTGCGACTGCGCAGGTGCAGCGGCCTGGTCAGCGCCTTGTCCTTGCAGAACAGCCGCTCGATCGTCTTGCGGGCCGCGGCCCGACTTATCGTCTTGTTAATCGTCACCCGAACCGTTTGCCCGGGCTTTACATCGATCGCCATAGTCACTCCAGCCGTAGTATGAGAGGGGGAGAAGTATAGCGTTCACAAGGGCGCTGGCAAGTGGAAACGCAAGCGAAACCTGTATAATCCGTCTTCTCCTAAGGTGCGGGTACACTCGCCGCGCGGGGATTTCGACCGGGACGCGACGACGCGAATGGAATCGGTGGCCGAGGCATGATCTATCTTCTCATCGTTTGTTCACTCTTGGCGGGGAACCTCTTCTTCTGGTGGTGGGCGGACCGCCGGCTCCGCCCCCTGCGCAAGGCCAACATCTGGCGCGCCCTCCAGGCGGCGCTGGTCGGTGGACAGATCCTCGTCCTCGCCTGGTGGCTGATGTTCCCCGGCACCCTCCGCGGCTTGGGCAACTCGTTCTGGAAGCCCGTCACCCAGTGGCTTTACATGTGGAACCTGCTGGTTCTCCCCATCTCCCTGATCGCGCTGCTGTTCGGATACTCGGTCCTCTGGCTCGGCCGCCTGTTCACACGACTGGTCGGACCCAGCCGTCCGGCGTCGGACACGCCGATTAAATCCGTCACCGCCGAAAGTGAAGCCGCCGAAATCGCCCCCGTCACCGGTCCCGCCATCGTTTACCCCTCGCGCCGCCAGATCCTCACTGCCGCCGCCACCTTCGCGCCACAAGCGCTCCTCGGCGGCACGCTCCTCCTCTCCGCCAGTCAGCACGGCAAATTCCGCATCCGCCGGATGCAGCTCGCCATCCCGCAGCTTCCCAAAGCCCTCGACGGCGTCACCATCGCCCACGTCTCCGACACCCACGTCGGACGCTTCGTCGGCCCCAGGGAACTCGACGCCATCGTCACCGCCACCGCCGAACTCCGCCCCGATCTCATCGCCTTCACCGGCGACCTCATCGACTTCAACCTCGCCGATCTCCCCCCCGCCCTCTCAGCCATGCGCCAACTCGCCAAGGTCGCCCCAATGGCCCTCTGCGTCGGCAACCACGACCTCTTCGAGAACGCCAGCCACTTCAAGAGCCGCGTCCGCCGCGCCGAATTGAACCTCCTCGTCGACGAATCGATGCCCATCGACATCCGCGGCCACCGCATCGACCTCCTCGGCCTCGACTGGGGCACCCCCGCCTCCGTCCGCGCCGACGGCATCCAGGGGCACATGGAAAACCTCCTCGCCCGCCGCACCACCGGCGGCTTTCCCATCCTGCTCGCCCACCACCCCCACGCCTTCGACCCCGCCCGCGCCGCCGGAATCCCTCTCACCCTCTCGGGCCACACCCACGGCGGCCAGATCATGCTGACCCCCAACTACGGGTTTGGACGCATTTACAGGTATTGGTCCGGCCTCTACGAAAAGGGCAACAGCAAACTGGTCGTCTCCAACGGCGTCGGCAACTGGTTCCCCCTGCGAATCAACGCCCCCGCCGAGATCATCCACCTGACTCTCCGCTCTACCACCACTTGACCCGCCTTTCGTAGGGCTCGCTTCACACGATTTTGCATGAAGGGTTACGCTGCCCGCCGTTTTCGTGCCCGGAGGCGGGCGTGGTACAGGATGATCTTGGCCCC
>Ga0207674_10001137_pt1 | contig 34520 bp, 29 predicted proteins | sample KBSCornC72_FD_184303 | JGI IMG/M metagenome (GOLD analysis project Ga0207674, IMG submission 184303) | Corn rhizosphere microbial communities from Kellogg Biological Station, Michigan, USA - KBS Corn C7-2 (SPAdes) (version 2) | ecosystem: Host-associated > Plants > Roots > Rhizosphere > Soil ...
GAGACCGTGATCGACAGCGTGTTGAAGATCACGAACGCCCCGACGAAGAGCGCGATCGTCGCGAACGAGAGCAGGAAGTACTTGATGATCTTCGTGAACGACGCCGACTTCTTGGCCTCCTTCACCTGCTGCGAACGGGTCCGGACCTCGACCTTGTTCAGCGGAACGGCCTGCTTGATCTGCGCGACGAGCTGGTCCTGCGAGACGCCGGCCTTCGCCGAGACCGAGATCGCGTCGAGCTGCCCTTTGCGGTCGAGGAGCTCCTGCGCGACGGGCAGCGTGAAGGTCGCGAACGTCGCGCTCCCGATCGAGCCGACGGTTCCGTACTGCGCGATGCCGACGAGCGTGAACGGGCGCACGGGCTTCAGCGTCGCCACCCTGACCCTGTCTCCGACCTCGTAGTTCTGATCGCCGGCCGTCCCGCTGTCGATCACGACCTCGTCCGGCTTGCTCGGCCAGCGCCCCGCGGTCAGCTTCAGCGGATTGAACTGCGGTAGCGAGTAGTCGAGCCCGAAGCCGAAGGTCGGGGCGCCGCCCGTCGTGATCGGCTTGCCATTGCGGTCGATGATCTTCGTCGCGGACTCGTCGGCGACGGTCCCGCCCGCAGCCTCGACGTCCGGAAGGTTCTTCACCGCCGGCAGGACGCTGTCCGGGAAGGACGGTGCCGCCACCTGGTCGCCCTCGAAGTTGAAGTCGGGCGACTTCCCGCTGATGTACGCGTCCGTGTTGGCGTACGACTGCGTGAAGATGTCGTTGAAGGCGCGGTCGATCATGTCCGTGAGCACGAACGTGCCGCTCACCATCGCCACGCCGAGCACGATTGCGAGCGCCGTCAGGAATGCGCGCAGCTTCCGCCCCGCGAGACCGCGGAGCGCGACGCGGATCACGTCAGCGTGACTTCCCGGACCGTCTCGAGGATCTGCTCCTCGTCGGCGCGCCCGAGATCTCGGACGATGCGCCCGTCGGCCAGGAAGAGGACCCGGTCTGCGATCGTGGCGGCCTTCGCGTCGTGCGTGACCATGACCATCGTCTGGTCATAGCTCTGGACCGCTTCGCTGAGCAGCTGGAGGATCTCGGCGCCCGTCTTCGAGTCGAGGTTCCCGGTCGGCTCGTCCGCGAAGACGACGGTCGGCTTCGAGACGAGCGCGCGCGCCACGGCGACGCGCTGTTGCTGGCCGCCGGAAAGCTCCGCGGGCCGATGCGTGCGCCGGTCCGTGAGGCCCACGCGCTTGAGCAGCTCCTCGAACTCCGCCTGGTCGGGCTTCTCGCCCGCGATCGAGAGCGGCAGGAGGATGTTCTCCTCCGCGGTCAGCATCGGGAGCAGGTTGAAGAACTGGAAGATGAAGCCGATGTGCTTGCGCCGCAGCTTCGTGATCTCGGTATCGCTGAGCGCGCCGAGACGCGTTCCCGCCAGCGTCACGTAGCCGGAGGTGGGCAGGTCGAGCGCGGCGAGGATGTGCATCAGCGTCGACTTGCCGGAGCCCGAGGGCCCCATGATCGCGGTCAGCTGCGAGGGCGCAACGTCGAGCGAGACGCCACGCAGAGCGTCGACTGCCGTGTCGCCTTCGCCGTAGCGCCGCGTGATCTCAGTTGCCGTGACGACCGCGCCGTTCGCGGCCGCTGCCTGTGCATGCGCAAGCCCGTCCTGCTGGCCTTCCATAGCCCTCCTCGTCGCTGGACTCCTCGAAGCTAGAGCAATCGCAGGGGCGGCGCAAGCCGGTGCAGAAGACGAAGCGCCTACGCGGCGAGCGTCAGCTTGTCCCCGACGGTGAGGCCGCGGCGCGAGCTCTCGCCGGCCGGCAGCTCGAGCACTGCCTTCGCTCCGCGCTGGGAGGCCGCGCGCCAGGGGGCGATGCTGTCTTCGATGCCGACCACGGCGAGTTCCCGATCGAGGAAGACGGCATCGATCGGGAAGCGCATGAAGAACGTGTGAATCGACGAGGCGGGCCGGAGCAGGAGACCTTCGCCCTGCTCCAGCCCGTCACGTCCGAGCAGGCCTCTCATGCGGGCCACCGGGGAGTCCGCGAGCGAGCACCGCTCGCAGACAACCGTCCCGTCAGCCCGCATGAGAGTCGTTTCTTTCATCTGGTTCGTCTAGTACCCGACGTGGATGTGGTTGTAGTGGTTCGCCAGCGGGAACGACGGCCCTCCCAGACCGAGCAGGGAGATGACCTGCCGCGGCTGCATCTCGACCGGGAGCAGGAGGATCTCGCGCACCGTCTTCTCGGTGATCGAGCCGTTCGGCTGCTGGTGCCCGAGGATCGGGATCCCGCCGACCTCGGAGATGTCGGCCGCGAGCCCGTAGATGTGCGCCGAGATGACGCCCGGGCGCGCGTAGAGCCGGTGGCCGCTGAACAGGCACGAGATCGTGACCTGACCGTGGGCCTCGGCGAGGTACTCGATCAGGGCGAGCACGCGCACGTTGATGCGGTGGTTCGCGATGTCGTCGCGGCCGCCGGGATAGATGGTCACGCGCTTGTCGTTCAGGACCTTCTGCTCGAGCCGGGTCTTGTCCCAGTCGAAGCCCTTGACGAGCGCCTTCAGCCCAACCGCGCGGTAGAGGTTCTTCAGCGCGATCGTGCGGTCGGCGAACGAGGTCTTGCCTTCGAGAGAGAGTACGGAGCCCCAGGCGTCGCGCTTCGCGCCCTGGTGCGCGAGGCGCTTCGTCAGCGATCGGAGCTGCGGCCCGTTGGCCGGGACGGCACCACGGTCGCCGCGCGCGCGGAGGACTGCGAGGGTCAGCGCCCAGTCGACGTGATTCCGCTTGGCGACGCGCTTGAGCTGGCGCGCGAAGGCGGGCTTCAGGCGCCGCGACGGCGGCGTCGGATCCGGGAGGTCGCGATAGAGCCACACGGTGGCTGCGACGTTCGGCTCGTCCGCCTCGGGCTCGCGCTCGAGCGGCTTGCGGAGCGGCGCCAGCTTGACCGGCTTCACCACCGGCGGAACCATCGGGCGGAGGAGGCGGTCGGGAACCATCTGCTGGCTACCCGGCCGCGCGTGTGCGGTCGAGGCGACACTCGGCTTCTTGAGACCGGCGTGGAGCCGGGCCCTGATCGCCGAGCGGACACCGGGGGCCTTCGTGTTCGAGCCCGTTCCGGCACTCGACTGCTGAGTCGTCTGCGCGGTCGAGCTCGAGGACTGCGAGGAGGCGCTCGAGGCGACCTGCGAGGACTGCGGCGTGGGGTTCGCGGGCGGCTGCGCCGTCGGCTGCCCCTGCGCGACTGAGCTCGGCTCCTGGTCGGCCGGCGGCTGGGTCGCGGGATCCTGCGGATCGCCGACCACCGAAGACGAGGTCGTGGTGGTCGTCGTCGTGGTGTCGCCCGCGGCCGACTGGCTCGACGGGTCGATCAGGCCCACGACTCCATTCCCCGCGCCCGCGGACAGCGCGGCGCCCGCGAAGAACAGCGTCGCGAACGCGAGGCTCGCGGCGATCCTTCTCGGGGCGACGCGGACCTTCTTCCGCCGGTCGCGGGCTGTCAGCACCAGCTGCCTGCGCTCCCTTCGCACCAGGGCGCTCAGGAGCGAGAGCGCAGCCGAGAGGAAGAGCACGTGCGCGAGGCTCCTCCCGGTTCTCTTTGTCGCTTGTGGCATTTGCCTGCTCCGTTCCATTTGAGCGCCGAGGGCCGCCGCATCGGCGCGGATCTCTAGTTGACATCCGCGGCCGCTACGGAATCGAGACAGCTATCGGCCTCTGGAGGCCATGCCACTCACCAAAAAGGGTGATCGGCCGGGCTGATCCCCAAAGCGAGGGATAAGCGGTCACGCGCAACCGGGCGATTACGGGATCGACTGAGCCAACCAATCGGTGCACGAGCAGCGCACCGATGCGTTTCCTCGGAGGTTCCACCGCTTGCCAGAACAGATCAACCCGATTGCGTATGGCTCGGCCGGTGTCTCCGGTCACTCACTCACGGTTTCAGTCGCCGTTTCGACAAGTCGTAGTGCGTTGGCGCGCCGAAAGGCCCGCCTGATCCGACGAAGGGAGGTGAATCAGGTGCTGAAGCTTTTTGACGCGTTCAAGCGTGAGGAGGGTCAGACGATGGCGGAGTACGGCGTCGTCTTGGCCGTGATCACGATCGCCGTTTTCGGCGCACTCGCGCTCCTCTCCGGCAACATCGTCAACGCCGTGACCCGGGTCGCCGGTTACATCACCTAAGACCTGAACGGCATGACTTTGAGGGTGGGCTCTTCCCACGAAGAGCCCACCCGTCTTAAAGCTGTGGCATCCAACGCGGCATGACCCCAAAGAGAAGAATTTCCATGAAGCGAATTTCACTCAAGAAGCAGGGCGGCCAGTCGGTCACCGAGTTCGCGCTCGTGCTCCCGATCCTGGCGTTCCTGCTGTTCGCAGTCATCCAGTTCGGCATCGTCTTCAACAACTGGGTGCAGCTGACCGACGCGACCCGCGCCGGCGCCCGCAAGGGAGCCGTGTCGCGCCACCTGCCCAATCCAAAGTTGGCGTGTGAGAACGCGGTTCGCGCGTCCGCGACGAATCTCAAGGCGAGCGACCTCACTGCGAACTGCAGCACGAGCCCGGGCAATTGGCAGCCTGGCGACGACGTGACGGTCACTGCCACGTACCCCTATTCGATCAGCCTGTTCGGGATCATTTCTAAGTCCGGCCGCCTCTCGAGCACGACAAAGGAGCGAGTCGAATGAAACGGCTCAGAGTCAAGAGCAAACGCGGCCAAGCAATGATTCTCACCCTCGTATTCATGACGGTCATCCTCGGGATGGCCGCCGCCGTTGTCGACGTCGGTGCCTGGTACCGAACGCATCGCCAGATGCAGAACAACGCCGACGCGGCGGCTCTCGCGGGCGCGACCGCGCTGCCTGAGAGCACGAGCCAGGCGTCGAGCCTCGCCATGACGTACGCCGATCGAAACGGTGGCGGTGTCACCGGCTCGGACATCACCTTCGGCTCGAAGGAAATCTCCAACGACCAGATCCACGTCACCGCGCGCAGGGCGGTGCCGGGAGTGTTCGCGAAGCTCTTCGGGCTCGACTCCGTGACCGTGCGCGCCCAGGCCACCGCAACGGCTGAGCCACCGGCACAGCCGAAGTGGGCGGCGCCGTTCGCCGTCGACGTCATGCACCCGATGCTCCAGTGCGAGCCCCTGCCGTGCTTCAACCAGTCGACCGAGCTCGACCTGGACAAGGTCGGCCCCGGCGCGTTCCACATCATCAACATCGACGGCAGCCGCGGCGGCACGAGCTCCCAGACCCTCGGCACCTGGGTCGAGACCGGCCTCAACGCCTACATGCCGCTCGGGTGGTACTACTCGGACCCGGGCTCGAAGTTCAACTCGGGCAACGTGCGCGACGCGCTCGACGACCGGATCGGCACAGACCTGCTGTTCCCGGTCTACCGCCACGTGCGCGCCCAGGGCGCCGGCTTCGACTACGAGGTCATCGGCTGGGTCGGCTTCCACCTGACCGGCTACTCGATCGGCGGCAAGGGCAAGCTCTTCGGCTCGTTCACGCGGGTCATCTGGGACGGCATCCAGAGCGAGAGCTCGACCGACGACGACTTTGGCGTTCGATCGATTTCCCTCGTCGACTAAAGAAATTTCTCCCCCTGACCGAAACGACTCCCATCAAGAAATGGAGCATGCGGAAATGAGTAAGAACAACCAGCGCGGTCAGTCGATGGTGCTGACCGTCGTCTTCATGGTCGTCCTCCTCGGCTTTGCAGCCTTGGTGATCGACGTCGGCTCCTGGTACCGGGCCCATCGGTCCGCTCAGGCGACGGCGGATGCGTCCGCTCTCGCCGGTGCCCAGGTGCTGCCCGACACGGTGTCCGCGTCGAGCCTCGCCACGCAGTACGCGAACAAGAACGGCGGCAGCGGAGCGGGCCCGAGCGGCACGCCGCAGATCACGTTCAGCCAGCAGGGCTACGAAACTGACACGATCACCGTGAAGGTCACGCGACCGACTCCGGGCTTCTTCTCGAAGCTCTTCGGTTCGGCCTTCGGGACCGTGAACGTGTCCGGAACGGCAACCGCGCGCGCGTACAACTTGCAGGGCGTGCGAAACGGGATCGCACCGATCACCGTCAACTACAAGCACCCGCTCCTGAACTGCACGCGCGGGCAGAACCCGACCTGCAGTCCGACGTTCGGGACGCCGACGACGCTGACCCTCGAGGACATCCACACCTCGGGCGGAAAGGACGCGGCCGGCTCATTCGGGCTGATCAACCTCAACGGCGTGCAGGGCGGGAACATCGGCGCCGGCACGCTCGCCGACTGGCTGCTGAACGGCTACCAGGATCACGACCTGACCGTGGGCAAGTACGACTCGGCCCCGTCGGCCAACTTCAACAACTCGCAGTTCACGGACGCGCTCAATCAGCAGATCGGGCACGAGCTCCTGTTCCCCGTCTACCGACTGCTCAAGGGGCCGGGCTCGAACGCGATGTACGACATCATCGGCTGGGTCGGCTTCGTCATCACCTCGTACACGACGAGCGGAAGCGACGGGGTCATCAACGGCTATTTCAGTCGCTATACGAGTGACGGAATTCCGGCCGACAACGGCGGGGGTGGTGGGGCGCAAGGGCTCGGCGTGCACGTGATCGAGCTGACCAACTAACCAAGACCGAAAAGGAGAAAGAGACCCGCCGCCATGACATATCGACTTCGGAACATCGGGATCGCAATCGCACTTGCGGTCGTCGCCGCCTTGCTGACGACGTTCTACGTCACGAACTACAAGAAGAGCGTCCAGCACGGCGAGGGGAAGGTCCCCGTCTACGTCGCCACGCGCGACATCGCGCTCGGCACGTCCGGATCGGATGTCGCCAACGGCGGCATGCTCAAGGTCGAGCAGGTTCCGCGCCGCAGCGTCGTGCCCGGCGCAATCTCGCAGCCCGACCAGATCCAGAAGCTCGTCGCCGTCGACAAGATCTACGCCGGCGAGCAGGTCTCGACGAACCGCTTCCGCCCCGTGCAGGAGCAGGGCGTCCAGGCCCAGCTGAAGGGCAACCTCCGTGCGCTCCAGGTGCCGGGCAGTGGCCCGCAGCTCCTGAACGGCACGCTGAAGGACGGCGACCGCGTCGACATCGTCGGCAACTGGGAGTTGCCCGAGGGCGGCTCGAACCACGTCAGCCGCACGCTTCTGCGCAACATCCTCGTCCTCCAGGCGCCGACCACGGACACCGTGTCGAGCCATCTGAGCAGCAACCCGAACGAAGGGTTCAACGTCATGCTCGCCATGACCGACTCCCAGGCGACGAAGTTCTGGTGGGTCGTGAACAACGGCGACTGGTCGCTCGAACTCCGCCCGGTCACGGATCCGTCCGACAGCCCGGAGGAGCTCAACAACTCGCCGACCAACACGAAGGACGGCGCCAGCGCCAGGCAGTGGCGCCGCGCCTTGGGCGGGGTCACACGATGACCGTCCAGACGCAGACACGAGAGAAGACGCGCGTCTTCATCACGGGGAACTGCGAAGGCCTGACCGAGCTGGGTGACGCCCTCGGGCGTCACTCGGAGCTCGAGCTCGTGGGCCACGCGGACCAGGTCCGTGACGGAGCCGGCGCTCTGACGGGCGGGCACCTCCAGACCGTGCTGCACGCCACGCGCAGCTCGGCGCTGCCCGTCGACGAGATCGCGGCCATCCGCGAGTACACCCAGGCACCGATCGTCCTGCTGGCTTCGGGCGAGGCTTCGGCCCTGCTCGAGGAGGCGCTCGACGCCGACGTCGCCGACGTGCTGCTTCTGCCCCAGCTGACCGAGAACGTCGTCTTCGCGATTCGCAAGGCGAGCCACTCCGGTCGGCGCCGGGACGGGCGCACGCGCGGCAACGGCCGTGTCATCACCGTCTTCTCGCCGAAGGGCGGGACGGGCAAGACCGTCACGGCCACGAACCTGTCCGCCTGCTTCGCGAAGGACGCGGGCAAGAAGACGCTGCTCCTCGACCTCGACCTGCAGTTCGGAGACGCGGCGATCATGCTCGGGATCGAGCCGGAGAAGACGATTCAGGACCTCGTCACCGCTCCGGGTGAGCTCGACCCCGAGAAGCTCGCGGGCTACACGACCCGTCACTCGTCCGGCCTCGACGTCCTCCCGGCGCCGATCCGGCCCGAGGACGCGGAGCTCGTCACCGAGGCCAAGCTGGCCCGGCTGATGGAGGTCGCGAAGGAGTCGTACGAGGTGATCGTCGTCGACACGTCCCCGTTCTTCCACGGGCCGATGCTGGCGACGCTCGACCAGTCCGACGACCTGCTGCTCGTCTGCGGGCTCGACGTGCCGACGATCAAGAACGTCCGGCTGAGCCTCCAGACGCTGCAGCTCCTGTCCTTCCCGGTCGAGCGCGTCCGGGTCGTCCTGAACAGGGCGAACTCGAACGTCGGCATGAAGAAGGGCGAGGTCGAGGCTGCCCTCGAGACGAAGATCCGCTTCGAGGTCCCGAGCGACCGCGTGGTTCCGCTGGCGGTCAACCGGTCGAACCCGGCCGTGCTCTCGGACCCGAAGTCGGACTTCGGCCGCGCGGTGCGCGAGATGGCGAAGACCCTCCTGCCCGCCAAGGCGGCCCAGAACGGCAAGCGACGGTTCCTCGGAAAGAACGGGAGTTAGGACCATGGGCCTCCACGACCGCATCAAGGGAGGCGACGAGGCTGGCCAGGACGAGCAGCCCACCGCTCTCGCCGCCAACCAAGCCATCGGCGAAGCGCCGAAGGAAACGGCATCCGATCCCTACGCGGAGCTCAAGACCCGCGTGCATCACGCGTGCATCGCGAAGCTCGGTCCGCACCTCTTCACGACCGAGACGAACGAGAACCTCAACGACCGCGTGCTGCGCGAGGTCACGGAGCAGCTCGCGCTCGACCGCACCCCGCTGACCCGCGAGGAGCGGCGGCGCATCGTCCGCGAGATCACCGACGACATCCTCGGCTACGGGCCTCTGGAGCCGCTGCTCCGCGACGACACCGTGACCGAGGTCATGGTCAACAACTACGACCGGATCTTCATCGAGCGGGACGGCAAGATCGAGCGCAGCGCGACGACCTTCGCCGACAACGCCCACCTCCTGAGGATCATCGACAAGATCGTGTCGCAGGTCGGCCGCCGAATCGACGAGGCGTCGCCGATGGTCGACGCGCGCCTTCCCGACGGAAGCCGTGTGAACGCCATCATCCCGCCGCTCTCGCTGCGCGGGCCGACACTCACGATCCGGAAGTTCTCCCGCGATCCGTACACGATGGACGACCTGATCACCTTCGGCTCGATCTCGCCGAAGGCGGCTCAGTTCCTCGCCGCCGCCACACGCGGGAAGCTGAACGTGCTCATCACCGGCGGTACCGGCACCGGCAAGACGACGACGCTCAACGCGATCTCGGCCTTCGTGCCGGGTGACGAGCGCATCGTCACGATCGAGGACGCGGCCGAGCTCCAGCTCCAGCAGGAGCACGTGATCACGCTCGAGTCGCGGCCCCCGAACATCGAGGGCCAGGGCGAGATCCGCATCCGCGAGCTCGTCCGGAACTCACTTCGTATGCGCCCCGACCGGATCATCGTCGGAGAGGTCCGCGGAGCGGAGACGCTCGACATGCTCCAGGCCATGAACACGGGCCACGAGGGCTCGCTGACCACGATCCACGCGAACTCCCCTCGCGACGCCCTGTCCAGGCTGGAGACGCTCGTGCTCACGGCCGGCGTCGACCTTCCGCTGCGGGCGATCCGCGAGCAGATCTCGAGCGCCTTCGACCTGCTCGTCCAGATCACGCGCCTCGTGGACGGCTCGCGCCGGATCTCCCACATCACCGAGGTGCTCCGCATGGAGTCCGACGTGATCACGCTCCAGGACATCTTCGTCGCGAAGCCACCAGACGAGGACACGGCCTTCGGCGGCGCGACGAGACTCCTCTCACCGCTCACCGCCACGGGGCTCAAGCCGCACTTCCTCGAGAAGATGGCCGCGCACGGCGTCGTCCTGCAGCCGAACTTCTTCGAAGAGGATCAGTCCGGCTTCCGCTCGAACCTGGCCGTCGCGAGCTTCGGCGGGTCGTTCTCATGAGCCGGAAGCGTCTCATCGCAATCGCTCTTGCCGGGGCGATTGGCCTCGGCGTGCCGGCCGCGAACGCCGGTGTGTCGGTCCGGAGCGTGGGAACCGGCGAGTACCCGGTCATGCGCGTCACGGTCCTCACCTCCGAGCCGAGCTCGGAGGCCCCGAAGCTGCGCGAGAACGGGGCGCCGGTCCGGATCAGCCGGACCGAGAACCTCGGCGCGGAGAAGTCCGTCGTGCTCGCGATCGACCGCTCGCAGTCGATGCGGGGCGCACCGCTCGCACACGCGATCGCGGCCGCTCGAAGCTTCGTCGCCGCGAAGCCGGCCGCCGACCGGGTTGCAGTCGGGAGCTTCGCGACCAAGCCTCAGCTCCTGACCGACTTCACGACCGAGCGCGGAGACGCAGTCGGCGCTCTGCGGTCGATCCAGGTCGACGCCGTCCAGGGCACGACGCTGTACGACATGATCGTCAAGTCCGCGAACGTGCTCGCCGACGAGCCGCTCGAGGCGCGGGTCATGATCGTCGTGACCGACGGCAACGAGACGAGAAGCTCCGCCTCCCTGAACGACGCCATCTCGGCCGCGCGCAAGGCCGGCGCGTCGATCTACGTCGTGGCCATCGAGAGCCCGAAGTTCAACCCCGCCCCACTTCACAAGCTCGCGGATGAGACCGGAGGCGTGTACCACGGAACGTCCTCGAGCGACACGCTCAGCGCCCAGTACGCGGCCATCGCCGCCGAGCTGAAGCGCACGTGGATGCTCGACTACGCGACCGCGGCTCGCCCCGGGGAGACTGCCTTCCTCGAGGCGACGTGGAGGGACCAGAACTCGGTTCCGAAGTCGATCACGCTGCCGTCGAGCCTCGGCCCGGGCGCCGACGACCCGAAGCCCTCGCACCTCCTGCCCGAGACCTTCTACAAGACCGTCCTCGGCACGCAGGTGATGGCGATCATCTCGTTCTTCATCGTGCTCATCGCGGCGTCGCTCGCGTTGACGACGGTGAAGGGCGCACGGCTGAAGAAGCGGATCTCGCCGCACCTCGCGCCGGACGTCGGCAAGAAGCGCAAGCAGGAGCGGGAACGCCTCGCGGCCGCGGCCGGGCTCTTCAACGCCACGGAGAGCGCCTTCGAGGGCTGGAAGCTCTGGAAGCGGCTCGACCGTCTCGTGGAGCGCAGCGACCTGCCGGTCCGCACGGTCGAGATCTTCTACCTCATGTGCGGTCTCGCGCTGATCGGCGCGCTCTTCGCGACCATGCTGACCCCCTCGATGCTGATCACGCTCGCCGCGTTCGCGGGCGGCGCGATGGCGCCGGTTGGCTTCGTCTGGTTCAAGGCGAGCCGTCGGCTCAACGCCTTCGAGAACCAGCTGCCGGACGTCCTGATCACCCTCGCCGCGGCGCTCAAGGCAGGCCACAGCTTCAAGGCCGGCCTGCAGACGATCGTCGACGAGGGCAACCCGCCCGCGAGCAAGGAGTTCCACCGAGTTCTCGCCGAGGCACGCCTCGGCAAGCCACTGGACACCGCACTGGCGGACATGTCCGAGCGGCTTGGCTCGAAGAACTTCGACTTCGTGATCACGGCCGTCAAGATCCAGAACCAGGTCGGCGGGAGCCTCGCCGGGCTCGTCGACATGGTCGCCGACACGGTCCGCCAGCGGCAACAGTTCATCCGCAAGGTGAAGGGACTGACGGCGATGGGGCGCGCGGGCGCCTACGTGCTCGTCGCACTCCCGTTCTTCATCGCGGCGATCATCACGATCATCAATCCGACGTACATGGATCCCCTCTACCACACTCAGACGGGCCACATGCTGATCTACACGGGCCTCGGAATGATGGCCTTCGGTTCCCTGGTCCTCAAGAAGATCGTCTCCTTCAAGGGGTAATGACATGACGCTTCTACTAGTCCTCGCTGTGTTCTGCCTCGCCGGCGCGGCGTTCCTGGTCGGCGAGATCGTCACTGCCCCGTCACGCCAGCGGTACACGTCCGTTCGCCGGGCCGCGACCTACGGCAAGATGGAGCTGCCCTCGGGCACCCCCCACGAGGGACTCCGCGAGCGCGTCGTCGTACCGCTCAGCGACGTTCTCTCGAGGTGGGCGCTCAAGATCAACCCCCGCTCGAGCAAGGACTCCGTCGGCCGGCGGTTGATGGCTGCCGGAGTGGGCTACAGGATCTCGCCCACCGGCTACCTCGCGCTGAAGGCGCTGCTCGCCCTGGTCGGCGTGTTCGTCGGCTCGATGCTCGGTGCCAGCAAGGGACTGAGCGGCATCATCCTCGGCGCGCTCATGGCCGGCGCGCTCGGCTTCCTCGGCCCGGACTACGGGCTCACGCTCAAGGCCCGCAGCCGGAAGGAGAAGGTTCGCGCGGACCTGCCGGACGCACTCGACCTGCTCGCGGTCAGCGTGGAGGCCGGGCTCGGCTTCGACGCCTCACTCGCGAAGCTGGGCGAGTACATGGAAGGCCCGCTGGCCGAGGAGTTCGGGCTGACGCTGTCGGAGATGCGGATCGGCGAGAGCCGCTCCGAGGCTCTGAAGCGCATGTCCGACCGGGTCGACGCACCAGAGCTCTCCGCGTTCACCCGCGCGATCATCCAGGCCGACCAGCTCGGCACCACCCTGGGCCGGATCCTCCGTGTCCAGGCGGCCGATGCCCGTCTGCGCAGGCAGGCGGCGGCCGAGGAGCGGGCGATGAAGGCGCCGATCAAGATGCTTTTCCCGACCGTGCTCTTCATCTTCCCGGCGATGTTCCTCGTCATCCTCGGGCCGGCCATCCTCAACGTCCAGAAGATCTTCGGCTAGGAGCCAACCTCGATGACCCTCCGTCAAAACGACAACCTCGACGACGACACCAAGAAGGGCGAGCCCGAAACGGTCGAAGGCGGCTTCGGCACGGGCCTCCGCGCACAGCTACGCAAGCGGCTGCACCCGGAGACCGTGGAAGTGCCCCAGCTAGAGCCGGCTCCGGAGCCCGAGCACGAGTTCGTGAACTACGAGTTCGAGCAGCCGGCCCCGGCCGAGCTGAACGGCGTCCACCCGGAGGTGGAGGATCTCCGGGCCCAGCTCGAGGCTGCCCAGAAACGTGAGGTCGATCTACGCGCCGCGTTCGCCGAGCAGGTGGAGGCGTACGAGCGCAGGCTGAGCGAGGAGTACAACGTCGCGCACGAGCAGACGAAGCTCGACGAGCTCAGCGCAAGGCTCTCCGGCACGGAATCCCAGATCCGGGAGCGCGAGCAGCACCTCGAGCGGGAGCGCCAGGAGCTCCTCGCCGAGCGCAAGCGGCTCTCAGCGCTCCAGGAAGAGGTCGCAGCAGAACAGTCTGCTGCCGCCGAGCTCCAGGAGGAGCTCCAAGCACGCGACGCCGAGCTGACGGAGGCCGAGCGACTCGCGGGCCGGAGCTCCTCGGAGCTTGCCCAGCGATTGGCCGAGCTCCAGACGCGCGAGGAGAAGCTCGCCAAGGGGCACCAGGACCTTTCGACCCGGGAAGCGAAGATCGCGAAGGCCGAGCAGGACTTCACGGCGCGCGACCGCGGGCTGAAGGGCCGCGACAACGAATTGAAGCGGCGCGACAAGGATCTCGCCGGCCGCGAGACGCGGCTCGTCGAAGGCGAGCAGCGCCTCGCCAAGGAAAGTGCTCGGACCGCCGCCGAGGACGCCGCGCTGCGGCGCCGCGAGGCGGACGTCAAGGACCGCCAGGAGAGGATCCGCGCGGAGACGGCCGAGCTCGAGAAGAAGATCGCCGCATCGACGAACGAGGTCGAGGAGTTCGAGAAGCGCCTCGCCCAGATCGAGGCCCGCGAGCAGGAGCTCGTCGCCCAGGAGGAGCAGATCGCGAAGCGCGAGGCGGACCTCGAGCGGACGCAGAGCAACGAGCTCAACCGGTTGCGGAAGCAGCTCGAGGAGCGCGAGCAGGAGCTCGTCGCCCGCGAGGCTCTGCGCCAGCAGCTCGAAGCCCGCGAGCAGCAGCTCGGCGAGCGCGAGGCCGCGTTCGCGGAGGAGGCCGAGATCTCACAGACGGCCCTCGCCCGCGTCGGCAAGCGCGAGAAGCGCCTGGCGGAGGCCGAGGCAGGCATGCGCGAGCGCACGAAGGAGCTCGACGAGCGCGAGGAAGAGCTCGACCACCGCGAGGCTCGCTACGAGACCGACTTCGAGATCCGGCTGGACAAGCTCGAGGCGCGCGAGCAGGCGGTCGCCGAGCTCGAGGAGAAGCTGGGCGCGAAGGAGGACCAGCTCGCAACGTACGTCGCACAGGCTCAGGGCGCGCTCCAGCGCCGCGAGTCGCAATGGTGGAACAAGCAGATCGGCGGAGACGACGATCTGGACGCCGAGGTCGCCTGACCACGGCACTGCGGGGCATGTCCAAGTGCCAGGCACTGGGACCTGTCCGAGGCGCGCGGGTCCCCTCGAGACGCGTCCCAGTGCCGGGCACTTGGGAGCTTTGGCCAAATGGTCGCGGGATCTCCTGTACGATCCCGCGACCATGTGGCAGGCCTACGTGAGATTCCGCTCCGGCTCGACCACGCGCGCCGACGTCGCCGAGAACGAGGACGACGCCCGCAAGGCGCTCGAGGACGCGATGAGCCAGCTCAAGTCGAACGGCATCGGCACCGTCGGCCCGAGCCTCGTCGTCACGAAGGACGACCTCGAGTTCATCAAGCTCGAGCAGAAGCAACAGGACCGCTAGAGCCCGCCGGGAACTAGCATCCGGGCCATGGATGCATGGCTCAGCCAGGCACGCGACGCGGTCGCAGGCGCAGCCGGCACGCCTGCGAGCGACCTCGAGATCGACGACGGCTCCGCAGCTACCTCCTCGACCTGGCCCGAATCGCAGCCCACGAGAGCGGCGAACGGACGAACGCGCCGCTCCTCTGCTACCTGATCGGTCGCGCCGAGGGCCGAGCGAGCCTCGACGAGCTGGCCGAGGCGGTCCGCGGCGTCGTCTGAGATGGCCGCTCCGCCGTACTCGACCGCGGCGGCCGAGGTGACGCGCCTTCCCGGCCGGCGTCGGGAACGGGACGCGGTCGCCGTCGAGGAGCCGCTCGAGATCAGGATCGGCGGGGAGCCGGTCGCGGTCACGATGCGGACGCCGGGACATTGACGAAGAGCTCGCGCTGGGGTTCTGCCTCTCCGAGGGCCTGTCCCTACCTCGGCCGAGCTCCCGGCGGATCTCGCGGCGAACACCGTCGACGTCGTGGCGGATGGCTTCGACCCCGAGCGTCTACGCCGGAGCTTCTACACGAGCTCGTCCTGCGGCGTCTGCGGCAAGGGCGCGCTCGAAGCGGTGCGCGTCGAAGCCGAGCCGGTCGACAGCGAGCTGCGCGTCGAGGGCGACCTGATCTCCGCTCTCCCTGACCGGCTCCGCGAAAGCCAGGCCGCGTTCACCGAGACCGGGGGCCTCCACGCGACCGGTCTGTTCAATGCCGCGGGCGAGCTCCTCTGCCTGCGCGAGGACGTCGGCCAGCACAACGCACTGGACAAGGTCGTCGGCTGGGCATTCCGCGAGCGGAGGCTGCCGCTCGGCGACTCGATCCTGTGCGTGAGCGGTCGCCTGTCGTTCGAGCTCGTGCAGAAGGCCTCGGTCGCCGGCTGCCCGATCCTGGTCGCCGTCGGCGCGCCCTCGAGCCTTGCAGTCGAGCTAGCCTCCGCGCAGCGGATCACGCTCTGCGGCTTCGTCCGCGGCGGCCGCATGAATGTCTACACCGAGCCGGACCGGATCACCTGACGAGCCGAAGCCGGCCGAGCTCCTCGGGGACTTGCGGCGCCGAGCGGGCCTTCCCGTTGGCGGCATCGAGCCCGAGGATCGTTCGCAGCGCGAGCAGCGGCGCGCCCGCCGACCAGGCCTGCGGGACGAGCGCCTCCGGATACGGGACGGGCACGTTGGTCCCGTCTCGCTCGAAGCCGGAGAAGACCTCCGGCAGGCGGTTCTCGAACGCCGCGGCCGCCTCGAGGAGGCTCCTCGCCAGGCGCGAGGCCTCCTCGCGGAACCCGTAGCGCCGCATGCCTTCGGCCGCGATCGCCGTGTCGTGCGGCCAGACGCAGCCGATGTGGTAGCCGAGCGGGTCGAAGCCCTCCATCTCGGTCGAGAGCGAGCGGATGCCCCAGCCGCTGAACAGGTCCTTGCGCATCAGCCGCCGGACGACCTGCCCGGCGCGCGACTCGTCGACGATTCCCGACCAGAGCAGGTGGCCCATGTTGGACGCCGTCGCGTCGACTTTGCTCTTCTCGCCGTCGAGCGCGAGGACGTACTGCCGCCGGCGTCCGTCCCAGAAGGTCCGGTTGAATCGCTGCTTCAACTCGGCCGCGTCTCGCTCGAGCCGGCGCGCAAGCTCCTTGTCCTTCCAGACGAGACGCGCCAGGCGCGCCGTGCGCAGCCGCGCGTCGTAGGCGTAGCCCTGCACCTCGCAGCATGCGATCGGCGGTTCGGCGAGCCGTCCGTCGGCGAACCGCATCGAGTCGTCGGAGTCCTTCCAGCCCTGGTTGTCGAGCGCGGTCGGGCTCGAGGAGCGCTTGCGGTACTCGAGCCAGCCGTCCCCGTCGAGGTCCGCCGGCCCCTCCATCCAGGCCAGCGCGGCCCGCGCCGGCTCCTCGAGCTCGCGCGCGAATGCAGAGTCGCCGGTCCAGCGCTGGAACTCGTCGAGCAGGATGAGGAACAGCAGGGTCGCGTCGTGCGTGCCGTAGTAGCGTCGCGGAATCCGCTCGGTTCCGGCGTAGATCCCGCGTCGCAGCTCGTGCACGATCTTCCCGGGCTCACTGTCGGCGAAGTGGTCGAACTCGGTCGCCTGGAGCTCGGCGAGGCATGTGAGCGTCGCCTGCGCGAGGTGCGGCTGGAACGGAAGCGCCTCGTAGGAGGCGAGGATGCTGTCCCGGCCGAAGACGGTCATGAACCACGGGAGCCCACCGGCCGGCAGCGCCCACTCTAGGCTGGCCCCGGGTCGGATGCGGAGCGCGGCGAGGTCGACCAGGCTGCGGCGGTACGTGTGACTGAGATCCTCGTCGTCCGTCTCGAGGTCGGGCGCCTGCTCCATCCACTCGTCGAGGCTGAGCTGCATGTTCGGCTCGCCCCGGCCAAACGAGTCGCAGCCGAGCAGCGGGCGCTTCTTGCGCCCCGCGACGACCGGCGAGACGTCGATGCACGTCTGCCACGTCCCGCGCGCGGGCAGGCGCAGGTCGAAGACCATGCGGTTCCGCGTCAGCCTGCCGTAGCGGCGAAACGCCACCTGGGTGTCGCGCCGGTAGCCGTCCCGCTCTTCCCAGAGGCGCGCCGTCCGCGCGTTGACGTCGCAATGCACGACGCCGCGCGCGTCTTCGCCTTCCCTCTGCGCGTCGAGGATGTCGGCGAAGTCCGAGTCGAACCGCACCTCGACTCGGACGGTCTGAGCCTCGTCGGAGTCGTTCTCAACGACCAGGTCCTCGTGGAACCCGTCCGTCACGAAGCGATCGCGGCGCACGGTGACAGGCTTGTCGTTCGGCGCGCGCCCGACGATCCGCGCCGAGTAGTAGTCGACCGTCGTCCCGGTCAGGAGGTCGATCGGCTCGCCGTCGACGAGGAGCTGCCAGAGCGAGAGGTGGCGAACGTCCTCGTGGAAGAAGCCCTCGTGGCGCTCGGCGTCCACGTCTCCGGATGCCTCCGAATAGAAGAACGTCGAGCCGTCGAGGATCGTCAGGTCGGCCATGCACGCCTGGCGGCGTAGATCGCTCCGCCCAGCAGGAGCGCGCCAACCAGCAGCCTCCCCGTCCTTGTAACAGTCTGTTGCAACGTTCTTCGGGGTTGAGACGGGACCTCGCCGGTCCGGGCGAGTGCGAGCACCTGGGCGATGTGGAGCGGCGTTCGGTGCGCGCCGTGCTCGATCTGCGTGCGGCACGAGAAGCCGTCGGCGACGAGCAACGTGTCCGTCGACGCCTTCCGCGCCTCGGGCAGCAGGACTCGCTCGCCGATCGCGCGCGAGACGTCGTAGTGGCCGGCCTCGTAACCCCAGGAGCCGGCCAGACCGCAGCAGCCCGAGTCCGGAGCGTCGATGTCGGCGCCCATCTTCTCGAGCAACGCCTGCTCGGAGCCGATGCCGCCGGTCGCCTTGTGGTGACAGTGACCGTGCAGGAGCACCTTGCGCGGCAGGCTCGGCGGTTCGTAGCCCTCGCGCTCGAGGAACTCTCCGAAGTGGAACACCTGCTTCGCGAGGCGCCGGCCGTCCTCGTCGCGCGGGAGCATCTTGCCGAGCTCGTCCTTGAAGACGGCCGTGCAGCTCGGCTCGAGTCCGACGATCGGCGTGCCGGCCCGGATCTCGTCGCGGAAGCGGTCGATCGTCCCCTCCAGATAGCGTCGCGCGAGACCGAGAAAGCCGTAGTCGTAGAGCGGGCGCCCGCAGCAGAGGTGGCCCTCCGGGACGACGACGCGGTAGCCGGCGTCTTCGAGCGCCTCGACCGCCGCGACGCCGACCTCGGTGTGGAAGTGGTTGGTGAACGTGTCCGGCCAGAGCAGGACCGTCTTGCCGCCGGGATTGCGGGGGCCGTCGCGGGCGGCGAACCAGTCCTGGAGCGTCTGCGGCGCGAACGCCGGGACCTCGCGCTCGGGCGCCATCCCCGCGGCCGCCGTCGCGAGCCGTGAGAGGCCAGGCGTCTGCGTGACCGCGTTGACGAGTCGGGGCGCTCGGGACGCAACCCTCGCCGCCTGGTCGATCAGCCCGAACGCGTAGGCGTGTCGCGGCCTGAGCCGTCCCCGGTAGCGGTGCGCGAGGAACTCCGACTTCAGCGTCGGCATGTCGACGTGCACCGGACAGTCGTTCGTGCAGCCCTTGCACGACAGGCAGAGGTCGAGCGCCTCGAAGACCTCGTCGTTCGACCACGCGCCCTCGAGCGGGTCGCCTTCGAGCAGCTCGAACAGGAGGTGCGCCCGCCCGCGCGTCGTGTGCTTCTCCTCGCGCGTGACCATGAAGCTCGGGCACATGACCCCGCCCTCGGTCCGGCGGCACTTGCCGATGCCCACGCAGCGCACGGTCGCGTGCGCGAACGAGCCGTGGTCGTCCCCGAACGAGAAGTGCGTGTCGACCGGCAGGGGCGCGTAGTCCGTCCCGAGCCGGAGGTTGTCCGTGATCCGGTACGGGTCGACGACCTTGCCCGGGTTCATCTTCCAGTCCGGATCCCAGATCGACTTGAACTCGCGAAACGCCTCGACGAGCTCTTCGCCGAACATCTTGGGTAGGAGCTCCGCTCTGGATTGGCCGTCGCCGTGCTCGCCCGAGAGCGAGCCGCCCATCGAGAGGACGAGGTCGGCAGCGTCGTCGAGGAAGCGGCGGAACGTCGCGATGCCGTCCTTCGTCTTCAGGTCGAAGTTCCAGCGGGCATGGATGCAGCCCTGGCCGTAGTGGCCGTAGAGGGCACTCCCGTAGCCGTACTGCGCGGCCACCTTGCGGAGCTCGCGGATGTAGTCGCCGACGCGCTCCGGCGGCACTGCAGAGTCCTCCCAGCCTTCGTACGTGTCTGCCTTCCCGGGGATGAACGCGGTCGCGCCGAGGCCGGCCTCACGCACCTGCCAGACGTGCTCTTCGGCCTCCTGGTCGTCGTAGAGCGTCCAGCCGAGGAAGTGCTTGCCCTCCTTGCGGATCTCGGCGACGAGGTCGTTCGCCTTGGCGTCCGCCTCCTCTTTCGTGTCCCCGCCGAACTCGACGAGCAGGAAGCCGTGCCCCTTGGGCATCATCGACTTGTCCTCGTCGTGCAAGTGCACGAGCGTCATGTCCTCGAGCAGCACGTCGTCGATGCCCTCGAGCCCGAGCGGCTTGTGGGCCATCACCATGGGGACGTGGTCGCCGGCGAGGCCGCTGTCGGCGAACCCCAGGACGAGCAGGCAGCGCACGCGCGGGTTGTCGATCAGCCGGACGGTGGCCTCGAGCACCGTCACGCACGTGCCCTCGGTGCCGGTCAGCGCGGCGGCGACGTCGAAGCCGTGCTCCGGAAGCAGGCGGTCGAGGTTGTAGCCGGAGACGCGGCGCGGGATGTTCGGGTAGCGCTCGCGGACGAGGTCGCCGACACGGTCGCGGAGGTCGCGCAGCTTCGCGTAGAGCTCACCCTGCGGGCCGCCGGCCGAGATGATCCGGTCGAGCTCCGGCTCGGGCGTCTCGCGGACGGTGAAGCGGTCGCCGCGGTACGTGACGACGTCCAGCTCCTCGACCTGATCGGCCGTGAGCGGCCCCGGCCCGTAGAACTGGGACATGACCGAATGCACGCCGCAGGAGTTGTTGCCGATCATCCCGCCGAGCGTGCAATGGTCGTGCGTGGACGGGTCCGGCCCGTACGTGAGGCCGTGCTCGGCCACGGCCTGCCGGCGCAGGTGGTCGAGGATGAGGCCGGGCTGGACACGGGCGAGCTTGCGCTGCGGGTCGATGTCGAGCACCTGATTGAGGTACTTCGAGAAGTCGATGACGACCGCGACGTTCGCGATCTGGCCTGCCAGGCTCGTGCCGCCGCCGCGCGACAGCACCGGTGCACCGTGCTCGCGACAGGCCGCGATCGTGGCGAGGACGTCCTCCGTCGACTTCGGGAGCACGACTCCGATCGGGATCATCCGGTAGTTCGAGCCGCCGGTCGCGTAGAGCGCGCGGTCGCCCGGCCGGAAGCGCACCTCGCCCTCGAGCTCGGCTTCCAGCTGCCCGCGGAGAGCTGTGCGATCGACGTCGACCGAGCCGACCGGGGGCGTGCGGAAGCGGAGATCGGGCTTGGCCGCGACCCTCAAGCCGCGTGCCTCTCGGCCTCTACCCGCTTGAGCTCCAGGCCGTGGCCGGGCCGGGAGCGGTCGGGTCGAAGCGTCCCGTTCAGGGGCTCGAGCACGCCGTCGAAGAGCATCCGCTCGACGCGGACGTGGTCGTGGAACCACTCGAGGTGGCGCAGGTTCGGAACGGCGAGACAGGCGAACGCCGAGACCTGCGGCGCGCAGTGTGCCGACACCTCGAGCCCGCACTCCTCGGCGAGCGCCGCGACCTTCAGGAAGCCGGTGATGCCACCGCAGCGCGTGACGTCGGCCTGGAGACAATCCACAGCGCGCGCGTCGAGCAGGTTCCGCGCGTCCGAGAGCAGGTAGATGTACTCCCCGGCCGCGACGTCGAGCGCCGCTCGCTCGCGCACCGTGCGCAGTCCGACCGGGTCGTCCGACGAGACCGGCTCCTCGAACCAGCGCACGTCCCACTCGGTCAGCCGGTCGGCCCAGTCGAGGGCCTGTCCCCGCTCGTACGCGCCGTTCGCGTCGACGAACAGGTCTGCGTCTCCGATCGCGTCTTTCGCTGCGCTCAGGCGGGACGGGTCGCGCCCGGGGTTGCGCCCGATCTTCATCTTCACGCGCGTGAACCCCTCGTCGACCCAGGTCCGAAGCTGCTCGGCGAGCCGCTCGTTCGAGTAGGACGTGAAGCCGCCGCTCCCGTAGAGCGGAACCTCGTCCTGCTGAGCGTCGAGTGCGTCGATCAGGGAAACGCCGAGCAGGCGGGCTCTCAGGTCCCATAGCGCGACGTCCACCGCAGCCATGGCCATCGACCCGATGCCGGGGCGGCCCGCGTTCCGGAGCGACCTGTCCATCTCGGCCCACAGATTCGTAAAGGGGTCTGACCCCGTGACGATCTGCGCGAGGTTCTGTTCGATCAGGGCGCCGACTGCTCGCGGCCCGTACGAGTAGCCCAGGCCCGTCTTGGAGCCGGCCGTGACCTCGACGACGACGATCGTCGTCGAGTCCCACTCGAAGGTGCCGTCCGACTCCGGCTCGTCGGTCGGAATCGTGTAGGCCGAGACGTCCACCCGCTCGACCGGCGCCTCGATGCGAGTCGCCATCACCGCCCCGGCAGGAGCTCTTCGACCTTGGCGCGCAACGACTTCTCCATCACACCGATCGCCTCCGGATCGCCCTTGACCATCGCCCGGGTCATCTTCTTCATCTGGTCCCCGGTGATGTGCGGTGGCAGCGGCGGGATCTCCGGGTCGACGAGCGCCTCGAGGACGGCCGGCTTGCCCGCTCCCAGCACCTCAGTCCAGGCGTCGGCGAGATCGTCAGGGTTCTCGACCCTGATCCCGTGCAGGCCGACGAGCTCCGCGTAGCGAGCCGCCGGGAAGTCCGGGATCTTCTGGCTGGCCGCGTACATCGGGTCGCCGGCCAGCACGCGCTGCTCCCACGTGACCATGTTCAGGTCGCGGTTGTTGAAGACGCAGACGACGAGGCGCTGGTCGCTCCAGCGCTCGTGGTACTTGGCGATCGTGAGCAGCTCGTTCATCCCGTTCATCTGGAACGAGCCGTCGCCGACCAAGGCGATCACCGGGCGCTCCGGATACGCGAACTTCGCGGCCACCGCGTAAGGAACGGCCGGCCCCATCGTCGCGAGATTTCCGGAGAGTGACGCCCGCATACCCTTGCGCAGGCGCAGGTCCCGTGCGAACCAGGTCGTCGACGACCCGGAGTCCGCGGACAGGATGCAGCCGTCCGGCAGCTGCTTCGAGAGCTCCCACACGACGCGCTGCGGGTTGATCGGATCGCCGTCCTGCGAGGCCCAGTCCTCCATCAGCGCCCACCAGTCCTCGTTCCAGCCCTCGATCTCCTCGCGCCACGAGCGGTCCTCGTTGCGCTCGAGCCGCGGCAGAAGCTCACGGAGGGTCTCGCGGGCGTCCCCGGCGAGCGGCACCTCGACCGGATAGCGGATCGAGAGCATCTTCGGGTCGATGTCGATCTGCACGCCGCGCGCCTGGCCCTCCTTCGGCAGCCACTCCGAGTACGGGAAGCCCGAGCCGACGATCAGAAGCGTGTCGCAGCCGGACATCAGCTCGTAGCTCGGGCGCGTCCCGAGGAGGCCGATCGACCCGGTCACGAACGGCAGGTCGTCGGGCAGCACGTCGCGCCCGAGGAGCGCCTTGGCGACGCCTGCTCCGAGCACCTCCGCGGTCTCGACGAGCTCGTCCGCCGCGCCCCGCGACCCCTGGCCGGCGAGGATCGCGACCTTCTCGCCGGCGTTCAGGATCTCCGCGGCGCGGTCGAGCTCCTCCGCCGGAGGAACGACCCGCGGCGCGACGTAGCCGACGCCCGAGTAGATCGCTCCATGCTCGCGCGGCGGCGAGGGGACGGCCTTCTCCTCCTGGACGTCGTTCGGGATGATCAGCGTGCAGACTGCGCGCTCGGCCTTGGCGATGCGAACGGCGCGGTCGACGAGATGCCTGGCCTGCGCCGGCTCCATGCACACCTGGACGTATTCGGACACGTCCTTGAAGAGCGTGTTCAGGTCGACCTCCTGCTGGTACTCGCCCCCGAGTGACATCCGCTTCTGCTGCCCGACGATCGCCACCACGGGCGCATGGTCGAGCTTCGCGTCGTAGAGGCCGTTCAGGAGGTGGATCGCGCCGGGCCCGGAGGTCGCGAGGCAGACGCCGACCTCGCCCGTGAACTTCGCATGGCCGCACGCCATGAAGGCGGCCATCTCCTCGTGGCGCGCCTGGATGAACTCGGGATCGCCGTCCGCACGGTCGAGCGCGCCGAGAAAGCCGTTGATCCCGTCGCCGGGAAAGCCGTAGATGCGATGGATGCCCCACTGCGTGAGGCGGTCGAGGACGTAGTCGGAGACGAGCGTGGCCATATCAATCCTTTCCGTTTCTCGAGAAGAGGCCGGCGAGGCGCCGATCGAGGTCGAAGAGCAGGCTCCGCGGCCTCGCCTGGTCGTCGAATGGGCCGTGCGCGGCGAAGTCGCCGTCGACCGGCTCGAAGAGATTGCCCGCGCGCTCGCCGTCGAGCCGCTCGTCGGTCTGCTGCGCCTCGTAGCCGTTGCGCGCGAGGTAGCGGTCGAGCAGCCCGGGCGCGACCTTCTCGCCGTAGATCGCCTTGAGGGTCGGCCAGCCGACAACGAGCTCCCGCCGCCGGCTCTGCGCGGCGTAGAAGATCGCCTCGGCCGCAAGCTCGGGCTGGAAGATCGGGGGCACGGGCCGCGGGGCGCGCGGCATCTTCGCGCGGCTCCAGCGGAACTGCGGCGTGTTGTGCGCAGGCAGCTCGACCATCGTCACGCGCACGTTCGACCCGTCGTGCAGGAGCTCGGTGCGCAGCGACTCGAGGAAGCCGCGGATCGCGTGCTTGGCTCCGCAGTAGGCGGCCTGGAGCGGAATCGAGCGGTACGCGAGCGCCGAGCCGACCTGGACGATCGTCCCCCGGTCGCGCGGGGCCATGCGCCGCAGCGCCGCCATCGTGCCCCAGACGGAGCCAAGGTACGTGACCTCGGTCGCGCGGCGGAGCTCCTCGGGCGTCGTGTCGCGAACCGGCGCGAAGACGGTCGCCATCGCGTTGTTCACCCAGACGTCGATCGGGCCGAACCGGTTCTCGATGTTCTCGGCCGCAGCGTCCACGGCGTCCGCGTCGGCGACGTCGAGCGGGATGACGAGCGCCTCGCCGCCGAGCTGCTCGACCTCCGCGGCAGCCCTGTCGAGCCGTTCGCGGCCGCGCGCCATGAGCCCGATGCGAGCGCCTTCGCGCGCGAACCGGCGCACGGTTGCGCGCCCGACGCCGGCCGACGCGCCGGTGATTGCGATCGTCTTCATCGCATTCCGAAGTACCCGTCTTGTGCGCCGAAAAACGCCGGGACCTACTCGCGCGCCACCGTGGGCTCGACTTCGACCCATTCGCGCTCTCTCAGCTCCGAGCACATCCGCCGCGTGACGATGAAGACGATCGGCGGGACGACGAGGAGCGCCGCGCGGAAGATCCAGATCTGCCACGTGTACGGCACGCCCACGGACACCGCGACCCGGTCCATCGCGCCGGCCAGGAACACGATCGAGACGAAGCTGAACACCGACGCGCCGACCGCGGTCCGCCACGGCACGTCGCGCGGACGGTCGAGCAGGTTGTGGAAGTCCCGGTCGCCGGTGTGCCGCCGCTCGATCGACGGCCACGCGAAGAGGAACGCGAACACGAGCAGCGGAAACAGCACGCCGCCCCAGAACGGGTTCGGGATCAGCGTGTAGTTCCCCATCGTCACGTCGAAGCCGGGCATCAGGCGCAACGCTCCGATCAGCCACCCCAGGTACCAGTCCGGCTGTGCGCCGTTCGTCCCGTTCGCGACCGAGTACGGCCCCCACTGCCAGATCGGGTTGATCTGGACGAGGCCGCCCAGGAGAACGAGGACGGCGACGACGGCGAAGGCGAGCCCGAGCGTGCGCGGAACGTAGGCGGGCACCATCGGCAAGCCCACGACGCGCCGCTCGGTGCGCTTCGGGCCCGGGAACTGCGTGTGGTGGCGGGCGGCGACGAGGAGCAGGTGGACCGAGAGCAGGATCGCGATCGCGACCGGGAGCAGGAAGACGTGCGCGATGTACATCCGGCTCTCGAACGAGGGGAGCCCGGGATACGCCCCGCCCCAGATGAGGACGGCGACGCTCGCGCCGACGACGGGCAGCGACAGCACGACCGAGTACGCGATCGCGAGGCCCATCCCGGACAGGAGGTCGTCGACGATCGAATAGCCGAGGAAGCCCTCGAGGAGCGCCGTCATCAGCATCAGGATCCCGACGTAGTAGGTGAGGTCGCGCGGCTTGCGGAACGCGCCCGTGAAGAAGACGCGCAGGAGGTGGAGCACGATCGCCACGACGAAGACGTCGGCCGCCCAGTGGTGCGTCTGCCGAATGAGCAGGCCGGCCTTGACCTTGAACGAGATGTCGACGACCGACCGGTAGGCCTCGGACATCTTCTGTCCCTGGAGCGGCTCGTAGGAGCCGTGGTAGACGGTGTCCTTGAGGCTCGGCTCGAAGAAGAACGTCAGGTAGATCCCCGTCAGCACGAGGACGATGAACGAGTAGAGCGCGATCTCGCCGAGGAGGAACGACCAGTTGTCCGGGAAGACGTAGCGGAGCGCCTTGCGCAGGATCGGCGCGGCGCCCGCGCGCTCGTCGAGGAAGCGCGTCGCGCGCCGGATCATGGGCTGACACCGTCCCGACCAAGTGCCATCGTCTCGGGCGAAGTCCCGGAACGCTCGGCCCCCGCGCGTAGCGCAGGGGAGTCTCTTCCATGTCCACTCACGTTCATTCGCGGACTCCCGACCAGGACGGCCCGACGGGGCCGGAGAAGCCGCCGCGCGCGATCAGCTCGCCCCTGCGGCCTACGGCGAGCGGCAGCTGCGGCAGCGGCCGGCCCGCGGGGCCGAAGAGCACCGCGCCGCCGGTCGCCGGGTCGAACGTCGAGTAGTGGCACGGGCAGACGAGCGCGGGCCTGGGGCGGCTCGGCTCGAAGTGCGGGGTGCGGTAGAGCGCCACGGCGCAGGCCGCGTGCGTGCAGACCTTTGAGTAAGCGACGATCCCGCCCGGCGCCCAATCACGTCGGTCCGGCGGAAGATCGAGCCGGCTGGGCTCGACCCTGACGACCACGATCGGCGAGCCGAGCTCGTCGGGATCCGCGCCTTCCGGGAAGGCGGTGTGCAGCGTGTTGAGCTCGATGTCGTCGGCGCGGAGCACCCGGCCGTCGGCGTCGACCAGCCTCGAGCCGCGGCGCCACGGGTCCCGTCGAAGCCGGCTCGTGTCGAAGAACGGCCCGAGCGCCGCCAGCGGTGCGAGCAGGGCGATCCCGAGCGCGGTGCCCGCTGCTCCCGCGGCCAGGCCGAGCAGCTTCTTGCGCGTCAGGTGCTGTCCGCTCTCGATGGCGATCTGCTCCACCTCGGCGGCCTCGGTCGGGTGGAGCTCCGGGTAGGGCTCCTCGGCCTCCTCCGACGAGAACAGCCGGAACGCCGTCACCACCGACGCGACCGCGAGCGTCCCGAAGCAGAGCCCGAGCGCAAGCCCGAGGAGCTGCGTGTCGGCACGGCCCGCGTAGAGCACGATGAAGACGACGGCGAACGCCGCGGCCAGGAGCAACAGGCCCGCAACGACGAGCTCGGACCCCGGCGCGGGCGACGAGCCCTCGACGACGGGCTGGCCCGGTGGGAGCTGCTTTCGGCGCTGTCCTCGACCCAGGAGCAGGACGAGCCCGGCGATCAGCCAGCCGCTGACACGCTTCACCGTGCCCGCCCTCCGATCACAACCGCGACCCCGAGGAGCGCCACACCCGCGAGCAGCCAAGCGACGAGCCCTTCGGGAATCGGGCCGAGATTCGCGATCCCCCAGCCACCCCGGTTGTCCGGCCGCTGCGTTAGCTGGACGTAGCGGATGACCGAGTCCACGTCCCGGTCGCTGAGCTGTCTCCTCGTGAACCGCGGCATGAGGTACGGGCCGACCCGCACCGCCTCTGCGATCTCGGTGGGCGTCGAGTCGGCGAGCCTCGGCGCGGTGCCGCCGACGACCAGGCCACCCTGGGCGGCGACCTGGTGGCACCCCGCGCAGTTCTGGGTGAACAGCCTCATTCCGTCGCTGACGTTGCCGCGTTCCGGCTGCGGCTTCGGAACCGGCGGGCCGCCGAACGACCCGATGTACCCGACGAGCGACCGGATCTCGGCGTCGGAGAACGGCGAGCTCTTGCGGACGGGCTCCTGAGTCGCTTCCTGGACCGGCATGTAGCCGGTCCGCAGGTAGAAGTCCGCGGCCTGCTCGCCGACTCCCTGGAGCGGCGGGCCGAAGTGCTCGCCTCCGGGCGGGACGCCCGTGCCACCGCGTCCGTGGCAGCTGGCGCAGTTCTGGAGATAGAGGTCGGCGCCGCTGTCCGCAGCGCATAGCTGCGGCAGGGCGAGCGCCGCGAGCGCGGCGATGAGCAGCGCCGCCTTCATCCCTGGTGGCACGAGTCGAGGGACACGAGCTGCAGCCCGCCGAGGGCGATCAGCACGAGGAAGAAGACGCCCGCGAGCATGCCGGTCAGGCCGAGGAACGTCACTGCGCCGCGCGCGTCTCCGCGCCGCTCCGCCCAGCTCCAGGTCAGGAATGCGGCCACCGAGGAGCCGAGCGCGGCAGCACCGAGCAGAACCGTGACCAGCACGATCCACGACTTGGTGTCCGAGCTCCCCTGCGAGCAGGCGGAGTCCTCGATCCCGTAGCCGAGAACGAGCTGAAGAGCCCAGGCGGCCGCCCCGCCGAGGAACCCGTACCACATTAGGAGCGGACGGGCCATCAGATTCGAGGCGTCAGGTAGAGGCTGACGAAGATTGCCACCTGGACAACGACGACGAAGTACCAGTACATGGCCGCCATCTGCACCCCGAGGTGCCGTCCTGCTGTGTAGGCGCGGAACCAGGCCCGCCCCTGGACCCAGGCGAGAAGCAGCAGCCCGACGACGAGGTGCACCGAGTGCGCTCCCGTGATCGTGAAGACGAGCGAGCCGTACGTGTCCGTTCGCGGCGTGAACTCCCGCGCGACGACGACGGTCTCCCAGATCTGAAGCCCGAGGAACGCCAGCCCGAGCAGGAACGTCGCGCCGAGCCCGAGGACGAGTGCGCGCTGGCGGCCGCGCCTGATTCCGGTCTCGGCTGCGTACATGACGAAGCCGCTCGCGGTGAGGAGCGCGGTCATCACGAGCGCCCGCAGGAGCTTCGGGTCCGCGATCCCGTCGGGCGGCCAGCCGCTCGAGGTCTTGAACCGGATGTAGAAGTACGAGGCCAAGAGGACGGTGAACAGCGTGGCCTCGGTGGCGACGAACAGCACCATTCCCCACCAGCCGTTGGACGCGGAGCGCGGCGCGGCCTCCACGGTCGGCTCGGTCGTGCGCCGCGCATAGGCGACTGTCGTCATTGGTCCTGCAGCTCCCGCTGAGGCCGGTGCCAGCCCGCGATAGCGCCGGCAACGAGGATGCAGCCGAGGATCGCAACGCCGTAGAGCTTCATGAGCAGCCCGAAGAAGACGACGGAGAGGGAAAGCGCGAGCACGAACGGCCAGACCGACTCGCTCGGCATGTGCAGCTCATCCTCGGCCTCGCCCTCGAGCACGGTCGTCGCGAGCGTCTGGTGCCCGTCGGCGAGGAGGAGCTCGCCGCGTTCGAGCCGAAGCGCGTCCTGGCGGCGGTCCTCGACGTCCCAGTTCGGATCCGCGCTGCGCACGATCGGGATGACCGGGAAGTTGAAGTGCGGCGGCGGCGAGCTCGTCGACCACTCCAGCGTGTTGCCGCCCCACGGGTCGGACAGCGCCGGCGGCCCGCGCCTGAGCGACCACAGGACGTTGAGGGCGATGACGAGGATCCCGGCCGCGAGCACGCCCGAGCCGATCGTCGAGAGCAGGTTGTACGCGTCCCAGCCCAGCCCGCCCGGATACGTGTAGACGCGCCGGGGCATGCCCAGCAGCCCGGAGATGTGCATCGGGAAGAACGTCAGGTTGAACCCGACGAACACGAGCCAGAAGCTCACCTGGCCGGCGAGCTCGTGGTACATCCGGCCGCTCATCTTCGGAAACCAGTAGTGGATCCCCGCGAAGATCGGGAAGACCGCCCCGCCGAAGAGCACGTAGTGGAAGTGCGCGACGACGAAGTACGAGTCGGTCGCCTGCTGGTCGAACGGCACGGCAGCGAACATCACGCCCGTCAGCCCGCCGATCACGAACACGACGACGAAGCCGAGCACGTACAGGAACGGCGTCTTCAGGACCGGGCGCCCGGTGAGCATCGTCGCCAGCCACGCGAAGATCTGGATCCCGCTCGGGATGACGATCATGAAGCTCGCCGCAGAGAAGAAGGTCATCGAGATCTGCGGCAGACCCGTCGCGAACATGTGGTGCACCCACACGCCGAAGCCGACGATGCCCGTGAGCACGGTGGCGAGCGCGAGCCATTCGTAGCCGACGATCGAGCGCCGCGAGAAGACCGGCACGACCGAGGAGACGATCCCGATCGCGGGCAGGAAGATGATGTAGACGTCGGGGTGCCCGAAGATCCAGAAGAGGTGCTGCCAGAGCAGCGGGTCGCCTCCGTGGGCGGGCTGGAAGAAGTGAAAGCCCCAGTTGCGCTCGAGCTCGAGCATCGTGTTCGCGACCGTCAGCGAGGGCAGCGCGAAGATGACGGCGAACGACGTCGCGAGCACCGCCCAGCAGAAGAGCGGCATCCGGTTGATCGACATCCCCGGCGCGCGCAGCTTGAAGATCGTGACGATGAAGTTCGCCGCGCCCGCGGTCGTCGAGATCGTGATGAAGATCAGCCCGAGCGTGTAGAAGTCGATGTTCTTGTCCGGCGTGAAGACCTTGTCGGAGAGCGGGACGTAGTTGAACCAGCCGTCGTTCGGAGCGAGGCCGAACGGGACGCTCGCGTAGATGAACAGCCCGGACGAGAGGAAGACCCAGTAGCTGAGCGCGTTCAGGCGCGGGAACGCCATGTCGCGCGCGCCGATCATCAGCGGCACGCAGTAGTTGCCGAAGCCTGAGAGCATCGGCGTGACGAACAGGAAGATCATCGTCGTCCCGTGGAGGCTGAACAGCTGGTCGTAGGTCTCCGGCGAGACGAGGCGCTCGCCGGGGCGGGCGAGCTGCGCGCGCATGACCATCGCCTCGATGCCCGCGGCGATGAAGAACGCGAACGCGGTGAAGAGGTAGCGGATGCCGATCCGCTTGTGGTCGACCGAGGTCAGGAAGCTGACGATCCCGGCCGGCTCGGCCCAGACCTTCTCGAGGCGTTCGACGTGCGCCTCCATCACTTCAGGCTTTCCAGGTAGCGGACCAGGGCCTGGATCTCGGGCTCCGGTAGGCCGAGGTCGGGCATCTTGTTGCCGGGCTTGATGCGCTGCGGGTTGCGGAGCCAGTCGGCCAGGTGCTCCGGCGTGTTCGTCAGCGTTCCCGCGCCGATCGTCAGGCGGGAGCCGAGATGGCTGAGGTCGGGGCCGTAGCGGCTTTTCCGGGGCGCGCCGGAGATCTCGTGGCAGCCGCTGCAGCCGGCGCCGACGAAGGCGTCGAGGCCCGGGGACTTCGGCGCGGGCTCGGCCTGGTCCGCGAGCCAGCGGTCGAATTGCGGCGCCGGTTGAGCAACGACGAGCAGCGCCATGAGGCCGTGCTCGACCCCGCAGAACTCCGCGCACTGGCCGCGGAAGATGCCCGGCTTGTCGGCGTCGAAGACGACCGCGTTCGTCTGGCCGGGGATGACGTCGATCTTGCGGTTCAGCCGCGGCACCCAGAGGCTGTGGATCACGTCCTCGCTGGTCACGCGGATCTCGACCGGAACTCCGACCGGGATGTGGATCTCGTTCGCAGTGCGGATCGTGCGGTTGCGGTAGTAGACGTCCCAGAACCACTGGCGGCCGACGACGTCGATCGTCATCCGGGCGTTCTTGCCGGCCGGCGAGACGGCCGGGAGCGTGGCGACGCTCGCGAAGAAGAGCAGGATGACGACGATCGCCGGGACGATGACGCCGGCGACGGCGACGAACTTCGTCGCGCCGCGGCTCGTGCTCCGGTCGGGCGCTCCTCCGGCACGGCGCCGCAGCACGGCGACGAAAAGCAACGTGACGACGACGAAGAAGACGACGACCGAGACGACGAAGAGAATCCACCAGAGGTCTGCGATCGACTGTGCGGCGTGACTGGCCGGCCTCAGCGTCGATTGGTCACGCATCGGGCCTGGTTCTCAACCTGGACGATGCCGAGCGCGAGCCGATCAGCTTGCCGAGCTTCAACGCGCTCTCGCTTTACCCGTTGCGGGGCCAGGCTATTCCTATCGTATGGCGATAGGCTTGCGATCGTGGCCGGCACCGGAACCAGCACCGACGTTCGCCGGGCCGCTGCCTTCCGCGTCGCGCTGCGCGAGTTCACGCGCGAGGCCGAGCAGGCGGCAAGGAACTCGGGCCTGACCCCGCAGCGCTACCTCCTGCTCCTTTTGATCAAGGGCGCCGAAGACGGCAGCGAGCAGGCCACGATCTCGGAGCTCGGACAGCGCCTCCACCTCGCGCAGAGCACGGTCACCGAGCTCGTCGACCGAGCAGCGCGGGCCGGCCTGGTCTCCCGCGAGGCTTCGCCCGACGATGGGCGCGTCGTCCTCGTGCAGCTGACCGAGGAAGGCGATCGGCGCTTCGCACAGGCGTTCCTCGCCCTTGCGCATGAGCGCCGCGCGCTCCACAAGTTCGTGACGAAGCTCGAAGCCTGACGCGTCTAGTTCCTGGACACGGTCCAGGTCGCGCCGCCATCGGCCGACACCCAGAGCACAGCGCCCTGCTCGTGGCGCGTGAAGGCGGTCACGTCGACCCCGTGGACGGCGATCGTCGGCCAGCTCACGTCGAAGGAACGGACGAGCACGTCGCCGGCGACCCGCGCCAGGATGCGCTCGCGGAGCACCCCGTTCTGGACCACATGGAGGAGCGGCGCCCGGTCGAAGCCGAAGCCGCCGACGCGGCGCGTGACGAGGGCAGCCGCCCCGCCCGGGACCGGCTGCACGTCGAGGATCACGCCCTTCTTCGACGCCACCCGCACGCCCTTGAGCCTGCCGCGCGCGGGCGGCCACTGCTTCGCCCGGTACAGGCTCGGCCCGCGCCACCACCAGAGCGTCCCGGCCGCGGCCGTGAAGCCCGAGCCGACGGCGCTCGTCGTGCGCGTCCACGTCGCGCCGCCGTTCGCGGTCCAGAGCCGCACCTGCCGGCAGCCGCACTTCGAGCTGCGATCGCCGACCGCGATCATCCCGCTCGAGGGCGACACGCGCGCCACGCGAACGGCGCTCCGCGGATACACGAGGCGCCACGTCGAACCGCCGTCCTCGGTCGCGTAGACGCCGTCCTCACGACTCGCCCAGCCGTGCATCCCATCCGCGAAACTGCGGTACTCGTCCAGGCCGCTGCCGCTGCCGCCGGTCTGCCGGGCGAGGACCGAGACGAGCGCGAAGCCCTGGACGGCGCCTGTGTACAGCGGCACGTAGATCCGGTCGCCAGCAACGGTCGGCGCGACGTACCCCGGCCCCGCGAGCCGCGCCTCGAAGCGAGGTTGGCCCGTGGTCGCCCGGAACGCGACGAGCGCCGAGCCGGCGTTCGCGTTCTCGACGAGCCACACGGTGTCCCCTGCGACCGTCGGCGAGCCGTTGAAGAGACCGCTCCCGACCTTCCGGCTCCACGCGATGCGCGCGCGGCACCTCGCGTTGACGTTCACGCGCACGAGCCTGCTCGGGGTCGCGATGTAGAGCGCCTGCGTGCGTGGGGAGTAGGCGGCCTGTGAGAGCAGCGGGGCAGCGAGCGTCGGGTTCGACAGGCGCAGCGTCGAGACCGGACCGGCCGACAGGCTGCGCGTGCGCCACAGGTAGAGGGAGCCGTTCTTGTTCAGCGCCGCCGCGAGCTCCCCGCACGCACCGTTCTGGAACAGCACCGGTGAGCCGACGAAGTCGAGGTCGTTCACCTGGTGGATGTCGCGGGGATGATTCGACCCGCGCACGCGTAAGTCGGGCCCGAGCTCGACGATCCGCTCGCCGTAGCCCGCGTACTCGCGGAAGCGCTTGCCGCGATTCGTCCCGCCTTCGAAGGCGTTCCCGGTGACCGCATACAGGGAGTCGCGAGCTGCGCTGTAGGCGAGCCCGCCCCACCCCCACACCCCTCCGCCGCCTCCGAGCCGCTTCGGCACGACCTCCCACTGCGAGACGGCGCCGTTCGCGATCCCGACGCGGAAGACCCTGGCCACCATCGTGCGGTCGCAATACGAGCCGGTTCCGAGGTAGAGCGAGCCGTCGACGTTCGTGAGCGCACCCCAGACGAGCTCGCGCCGGAAATCGGCGTAGACCTGGATCGGCCAGCCGGGCCGCTCGGCTCCCGTGGCGAGGTCGAGCGCGTGGATCCGGCCGAACGCGTCGGGGACGTAGATCGCGTGCGTCGGGAGGTCGATGGCAGGGGTGCCCGTCACGCCGTAGCCGTCGATCTGCTGGCACACGCGCTCGAGCTGGCCGAGCTCGACCCGCCAGCGCACGTAGCCGTTCTCCGCGAGCGCGTAGAGGACGCCCTTCGACGTCGCGACGTAGACGGTCCGCTGGCCCGGGCCGGGCACATCCTGGACGACGAGCGCCTGCGCGCTGACCCGCCCGGAGATGGGCGTGTACCAGGCCGGCCGAACCGACGGCGGCGACAACGACGTCGCGGTCGACGAGCTCCGGGCGAGATCGTTCCCGTAGACGAGCCAGCCGCTCGACGATTGCGCCGAGGCGCCGCTACCTGCGAGCAGGAGGACGAGCGCACACGCGAGCCAGGTCCTCCGCACGGGAAGGAATGCTAGGCCAAGGCCGAGACGTGCTTACCGGTGAAGGCCGCGGCTGAGCACGACGTTCACGCGGACGCCGAGGCACAGGCGCAGGCCCTTGCGCGGCGTCTGGCGGACGACGCGGCCCCGCGGCTTCTTCGACCGCGCGTACTTGACCGTGCCGGAGGCGCAGCCGGCCTTGCGAACCTTCGCGCGGGCCGGGGCGAGCTTCTGGCCGAGCAGGTTCGGGATCCGGCAGAGCCGATCGGGCCCTGGAGCCGCCGGCGGTGTGCCGGGAACGGGCTGCCAGTCGGGATCGGACTCGTTCGCGGGGCTGTTCGTGAGGTCGACCGGGCCGCTCCCGTCGGCGTTCATCACGAAGATCTCGTTGTCGCCCGACGGCCCGCGGTTCGTCGTGAACGCGATCTTCGTGCCATCGGGAGACCAGGTCGGGTCGCCGTCGTTCGCCGGGTTGTTCGTGAGGTTCATCT
>Ga0207674_10001138_pt1 | contig 34501 bp, 45 predicted proteins | sample KBSCornC72_FD_184303 | JGI IMG/M metagenome (GOLD analysis project Ga0207674, IMG submission 184303) | Corn rhizosphere microbial communities from Kellogg Biological Station, Michigan, USA - KBS Corn C7-2 (SPAdes) (version 2) | ecosystem: Host-associated > Plants > Roots > Rhizosphere > Soil ...
TTCTTGGTAGACCAAGACCGCGTGGAGGAGATAAGCCCAAAACGAAGCCGGTATCAGTTTTGCCTACATACAAAATCAAGCTGTCTGCTTAGATTTTAATTCCATCCATTCTCTCACTATTTGGACTAGTGTATTTTTTTGAGTCTGCTTCTTAATTAACTTGGGAGCAGAGTTTATTTCCACTTGCTTAATTAATACTGCTTTTTTAACATCAGAAGGGAAGTCTTTCAAAAGATTTGCCATATGCTACGAATTATAGGTTACCAAGGAGTACAAAGGTAACCTGTTTTTTACTATATGCAAAAAATCAGTCTTTTATAAGAAGTATTTTTGGTACAAATCAAAATACTCCCCATAAAATGGCCGACGAGTTAATTCAACAAACAGCACCAGAAACAAATACTGAAGTTCAAGCACAAGCGGCACCAGAAATGGATTTGGCCGCCCACATGCGCATTGCTTTAAATGGCGGTATTGATCCGCAAGGTACTGAAACGCCGGTAGCGGCTGATGGCGGACAGGAAGCAGGAGCCGCTGCGGCAGCGCCAGATACCACAATAAACGACCCTTTTGGTCTTTTTAAAGAAAAATTTGGGTATGAAACGCCTGACGCCGCGATAAAAGAAATAGAAGAATTGAGGGCATTTAGGGCGCAGCCAAGGCTCCCTGAATTTACGGTGCCGGATACCGAAAGTGCAGCCATTCTTCGCGCATTGGCCGCCGGTAAAAAAGAGGATGTATGGAAGGCTCTGGATCATGAAATGAGAATTGAGCGTCTTTTGACTTCTGAAGTTAATAAGGACAGTGCTGTAGATATTGTGAAGATGGGTATGGCGCTCAAGTACAAAGACCTTACTCCTGATGAAATAAATTACAAGTTCAATAAGCAGTTTGCTATTCCTCCAAAACCGACGCAATCTTTAGAAGAGGATGATACTGATTTCCAGCAAAGGTTGTCTCAATGGCAGGACATGGCGAATGATAAACAAATGGAGTTGATGATTGAGGCTAAACTAGCAAAGCCGGAACTCCAAAATGCAAAAGGTAAGCTTGAAATCCCAGATATAGAAACTCCTGTTGACGAAGGGTATGTCCAATATCAGAAAATGTTGGAAGAAAATGCCCGGTTGGATGCGGAAACAAAAGCAGCATATCAAAAAATAACCCCCAAGGCAGTAGAAACCAAGCTAAATTTTAAAGACGAAGCCAATAAAATAGCGTTTGAGTTTCAATATGAGCCGGATGTGGAAGGGTTTAAAAAGGCGGTTGAGATTGCTTCAAATTCAGATTTATTCTGGCAAACCTTCACAAATCCGGATGGAACTCCGAATCGTGAAAAGTTTCTGGATATGATCTACTATGCCACCAATAAGGAGAAAGTTCTTTTGGCAGCCTTGAATCAATCTAAGAATGCGACAATTAAAGCCAGCTTACCAGACAACAGTCAAGGAGGCTTGGTTCGTCAAATTCCACAATCGCAAGAGCCTAACGAGTTAGATAGGCAAATGCAAATTGCTTTAGCTGGGTACGGGCCGCGTAGATAAAAACATTAATAACATTTCAAATTTATAAACTATGCCATCCGCAATAGTTAGAGGCGCAACTGGCCAGCCGGGTACAGTCGCATATCCTTCCGGGCTAACCACCGGTATTTTTAACGAACTGAACTTTGTCATCCCTGATTATATTCCCGGTCTGATCGCTAAATACGGCAATGAATCGTATATGCTGGCGATGGAAATTCTGGGTAATACCAATATTGAACAGGTAAATACAACCACCAATACATTTTCGCATTTTGAGAAGAGTCGTATTTATGGTTCTGGCTTAGTGGCAACTACTGTTGCTTCCGGTGCAAGCGGTGCTGCTGTTAACGTGACACTTAAAAGTCCTCAGTCATACAATGATGGTGCTACCGGTACGCAGTCGCCTTTCCTGTTAAATCAAACAGTGAAATTCCGTTCAAATGGTCTGAAGTTCAAAGTGACCAACATCACCAGAACAACAAGCGCATTCGTATTAGAGCTTACGCCGATGGGCGCATACACCGTTCACTCTGGTACTGGAACTACAGTCCTAGCAGGTGAAGGTCTGGAAACATTCGGTAATCAGTTAGCAGGTGAGGCTTCGGACAGTCAGGGTACACAACAGCCTAAACTGTACCGGTATGATAATACCGCCACAGTTTTACGCGCTTCTGTAAAGGCAAGCGATTTGGCTGGTATGAATAAAACCCAGATCGACTTCGGTAACGGCAGTCATTATCTGCCAACATTGGCCATCACAACCATGAACCGGGTAATGATGACTAATATTGAAGATGCGGTTATGGAGGGTGTGCCTTATTCAAACATCTCCGGTACAGTTGGTACGGTTGGTATCCTGCCTGATGTAGCCGCCCGTGGTTCGGAGGTGGATTATGTTCAGGGTAATTTTATCATTGGCGATTTCCAGAACTTTACAAACGTACTGGATGCAAATGGTGGCCCACGTGAGTATCACTTCCTGCAAGACCTTAAACAACGCCAAGATATAAACAACCTGCTGTTTGGTATCTATCGTAATGGAGCTATTAGCTATGGTTCTGTTGGAACAAGCGCAGAAGCTGCTGTTAGTTATGGTTTCAAGAGTTTCTCAACCGATACTTTTGATTTCCACTTCCACCGGTACAAGGGCTTCACTGCGCAGGCTGTGTTTGGTTACACACCAACAGTGGGTGATTACCGCGCATATTTCGGCTTCGGTGTACCACAGGGCATGACAGTAGATGCTAAAGACAGCTCTACCCGTCCGTACATGCAATGGGTTTATCAGCAAAACCCTGATATACCTACATCTCAACGTATTTATAGCTGGGATTTGGGGTATACTAAGAACACAAAAACTACCATTGCGGCTAACTTCTATGAGCAAATCGCATATGTTGGTTCGCGTGTAACCGCTGCTGAACAGTTCTCAATACTGAAAGGTATCGTATCATAATCAATAACCACACAGGAGCATTAATTTGCTCCTGTGTTTTTAATTTAAAAAATCATGGCAGACACTAACAATGAGTTAGTCCCAGAAAAAAAAGAACAAAAGAAAAGGGAACCAAAGGCTGTAGAAAATAAGGTAGTGCAAAAGATTGATGATAGTGATAAATGGCCAGTAGAAGCAGCTTACCTAGCGATGGAGTTTGATCCACAGAAAAAGTACATGTTTGAATTGGCTGTTCAGAATCAGGAAAGAGAGTTGCCGGTTATTGAGGTAGAGGGGCAAAAGTCAAGAGCAATACCTACAGACAAGTATAAGCCATATCAAAACATTGTTCTTACATCTCAAATTATTTGGAAAGGTCAGCGTAGGATATGTAGGTACTATGATGGCTGCTCCTCTATTTTCGCTGATGAGCAACCAAAGGACAAGGAGGAGATAGACCAGTATATAAAGGTGACACAACCAAGGGCATTCCTGAAGGGGAAATTCGGTGCTTACGGGGATGAGAAGATGTTGCTTTTGTATTTGATGGTTTGCTCCTGGAATGAAGAAAGTCCTTTCCGGACGCGTAGCGCAAATGTTATTTTTAAAGCGTCTGACACGGTTAAGATCGCATCGGCAGAATCTAAAAAATTGGATGAAACAGAACGTGCCTTACAGTTGGCAAAAGATGCATCCAGAACAAAGATGATTATCCATGCGGCTTTCTTGGGTATAGAAACTGAGGACTTTGATTCAGGGAACCCATTAACAGATGCAGAAATTCGTACAAAATACCGCAGGCGAGCGCTTCAGGATGCTGCTTACTTCATAGAAAGCTATGGTAACAAGTCAATCGAAGTGAAGTATTACATTAACCAGGCACTCATCAAGGGTTTAATCACAAATAAATTCAATCCCAATAAAGCCACTTGGCAAAATGGTAAAGAGATTTGTGATATATCCGGTCTGAAGTCGAATGATGCAATTGGTGAAAAAATATTTGAGTTTTCTCAATTGGAGGACGGTCAGGAATTTGTAATTCAATTAAGGGCTTTATTTAGTTAAGGTTACTTTACGATACTCTTTTAAAAACTAAAGCCCATCTTAACTTGATGGGCTTTTTATCTTTTTTAAATGGCATTAACGGTAGATTACTTATATCAGTACACGCTCAACTTGATTAAAAAGAATCAGGCTGGGGCTTTGGGTTCTATCGAATGGGCTCGTCATTGGAATGGCGAAAGTAATGCTTATCAGGATGATTTGCTTGGTAGATTCCAGGGTAGGTCGAATGGGAAAACGGGGATTAATACTGGCCTGATAGAAAACGAAACAATTGAGCAAAAGCTGGCTCCATTTACAAAACTTGGAACTATTGCTATTGCAGGCGGGAATGGCAATAAGCCATCGGATTTTAAATATCTGTTGGCACTAAGGATAGGCGGGGATCATGTTTATCATATAAATAAGAATCAAAAAGCAACCGTAAGTGATAATGTTATTGATCCGCCAAGCGTTACAGACGGGACGTACTATTATACCGAATATCAGGGATATTATTCTTTTTTGCCAGATGCCGTAACGTCTGCTGATATAGATTATATAGCTTCTCCGGTAGATGTTGTATGGGCGTTTACGATAATTGGTGGTAGGCAGGTGTATAATCCAGGTGGTAGTACACAGCCGCAATGGGACGATGCGTCATGTAGGGAGATTACTAAGCGAGTTTTAAACACGCTTGGTGTTAGTTTTAAAGATGGTGATTTTGCCAATTTTGGTCAGCACGTTATAAATACCGGGAATTAATGGCTTCATTAATAGCATATACAAAGAAAATGTTGGTGCAGCGTTTGCGGCAAGATATTGCAAACGACTTTCCCGATTCTGAATTTTCATTTTCCGAACGAGAAACGCTGCTTCATATAGATCAGGCATTAGCTTACAATGCGGTAGGACAGGTGTATAATGGAGCGAAGGTGCTTGGATCTTTAGAGGTTCCGGAAGGATACTTAACTCGTTACGCTTTATCAGCATTGGTTCAAGATCCAACTACCAGTGAATGGTATGCGACATTGCCGCAACCGCCTGTATCTCTTCCATTGGGGTACAGTATCACTAGGTGTTACTTTGCAAGTACTCAATATGGTGTGAGCCAAGAGATATTGCCTATAAAGGCAAAGCGGGTGGCTTATAGGAACAACTTGCCTCGTCCGGCTGGTGCAGAATACAAGGTGAGCAATGGTAGTACCATATTCATAACAGCAAATGACGGTTCTCCGTTGTCAGGATTGCAAGTGTATGTGGAAATGCTTAATACACGTACATCATCTATGACAGATGTTTTAAATCTTCCTGATGATGCAATTGAGGGGATTTATAATTTAGCATACCAAAAATTATCACAACGTTATAAAGCGCCTAAAGATGTTATTGAAGATGGTATTGGCGCGGGTAATACAACTCAAAAATCATAATGAATGCCTACTGATATTGAACAATATGTGCCCCTAAAGCAAATAGTCTCATACATGATTGATGAAACAAACGAATCAATTGGAAGTTTTGACCGGGCGTGGGTGCTTGCTTTTAGGGGTTTAATTGATATGTTTTTTGATGTGACAGCAGAGGCTATAACCGTTCGTTTGCCATTGCTGGGTAATAAAACGGTGCCTTTCCCTGTTGATTATTTATCATGGGTGAAGATAGGCGTACTCAATGAAATTGGAGAAGTAAGTACATTGAAGATAAATAATGCTCTGACTACTTTCAAGGATACAAACCCAAATCGTTTACAGCAAATAAATGGAGATATAAATGACGCAGCTCCATTGCTCTTAGGCAGCCCATTCTATTTGAATTATTATTACAACAACACCTATCAGCCATTGTTTGGCGTTGGTGGAGGCTTGATACAGTATGGAGAATGCAGGGTGGATGATGAAAACAACCTCATAGTATTGCCTCCAGATTTCAGATTCGATAGCGTTATTTTAGAGTATATAAGTAGCCCTCAAAAAAATGGAGACTATCATGTTCCAATTGTGGCTCAGGAGGCTATTATTGCTTTCATAAAATGGAAAAGCAAGACAGGTACACGGGATGAATACTATGCAGAAAAGATAAATGCAAGGCGTAGGATGCCTAAAAAGAAGGTGTCATTGCAGCAGATCAATCAAGTATTGAGGGAGTCAGAAGCACAAAAACTTAGATCGTAGAAATGGAGAATAAGGTACAATTGAAGCAACTGTCCGGAATGTTGAATCTGGATGATCCGCTAAAGGTAGTGGCACCTACATCTCATGTCGGAGCTAGAAATATTTATTTTACCGGCACCCCGCCTAATAGAGAGGCTAATGTTGTGCAGGGGGTATTGCCTGTGGTAAATGCATTGTTGCCAACTGCTGGAGTTAATAAAACAATATTTGAGAAATACGATCAAAAAAATAAAAGAATATACTTCGGCAATTATAATTCATCCGGTAATCACGGGATATATTCGTTTAACACAATAGCTCAGACATTTTCCAGATTAATAGAGGTTGGCGTTAATACTTCTGGAGATCCATTAGCGTTTACTGCTGAATCAATTTATAATACCGATATAATTTACGGTGATAGTACTCAGGGGGATATTCTGTATTTCACTGATTCTTTAAATAGGCCAACAAAAATAAATATTAACCGGGCGCTTACTGGTGGATATGGAACAATTCGGAGATCGTTTTTGGATGTGGCAAAGGAGCCAGCGGATTTAATCGTATATGCAACATATGAAAACGATCCGGCAAATACGGTTAATAACCTAAGAAAAAAGCTATTTAGATTCAAAATAAGATGGGTGTTTGATGACATAGATAAGTCAATAACCAGTAGCCAAAGCGCAATGCCATTGCCATATAATGCATTCGATCAGCCTACTGATACTGACCCAACTAAGAATTGTAGAGTTGCACTAATATATCAAACTGGTCCGTCGAATGTTAAAAGAGTAGAGATATACGCGGCCAACTCTGATGGAAATCAAATGAGCGATTTCTATCTGATAGAGTCTATTGATAAGAGCGCACAAGGAATATCTGATTACGATGTTGCGACTTATTTGTTTTACAATGACAAAGGGTATACTTCACTAAATACAACAGAGAGCGATCAGTTGTTTGATTATGTTCCGCAGCAGGCAATATCGCAGACGACGCTGAACGGAAACGTCATTGCTTATGCTAACATAACCGAAGGATATCCTAATTTGACTAACTTTTCAGATGGTACAAATACAAGCAGTATCTCTTCTAGCGCAGTGCCGTATTATTACGGGGATTATTACAGCCAATTAGTGGCATATCAGGCAGGGTCGTCTAGTGACAAAACGCATATAATCATACGAGGTTCTATCATAGGTCCGGGGAATAATTACAACATATTCTTTTCTGATAATTCTAGCATATCATATTCGGCTGTACTTGGTGACGATGCTGCTGCTGTTATAGAAGGGTTGAGAGTTAGTGCTATAGCAAATGGTTTTACTACTGTGAGTAATTCATCTAATGATTTATATATAGAAAAAACAGGCGTTATTGTTTCTTATTGGAATATTACCAATAGTACTTATGGGTTAAACGCTGCTTTATTCACATCATTTAATGCCTACGACTGGAATAGTAAATATGCCTTCGGGTTAATTTATTTTGACCAAAAAGGAAGAACAAATGGGGTTGTGTATACATCCGGGTTTTCTGTTCAATCTAATTCATACACGGAGACTAATCCAACTGGGGATATAACTAAATTCAATGCAAGTATTTACCACCAGCCGACCGATTGGGCGTATTATTATCAATGGGTTCGAACTAAGAATTTGAATAAAGCGCATTTTGTTCAATGGGTTACTGACAGAACATTTAAAGACCTTAACGTTGTGACTGGGTTGATAAAATATGCATATATAGGAATAGAGTCATTGAGGCAATTTGTAGTTAATAATCCTGGTAGTCCATTAGCGTATTCTTTTACGGCTGGCGATAGGATTAGATTTTTCAAACGGTATAATGACGATGGGAGTACCGCTAATTTATATGGGAATACAAGAGATTACGAAGTCGTTGGTTCGTTCATTGATCCAACGGTAAACGGAGAAGTAAAGTCTGGGCAATTTGTTAAAATAATATTGCCGGGCACAGACGGCACCTTTGATTTTGGTGCTGGGTTCGATAACTATTTTATTGAGCTATATACTCCAGCGCAACCAGTCGCTAATAATCTGAATTTTTATTATGAATTTGGAGAGAGGTATTCTGTGGGTGACCCTACATTATCAAGCAGATACCATCATGGAGAGCTACAAGATCAGTTGAACTTTGTTCGCCCAGCTACTTTTGAATTTTTCAAAGGAGATGATTACGTAAGACTGAGATCTATACAGACCGGCAATGTGTACACATGGAATATACCAACAACAAATGCAAATGGGTTTAGGTTTTTGGTTCCATTGAATTTCCAAGGGTCAACATATAATGATTCTAATATAGTTCCGCATAGCGTGGCTTATGCGGGCGTAGGTAATGCGTTCAATCCAACCACCGATAACAGATGGTTTCAGTCTGCTAACTTGATAACAACATTTAAGATCGGTGGCTCATTTTCGGTTACATTCCCTACGGCCAGAAGTGGCGATTCTTGGAGGCTTAGGGTTCAAAATAGATTTGGTGATTCGTCCATGATTGTCCCAGCTTTTGACGCCTCTAATGCAGGTACGTATACATTCCCGTTGCCGGTTTTTTATAATTCGGATGGTAGCATAACGGATACTATTAACTTGGCAAACGATCATATATTTCTTTTGTTTGAGTGTGTGAATAATAATAGCGATAGGCAATGCACGTTTTTATCATCCAATGTAACACTCACTGTAGATCATGTTATAGTCCAGAGATGTATTGATCCAAACTTTTCAGATTATTATGCAAGTGCAGTAAATTCAAACGGCAGAGCGTGGGTTTTTGATGAAAATGCCAACAGGATAACGTATCCGACTCAGATAAGATGGTCATTGCCTTATCAGCAGGATACCCAGATAAATATGACCAGCCGTTTTTATCCTGAAAATTTCGATACACTAGATAGGAGTAATGGCCCTATCCAGGCTATGCGGTCTAATATTGGCGTTTTAACATATTTCCAAGATCGTAGATGCGGATGGACGAGGGTTTATGGCAAATACATAACCGATTCAGAAGCATCAGGGCAGCTTGCTACGACTGATTCAATAATTGCAACAAATAATACCAGCTATTACGATGGTAATTTTGGGGTTGGTAACCAGGCCACATCTATAGTTCAAAGCGGATATGTTTATTATTTTGTTGATCCAGTAAGAAGAAAGATATTGCGTCTTAGTCGAGATGGCATAACCGATCTTTCAGAAACATATAAGGTGCAGACATGGGCAAGCCAGAATATTCCAAAGTACTTAAGTCCGGGCATATATCGTTTCGGTGGCTCTCAAAAAGTATTAGGTACGTTTAATATTAGGCAAGATAATATGGGTGAATATCTTTTAATGGCACAGGGAACTTCTTCTGTTAATGGAGAAACGATGCCATTTGAAGAAAAGTATAATATGTTCTACACAAATGGTATTGATATAGATTGTGATGCCATTGTATGCGCAGAGGACGTGTTGTATGCCTTTAGGAATGGGGTTTTGTACAAACAGGGGGGCAATAATGTGTCTGGTGTTTTCTTTGGGACGCAATATCAGGCTAGTATAAAATTGGTGTTTAATGACCAGATAGCGGTTAAAAAAGTTTTCAACGCAACTGGGTATATGTCTAATGCCAACTGGGTTTCTGATACAAAGGGGGACGTAGCGACTAATCATGTAAATCCGCAAACATTTTTAGGTCAAGAGAGTCTTATAATGACTCAGGATTATGATGCTAGTGAAAACCCGAAAAGATATGCGGCCATAAATAAGGATCAGAATAGTATGACAGATGCCGCCATAGCTTTATGGGAAGGGGATTACATGACAGGGGAATTTGTTACAATCAATTATAAATATGGGTCTAATGCGCCTTCTACTTTCTTTGCTCCTTTCATTGTATACCAAAATGACAATAGAAATCCATGACATATAATAATATATATGAGTATTTTAAAGACGACAAACAATTGTTGGAATATTATGATCCATTAAGCGAAGCGACGAATAATGAAGAGGCTGCAATGGAGATTTATCATAAATTGATTGGGCATAGTCGAGAGCGCGAATGTCATTTTGTAAGGAATGAACTTGGGTATATATTTTATAGCGGCAAACTATTGATTAGTTTTTGTGTAAGGCCGGAATTTAGGACTAAAGAGAATCTGAAGCGGTTTGGTGACCTTTTAAGGTTTACAATTGGGAAACATTTTGAGTGCTTCTTATACAATAAGAATACACGGGGGATAAATTTTCTGAAAAAAATAGGGTTGAAAGAAAAAAAATCCAACGATCTAGTAACACTTTTATATATTTAATTATGCCTGTTTCAAGTATACTTATGAGTTCATTAGCCGGTGCTGGTGGTGGAGCTGGCCAGGGGGTAGCTAATATTGCCGGAGGGCTTGTTTCCGGCATTACTGGATATTTTCAAAAAAGAAAAGCAAAGAAATTATTACAAGCAGCAGGAGAGCAGCCGCTGTATAATATCCCGCAAGAAATATTGCGCAATCAAAAGCAGGCTGAATTGAATGCACAAGAAGGCATGCCTTCTCAGCAATATAATAATGCCATGAAAAATATACAACGAGCGCAAACGAATGCATTGTCAGGGGCTATAGATCGTCGAAGTGCATTAATGGCGCTTCCAAGATTGCAACAGCAGGCGAATAATGCATATGGCAACCTGGACTCACAAGACGCTCAAATAAGAAGGCAAAATCAACAAACATTGTATAATGTAGGGAATACTACTGCGCAATACAGAGATAAAGCTTGGAATACAAACGAGCTTCAGCCGTGGCAGAGGAAATATAATTATGCGCAACAGCTTCTGGGTGCGGGGAATCAAAATTTCACTGGTGGCTTAGAAAAGCTACTTGGAGGTGCCGGGCAGGTTGCTTTCCCTAATGGAGTTAGTTATGGAGGATCGAAAAAAACAACATCAGAAAAAGACACATTCGGAGCGTTCCAATAATATCTTTAATAGATGGCTACAAACAACATGCCTTGGGGTGATGCATTTTTAGTTCAAACGCCAACGTTAGATCGTTGGTCGCAACAGTTATATCAAGAGCAAAAAATAAGGCAAGTAAAGCAGCAGCAAGAGGATGCGGCATTGGATGCAAGCATTCAAAAGGAAATTGGCAAAGTGCGTTCTGTAGACACGCCTGAAGTAATAAAAGCTTATAACGATTACAAGCAAGGGAAGAAGCAGTTATTATTTAATAAGGAATTGCAGAAAGACCCGTTAGCGTATAATCAAGCTCAACAAAAAGTATTACAGGATTATCAAAGAGTGTTTACAACCGCTAATAAGAGTGCTGAGTTGAAGGATATGCAAAAGCAGTTGTCAGAGGATAGGATTAAAAACCCTAATGCATATTCGGATGATTTCGGACAAAGAATGGCCACGCTAATGAATACGCCAATAAGCGGAGTTGGACAACATGAGACATATGGAGATTTGACTAATTGGGATAATTATAGATACAAAGGATCGAATACCAATTTTGCAGATATTCTTCAGAAAGGGATAGGCCAATCCAAGCAGGTTTATAGCAAAGAAGAACCACTAGACAAGGGGCTACAGACTAAGATAACACCTTATATGTATGGCAACACACCGGGACAAGTAAAGGATTATGTTCTTGGCGTTATGGCTATGCATCAAGCCGGCAGAGATGCAGCGTATCAATGGGATCATACACCAGAAAAAGAAATTGATGAAACTATAAAAGCTTATCAGGCATTGCCTAAAGATTATTGGGAGAGAATAGGGTTGCCGGGGCCACAGGATTTGATGCCAAAGAATCCTGACAATAAAGCCGAAAACTATGCATCGTTAATGGCCATGAAATATGCTATATCGAATGCTCCCAAAGAAGGGACTCCGGTATATAGGGAAAATAAAGCTGCTGTGATGGCTGCGCAAGAAGCCAAGGAGAAAAGAATGCAGGTTCTACGTCATGCAGATGCCAAGGATTTAATTGACTATAAAAAGAAAATTGATCCTAATGACACAGAACTAAACAATGTATGGTATGAATCATATTTGGATAAGGTAATGTCTGACGCGAAACAAACCGGAGAAAGGCACCATGTTTATAATCCCAAAACAGGCGAGTCGGAATTATATTACAATATGATTAAGCCTGATCCTTTCTTGCTTAAATCATTGAGCATAGGAAGTGCTACCCCTGATAGGGTAGGGGTAACTGAATCCGGAGAAGTAATACCTATTTTCATAAAATATGATAAGGATGGTAATGTAGTTAAGACAAAAGCAGGCACACCAGCATTGGACGAAAATTATAGTCAGCCGATGACAAGAGAACAAGCATTAGTCAACATGGGCTACAGGGGTAGCACAAAAAAACAATTAAAAGAAGATCAGCAAAAAATACAGAACAAAGCAGGGGCGAAGACAAACAAAGGCGCATCTAAACAATACCAATACGATGGTAAAGTATATACCCATGCCCAGTTAAACAAACTTGGGTATGATGATAATGAAATTGATCAGGCAATAAAAGCAGGAATAATAAAATAATGGCTGAAGAAGAAGTTACATATGACCCAATAGGAGCAAATGGCCCCGGCCCCGGAGATCCATTAGGTTTGCGTAAGAAATTACAAGCAGGCGTTTCGGTATCTACCAGGGGTGCTGATGATGCTTTGGGTTTACGTGCGAGATTGAATTCAATCAAGCCAACGGCTCAGCCAGCGCAAGCTGCATTTAAATTATCAGAGCCAACGCTGATGGCAGTACCTAAAGAATCCGTAGTAACTCCATCTGCACCAAATGAAAAAATAAATATATCGCAAGGGGAAATAAATTATGTACCAGATGAAAAAACATTTGAAATTCAAAGGCAACAAGGGAAAGCTAAGATAGCTCATGAAAAAGTTAATGCCGCATTAACTAGTAATGATGTTCAATACGAGAAGAAGTTGAGAGAAAGCAGAAGGAACAATTACACCGTAGAATCCTTAAGAAATGAGTATAAACAAAATGGGCAAATATTATCTCCGCAAGACGAGCAGAGGTTATTGCAAAAAGAAAAGGAACGTCGTTATAACCTGCCGGTAACAAAAGAAGAATTGTCTGATTTTAAAACGGGAACAATTTTAACGCCTAAATTATCAAGAAAATTCATTAAAGACTTAAATGATAAGGATGTTGCAGAAAGCGCATATCAAGTCGATAAGTTTAATGAATTGGTTAATGATCCTGATCCTAATGCTCATAAGAGAATAGAGAAGATCAATGAAGTGGCGAAAGGGATAAGGAAGGGAACGTATATATATGATCCAGAAACAAAAGCCGTAGTTCAGCCTATGGGGATGATAGGATCAATCATGGAAGGGGTTAAGAATAAATCTAAAGCAGATGAAGAACATGACTTCCTTAAAAATACAACCAACGACGCAGCCATCATAATGGAGCTAGAAGGGGAAAGGAATAATCCAGATTTGGATCAGCCTATAAAGGTGCCAAGAGGTAAGTTAAACGAGGCATTAAATTCGCTTGCAGAGATGCCAATTACGCCTATGATAGCTGGCGCGGTTGGTACAGTAGGTGGTACGTTCATTGGGAATCCGGAACTGGGCACTGTGGCTGCCACTGCATTGGGGGCATATGAAAACAGAAAGGCGCAATACCGGTCTACATTTAAGCAAGTTTATAATGAAATGCGCGATCTGGGTAAGCCTGAATTTGAGGCATTGAATGAGGCCAGGAAGCAAGCGGAAAACGCACAAGAGATCGGAACAGTAGTGGGGGCTGCGCAAGGCTATTTAGGGGCAAAGATTGGAGAAATACCAATTAATGGAACAACGTTTAGTGTAGGCTATCAAAAAGCAGTAGGCCAATTTCTTAAAAACAATGGCAGCGAATTGGGCAAAATTGCACTTGATGCGGCTGCGCAGGGTGGGTTAGGTGCAGGCGGTGAGATTGCTAAAAATAAACTAGCGCAAGCAGCGGGTATAAAAAGGGATTGGGATGCCGGAGCAGCAGACGCGTTCTATGGCAATGCTATAATGGCTGGTGGTATCGGAGCCGCATTAAAACTTGGTAGAGGGTTAAGTAAAATAAATTATAAAACCATTCTTAATGGGCTTACTAAAAGTGTTCCCGAAGAAGCCATAAATTCAACTTTGCAAGAAAAGGTTGCCACCGGTGAGATAACGCAGGATGCGGCTAATCAGGCATTGAATGAAATAAAAGAATACAAAGCAAAAGATGCACAAATACCGCCTAACGTAACCGAAGATGCTAGGTTTAAAATACAGGATAATATTGATAAGATCAATGAACTGGAGCAGCAAAAAGAGCAAACTCATAAATCATTGCAAGGCCCAATAAAAGAAAATATAGACAAATTAGTTGAAGAAAATTTATCTCTGTCAAAAGAAACGGTTAAATCAGAAAAACCCGCGTCTGGATTAAGCAAGGATAAGGAGAAAGAGGCCATTGATTTTGCGCATGAATTAGTGGATGAAGGGATACTGCCTGACACTTATGCTGCTGAAGTGAAAAAAGACCCTATAAAATTCTGGCAGACCATAGCACAGCAAGCGCAAAACAGAGATGAAAATTGGAATCCATTATCCAATCATTTAGATGAACAATCTGTTAGGGATAATTACGGAGATACAGTAGTTGATTATGCGAAAGAGTTGTTCCCTGCCCCGGAAACAAAAGAATTAAACATTTCGGTTATACAACCAGGGGAAATGAAACATCCTGAAACTATAACAATATCACCAAGAAATCGGCCTAATGACGTTAGATCTACCGAGAGCGTATCTGTGATAATGCCAAGAGGTAGAGAAAGCGAACCAGTAACTATAAAACCAGAAGAAAATGCCATTCCAATCAGAAGCTCAGAGGAGATTCATGTGGGCGAAGCACCCGGAGATAGCCAAGAGGTGGGCGGAGGAATACCCGAATCAGGGGAAACTCCCAGATCACAAGAAACCGGAATCCCAAAAGAAGAAAGTAGTACTCCGGGTCAAGAAGGGATAGGCGAACCGAGGATGGTTGGCATAACGCATGCTCAGATGGATATGATTTCTGAAGAACTTGGACTTCCTAAGTATGAAGGCTCCCCGGAAACATTTAAGGAGTGGGATGAGCAGGCTGCTAATAAATTAGCGAATGACCCAAGTGCGCTTCCTGATCTTTTTAATAAACTGAGGAATGGGGTATCTCCTGATCCAGTAGAAACGAGGATGATGGTGCGATATTTTGGAGATTTAATGGGGAAGATAGATCATGACCCGTATAATACTGAATTGCAAAACCAGGTTCTAAGGACTAAAGATTTATTCAATATAGCTGGCAGACTGCAAGGTAAATCATTAGTTGCAAGGAAGGGATGGGTGCCTGCCGAACCAAGGTTGGGCGATTTCATCATTCAAGACACGGAGGCTAATAAGGCTCCTCTTTCGAATGACCAAACAGCTAAAGCAGTAGAGGAGTATAATGCTATTAAGAAGGCGAAAGATGATCTTGATGCAAAGGTTGCAAAACTTGAATCTGATAATGCAAAACTAAAAGCAGATAGGAAAATAAAAAGTACAAAATCAGAAAAGTCAACCAATGCGAACAAGCGAACGCATGATGATTATGTGAAAGAGAGAAAGGGTATTGTTGATAAAATGAAAGCTGATTTATTGAAAGTGTCAAAAGGTGGAGGCGGGGCGATGGTAAGCGTTCCTGGTGCTGCACAATTAATGGCAATTGCTCCGCATGTTGGAAGGCTCATTAAGAGCTATGTTGAAGAGGGTATAGAAAAGCTCCCTGAATTAGTAGAGGCGATTCACAATCATCTAAAAGATGTAGTACCAGATATAACAGAAAAGGATGTCCATGATCTTATAGCCGGAGAATACAATAAGCCAAAAGAAACTAAAAATGATATAAATGAGAAAATATTTAATTTAAGAACAGAGGCTAAGTTGGTGAATAAGCTGGAAGAATTAAACAATGGCATAGAACCAAAAAATGAAAAGGCAAAGCGAAAAAGAAGTAGAGAAATAGAGGAGTTGAGAGGTCAAATAAAAGAGCATGATCTTACGAAGCTGGGAGCATATAAGAGCCGTCTGCAAAATGATATTTCAAAACTCCAAGAACAATTGCGCAGGGGTGATTTTTCTGAGCCTAAAAAGCCGGGAATAAAATTGGATAAGGAGGGGCTTTCCTTGCAAGATGAATTAATAAGACTGAAACAGGAAAGAGAAAAGAGGCTGGCTCAATTAGAGTATGAGAATAGAACGAATATTCAAAAGACAAAAGATGTAGCTACAAATATATTGAATGTTCCCAGGACGCTAATGGCGTCTGCTGACTTGTCTGCTCCATTGAGGCAGGGCATTGTCGCGACAATCGCTCACCCATCAAAAGTATTAAACAATATAAGAATTGAAGGCGGCAAATTGAAAGCCGGTGGATCATTGCCGGAAATGTTCAGACAGGCATTTTCGCAGAAGCAATTTGATAGATGGTTAGTTGATCTGAAAGAAAGCCCAGAATATAAATTGATGGAAGATTCAGGGTTATATATCGCTGATCCAAATAGTCTGCACTTACAGGTGCAAGAGGAGCAGTTTATGAGTAATCTTGGGGAGAAGATACCGCTTATCGGTAGGCTTGTAAAAGGAAGTGAACGAGGATACGTCGCCTATCTTAATAAAATGAGGGCTGATTTGTTTAATCAGGGAGCTGAGGTGTTTGCAGATCAGGGGAAAACATTCGAGAATAGCCCAGAGCTTTATAAGGGGTTGGCTAGGTTTATAAACAACTCTACTGGTCGTGGCGGCTTGGGGCCACTTGAGCAATCGGCCCAGGTATTAAATACTGCTTTCTTTTCTCCCAGATTGATCGCGTCAAGACTAAACCTGATAAACCCAGTGTTTTATACGAAGCTGCCCAGGGAAGTGCGAATAATGGCATTGAAAGATATGGCGAAAGTGGTAGGGTTCGGAGCTAGTGTTTTAGGGTTGGCCGGTGTGGCCGGCGCTCAGGTAGAGAAAGATCCCCGCAGTTCTGATTTTGGTAAAATAAAGGTTGGGAATACACGATGGGATATATGGGGGGGCTTTCAGCAATACGCTAGAATATTTGCACAGCTTATGAGCGGCCAAACAAAATCATCGAATACCGGTGAGGTGTATGATCTGAAAGGAGACAAGTTCCCATATAAAACAAGACTGGATCAGTTGGGCGGCTTTTTTAGGGGTAAACTAGCTCCGGTTCCTGGATTGGCCATTGACTTGTTGGCCGGTAAAAACGTAGTAGGCGAAGAAGTTGATCCGGTAAAAAAAGCATACGAATTATTTGTGCCTATGATCGTTCAGGATATTCAGGACGCATGGAAGGAGCAGGGAGCGAAGTCATTAGTGACCGTGGGAGTCCCTTCTGGATTGGGCGTCGGCGTGACTACATATGAGCAAAAGAAGGGGAAACCTGGTGGGTCGAAGAAATCTGTAAATCATAAAAAATCTCATATATCTCATAAATCTCATTAATAACATGGAAAAGAAAGTAGTATTAAAAGTAGCTCCCCCTTCTGGAGATCCAAAGACTGATTCTAGGAAAGATGTAATCTATAGTGATCGCGGTAAATTCGAAACATTTTTAGATTTGCGAGATAAACTTGCAGAGTTGGCGGTTCAGGGAAGGAATCTTCATCCGGATGACAGGGCTGCAATTTATGGGTATTTTACAAATGCACTTGGGCCGGAAAGAGCGCAAAAGATAATAACCCACGCTCAACTTTTTAGTGGTCGTCCGGATGTACAGGGGCTGTCTCCGGAAGAAAAATTAAAATCATTCTATACAATCGGGTCAAGTGATCCAGATGTACAGCAATTGATTTCTAAAACTAAAAACCTTGGATATGGGGTTATCCCAGGTTATAGGGGGTCTGCAAGTGCTATAAACCAAGCTGCCCAGCAAGGAGATTATAATAATCTCAGTTCGGCATCTAATAGGGTGATGCTTAAGGTAAGGAAATAAATAGTATTTTTATATAATAATTAACCTGATTTGTTTATGGCGTTTACTGGGACATTTACTGTCACACAAACTTCTGATATAACCTCATTGGTTATCACGGACACATCTGACTACTCTGGCGAGGGACAGGGTACGTTCTCCGGTAGGCGCATACGCCTATATAAAATCGACACGACTACATTGGTGCCGTCTGGTACTACAACCGCCTATATAGATTTCCCATTTAGTGCAGGATCGTCTATTACAGTGAGTAGTATTTTGTTTAGAGATTATAGTTTAAGTGCAAACGTTGAATGGTTGTCCAATTCGCCGCAGCCCGGAAGCATATACACAGCTACAGAGGTCGTTACATTCTTGAATTATATAAACGATTTTATATATGGCAAAATACAACAATTAGCAGCTAGTCCCTCTTTGTTGAATGATACAGTGTGGCAGGATAGTATGCAGATCATGTATAATGAGAAGGAAAATGCAGAACAGGCTACATTGTATGATGACCAGTTTGCGGCTCAATCTGCCATTGATAGAGCCTACAATTTAATAAACAATGAATCAATGTATTTCTAATGGGCATATTTGTTCCAACTAATACGTACATAAATTACGGCAAAATAAGTCAGTATTTGGCTGCTAACAATATTGCAAATAATTACATATTCAGAGGCTCTGATAAGTCGCCAAATTTATCATGGTTGATTGAATTGGTCAGAAAGGCTATAGAATGGAAGACCAGCATTGATAGTGCTGATGAAAGCATAAATGATACGAGCCTTTATCTATACGACTTATGTGGCAAATATATACGTGAGGCAAAGAGAGTATTAAACGCTGGCGGTTCTGGCGAAATTATTAATCCTTCAACTGGAAATGCAGTGACAATAGCAACACCTAACCCGCAATTCAGGGTAGGCTCCCCTGGAGCATTAATGAATGACGGAGATACAACTATAACATTCTCGTATTCTGGAGTTGTTAACGCCAGCCTTGAAGTTACATTAGATGGCGTTGAGGTGCCATATGGAGATACGAATGTATTCAGTTTCACGGCTACATATACTCCAACGAATGTGCAAGTTGTCTTTAGTCAGCCGGTTCAGAATAATTGGTTATTTATTTTCCACATGGTTCAATTAGTTAATGTATAGTATGAAACAGATATTAGTTGTTTTATTGGTATTGTTTGGCTTTGTGGCGAATGCTCAGTTGCCTAGTAATACATTTTATTCAAGATGGTTTACAGGCAATACTCGCGCAGAGTGGATTAAATTGGATAGCCCGTTAGTTAACCCGGTGTTGGATACATTTTATGCAAGGTATCAGGGGACACAAATAGTAAGAATACAGGGAGGGGATACAGCCTTCTGGTTCTACGCAGGTAATAGAATTTGGAAAAGACTTGGAAGCTTTGATTCGACTTCGATTAGTAATAGAATTAATCTAAAATTAAACATTTCGGATACAATAGCCGCATGGTTGTCGCAGTCTACAAGATTGGTAGATACAATGTATCGGGTTAATGATTCTACCATTGGATACACAATTAAAGGTATACCATATACATTTCAGATATTGGGGGGATCTTCTGGGGGAGGGGGATCGGGAACTGTTACAAGCGTGGCATTGTCTATGCCGTCTGCGTTTTCTGTTTCTGGGTCGCCTGTAACGACAAGCGGGACGCTTAGTGTTTCCGGGGCCGGAACAACATTGCAGTATATAAGAGGTAATGGAACATTAGCAACTACTGACACGGGGATGATTCCTAGCTTTTACCTGAAAGTCAGGGGTCTTTTAACCGGCACATCTCCAATAACATTTAATCAGACTACTGGTGCAATAGGGATTAATAATGCGAATACAACAGGAACAAAGGGTGCCGCATCATTTACGAGCGCCTTTTCCGACAATGGTTCTGGGCTAATTGATTTGGCAGATATAGTGTCAAATGGAAGTTGTACTAATTGTACTGTTACTTTTAATGCAAAAGGGCAAGCCACAGCTTTTTCATCTGGTGTTGGGCCATCTGGGAGCACCGTAGATACAATATTTAGAATACCAGGCATTGATAGCATTTATTTTACGATAAACACTGTTCAGCATGGAATAAAGGATAGTTTAGGTGCTGTAATTACTGCTAGTAACGGGTTGATGAAGGTAGGCGATGATATTAGGATAGGAGATGCAAGCGGCCCAGGAGCCCCATTAATATATGATTCCTATATTGATGCAGGATCATTTAAATTAAATATATCAGGTAATAATAGCAGTAACGCTGTTTTAAGTAGCGCAAACAGCGGGAGCGGATATGGCTTAGAGGGAACGAGTTCCTCGGTAAATGGTATCGGGATTCATGCTATGAATACAGCAGGAGGCATTGGCTTGTCAGCTGAAGTGTTAGCAGGTAAGGCGGCATATTTGACTGCTATTTCTGGCATTCCGATTTTTGCCGTTGGTCAGCCTTCTAATGCTAATGGGAATACAATTATGGCTGAATTTCATAGACAAACAAGCGGAACTGCTGCAAATGGTATAGCTCAAAGTTTTGATTACTGGTCGCAATTAAGTAGTGGCACTAATGATACTATAGCTAGGGTGGCTATTACCGCAACTACGGCAACTACTGGATCACAAACGGGCGCGTATGATATTTGGCTTAAAAATAATGGGGGGGCATTAGCTAGAAAATCAAGATTGAAAGGTGATGGTCAATGGATTTGGGATGGATATCCGGCGCTAACTGCTCAAACGGATACAACAACATATAAGCCAGTTGCGATTGATGCTTCTGGGAATGTAGTTAAAATGATTGGCTGGTCGGGAACGGGAGGGGGTGGAGGCACGCCTTCATGGAACGCAGTTATGGGGGTAGGTAATACAGCTTACAATACAAGCGCATTTCTTATACGAAATGATGGGAGCCAATTGAATATACGTTTAAATCAAAATGATACCGGCAATACTAATGCAATAGCTTCCGTTGATATAGAAGCATTAGGTGCTAAGGCTGTTACTAGGCTACAGACGTGCTGGCAACATGAAACTGAAGTACAGTTTTTCTTGAAATTAACACAAGCGCCAAACAATCACATTGTAATAGATAGCGCAAAATTTTGGACTATTGGCACCGTTAGTATATTGGATGCGTTATCCGCATATAGAAAAGGTTTTCGTATCGCTGCGCCATATTTTGGTAATATGGTTCCGATTGCGATTGATAGTAACGGTAATGTAGGATTCAGAAATATAAGCCGACCAAAAGGAGTGGTGCATATTCCTGGAGAAGGCGCTGGAGGTGTGCCGCCTTTGGTAATTGATCCAAATGTTACCCCGGTTGACGCAAATTCTGGACGAATAGTGAATACTGGAACATTCTTACAGTATACAGATAATGCCGGAGTTGTGTGGAATCTTAATAATCAGTTTGGCACATTACCTAACGGGACATATACATCGCCATCGCTAACATTTACCGCAAATAGTTCTGCCGGGATGAGTTATAATGCTATTACTGGGCACCCTGTATTGTCTTCTAATTCATCTGGGGCGGCAATATCAATCGCAAATAGTAATAGTAGTGGTATTTCAGGGATAGATTTTAGAGATAATAGTTTCAATCAAATCGGTGTTTATTGGAATTATAACGACGGGAGTGCAACAAGATTGGGTACAACAAGAGCTTTTCAGATAGAAGTCGGCGGCTTCGATCAAAGCAATCCAAAGCTTAAAATCACGACTGGGGGTAATGTATTGATTAATACAACAAGTGATAATGGGTACAAGCTGCAAGTAAATGGAGCTATTAGTACAGTAACCGACAGCTCTAGTTCTCCTATCAACATTGCATGGATTGATACAGATGGTAAAATAAGAAAGGCTGCAACGCCTGCTGGTGCTACAAACATATATAACGGGGACGGTACTTTATCCGCAGATAGAAATGTAGGAAGCGGTGGGTTTACTCTTAGGATTTCTGGGGCTAATAATTCAGATACTCTTGTTTCTATAATAAATACGGGAACAACTAGCACAGGGTTATATGTATCCGGAACCGCTTTAGGTATTAATGCATTCTCATCAAGCGGTGCAGGTTTGCAAGCCATTGGTAGTACAAGGGGTGCTGTTATTACAGGTGACACTGATGAAGGGTTGCTTGTAAAGAGTAATTCAGTAAGGGGTGCGCGGATACAAACTGTGCCATCATCAACAAATACAGTTGTAGAAGTATTGCAGTTGGAACGGGGCGTGAGTGGAGGATCTGGGGCTACTGGTATAGGGGAGTATATTAGCTTTCTTAATAAGACTAGCACTAATTCGAGCGATATATCTAATACCATAATAAGTAAATTCACTGATGGAACGACTGCAACAAGAACATCCCAGTTTGTTATTACGGGTGTTAATAGCGCATCTTCGACTAATGTATTGACATTGGATGGAGATGGCACAATAACGACTATCGGTAAAAGAGTGATGGCAGTTACGACAAGCTCTGCGGGAACTTTGACAATAGGCAACTCAGAGAGTTACGTATTTAACGGGACTACCACTACTTGGACGCTTCCGGCAGTGAGTGGGACGGCAGGGACAATATATTATCTTAAGAACATAGGAAGTGGATCAATAACGCTTAATGCTAATGCCGGAGCTAATGAGATATATTCAACATCGGCTGTTAATACGGTTACGATAACCGCAGGAAGCGCCTTAATTCTGATTTCAAATGGCACATACTTCACAACAAACCCTTAAATAATAACGATCATGAATAAATATCCTGATTTTTGGCATACTCTTTTAGGCGATGGCTCTATGGGTGCATTTTTAGCCTATTTGGTTATATCTTATTTTGCCGCCACGGCTAGTCTGTTATTCGAAGCTAGTAATAGAGATATAGCAAGTGACAATACTCCTAAAAAGTGGAGTACAAAGTTTCTTTTAGCGTCTAATATATTGCGTTTGTTGGCTAACCTGCTGACCATCCCTTTATTGATTCGGCTAGAATATCAATACGTCAGCATGGAATGGATGATATTGCTGGTTATAGCGCAGGGCGTATTGTTTGATAGGGCATTCATGGTGCTAAAGAATATTGGTGTATTGGCCTCAGATAAATTTGCCTCTAAGTTCGCTGATAAAATATCTGAAAATGATTTAATTGTAACTAAAAAATAAAGTTCAATGACAATGCAACAAAAATTTGCCGAATTGAGACAAAAGTTAGAACGCTGGAAAGCTCATAATGAAGTTCATGCAAAGCCAGCAGATCAGGCATTATATGAATTTCTTAATGCACTTTTAAACATAGCCGATGAAAAGGAGGGATTGTCAGAATATATGCCGCCTATTTCTGAAGCTCCGCAAGCAGCTAGTGCAGAGGATGAAACTGGGCCGGGCGGCAACTCGCCTTCAGGTACTCCGGATTTACCATAATTCATTATGGGTTTCAATAGGCTGGTATCTTACCGGCCTACTTATTTTCCATACTCTAGCTGACTTCAATAACCCCATTTGGGCGAAAGTTTACTATAGTTGGCAGAAAAGTAGCGATTGTTTATATTTGTTAACGTTACATTATTTAGTACCAAAATATAGAAAACTAATTACCCCGATCGTTATTTATTCAATCATTAGATTATGTTTTCAAATAATGGGTTTCTTCCTAAAAACGGGGCAGAACGAGGTGTATATAGTAACGATACTTTACCTCGTCGCGTTGACTATAGTGGTATATTACAGCGTAAAACAGCTCCAAAGCGAATGGAAACGAAACTGATAGTAGCTATTTTCACATGGGTAGGATTATCGTCTTATGTTGGGGCAATAATATTAAACATTGGTACATGGAAGGCTGGTGTTTTAGTCGTCTTGGGGGGTGTGTTTATGTTGTTAAAGATTATAAGATTCGCTATGAGAACTTGGTATGAATGTCAGCGTCAGGAGATAGAGATAAGAATGTTGAAGAAAAAATCTGAAGAATCAAAGGAATAATTTACTTTTGAAAAGCTCATCAGACAATAAAATATTACTTGAAGCGCCGTCGTTTTAATATGCAGAATCCCTTGGAGTCTGGTGAGCCATATTGAAGCGACGGCCTTTCTGTTTAAATCAATAAAATGACCTTGAAAATAAACCCTTGGGTAGCGACGGTGCTTATTGCTGGTGTATTGATATTAGTGGTAGCCTTATTTAAGGGATGCCACCAGAATAAACTGGAAGTGGCAGCCAGAGAAAAAACGCAGCATATAGCAGACAGTGCATTGGCCGTATTGAAAGATTACAAGGCCGCTTCTGAGCGGTCGGCTAAGGATTTCCAGGATACATTGGAATTAGAAAGAGGACAGCGCGTGTTAATAGAAAATCAGAAAAATAAAACTGAAGCTGATTTGGATAAGGCACTCACTGAAAATAAAGTCCTTATAGAGAAGCATCATATTGCTGATTATACCGATACGGCTACTATTGTAGTGCCTAATCAATATGTACAAGAGTGTGAAGATTGCTTTACTAAACTAGAAAATACGACTAAAATATCTCTCAAATACAAAGATGATTTCAATAAACTGAATAGTAAATGGGAGGACTTGAACAGAATAAATCAAAACCGATTTAAACAATTAGAGAAAGAAAAATTAGGGTTCTATAATCAAATAAAATCGCTTACTCAACAGCAAAAAGAAGCCACCGATAAGTTAAAACCACATGGTCGATTATATTTGTCATGGGGGGTGATGTGGGGATATTGGCCAAAAATGGCGGGAGCCGGAGTGTTATATCAATCAAAAAACAGCATGATTTATGGGGCAAAATGGTATTATGGAAATCAAGGACATATGATAGAAACTACTTTAAATTTCCCTTTATCAATAAAATTATAATTTATGGCAAATCAAAATTCTGAAACACGCAATCCGCTCTTTTTGGCATTCGTTTCTGTTATATTGGGCGCTGCCCTTTGGATATGGGGGGCTGTAAGGGCTGACTGTAGCGGCCCCAATTGTTGGCACGGAAGCGGATTTCTTATTGGCGCAGGTGTAACGCTTGTCTTGGGAGGAATCGGGTATGGTTTTATAGCTGGAAATCGTAAATAATGAAGCAATGGAAGAAATATGGAAAGACATTTCCGGATATGAGACATATTATCAGGTAAGTGATTGTGGTAGAGTCAGAAGGCTAAGGACGAAAAATGGGGTATCAAAAGTAACAATCAGGAGGTTAAGGAAAGAATGGACAGGGTATGTGTCTTGTTGTCTAAGTGTAAATCATTGCGAAAAGGTTTTTAAAGTCCATAGGCTTGTAGCAATGGCATTTATTGATAATATAGAAAATAAACCATTTGTAAATCATAAAGATGGCAATAAGTCCAATAATGTAATGAGTAATTTGGAATGGGTTACTAAATCAGAAAACGAGAAGCATGCTTATGGGTTTTTAGGTAAAAATTCTGGTGCGAAAAATAGAATCAATGAACTGAATGGCGCAAGTAAACCAATCATAGCTACTCGGCGGGATGGTATTTCTATTTCATTTCCTAGTTCTCGGGAGGCTGAGCGAAAGTTGGGGATAGGGTTTAGGGCAATATCTAATAATTTAAAGGGGAAAGCAAAAAGTGCAGGAGGATATATCTTTAAATATCAATGAGTATGGAAGGTGTTATGATATATTTGCTTATAGCCATTGCGGCAATTTTAAATGCATGCATGGATACATTTGAATCAAGTCCAAATTTTAACAAGAGCATATTTAAGCATCTTGATAAAAGATGGTGGTGCAAAGATGTGTCCTGTAATTATGTGAAGTTGTTTCTTGGTTATCGGCCAGATAGTTGGCATATAAGTAAATCATTAATGTGGGGATGTGTAATTGCTGCTGCTATCGTAGCTTGGTATTCTCCTAAACCTGAATGGCCTTGGTTATATCATTTTATCGGATTAGGGATTACCTGGAATGTAGTTTTCCCATTGTATTACAATTTGATATTCAGGATAAAATAACCCCTGTATGAATTATAAAGCTACGTATGACTTAATTGTTCCTCACCTAGATAAGGTAAGCGCCTTAGACAGAATCGTAAAGAAGATACAGCTTAATCAGTATGCATACAAGAATGTAGCTGATACAACTACTGTACCTTGGTATGTAGTAGCGGCTATTCACTATAGGGAGTCTGGATTAAGTTACGATCATCATCTGCATAATGGTGATCCGTTGACAGAAAGAACAGTACATGTGCCAGCCGGTAGACCAATTAAAGGAGATCCGCCATTCACATGGGAGGAGAGCGCCATAGACGCACTTAAAATGAGCTGGTTGAGTAGTAATAAGAACTGGGAGATAGGTAATATGTTGGCCTTATTAGAGCGTTATAATGGCCTTGGGTATAAAAAGAAGGGCTTACCAAGTCCATACGTTTGGAGTTGGACAGATGCGTACCATGCGGGAAAGTATATTTCTGATGGAACGTACAATGCGAATGTTGTAGACCAACAATGTGGGTGTGCGCTAATTATAAAATATTTAATATGAAACCCGCTAATCTCATTGGGCATAAATACGGGCGCTTAACAGTAATTGAAAGAGCTGGGACATGGACTGCCGCAAGTGGCAGAAAGGGATGTGCGCAATGGCTGTGTAGGTGCGAATGCGGTCAAATGGGTACGTATAGGACGTCAAAATTAAGGGATGGGTCTACTTTATCATGCGGATGTTTGCGAAGAGAAAGCAGTGCGCGGCCAAGAACACCACAGGGACATGCCGGATTCACAACCCTATATATAGGGTACATGGGGCAAGCTAAAAACAGAAACATTGATTTTGGTTTAACTAAAGAAGAATTTAGAAAATACACAAAAGGCAATTGTCATTATTGTAATCAACCTCCAACCGCCAAGCGGCTCCCTCAAAGTAGAAAGGAAAATTCCACAGCTCATGGAGCTTATGTATATAATGGGGTAGATAGGATAGATTCAAAGAGAGGGTACAGTATAGGTAATTGCATTACTGCATGCAAGAGGTGTAATGTGGCTAAAAGCGATATGACGTATGATGAATTTATAGAGTTGATAAAGGCGATATATAACAATAGGGTATCCCAGAATAAATAACGAAATATAAAAATGTATTATAAATGAATTGATTAAAGAGTGGCATTTTAATCTGATGAAAATTCACGTTTTTTTATTGTCAAATAAAAGAAAACCCCTGTTAAGAATAACAGGGATGTACTGTATATAACACACGAACGATTAGTGCTGCTTTGAATGGAACATGTTTTTTGGATCGTTAAAAGTGCATATGACTGCACCTTGTCTGTCTAAAATGAATACATTTTTTGTTTTGCTGTTCTTTAGCCATCCATAGCCATATCCGCTCATTCCTCTTCTTTCTTTACAGGGATCTTTAGGGCGTCTGGAGGCGGTGCAACTGGCAGCTAATAAAGCTATAATAACGATAAGGCATAATAAAACAGCGTGAATAGATTGTCTACGGTAGTTGTGGGGAGTGTTCATTCTTTTGTTTTAATTGTAATAATTATATAAATAGATGAAAACAAAGTAACGCACATTTCGTATAAGCCAGAGAACAGGGCAACCCATCCCCCTAATATAATTATTGTGCATATAACCCAATCGGCTTTGTTCATAAATTAGTTTTAGCCCATTCTTTAATTATTGTTGCGAGGTCTGAGGTTAAATAGATGCAGTACTCTTTATAAGGGCCATTGCGGTCTTTTTTATAGTATATGTGGATTGACCTGAATTGTTCACCAAACTTCAGAGAAACGTCTTTAAAGACTGCCTCTGAGTAAGTTACTATCTTGGCTCCCGTCTTTAGCTGCGTTATCCAGGTTTCATCAGCTAGTAGGGTTTTGCTTGTATCTGTGTTGCATTGAGCATGACTCGTAAAGGCGAAGGCGCAAATAAGGGAGGCAATAAGAAAGCCGATTATTAATGCTTTAGATTTCATATTATGGTAGTTTAATGTTATAGTTTGTTGTTTGATCGTCTCCGGGAATGCCGTACAGTAATCCGTATTCGCTTCCAACTAGTTGCTCAATAGCGATCCAGTTAATATCCTGCGGCTGCTCTACGCTAAAACTTATAACATGTTTGTTTATCTTATCATTATAGGATACGGTGTAGTTCAGGTATACGATAGGCAATATGGCTGTAGTGATGTTTATAATCAATGTACTGCTATTGCCGCAATCTCCCTGAGCCTGTAGTTTTATTTTGCCTACTTTGGCGCTGCCGGTTAGCTTAAAGGTAATGGTTTGGTTAGCTTCCATAATACTTTGGTTGCCACCGGGAGAAATGCTATCAATAGTTAGTCCCTCCCATCCCCACTTTACTTTAACCTGACAGGGCTGTAAATTGGTTACCTGAACGGTATAGCCGCCGTGACCATCATAAGCCAATAATGTGGCTTTGAGTCTTGCATCATAGGCGCTATCTATGCCAACGGTTTCGACACGTGCGCCCTTAGTGGGAGTGTACGTAGTATCTTTTAAGCTTTTGCTTATAAAGTATACACGATAATTTGCATAATCATGTTGATGCTGCTGTGGTTCTGTTTCTTTTTTACAACTAAATGCAAGTACGGCTGCCGATGTGGCAATAAATAATAGTTTAGTTTTCATTGTTGCGTAAGTTTTTTTAATTGTTTTATAAATAAATCATTGATCTTGTCAGCTTCGAGGGCTAAGAGCTTTTCATTTCCGGTTGTAATTAATCCGGAAAGGGTAAGTAATACGGTGGCGGCAAGTGGGTGAGCATCTGAATTTATATCGCCTAATCTTTCCAGTTCTTTGGCTAGTTCATTTCTTGTCATAGTTCTGTTATTTCTGCGGGTTTAATATTTACAACTGTAGAATATAGCCACATATCACTATCCATATGCCCGTCAATGATTGGAGAGTATATAACGTGTACTCTTTTTTCTTTCGTGTCGGTATGTAATATTAGTTTGTTTTGCTGCGCAAATGCTTTTAATTCTGCATATGGTATATCAAATACATTATGCCTTACATTGTCCACTGTGGGATAATGTTTTTTTATCTCTTCGGTATTTGTTAGAAGAGTTTCAATAGTTTTTTGAATGTCCATGTGTATTTAATTTAATGAATTAAAGGAACTGTAATCTATTGCGTTATCAATAGTGAATAAAAGATAATAAGCGGTTGTAACTGGGATATTTAAGAAATCGCATATGAGTTCTATTTCTTCAGTCCCTAATGCGAAAGAATTAATGTACATTCTGTTTTTATCAATTAGGGAATCGCGTTTAAAACTGCACCCTGAACGGTGTACGGGATAATAGTTAATATTGGTCATAATAGCGTTATGAAGGTTAAAAAATAGAGCTACACCTATCCCTGGTAGCTCATTCAGGGCCGTTAACCATTGCCTATGAGAACCAGTCAATTAAACCCTTTCATGCCTTGTTTTAGACGAAAAAATTGTTTTGCCTTTTTTGTTTTTGCCAATTTCTGTCTTATAAACTACTTGCTGTAGTCTATCTCGTTCGCCCCGATCATTTACTATCTGGGTGCGATTCCATTTACTAATTACTTTTTTAGTTGTTTCTCCTTTGCTCATTGTGTTTGAATTTATAAATTAATAATATTTTTATCTCCGTCTTTAATTATGTTAGCTAAATAGTTTTGGGTAATAGGCTTCTGTTATGCCATTGGAGGTGGCGAAGTCTGGACAATCTATACATATTTTATTTATAGTCGCTTCCCTATTCATTCCTTGTAATATCCTTACCTCGTAGCCATTATTGCCGATATATGATTTTGCAATTACTTTTTCACCTGCTTTTACTTCGCATTTGCCATCGGATGTATATTTCATGTTAAATAGCTTGTAAGTTTTTGTATTGTCTTTTAATATTGTTCATAAGGACGACTATTTCTAATAACATATCTTGGGTTAAATGTGGGAATATCATTTTATAATAGTTTTTTTATTTAAAAAGGATAGCTATCAGTATATAGCGTCTAGCTGCCCATATTGCCCTTCCCTGATAATTAATTGCTGTCTGTACTTTCGATGTGTTTAATAATCAGCTCTTTAACTTTTGCCGGGTTAATGCCTCTGAATGACAGGGATGTAGATTTACCGTTTATGCCTCCTGTTGCTTCCCTTATGTTTATGGTAGTCTTAAACCCTCCTTCGAATGGGGTAATGCCTTGTTCCATTACAATCTTTCTACACATTTCTTTTACTTCTTCTATGGTTGTTTCGTGTAGGGTTAAATATTCTGCCTGTTCTTTTTGCTTAACTATTTGTAACCGGACAAAGTAGGTAGGTTCGTATTTATATACTTTCATGGGATTATTTCTTTTTGTCTTCAAAGGTTACGCCATCCGGCAGACTTAATTGAGCTTTCAATTTGGATATTAATTCGTCGCTTATATTGTCATAACCTTTCCAATTGAAAGCAATTTGCTTAGTGTGTGTGTAGAAAATACAGTTATTTAATGCAGCGCTGCCGCCGATGCGTAAAACTTGCTTTTTTATAGCGTATTCGAGTTGAATGTTATCTAGTTTTTTTTGTTCTTCATCGTTTAATTCATCTCTTAATTTATTGACTTCATCAATAGCCCTTTGTAATTTTGCATCTTTCGAGTAATAACCATTCGCTTCCTTTTCTTTTTCTTCTTTAATTTCTTCAGGAGTTGGCGCATTGAATTGTGTGCGCTTGCTGTCAACCAGGAATTTAGTTCCTGTCATTTCTTCCAATCTTGAAATAGCTTCATTTGCTTGCGTTTCCCATTGCTTCAATATGCCTAATGATTGCAGATGTAATGCATATTGTATTTTGTTTTCAGAGGTATTAAGAACATCAAATTGAGCGGGAGTGATGCGATAATATGCGCAAAACTCAGGCTTAAATTTTGGAGAATCTGGCTTTGTGCTGTTGAACCCTTCGCGAAGGAAATAAAACCCATTTTCTATAGCGTGCATTGGGATGCCTTTGTAATCACATAAATGCAAATCAACAAATATTTTTAAGTTTGGTTGCGCTTTTAAGATTTCGTCATGGCAGCAGCCGCCCATTATCCAATATTTGTCTGTTTGGGGCTTGCCTTTTTCCCATATATCCGCAGTGATTGCAAAATCCTGATGGCCGTTTTTGCATTCATCATTTAGGCGTATATTGATATGCATAGTATTGCCTTCCGCATCTGTAGCGGTAATTGTGTGGCGTAGATTGTTTGAAGCTGGTGTTTGTGTTGTCGTGTTCATTACAGTTAAATATTAAATAGTTAAGAAAAATAAAAAAAGTAAAAATGTTACATAGGCAATTGTTTATGTGTTTTCTTCCGTCTTTAATTGTGTCGGGTTGGTTGTTGTCAAGTACAAGGGAGTTAATCTTCCTGGAAGAAATCGTGAATGAGTGTAGTATTGGGCTTGATCTCTTTATTCAATTCATTACACTTATTTGTCATTTCTTTTTTACTTCCAAATAAGATATAACAATTAGTTGTCCGGCAAAATATTGCCCATTCTTTAGAGTTGTATTTACTTGCTGAATAGTTCATCTTTTAAAGTTTAAATAATTAAAAAAAGGAGAAAAGCGAACAGCAAGCAGTATGAATGTTATCGCATACAGGCCAAATGCAGTTGGATTAATTAATATCTTTTTCATGGGTGGAAATGTTATTGGGTTATGAAATCGGCAACATTATAAGTGCCATAATTAGAGTATACAGTAAATTGTTCAATCTTTGCCCTTCCTGAATTGATATCATTTAAGATATATTGTTTAACGGCCTCACGGCTAACAGATCCAACTGGTTGAACTTTGCCGTTCCATGTACACCTAAACGTTTCAGTTGATAATACTTGTATCTTTTTCATGTGTTAAAAGGATTGAATGTTGTTTGAATTAATCAATGGTTGGCTTAGCCCATTTCCGGCCCTTCTTTACAGCGATAACATCAACATCGTAGCCGCAATTATATCTTACTGATACTTTGTTATAATGGTTTCTGGTAGCGAAGTTCTTAGCTCCTTTCTCCGACTTAGATACGTCTATGTGCTCGCCTTTATAGTTTACAACTCCATATATATTATTCATACTACTAGTTTAATTAGTTATTAATAGAGAAAGTGAAAATTTCTTTAATGGTTGGGGCGATAGCTTTGCCGATCTCCTTATAAACAAGCCACTCTTTTTTAACATAGTCAAACATCATTTCTATAATGTCGTTTTCCTGGGTAAGAAATTGGGCATAATTGCCACCTTCTGTGAATAGCGTATAGTTGTAATTGGCTAACACATATTCGATTGCTTTTTTCATACAGAATAGGTATTTATATAGTTGTTTAATCGTGTTGATCTTTCAGTTTGGAGACGTCAATGTTTGCATAGCTTAATACGTATGGGCCTGAAAGTGTACCGTTATGGTTGGCATGGAATACTATCATTTTGTTAGGCTGCCCATTGACCAGTTCCCAATTTTGACCGTCATTGCTTTGAACGGCTTGGCCCTTAGCATTTAGTGCGTGTATGGCTTCATAATCTATTTTCATGATATACAGGTATTTATAAGGTTAATTAATGTTATGGTTCATCCTGAGCACTAATTTACCGCCCTCGTATACATCTGTAAGGCTTTCCGTATCTGTATCATAACGGATAATATTATGTTTGCAGATGGCTTGACGTAGGAAGAAATAAACGACACCTAAGCAGATAAACGTTACAATAGCAATTGTATATATCATATATTTGATAGTTAAGAGAGTTATTGTACAGGTGTTATATCTCTCCAATTAAACCCTAGAGTATCTGCGATTGTATCAGCCAATTTCATAGCTTCATGACAATGAGCGGCTTTTATTTTTTGCGTGCCCGTTACAGCCAGTGTTTTTTTATTGTAGAGAATGAACTGATATTCTACCATTGGCACCTGTGAATAGGTAATTGGTTTCCGCGCCCGTCTCTTTCGGTCTATTTTGCCTCCATAGTGAATAATAAACAGGAAGACTATGAATAAGCCAACAAAGGAACATAAGGAGCTGTAAAAAATAGTATCTAGTGTCATAAAAGCAAGTATTAAGAGGGTTATTGTATAGGGTTTAATTGATAGTAATTAAGAGCATTCGTTGCCTATCCCATGTATGGCGCAAGTAGCATACAATTAACGGATTGTATACAGTAAAAGACTCTTTTAAGCCGAAACATTTCGCGTAATGCCTGCGTTCTTTTTGGAGTTCGCTAATCTTAGCCCAGATAGACGTATATGTTTCAAGTTGTTTCATATTGCCTTTTGATTTACTGGTTAAGACCGGCATAATACCGGTTTCGCTGAATAACAGCTCATCAGTTAACCTTAATTACGGGTATATGTCCACATGCCATCTACAAAGCCAAACGGGTGAATCCCAAAATCTGCACCTTCCCAATCAGGACTGCAATTATCCGTCCTGATAAATATACCGTCCTCGTCCTCAAACATAAATACACCACTAACTACTTCACCGTTTTCAGTGTTTGTGAATGTATACCTGGTTTGGCCTTTAATATCTTTGGTCATGTTATCTTGTTTTACTGTGTTATTGTTTCGTTGACTATGTAAAGATAATATCTTTTATCATAACTCCAAAACAATTTAGTGGTTTTTGTGAGAGATTTTTAAGAGCGTTGATAATTAACTACATAGCATGTACCATGGAAGTCTACAATATCATAACCTGGATGATCTGTATGCTTTAATTCGTCTTTAGTATTATAGTAGCCTACATAATGCCTATCATATTTAATATGGGCATAAGCAGACGAACGGACATTGAACCGTTTGCCGTATTTAGATACAAACAAACTAACAGGAATAGCATCTGCCGGTAATTGCTCTATTGTGTCGTATTTCGTGCCTTTTATTCTCATAATTACAAAGGTAATATCTTTTATCCACGCTCCAAATTGTTATATATTATCAATATAGGCAAACTTGGTATCTGGATATTTTGCCAGCTCTAAATCAATAGCCTCCTTATTTTCGAAATATTTATATGAGTTGCCGTTTGTAGACACGGCAATGTAGCCCTTATCTGATACTCTTTTTGTTCTTACTAGGGAAGTTTCAATCTCAACTAATTGATATAAGTATCTGCCCTTTTTTCGATTTACCTCCCTAGTGACAAGTTTGAATTTATTACTTCTCATATTCCATTCATTTTGTTTCATGCAAAGATAATATCTTTCATCATCCCTTCCAAATAATAATCCCCTCCCTAACCAAATCTATCTTAAATAACCCCTCAATTCCACCCCTCAGCACAATCCCAACACGCGTAGCCCCATTA
>Ga0207674_10001139_pt1 | contig 34497 bp, 38 predicted proteins | sample KBSCornC72_FD_184303 | JGI IMG/M metagenome (GOLD analysis project Ga0207674, IMG submission 184303) | Corn rhizosphere microbial communities from Kellogg Biological Station, Michigan, USA - KBS Corn C7-2 (SPAdes) (version 2) | ecosystem: Host-associated > Plants > Roots > Rhizosphere > Soil ...
CTACCGCGAGAAGACGCCGCTCTTCGAGGCCGAGGGCGTCGAGGACGCGATCAAGTCCACGCTCTCGCGCCGAGTCGACCTGCCGTCCGGCGGCTACCTCGTCTTCGACTACGCGGAGGCGTTCACGGTCATCGACGTCAACACGGGCCGCTTCGTCGGCTCACGCTCGAAGTCGTCCGCCGGGCGGCTCGAGGACACGATCACCGCGAACAACCTCGAGGCGGTCAAGGAGGTCGTGCACCAGCTCCGGCTGCGCGACATCGGCGGGATCATCGTCATCGACTTCATCGACATGGCGAACCCGAAGAACCGGGCGACCGTCGAGGAGGCGCTGAAGACCGAGCTCGAGCGCGACCGGACGAAGACCTACGTCGTCGAGATCTCGCCGCTCGGCCTCGTCGAGATGACACGCCAGAACGTGACCGACGGGCCGCGCGAGATCCTCACGCAGAAGTGCCCCACCTGCGCGGGAGACGGCATCGTCCTCTCCACACACTCGGCTGCGATCGACGCCGAGCGCAGGCTCCGCGACCTCGCGAAGAAGGCCAAGCGTGGGGTAGAGGCGTTCCGTGTCGAGCTGGAGCAGAACGTGGCCGCGCACCTGATTGGCCCGGGCGCGTCGCGGCTGACCGAGATCGAGGCGCTCGCCAAGCGGCGCTTCTTCCTCGAGGGCAAGGCCGGCGTTCCGGTCGACCACTTCAAGGTCAAGGCCGAGGGCAAGGTCGCAGACATCGCGCCGAAGTCTCCCGTCACGGAAGGCGCCGAGATCCGGCTCGAGCTCGTCGAGGTCGGCCAGCACGACATCACGTCGGGGGTCGGAAAGCTCGACGGGCTCTCGATCTCCGTCGCGGGCGCCTCGAAGCAGGTCGGCAAGAAGGTCAAGGTGCGGATCGAGCGCGTCCTGAACGGCGCCGCCTACGCGACGCTCGTCCAGACGGCCGCGCAGACCGCGAAGCAAGGCGACGGCCCGATCACGGCCGAGTCGGAGGCCGAGAAGCCGACGCGCGCGCCGCGCAAGAGGAAGGTCGAAGCGGCCAAGCCAGAGGCTGAGGCGGCCGAAGAGCCGGTCGCTGAGGAGCCCGAACCTGAGCCCGAGGCGAAGGCCGAGACCGTGGAAGAGGCTCCGAAGCCGAAGAAGAAGACGCGCCGCGGCTCACGCGGAGGGCGCAACCGACGCAAGAAGACGCCGGCCGCGACGGCGGCCGAGAACGGCCAGCCCGAAGAGGCGCCGGCGGCCGCGACGATCCACGTCCCGTCTCCCGACCTCGGCCAGCAAACCGACGGCGCGACCGCCGACGCCGAGCAGCCGCCCAAGAAGAAGCGCACGCGTCGAGGCTCGCGCGGGGGGCGCAACAGGCGCAAGAAGCCCGCAACGGCTTCGTCGGAGGCTAGCTCCGAGTCCTGAACGAACGCTAGATCCGGGGCGTTTCGCGGTCGGTCGCCGCGTGGTCACGGCGTTGGTGGAAAGCGGTGACGTAAATCGCTGCGCCCGCAACGAGCAGGAGGGCCCACATCCAGCTCAGGCTCGGTTGAAGGACGCTCGGGATCTTCCAGTCCGTCCAGCCCCGTTTGACGATCTGCTCGTTCCAGCCGTCGTTGAGCATGTTCCCGATCCCGTACGGGATCATCAGCGAGAGGTACGCGGCGAGGACGTTCGGGTGCCGCATGTTCGGGAGCTGCCGCGACAGGAGCAGCGCGGTCAGGACGAGCAGGTAGCCCTCGAAGCCGTGGTGCTCGCCGAGGTGGACTCGCGCTTCGCCCTGGTAGATCACGTGCGACCCGGGGAAGTAGACGCCGACCTCGGCGAAGAGCCACGGGAGCGCGAAGACGCCGAGCACGATTGCGACCGCGATGCGTAGCCGGTCGCCGCGCGGATCGCCGCGTGGGCCCGGTGCCGTCCGCAGCGTGAGGACGAGCACGATCGCGACGCCGATCGCAGGCGCGACGTTGATCCAGCGCGAGTCGAGGTCGTTCTCGTCGACCACGCCGGGGACGACGATCATCCCGCAGAGCGCGAGGGGGACGATCGCCCACCAGGCGATGTGCCGCCGCTCCGCGACGAGCGCGAGGACTGCGATCGCCATGAGCGCAGTCGGGAAGTTGAACATCACGAGCACGCGGCTGAGCCCGCCGCCGAAGCCGCTTCGGCTCACGTGGTACAGCTCGTTCGGCTGGATCCGGGAGTACGTGACGATCACGATCAGCGCCACGAGCCCGTACAACGCCCACAGTGCATAGGCCTCACGGAGACCCGGGCCGGCGGGTCCTTGGCTAGACTTGACCGATCGCGGGCCCGCGCCCGCGTTTTCCACGCCTATGTCCAACTACGCGATCATCTCAGTTGGTGGCAAGCAGTACCGCGTCCGAGAGGGCGAGAAGCTGCTCGTGGACCGGGTCAAGACCGACGAGGGCAAGACGTTCCATCCGGACATTCTGTTCCTCGGCGGCGACGGCGAGGCGAACCTGAAGCCTCGGCTCCAGGTGACCGCCAAGGTGCTCGGCCACGTGAAGGGCGAGAAGATCCGGATCGGCAAGTACCGCAGGCGCACGGGGTACCGGCGGCACACCGGCTACCGCAGCTCGCTGACGCAGATCGAGATCACGGCGATCGGCTCGAAGCGGTCGGGCTCGGCTGAGAAGAAGGAGACCACTGCGAAGAAGCCGGCCGCGCGTTCGACGACGAGGAAGCCGGCAACGAAGAAGGAAGAGGCTTAGAGATGGCACACAAGAAAGGGCTCGGTTCCTCCAGGAACGGCCGCGACTCGCAGGCCAAGCGTCTCGGCGTGAAGATCTTCGACGGCCAGACCGTGAAGGCGGGGATGATCCTCGTCCGCCAGCGCGGCTCGAAGTTCCGCCCGGGCGTCGGCGCCGGCATCGGCCGCGACGACACGATCTTCGCCACGCGCGACGGCAAGGTCGAGTTCCAGGCGAGCGGCGAGCGCCGCGTCATCGCCGTCACAGCGACCGAGTAGGCGATGTTCCACGATCGCGCGCGCATCCGGGTCAAGGCCGGGCGCGGCGGCGACGGTGCGCTCAGCTTCCGGCGGGAAAAGCACGTCCCCAAGGGCGGGCCCGACGGCGGCGACGGCGGCCCCGGCGGCGGCGTCTCGGCCGTGGCGGACGCGGACCTGCGCGATCTCTCCGGTCTTCAGCGTCGAACGTGGATCGAGGCGAAGCGCGGGCACTCCGGCGGCGGCTCCGGCAAGCATGGCGCCACGGGCGAGAGCGTCGAGCTCCGCGTGCCGGCCGGGACGCAGGTCTTCGAGGACGACCAGCTCGTGGCCGACCTCGCGAGCCCGGGCGCGCGGGTTCTGCTCGCGCGGGGTGGGGCGGGGGGTCGCGGCAACCGTCGCTTCGCCTCGCCGACACGCCAGGCTCCGCGGTTCGCCGAGGTTGGTCTTCCGGGTGAGGAGCGCAACCTCGAGCTGCGCCTCAAATTGCTTGCGGACGCGGCGCTCGTCGGCCTTCCGAACGCGGGCAAGTCGTCGCTCTTGCGGCGGATCTCGAACGCGAAGCCGAAGGTCGCCGAGTATCCGTTCACGACAATCGCCCCGGTGCTCGGTACCGTCGACGCGCCGGACGGGCGGCAGCTGACCGTCGCGGACGTGCCGGGCCTGATCGAGGGCGCCAGCGAAGGGGCGGGCCTCGGGCACGAGTTCCTCGCGCACCTCGAGCGCGCGCGGATGCTCGTCCACGTCATCGACGCCGCGGACGGCGAGCCCGCGGAACGCTGGGGGGCGATCGACCGGGAGCTGTCCGCGTACGGCGCGGGTCTCGACGAGCTGCCGCAGGTGGTCGTCCTGAACAAGACCGACCTGCTGCCCGAGCCGCCGGTGCTCGGCGTCGATGACGAGCGGATCCTCGTCGTGTACGCGCTGTCGGCGGCGACCGGCGCCGGAATCGACGTGTTCCAGCGCGGGTTGTTCGTCCACGTCCCGGAGCCCGAGGCGCTGCCCGAAGCGAAGCCGGAGGGGCTCGCCGACTACCTCGTCTACCGACCCGCACCGCGGGCGCGCCGCTACCGCATCTTCCGCACCGACACCGGCTTTCGCGTCGCCGGCCGCCCGCCCGGTGACGAGGAGCTGGCGGAGGCCCTCAAAGCCGCGGGAGCGAAAGAGGGCGACGAGATCGCGATCGGCGACGAGGTCGTCGAATTCGCGTGACCGGGCTCCTCGGCGGCAGCTTCGACCCGCCGCACAACGGACACCTCGCCCTCGCGAAAGCGGCCCTCGAGCAGCTTCCGATCGACCGGCTCGTCGTCCTCGTTGCCGAGCGACCGGGCCACCGCGGCGCCCCGATCGTCGACGCGGAAACGCGGATGAAGCTCGCACAGGCTGCGTTTCCGGAAGCCGAGGTCGAGCTCGAGACGCATCCGTTCACGGTCGACGCGGTCCGCGGGAGCCGCTTCGACGACGCCGTCTTCATCCTCGGCGCGGACCAGGCCGCGGCTTTCGGCACCTGGAAGGACCCCGAGGAGGTGCTGAAGCACGTGAGGATCGGCGTCGGCACGCGCGCGGGCTATCCGGAGCCGGACCTCAGCCGCTACGGCGACCGAGTGCTCACGTTCCGGCTCGACTCGCCGAACGTCTCGTCGAGCGAGGTGCGGAGGCGCGTCGCCGCCGGCGAGACGGTCGCAGAGCTCGTCCCGCCGGCGGTTGCGCGGTTGATCGAAGAACTCGAGCTGTATCGCTAACGCTCGAGCTTGGTCACCCAGTACGGGACGTCCGGACCGGGCGGAGTCGAAAAGCGGGCATTGACCGCATAGAGCCGCGATCCGTGCTCGTCGATCGTCGTCGGCTCGTCGAGGTCGTTGCTCGTGATCGTGCGCTGGATCGACCCCGAGCGGAGGTTCGGCCTGAGCCGGATCACCAAGACCCCGTCCTGCGGGCTGCGGACGACCACGAACAGTGTCCGTCCGTGTAGCAGTATCCCGTCACCCGGCACCGCCGCGCCGACCGAGATCTCGTGCGTCACGCCGTGGAGGTTGACCTTGAACAGCTTCGCGGTGTTGGTCTGGACGACGATCAGCGTCTTGCCGTTCGGCGTCGCGTCGATGCCGTTCAGGTTGAACCCTGCGCCGTAGACGATGTCGCCGGTGAGCGGCACGGACTGCGCTGCGCCGAGCCGGCCGTGTCGGCCGATCGGCACCTTGTACAGGAACGGCCGGGTCGAGTCCGTGAACCACGCCGCCCGCTTGGTGACGACGACGTCGTTCACGAACGACGAGTCGTCGGTGAAGTCGAACTGCGCGATGTCTGCGCCGGTGCGCGCGTCGTAGACGTAACCGTCGCCGGTCGGACCGCCGGCCACGAACAGGCGGTTCCGATTGTCGACCGCGACGCCGATCGCCTGCCGGCCGCGGTTCGGAACGAGGACCGAGCCCTGGCCGTTGCGGAGGTTGCCCCTCCAGACCTGGCCCGTCGGGATCGACCCGACGTAGAACGTGTTCCCCTTCCCGATTGCGATGCCCTCGGGCTGCCAGCCGTTCGGCAGATCGATGTGGTCGGGCCGTTTCGCGCCCGTAGCGACAAGCGGTAACACCAGTACGAGACCCGCAAGCGCCACGAGCAGGTGAATGCGCTTCATCACGTGCTCCTTTCCTGGGCGGGAACTTCTCCTCTACCCGCAGTACGCGGATGTGATGCGTTCGGTTGAGCTACGTGAGGTCGACCGCGCTGCGTCGGCTGCCCTGCGCGAGGGCGAAGTGCTCGCTCGCGACGGCTCGATACAGCCTGAGGCCCGCAGGCTCCTGGACGTCGTCGAGCGAGTACGCGGGAAGGCCGTCGGCCACCGACGCCTTCGAGAAGACCTCGATCCCGGCGTCGAGCACGTCTCCGGAGAGCTCTTCTGCCTGGGCCGAGATGTACACGGCCTCGGCGCCGCTCGGCGCGACCTGGGAGTCGAAGATGACGATGCTCACCTCCGGTCGTGTCGCGAGGTTCCGCGAGTGCTGAGCCTCGGGCGAGGAGACCCAGAAGAAGTCGCGGTAGCCGGAGTGCGCGAACCACACCGGCGAGACCCACGGCCGGCCGGTCTCGTCGGCGGTGCCGAGGGTCAGATAGCTGTTCGAGTCGATGACCGCACGTGCGGCGGCGATCGGATCCGGGCTCAACTCGCCGTCGCGTGCTCGATCGACGGCACGTCGTCCCAGAGCTCCTCGAGCCCGTAGTAGCCCCGGGTCTCGGGCGTGAAGACGTGCAGGACGACGTCGAGGTAGTCCGCGACGATCCAGTCGCCCTCGCGCTCGCCGTCGACCGCGCGCGGCAGGATCCGCTCATTGTCGTGCTTGAGGCCGTGCCGGACCTCGTCGACGATCGCCCGCGTCTGGCGCGAGTTCTGGCCGGAGCAAACGACGAAGTAGTCGGTGTAGGCGCACACCGGCCGCATGTCGAGGATGACGATGTCCTGCGCCAGCTTCTCCTCGGCGAGGCCGGCGATTCGGCGTGCTTGTTCGAGTGAAGTCAGAGTCTCGTTTGTCCTTCGTTCGTCCGCCCAGAGTGTAGCCCGCGCTGTTGGTGTCTCAAACGGACACGGCCCAGCCGATGCGATCGGTAGGTTGTCGAATATGACAACGGACCAGAAAGGCGCGATCGCCGAAGCGTGCATCGTGGCGGCAGCAGTGAAGCTCGGTGTGGAGGTGTACCGGCCCGTGGCGGAAGGCGGGCGCTACGACATGATCTTCGACGTTGGCTCGAGGCTTCTCCGCGTCCAATGCAAGTGGGCCGCCACAGTCAACCAGGCGCTTGTCGTCCGCTGCTACACGTTTCGACGAACTCGGAACGGTTGGAAGAAGACGACCTATACGGCTGACGAAGTTGATCTGATCGCTGCGTACTCGGTGGATCACGATCGTTGCTTCCTCATCCCGATTGAACTGGTCGAAAATCGGCCGACCATCCAACTCCGTGTGGCGCCGGCGCTGAACAACCAAAAGCGTCGGGTCAACTGGGCGGACGACTTCGACTTCGAGGCTAGACTTCGACGGCACCAAGGGGCCGTAGCTCAGCTGGGAGAGCGCTAGAGTGGCACTCTAGAGGTCACGGGTTCGATCCCCGTCGGCTCCACTTGATTGGCCGTCTCCGCGCAGGCCCGCTGGGCCGGCGCTCGTTCCGCTTCCTCTTCCTCGGCCGGACGACTTCCTTCGTCGGCAACGCGTTCGCGAACGTCGCGCTCGCGTTCGCCGTTCTCGACCTGACCGGCTCGAAGGCCGACCTCGGCTTCGTGCTGGCCGCACGCACCGTGCCGCAGGTGCTCTTCCTGCTCGTCGGCGGGATCTGGGCCGATCGGCTGCGCCGCAATCGCGTGATGGTGCTGTCGAACGTGGTCAGCGGACTGAGCCAGGGGGCGATCGCCGTACTTCTCCTGTCCGGTCAGGCGGAGGTCTGGCAGCTGGCTGCACTCGGCGCGATCAATGGTCTCAGCGCAGCCTTCTTCTTCCCTGCGGCCACGGGAATCGTCCCGCAGACCGTGCCACAGGCACTGCTTCAGCCCGCGAACGCGATCCTCCGCCTCGGGCAGAACGCCAGCTGGATCGCCGGCGCCGCAGTCGGGGGTCTCGTGGTGGCGGCCACGAGCCCGGGCGTCGGGATCGCGGTCGATGCGGCGTCGTTCTTCGCAGCCGCGCTCTTCCTCGCCCTGATCCAACTACCGAGCACACTGAGGATGGAGACATCGAACTTCTTCGGCGAGCTTCGGGACGGCTGGCGTGAGTTCAGCGCGCGCACGTGGTTGTGGGTGATCGTGCTCCAGTTCGGGTTCGTGAACGCAGTCGAGCTCGGCATCCAGGGCGTGCTCGGGCCGGCGATTGCGAAGGACCATCTCGGCGGAGCCGCCGCCTGGGGTCTGATCCTGACCGCGGAATCGATCGGGCTCGTTCTCGGCGGGCTGATCCTCCTCCGCCTGCGGCCGCAGCGGCTCCTGCTCACGGCGACGTTCGGCGTCCTGCTGACGATGCCGTTCCTGCTCGGCCTCGCGGGCCCGATGCCGGTCGTCGTGCTCATCGCCCTGGCTGCGCTCGCCGGCATCGGCACCGAGACCTTCGGGATCCTCTGGGACACGACGATGCAGCAGGAGATCCCGCAGGAGAAACTCTCGCGGGTCTACTCGTACGACGCGCTCGGGTCGTGGGTGCTGATTCCACTCGCGCTCGCGGTCGCCGGCCCCGTCGCCGAGCTGATCGGCACGCGCGAGACGATCCTCGCCGCGACCGCGATCAGCCTGACGGCTACCCTCGCCGTCCTCTGCGTGCACGACGTGCGGACGATCAGTCGCCGCGCGGGCGGAGGTCGTCCAGCAGCTGATCCAGCTCTGCAGGACGGTCTCGGTGAGCAGCCCAGCGCGTGAAGAGCTCGGCGGCGCCGCGGCCCATCCCGCCCGGTAGGCCGAGCGCCTCGCAGGTCTCGGCCACCTCGTTCATCTCCGGAGCCCAGCGCCAGGCTTTCCGAGCAGAACGAACGAAGCGGCCGCTCTCGACGCCTTCGCGGGCCAGCTCCTCCTCGACGCCGTAGGCGCGTGCGATCGCGTATGCCTGCGCAGTGAGCGCGCTCCCGATCTTGTTCCAGCCGCCGAACGCCATCTTCAGCGCCGAGGCCGCGCCGACGCCTCCCTCGAGCGGGATCGGCTTCACCTCGCCGTCCGGAAAGAGTGCGGCGACAGCGGCGACGTCCGCCGGCTCGCCCGAGAGATACAGGTTCACGTCCGCGGCCGAGATGACCGCGCCGTCGACGCACCGCAGGTAGCCGGCGATCCGCTGCGCACGTTCCGGCGAGATCGCGTTCCCCTCGACGTAGATGCCCTCGAAGCCCTCGGCTGCGACCTCGCCGGCGACCTCCTCGGCGATCGCCGGCGGGCAGAGGCTGATCACGACCTCGCTCTCGGCGACGAGGTCGCGTACCGTCCCGACGTCGCGAAAGGCCTCGGCGCGCCGCCGTGTCGCCTCGCTCCTGCCCTCGCTCGCCCAGAGCACGTCGCCCGCGACCGCCGAGCCGACGACGGCCCCCATCTCGCCGGGAAAGAGCAGACCGACTCGAGCCATGGGGCCATCTTCGCGGACCCGAGCGACCGGTCGTCTCGCCCAAAGTCAGCAACCCCCATCCGGGGGATGGGAAAAGAGCGCGTGAGACGCGATTAGGAATTCGAGCCGTCAACCAGGCTCACTTCGACCCGATGCGCGCCCATCGCCGCCTTTTCCCACTCGTCATCGCCGCCTTGGCCGCGGGAGCGCTCATGCTCGCCGCGCCGGCGCAGAGCGCGCTGACCGCGCCGGTCCCGCTCGACCCCGGCAACGGCGCGTCGTTCGAGGCCATCCCGCCGTTCGCGTGGAGCCCGGTCCCCGGAGCCGACCAGTACCAGTTCCAGGTCGCCGCCGACCAGAACTTCAACTCGCCGGTCCTCGGCCAGGGCGAGGGCAGCTTCGTCACCAAGAACACGCGTGCGACGCTGAAGAAGACGCTTCCGAACGGCCGCTACTGGTGGCGCGTCCGCGCGACGACCAAGAAGGGCGAGGCGTCCCCGTGGTCGTCGCCGCGCTCGTTCATCAAGGCCTGGACGTCGGTGCCCAACTCGATGACGCCCGGGCCCGGCTACCCCTTCACGTTTCCCGGCACGCCCATGACCTTGAGCTGGGCGCCTGTCCCGTACGCGGCCAGCTACATGTTCGCCCTGGCCAGTGACCCCGCGATGGCGAACATCGTCATCAACAACGGTCAGCCGGTTCAGACCTGGGCCACCAACTACGTGCCGGTCTTCGACCTGCTGCCGTCCGGGACCTACTACTGGAACGTCGTGCCGATCGACTCCGAGGGCAACCGCGGGACGCCGTCGCCGGTCTCGTCGTTCACGTGGTCCTGGCCGTCGACGACGACGCTCCAGGTGACCGACCTGATGGCGGCTGCCGAGATGTTCGACCCGCAGTTCTCGTGGGCCGCTGTTCCCGGCGCGACGAAGTACGAGGTCGAGGTCAACTCGTCGGTCGACTTCGCGCCTGGCTCGAAGGTCTGCTGCGCGCAGCTGACGACGTCGACCTCCCTGGCGCCGAACGTCGTGTTCCGGGACAACACCTATTACTGGCGCGTCCGCGCGCTCGACGCGGAGGGCAACGCCGGCGTCTGGAACCGCGGCCCCGATTTCGTCAAGACGTTCGACAAGGTGCCGCCGGTGTCCGCGCCCAGCATCAAGAACATGCACATGCGCGACAACGTCAACGACCCGGGCACGGATCTCGACTCGGGCGCGCCCGGCTACCAGACGCAGGTGCCGATCGTGAAGTGGGACTCGGTCCCCGGCGCGTCCTCCTATCTCGTCGACGTCTCTCCGTTCAACTCCGGCATCTGCGCTTGGGGAACGGGCTGGCGCGTGCCGACGGCCGTTCCGTACTGGTCGCCGCTGGGCTCGGGCTGGAACGGCGTCAAGCCGTACCCGGATCAGATGCAGGTCTCGTACGACCTCACGGCCCTCACGCTGAACCAGCACTACTGCGTGCGTGTGCGTGCGCGCGGCGAGCGGGACACGGGCGGACAGGACGTCTATGGCGACTTCACGTACCTCGACGACGGCACCGGCTCGGCATTCCAGTTCGTCGGCTTCCCGGCCGGCGGCGCCTGCACCCCCTCGTGCAACCCCGGCTACCTCGGAGCCGACGACTACCTCCATCCCGCGCGCGGCACGCTCACGCGGCTCACTCCGCTCGTCACGTGGAATCCGCTCGCAGGTCACCAGAGCTACTTCGTTCTCGTCTCGAAAGACGCGAACTTCTCCAACATCGTCGACTACGCGTTCACGCAGGTCCCGGCCTACGCGCCGCGCAGCATGCTCAACCCGACCACGTACTCGGACGAGACGACCCTTTACTACTGGGCCGTCCTGCCGGCAACCGCCTTCAACGGCGGCGGCGCGGTCGGAGATCCTTTGTCCGCAGCCGCATCGAACTTCCAGAAGCAGTCGCTGCCGCCCGTCCAGATGAGCCCCGATAACGGCGCGCTGCTCAACCAGCAGCCCGTCTTCCGGTGGGGGTCGGTCGAGGGCGCGCGCCGCTATCGCTTCCAGGTTGCCCAGGAGCCGACGTTCGCGAATCCGATCGAGGACGTGATCACGGCGTCGACCTCGTACACGCCGCTGACGACGTACCCGGCCGACACGACGCTCTACTGGCGGGTCCGCGCCGACGACGAGAAGCTCGTCGGCCTCACCTGGTCGAGCGTGCGAACGTTCCAGCGCAAGCTGCCGGCCCCGACGACCGATCCGAGCAACCCGACGATCGGCGACTTCACGCCGGCCTGGCTCTGGTCGAACGTGACGGGCGCCTCCGGCTACACGTTCTCGATCGACGGCCCGGACGGCAGCCACAACGAGTTCTCGGGCCTGCGCATGCGCGCGGCCGCCTTCATCTACCTGTTCGGCCCCGGGATCTGGCACTGGCGCGTACGTGCGGAGTTCCCGAAGGTCCCGACCGGCGTCGTCACCGGCCCCTGGTCTCCGCTGGTTCCCTTCACGCGGACGCTCAGCGAGCCGAGCGGCGCCAGGACGAGCGTCTCCGGGAACCACGTCCTGCTCTCGTGGAACTGGAAGCTCGGCGCCACGAGCTACCGCGTCCAGATCTCGCAGTCGCCCGACTTCTCCACGACGCTCGAGGACGTGATCACCGACAACACGAGCTACGCGCCCCTGCTCACCCATCCGTTCTACGCGAACGGCGGGACCTTCTACTGGCGCGTCGCGGCCCGCGACAAGCAGTTCAACGTCGGCGACTTCACGCAGGCGCAGCGGATCGACATCGCCCAGCGCCTCAAGGTCGCGGTCAACCGCTCCGCGGTGCGCAAGCGGTGGACCAAGGTCACGGTCACCGTTCAGGATCCGCTGAGCCACGCCGTCGCCGGTGCGCTCGTGAAGGTCTCCGGCGCAGGCGTCAAGGCGAAGAAGGGCCGGACCAAGAAGACGGGCAAGGTCACCTTCCGCATCAAGCCGCGGAAGAAGGGTCGCCTGACGTACACCGCCACTAAGGCGGGCTACGCAGCCGGCGGTCTCTCGCAGCGCGTCTCGTAGCCGCCCGTACAATCGCGGCATGGAGCGGGCGGTGCACGACCGCGGCGCATGGCCGTCGGACACGCCGATCGATCGCAGCGAGCACGAGCTCGCGGACTGGGAGCTGCTGACGGACGCACTCGTGGACGTGCTCGGCGACGAGGGCTTGATGAACGTCGACGAGATGCGGCGCGGAATCGAGTCGATGCCACCCGGCCGGTACGAGCAGACGTCGTACTACGAGCGCTGGCTGTTCGCGGCGGAGACGATCCTCGTCGAGAAGGGCGTGCTGGCACCCGGCGAGCTCGACGCGAGGCTCGCGTGACGTTCGGAGCCGGAGATCGCGTGCGCGTCTCGGATCGGGCCCACGAGGGCCACCATCGAACCCCGAGCTACGTCAAGGGCAAGCGCGGTCGCGTCGAGCGCGTCTTCGGCCGCTTCACGAATCCGGAGACGCGCGCGTACGGCGCCGACGGGCTTCCGGAGCAGGTGCTCTACCACGTCTCCTTCGCGCAGGACGAGCTCTGGCCGTCCGTCCGTCGGAACGGCAGCGACACGGCCTGCGTCGACATCTTCGAGCACTGGCTGGAGGCGGAATGAGCGATCACGATCACGACCACGACCACGACCATCCGCACGAGCCGATCACGTCGGACGGCGAACCGCCGGCCGCGGCGCGTGCTCGAGCGCTCGAGGAGCTGCTCGTCGAGAAGGGCCTCGTCCGGCGGGAGGACGTGCGTCGGAGCATCGACCGTCTCGTCTCGCGCTCGCCGGCCGACGGCGCGCGGCTCGTCGCGAGAGCGTGGGTCGATCCCGAGTTCAAGAAGCGCCTGCTCGCCGATGCACGCGCAGCGGCTCAGGAGCTCGCGCTGGATTCCGGACCATCGCCGGTCGTCGTCGCGGTCGAGAACACGGAGACGGTGCATCACATGGTCGTCTGCACGCTCTGCTCGTGTTACCCGCGCGCGCTCCTCGGCCCGCCGCCGGACTGGTACAAGAGCCTCCCGTACCGGTCGCGCGCGGTTTCGGACCCGCATGGCGTGCTGGAGGAGTTCGGGCTCGAGCTGGACGACGACGTCGAGGTGCGCGTGCTCGACTCGACGGCCGATGTTCGGTACCTCGTGCTGCCGCGTCGACCCGAGGGCAGCGAGGGCCTGGGCGAGGAGGAGCTCGCGTCGCTGGTGACGCGAGACTCGATGATCGGCGTCGCTCAACCCGCAGCGCCCGCGCCGGCCTGAGCCGGAAGCGCCTCTCTCGGCACGGAGATGTGACAGACGTGTGAATCTTCACCCGCTACGTTGTCGAAATAGACAACGAGGAGGCGGGGTTGATGAAGAAGAAATGGAGATGGCCGCTTGCCGGCTTCGTCCTCGGGGCGTTGGTCGGCGCAACCGTGCTGACCGTGAACGTGGTCGGGGCAAGCGCTCCCGAGCCGGTGCCGATGCGCGCGGGCGGGTTCGGAGAGATCCTGCACACGCCTGCGTTGCTTGCTCGCGCGCACAAGCCGGTCGAGCTCTCGTACGACGTCGTGTGCGGCGCGCTGAAGGATGCGCCGGGATCGCACTGCGCGCCGTCGGGCTCGGTCTTCGTGCGCCCGGTCGGCGCTTCGACGTTCGTCCGGCTGCCGCTTCATGAGGATGACGGGCTGCTGTCGGCGGTCGTTCCGGCAGCGGCTGTGAGCGTCGGATTCGACTACTACGTCGTGATGGACAACGGGCGGCGCCGCACGGCGAGGCTGCCCGCAGCCGGCGCCGAGGCACCGCAGCACGTGTGGGCGCTCCGCGACTGGACGACGGTCGACGTCGGAGCCGCGCGCTTCGGGCGGACGCGTACGCCTTCAGCGGTCGTGGGAGGAATCTCCTGGGGCCGTGGAGACGCAGCGGTCGGCCTCGACAGCGGCCGGGAACAGTCGCGGATCGGTCCCTCCGCGTTCGACGTGGCGCCCGACGGCTCGGTCGTGCTCCTGGACCAGGTGAATCACCGGCTGACGGCGCTGCGGGGCGGCCGAACCGTCCATGTGCCGATCGAATTCTCCGGCGGCGAAGGCGACCTGGCCGTGGGCGCCGACGGGACGGTCTACGTGCTCGACGCTGCGACCAGGCCGATGGTTCGCGCCTTCACGCCTGCGGGCTCGTCGATCGCGGCGACGCCGCTCGCCGAGAAGACCGCGGACATGATTCGCGTCGGTCCGAGCGGCCCGCTCGTCCATTCCTACCCGTCCGAGATGTGGCTCCCGACGGGAGCCGGGCGTCCGCCGTTCGTGCCAGGCCGGCAGCTCGCGTCGGCGCAGCCGTTTCGGAGCGTCGCGGATGGTGACGGCGTCGTCGTTCGCGCCTCGCCGTCCGAGGTGAAGCTCGCGCTCGTGCACGGTGATCGCGTCGTGCGCGCGTGGCTCCTGCACGGTGAGTCGAGCTTCGGCGAGGTGCAGCTCGCAGAGCCCTACGGCGACGGCATGCTCGCCGTCGTGCGGCTATGGGACGAGCACCACGCAGAGTTCCGCGTGCTCCGGCTGGGGCCTGAGGGGCTCTTGGAGAGCTTCGACGTCACTCCGGCCGAGTGGGCGGAGTCGGGATCGCTCAGCCGGTTCCGGCTCCGTGGAAACGCGCTCTATCAACTTCGCTCCGGTCCCTCCGGGGTCGAGATCGCGAAGTTCCAGATCGGAGGAACCACATGAGAAGGGGTCTTGCAACAGGGCTGCTTGCCGGTCTCGTGCTCGGTCTGCTCGTGATCGGAACGCCGGCCGGCGCATACCACACGCACTTCCAGTACGGCTGCAACGACACGTTCTACAACCACGACCCGGTCACCCGCGCGGACGCCCGGGATTACGCGTACATCGCCGCCGCTGAGGGTTATCAGTGGGCCGGCGGGTGCTGGAACGGGAACAACGTCGACGATTCGCCGGGCGACCCGGTCGAGGATCCGCACACGCTCGGCGAGGGCGGAGACTGTTCTGGCTTCACGTTCAAGTCATGGTGGGAGCGCGCCGAGACCGGAGATCCCTGGTTCCGCTACCACGCGTGGATGCAGAACGTCCACGGCCCGTACAGCGCCGCCGACTTCAAGGCGGGCGTCGGAGCCGCGAACGTGACGGTCGCGAAAGCGAGCACGACCTACATGGACGCGTTCGCCGCCAGCAACCACATCGGGATGATCTACTGGGCGAACACGTCCTTCAACCAGGATCGGATCATCGAGGCCAAGTGCGAGGCGTGCGGCACGGGCACCTGGCCCAGGACGTATCGCGGGAACCCCGACTACAGCGGAGTCAGGCGGCTCTACTGGGCAGGTTGACGGTGGGTCGCATGACTTGCTTACACTCTCGGGGTGGTCGAGCTGCTCTTCATGATGGTGATCCTGAAGCTGCCGATCCTCTACCTCGCCGGGGTCTGCTACTGGGCGATCAAGTCCGAGCCGAAGCCGCTCGAGGGAGCCCAGGTCACCGTGCCACGTGAGCCGGGCCCCCGGCGGCCGCCTCCGCGGCGGCCGCGGACGCCTCGATCGCGCGGCGGACCGGATCGGCGTGACGCCCGGGTCGCTCGTGCGGCGCGCTCGAGGAGGAGCTCGTGAGCACGACGCCGATCGAGGGCGAGCGTCGTTCGAGCGGAGCGGAGACCGCTGCCGGGTTCCTGGCGGCGATCTCGATCACGGCGAGCGCAATCGCGATCTTCTATCGACCGGTGCGGCTTGCGCCGTTCGCCATCCTCATCGCGCTCATCGCGGTGGCCTTCGCACACGAGCGTCACCGGCGTCTGGCGGCGTCGGCGCTCTTCATTGCAAGCGCGGCGTGGCTCGTCGGCATGGCGTTCGCCGTCTTGACGAGCAACCCGATCTACTGACCGAGGCCGCTCCCGGAGGGAGTGGGGGTGGTAGAACGAACCTGAGATGAGCGTGCGCGACGTCGACGGCTTGAACGTGGGCTATGCCCAGGCGCTCCTGGAGCAGTACCTCGAGAACCCAGAGGCGGTGCCGCAGGAGTGGCGGTCGCTCTTCGAGAGCGGTGACTCGGCGGTGGTGGAAGCGCTGCCCGGCCTGGCCCGGCTCGTCGAGAGCCTCAAGGGCAACGGGGCTCCCGCTCAGGTGGAGGAGGCGGAGGCGCCGGCCCCAGCTCCCGCCGCGGAGCTCGAGCCCGCCCCGGAGCCCGAGCCGGAACCGGTGCAGGCGGAGGCTCCTCCGGCCGCGCAACCGGCACCCGTGGCCGACGACCAGCTCGTCGGCGGCGTTGCGGCGGCGATGGCGCTGATCAAGGCGATCCGCACGCACGGCCATCTGGCGGCGAATCTCGACCCACTCGGATCCGATCCAGTCGGGGACCCCGCCCTCGAGGCCGAGCTGATGGAGCCGCCGCTCACGCCGGAGCTCCAGGCCCGGCTTCCCGTCCCGGCGCTCGGCGTCGGAGTCGAGGGCCAGACGCTCGCCGACGTCCTGCCGAAGCTGCGCGAGATCTACTGCGGGACGATCGCGTACGAGATCGAGCACATCTCGGACCACCAGGAGCGGGTCTGGCTGCTGCACGCGATCGAGTCCGGCCGCTACCGCAAGCCCTTGAGCCCCGAGGAGCGTCGAGGGCTCCTGGAGCGCCTGACGGAGGTCGAGGGCTTTGAGCACTACCTCAAGCGCCAGTTCCTCGGGCAGAAGCAGTTCTCGATCGAGGGGCTCGACGTCATGGTCCCGATGCTCGACGAGGCGGTCGAGCTGGGGGTCGAGGCCGGGGCGCACGAGGTCGTGATCGGAATGGCGCACCGCGGGCGGCTCAACGTGCTCGCGCACATCATCGGCCGGCCGTACGAGGAGGTCCTCCGCGAGTTCGAGGGCGAGCGCACGATCGAGGCGATCGCGGCCACCGCCGAGGGCGCGAGCGGCGACGTCAAGTACCACCTGGGCGCGGTCGGCCGCCGGAGCACGAAGTCCGGAGACGTGACGGTGCTCCTGGCTTCGAACCCGAGCCACCTCGAGGCCGTCGACCCGGTGGTCGAGGGTGTCACACGCGCCACACAGACCGACCGCTCGTCGCGATCGGGCGCCCACGATCCTGCCGTCGCGCTGCCGATCCTGATCCACGGCGACGCGTCATTCCCGGCCCAGGGCGTCGTTGCGGAGACGTTGAACCTGCAGCGGCTCGTCGGCTACACGACGGGCGGCACGCTGCACGTGATCGCGAACAACCAGGTCGGGTTCACCACCGACCCCGCGGACGGGCGCTCGACCCGCTACTCGAGCGACCTCGCGAAAGGCTTCGACACGCCGATCATCCACGTCAACGCCGACGATCCGGAGGCCGCCCTCTCGGCGATCAGGCTCGCGCTCGCATTCCGCCGGCGCTTCGGGAGCGACGTCGTCGTCGACCTCGTCGGCTATCGCCGCCACGGGCACAACGAGGGCGACGAAGCGGCGTTCACCCAGCCGCTGATGGCCGAGCGGATCGCGAACCACCCGAGCGTGCGCGCGCTGTACGCACAGCGTCTGGCCGACAGGGGCGAGGTCACAACCGAAGAATCCGAGCGTTTCGCCAAGGAGATACAGGAGCGCATGCGCGCCGCGCACGACGCGCTCAAGTCGGAGCTGACGCGGGCACAGCAGTCCAGCGGCGAAAGCACTCCGGTCGCAGCCGATGCGTCGGTCGAGACGAGCGTCCCGGGAGAACGGCTTCGCGAGCTCCAGAGCGAGCTCGTCAGTGTCCCGGACGGCTTCACCGTCAACCCGAAGCTCGAGAAGATGCTGGAGCGACGGGTCGAGGCGCTCGACCAGGGCGGGATCGACTGGGGCCAGGCGGAGTCCCTCGCGTTCGCGAGCCTCCTCGTCGAGGGCATCCCGATCCGACTGACCGGGCAGGACACCGAGCGCGGCACCTTCTCGCACCGGCACCTCGTCCTCCATGACGCGCACACGGGCGCCCAGCACGCGCCGATCAAGCACCTCGCGGATGCAGCGGCGTCGATCGAGGCGTACAACTCCCCGCTCTCGGAGTACGCGGCACTCGGCTTCGAGTACGGCTACTCGGTGACCGCGCCCGAGGCGCTCGTGCTCTGGGAGGCGCAGTTCGGCGACTTCGTCAACGGCGCCCAGATCGTGATCGACCAGTTCCTCGTGTCAGGCCTCGCGAAGTGGCGCCAGACCTCGCGGCTGACGCTGCTACTCCCTCACGGGTACGAAGGCAACGGCCCGGAGCACTCGAGTGCCCGGCTGGAGCGCTTCCTCCAACTCGCGGCGCAGGAGAACATCCGCGTCGTCAACGCGACCACCGCCGCGCAGTACTTCCACCTCGTGCGCCGCCAGGCCCTCGACCCGAACGCCCGGCCGCTGATCGTCATGACCCCGAAAGGGCTGCTTCGGCTCAAAGAGGCGTCGTCCACGCTCGACGACCTCGCCCACGGACGCTTCGAGCCCGTGCTCGACGATCCAGCAGTCTCGGTTCGGGGAGCCGTGAAGAGACTCGTCCTGACCTCCGGAAAGCTCTACTACGACATCGCCGGGAGCGACCTCAGAGGCGAGACGACGAACGTCGCGGTCGCACGCGTCGAGCAGCTGTATCCGTTCCCGGTCGGGCCGGCCGCCGAGCTCGTCGCGTCCTATCCGTCGCTCGAGGAGGTCGTCTGGGCCCAGGAAGAGCCGCAGAACATGGGCGCCTGGCGGGCGATCCGCCACCGCCTCGAGGAAGCGGTTGCCGGGCGTCCGCTGCGGTACATCGGCCGGCCCTGGCGCGCGAGCCCGAGCGAGGGCTATCCGACCTCGCACCTCAGGGCACAGCAGCGAATCGTCAGCGACGTCCTGGAGACGAACGCCTAGGGGCCTTTGCGTCGGCGCCGTTCGACGGCGGCCTTCGCGACACGCGTCCCGTGCCTCCGAGCCTCGGCGACGAGCATCCTGCGGTGCTGAGGAGGGATCCGGCGCCAGATGTCGTAGGCCGTCAGAGCGACCGCCAGGGGGCCCATCTTGCGCGGAAACAGACGGTTGGCACGAGCCACGAACCGGATCCTACTCGTCCGTCGGGGCGGGTAGCCTCGCTTCTCTTGCCGGACCCCGCTATCATCCCCCGCCGTCCCGTAAACACGCGACCTACCGACCAGGGAGGTTTGATGCCGGTAGAGACGCCTTCTGTCTTCGCCCACGTCATCCAAGAGCACCTCGAGCTGAAGCGCCGCAACTCCGAGCTCGACCAGAACATGCCGCTCGAGCGCTACTCGACGGATGACCCGTTCGAGAACCACCCCCTGTTCAAGACCGAAGAGCAAGCGAGGATCGAGGAGACCATGGACGGCAGCGAGTCGATCGCGCCAGAGCAGATGGTCAGCCTTGTCCCTCAGCCCGAGCAGACCGCAGACGAAGACACGCTCTGGGGCCGCTCGCGCGACTTCGACTGGGGCGACTGAGCCCAACGTCACCCCGTTTCCCCCTGGCCGTTTAGGGTAGGTCGAACCTACCTACGAGCCAGAGGAGACGAATGTTTCGCAAGCTCAGATACATGGCCTACGGGGCCTTTCTCGCGTACTTCTTCGACCCGGAAAACGGCCGTCGCCGCCGTGCGCTCGTACGCGACCGGGTGCCCGCGATGTTCCGCCAGGGATCCAGGAAGGCCGGCAAGGTCGGCGGTGCCGCGACCGCTCAGGCCTCCGCCATGAAGCAGAAGGCGACGCACCTCAAGGAAGAGGAGAAGCCGCAGCCCGACGACGTCACGCTCGCGCGCAAGGTCGAGACCGAGATCTTCCGCGACGCCGACATCCCGAAGGGTCGGATCAACGTCAACGCCGAGAACGGCAAGGTCGTCCTCCGCGGCGAGGTCGAGCAGCCAGAGCTGATCAAGGATCTCGAGCAGCGGACGAAGAAGGTTCAGGGCGTCCAGGAGGTCGAGAACCTGCTCCACGTGCCGGGCACCGCGGCGCCGACGACGTAACCAGCTAGTCGCGAGCCCGCCGTAGCAGCGGCAGTCCGTACCAAAGCCAGCCGAAGACGGCTGCGGTTGCGGCTGCGACGATGGCCGCGCTCGTCGGTTCGAAGAGCATGTCGGTGACGACGAACACCGAGCCCGAGATCGCGAGCGCCAGGAACACTGTCCCGGAGATGGCGAGGCGGTTGGAGATCCGAAGCAGGTGCTCCTTATCGCCTCGCCTCCACGTGAGCCGGTGGTACGCCGACGGCGCGATCAGGAGCGCCGTCGCGACCGCTGCACAGAGGAAGGTCAGGAAGTAGACGTCCCGCTGGAGGTCGGTCACCTGGCCGAAGCGCTGTGTGAACGGCACGCCGAGCAGGAAGGCGAACAGCACCTGGACGCCCGGCAGCGCGACGCGCAGCTCGTTCAGGAGCTCGATCAGCTCGCGGTCGAGCTGTTCCTCCTTGCTCTCATCGCCCGACATGTGCTGATGTTTCCCAGAACCCCCTTTCCGACGCAACGAGAGGAGCACCGTGCGCATCGAGTCGTCCGTCACTGCAATCTCCTGGATCCCTTCCGAGGCGGTCGAGGGGCTGCCAAAGGTCCCGTTCACGATGGGCGTCGCCCATTACGACGACCCGCCGCCGGACGTGATCGAGGATCTCGACGCGATGCGCGAAGCAGACGCGTTTCGCGAGGCGAACGAGCTCCGAGCGTTCATCGAGGTCGGAGACGACGGCTCGATCACCGACGCCGGCCACCTCGGCACCGGTCATATCGGCGTCACGAAGGTCAAGGTCGGGCCCAAGGAGCTGAGCGTGGCCGCGGTCGCGCTGCCGACGATCCAGGGCGAGCCCGAGTTCGGCGACGGCTGGGTGCGCTTCACGCAGACCGCCGGCGGGCGCACCGGCGCTCCGGCTCCACGTCGCGTCCGCGGCAAGCCGTTCTTCCGCATCAGCTCCGCGATCGCGTGGACGACGCTCGCCCTGACGATCAAGGCCGACGGCTCATCGGAGCACGAGCTCGTCGGCGCGAGCCCGTTCCCGCGGCACTGGATCTACGACAAGGACGGGACGCTCGCCCAGAAGTCGGGAACGATCGACTTCGAGCAGTGGTACCGCGAGTCCCACGGCGACAACACACCGTGGGGGAGCGAGGAGACCGAGGTGTTCGTAACCGAGGCGGAGTCGGCGCTCGAGCGGGAGCTGTCCAGCTCGATCATGCGCAGCGACGCCACGTCGAAGCCGAGGCAGCTCCAGGTCGACGAGACGCTGACCGAGCAGGGGGAGACCGGCGACGGCATGTTTCTGCTGCTCGACGGGATCCTCGCCGTCGAGGTCGACGGGCAGACGATCGCCGAGGTCGGCCCAGGTGCGGTGCTCGGGGCGCGGGCGCTCGTGGAGGGCGGCCGGAGGACGTCGACGCTGCGGGCCGTCACGCCCGCGAAGGTCGTTGTCGCGAGCTCCGACGACATCGAGCCTTCGGCCCTCGAGGAGCTGGCCGGAGTGCACAAGCGAGAGGAGAGCTAGGGGCGTGCCGAGCGGATCGCGTCGAGCACGTGGTCGACGCGGCCCTCTCGGAGCGAGTCCGCCAGCCGCCTGTCGCCTCCCAGCCCTGCGCGCGCAGACAGGATCTCGTACAGCCGGTTTTCGTCCAGCCCGCGCTCGCGTGCTTCGACGACGAGCCGCCTGACGACGGGCAGCGGATTGCCGTCGTCGTCGAACTGCCAGAGCGGGTAGTAGTGCTCGTGGGCGCCGGCCGGGCGGAACGCGACCAGCTCGCCGTCGCGGCGCATGGCCTCGAGCCTGAAGGGCTCGATCGCGAACCGCGACGCGAGCCACGAAGCGGAAAGCGTGTCGTCGGCGAGCCGAGTGGCCACGACGGGGAGCCTATCCGGCGGTGAGCGACGTTCGCGAGCTGCTCCGTTCGCCAGCTCGACTCCTCTGAGTAGGACGCCCCCGTGAGCTCACAGCGCGATCGGCCCGCAGGGCGTCTGCGGGGCGCAGCGCGTAGAGTTCCGCGTCGTCATCCTCTTCCCCTGGGATCCGGCGCAGGAGCTGTTCGGGGGCGACCGAGCCCACGTCGATCTCCCCGCGCGATGACCGAGCTCGGCCTCGGTCGACAACGCCAGGCGGACATCTACCTCGGAGCGTTGAGTGGCGCGCGGCGCGGCGTTCCGGTCGATCCGGCGAAGCTCGAGGAAGCGGCACGGAGGCGAATGTCTGGCGAGGCCTTCGCCTACATCGCCGGCGGCGCCGGTCTCGAAAGCACGATGCGCACCAACCGAGATGCATTCGATCGCCTGCAGATCGTTCCGCGCGTCTTGCGCGACGTCTCGACGCGCGACACCTCCATCGAGCTCTTCGGACGGCGTCTTCCGGGGCCCTTCCTGCTGGCGCCGATCGGAGTGCTGGAGATGGCCCATCAGGAGGCCGATCTCGCTGTGGCGAGGGCAGCTGCCGCGGAAGGTTTCCCGATGATCTTCTCCAACCAGGCGTCGGTACCGATGGAGCGCTGTGCCGAAGCGATGGGAGCGAGCCCTCGCTGGTTCCAGCTCTACTGGTCGACGTCGAACGAGCTGGTTGAGAGCCTCGTCGGTCGCGCGGAGGCGTGCGGTTGCGAAGCGATCGTGGTCACGCTCGACACGACTCTTCTGGGCTGGCGGACCCGAGACCTCGACCTCGCGTATCTTCCTTTTCTGCGAGGGAAGGGGATCGCGCAGTACACCCACGACCCTGTCTTCAGGCGTCTTGTCGATCAGGCGGAAGGGGAGACCGCCCAGCGACCCCGTCCAACGTTCGCCGGGCTCAGCGCGCTGTTCCAGTTGACGAGGGCATATCCCGGCTCGTTCCGCACGAACATCCGCTCTCCGCAGCCGCGTAGAGCTGTTCGGCAGTTCCTGGAGGTGTATTCACGACCCTCGCTCACCTGGAATGACCTGCCCTTCCTGCGCGAACGGACGAGGCTCCCGATTCTCCTGAAGGGCGTGCTCCATCCTGAGGACGCGCGCAGGGCCGTGGACGGAGGGGTCGACGGACTCGTCGTCTCGAATCACGGCGGGAGGCAGATCGACGGCGAGATCGCAACGATCGATGCGCTCCCTCCGATTGTGGAAGCAGTCGGGAGCCGAGTCCCGATCTTGCTCGACAGCGGTGTTCGAGGTGGTGCGGACGCGTTCAAGGCGGTTGCACTGGGCGCGAGCGCTGTCCTGATAGGCCGCCCGTACGCGTATGGGCTGGCCGTCGCCGGCGAGCGCGGTGTCCGTGACGTGCTCCAGAACTTCCTCGCCGACTTCGACCTCACCATGGGTCTCGCCGGCTGCGCCTCGGTCGAAGAGATCTCTCCCGAGTCCCTCGCTGCGGGCGTTTAGCCGGTCTTCTCGCCAGCCAGGATCGAAGAGAGTTTCGCCGAATCGATGTTCCCGCCCGAGACGATGCAGACGACCTTGCCGCTTCCGGCTGCGCCGCTCCGCGCGATCGCGACCGGCGTGGCGCCCGCGCCCTCGGCGACGACTCGGGCGCGCTCGGCAAGGAGGCGGACGGCGGCGCTGACCTCGTCGAGGCTTGCGACCAGCGAGCCGTCCAGGAGCTCCTGCGCCAGCTCGAACATCTCGGGAAAGACCTCGGGCGAGCCGATCCCGTCGACGTAGCTCGGTGCGTAGTCGACCTTCACCGGTCGGCCCGCCTCGAGCGACGGTGCGAGCGGCGCTGCTGTCGCGACCTCGGCGGCGAAGACCTTGCAGGACGGGGCGAGAGCCCGGATTGCGGAGGCGATCCCGCACGAGAGCCCGCCGCCTCCGTACGGCGCGAGGATCACGTCGACGTCGGGCAGGTCCTCGAGGATCTCGAGCGCGATCGTGCCGTTTCCCGCCATGACCGCGTCGTCGCTGAACGCGTGCACGTGGAGCCCGTCGAGGCCCTCGAACGTGCGCGTGCGGAACACCTCGTGCCACTCCTCGAAGCTGACCGGGATCATGCCCGCACCGAGCCGGCGAATCGCCGCAATTTTGGTCTCGGGAGCGGTGTCCGGAAGAACGACCGTGCAGCGCACGTCGAGCTTCCGGGCCCACCAGGCGAGCCCCTGTGCCATGTTGCCCGCGCTCGCCGTCCAGACGCCGTGCTCGAGCTCCTCCGGAGGAGCGAGCAGCATCGCGTTCCCGGCTCCACGGAGCTTGAACGCGCCGATCGGCTGGAGGTTCTCGAGCTTGAGGTAGATCTCGGCCGGCGCGTCCTCGAGCTCCAGCCGCACGAGCGGCGTGCGGACGATCGACCCGGCCAGGCGCTCGCGGGCGGCCTCGATCTCGGCGAGGGGGATCAGAGCTCGACCTCGGTGCCGGCGCCTTCCTCGAGCGCTCTTCGGTAGACGAGGCCGACCGCCGCCGCGTCCTCGACCGCATGTCCCATCGACTTGTAGATCGTGATCTGGTCGGGTGACGTCCGGCCCTGGCGCGTGCCGGCGAGTAGTTCGCCGAGCTCGACTGCGTCCGCCGGATCCAGGCCCTGGAGCTCGTGCGCCCCCGCCGGATAGGGCTCGAAGGCGATTCTCGACTCGACGGCGAGCAGGCCCGCGCTCATGACGGTTGCATCGAGCTCGGGCCCCTCGCGGGAGGCGCCGACCGAGGTCACGTGCATCCCGGGCTCGAGCGACTCCACGCCGAAGATCGGTGAGCCTGCATTGGTGCACGCACAGACGACGTCCGCTCCGGCCATGGCTTCCTCGAACGAGGAGACCGCCGTTGCGCCGACCTCCTCGGCGAGCGCCCGCGCGTGCTCGGCGGTGCGGCTCGCGATGCGCACCTCGTCGAACTGCCGCACGCGTCTCGCTGCGGCGACGTGCGAGCGGGCCTGCACGCCCGCGCCGAGAAGCGCGAGCACGCGAGCGTCGGGCCGCGCCAAGGCTCGAGTGGCCACGGCGGAAGACGCGCCGGTGCGCACGGCCGTGATCTCGGTCCCGTCCATGAGCGCGAGCGGCTCGCCGGTCTCGTCGTCGAAGAGCGCGATCGTCGCCTGGTGGCTCGGCAACCCGAGCTCGTGGTTTCCGGCGAAGACCGAGACGAGCTTCGTCTCGAGGATCCCGTCCGCGTAGCCGGGCATCGCCGCGAGCATGCCTTTCGCCGTCTGGGCCGCGATCCGCGGCGGCACGGACGCGCGTCCGGCGCTGAGCTCGACGAAGGCCCTCTCGAGCGCGCCCAGGAGCTGGTCGAGATCGAGCAGAGAGCGAACCTCGGCGCGCGAGAGGATGAGCACGTCAGGGCAGCATGCCGAGCGCTTGCAGGCCGTCGATCGGCTCCTGCGCGCTGCAGCTTCCGAAGCTGACGAAGAGCTCCGCGCGCGGCCGATCTCGTACGCGTCCGCGGTGCGATCGCGCCACCGGAACGAGTCCGCCGACACGCCGAACGAGTCCGCATCTTCGTCTGCGAGGACCTCCTCCTCGTCGCCGAACACGGCCGCTGCGAGCAAATTCAGGAAGCCGTGCTCGTCTCCGTGTCGGAGCGGCTGGTGGAGCCCGGCCGTCGCCTTGAACGGAACCTCGAGCCGCCTGCACGCCTGCACGAACCCGGCGAGCGCAGGGACGCTCGGCAGGACCGAGCCGCCGCAGCGGACCTTGGCCCGCAGTCCGAGCTCGCCGAGTTGGAGGATCCGGAACGAGACGTCGTCGCGGAGAGGCAGCTCGCAGTAGACCTCCGGCGCGGAGTCGAACAGCACCTCGGGATCGATGCCCGCGGCCTCGACGGCCTCGGTCCTCGGGTCGACGGGCGGCAGCTCGCCCGTGTCGAGCACGACCGAGAGCCGCAACCGCCCCTCGTCGAGGTCCGCGAGCCTCGAGGCGGGGCAGACGAAGCGGTTCACGATCCAGCCCGTCTCGCCCGCTCGTACGCGCCGGTGTTCCGCGAGTCCCTCGGCCAGGGGCAGCTCCTCCGGCGGAAAGGTCGGCGCGTGGTCGATCAGCCCGCCGAAGAGGGCTCGTCTCGCGTCTGTCAGCGTCTCGTTCAGCCGGCCGTGATGTAGTCGGTCAGGTACCGGATCTCGAAGCTCTGCTGCTTCGACTTGAACTTGACGACGTCGCCGATCGAGACGATCCCGACCACGTCACCGTCCTCGACGACGGGAACGTGCCGGATGCGCCGGTCCGTCATCAGGGCCATGCACTCGTCGATGGGTGTGTCGGGGCTGACGACGATCAGCGGCGACGACATGATCTCGCCCACCGTCACCTCGTCGCCGGTCGGGCCGTCACGCGCCACGCGGCGCAAATAGTCCCGTTCGGACACGATGCCGGCGACCACGCCGTCGTCTTTCACGAGCAGCGACCCGACGTTCGCATCCACCATCCGCTTCACGGCCTCGAGCACGGGAGCGCCCGCCTCGATGTCGAGTACCTCGCGGCCCTTGTCGCCGAGGATCTCCGATACGCGGTTCACGTCGCCTCCTTCCGCTGGCTGAGAAGGACACCGGCAGCTTACGAGATCGAGGCCGTCGTCGAAGCTACGGCTCAGACCTCCAGTCGATCGCGTCAGCCTCGATCTCGGGAGCTCGAACCCTGAGCGCTCGGCCGGATCCGTCGGCCGCAACGACATAGATGCCCGTTGTGCTGCCGCGTTCGCTGTTGAACGCGACCATGCTCCCGTCGGGCGACCAGGCAGGCGTCCCATCCGAGTCCGCCCGTCTCGACAGGTTGACCCGGCCGGTCCCATCAGCGCGTATGACGAAGACCGTGCTGGCCGGGCTCGTCCAGCGCTGGTACGCGATCCGGCTTCCATCAGGCGACCACCGGGGCGCAAGCTCATCGGCGCGCGTCGTCGTGAGCCGCTTACTGCTCCTCTTGGCGAGGTCGAACACGAACAGATCGGTCGTGCCGTAGCCGTGAGAGAAGACGATCTTGGTGCCGTCAGGTGACCAGTCGGGCTCAGCGGAGTCGTGGAGCCGAATGAGCCGGTGCATCCGGGTGCCGTCGGCGTCCATCACGTAGAGGGCGCTCTTGTCCGTGGCTTCGAACGTTCTCGTGAAAGCGAGTCGGTGGCCATCGGGCGACCACGTGGGCTCGTAGAAGCTGACTGCCCGCTTGGAGTAGCGGCCCGGCAGCCGGTAGGGCGTGAGGCGACGCCGGCCGCTCCCGTCGTCGTTGGCCACCCAGATTGCGAAGCAGTATCCGAGCGGCGCCCGCCTGCAGGGATGCGCCGCGGCGTACGCGATCCTGCTCCCATCCGGGGACCAGGCCGGGTCGGTCTCCGTCTCACCGAATCCGGCCGGAGTGAGCTTGCGCAGGTCGGTGCCGTCGGCGCGCTCCGTATAGAGCTGACCGAGGTTCGGCGTCGAGAGCTGGCTGCTGAACACGAACCGGCCGGGAAGCGGTTCTGTCCGCGACCCATATGCCGGTAGGCTCGCCACGATCGCCCCGACGACCAGGCACGGCAGGATCCTCACGCAGTGATGATGGAACTCCTGTCGACGCCGATCAAGAGGAGGAAGTCATGTCGTCACACGAGGAGAGTCGCGTCCTCGGCGGCGGTTGCGAGTGCGGGGCGGTTCGCTACGAGGTGGCGGACGAGTTCCTCTACGCGTCGAACTGCCATTGCTCACGCTGTCGGGCCGCGACTGGCTCGGCGTTCAAGCCGTTCGCGGGGATCGAGCGCGACAAGCTCGTCCTACTCGCGGGCGGCGACACGCTGCTGATCAACGGCGAGGAGGAGCTGAACGACACGCGCTGCGCGAAGTGCGGCTCCCTGCTCTACTCGGTCGTGCGCGACGGCGAGTACGTCCATGTTGCGCTCGGCTCGCTCGTAGACGAGCCGAGCATGCGGCCGACGAAGCACATCTTCGTCGGCTCGAAGGCGCCGTGGTTCGAGATCACGGACGACCTGCCGCAGTTCGAGGAGCACGCGACCGCGTAGGCGCCGATGATTTTCCCGCTCACGGGCTGTCTCATCCACGACTGGTCACCCAGTGAGAGGAGTGCGAAGTGAGCGAGTCGCTGAACAGCGTCGGAGCGATCACCCTGTTCGTCGAGGATCGGCAGCGGTCGAAGGAGTTCTACGAGCGGGTTTTCCAGGTGCCCGTGCTGTTCGAGGACGAAAACTCGGCGGCGTTCAAGTTCGAGAACACGATCATCAACCTGCTCGCACGGCCGGCCGCTCATGAGCTGATCGAGCCGGCGACCGTCGCCGGCCCCGAGGCCGGCGCGCGTTCCCAGTTCACTATCGGGGTCGATGACGCGAACGCCAGCGTCGAGCAACTGCGGAAGCGGGGCGTCGAGTTGCTCAACGGCCCGATCGACCGGGCGTGGGGGATGCGCACTGCCGCCTTTGCGGATCCCGACGGACACGTGTGGGAGGTCGCGCAGCAGATCGCTTGAGAGCTAACGGCTCGCGACAGCCGTGAGGTGCGCGGCGACCGCCTGCCAGCGACCGTCTCGGAGCGCCCAGACGTCCGTGTAGCGCGTGGACGCCGGCTGGCCGTCGCGCACGTAGTGCGTGACGCCGTGGACGAGCGCGACGTCGCCGAGCGGCCGGACGTCGACCTCGTCGTACGTCACGTCGCTCACCCCGGGCCCGTCGTCGACCCGCTCGAGGAACTCGCGCTTGCCAATGCGCTTCCCGTCGGCGAGCGCGCACGTGAACTCCGCGCTCAGGTGCTCGTCGTACCACGAGACGTCAGCTTCGACGAACGCCCGAATGTAGTGCGCGTTCAGACGGTGAAGCTCACAGACGGCTTCAGCCTCCTCCGCACGCGCCTCGGCGATCGCCGCATCCGCCGGCCTGACCACGGCGGGAGTCTGACAGAACCGAGCCGGTGCAAACCGGCCGTATCCGGACGCGTGGTGTCTGTCCGAATCCGGCTGGTTTCGCGGCCCGCGGGTCGCTATATCTGGCCCATGAGCTCGATCTCCGGGGTGGTCACGACCGGCATCTACTGCCGTCCCGGCTGTGGCGCGCAGCCCCACGCGCACAATGTCCACAAGTTCCCGCTCGCCGCCTCCGCCGAGGCGGCCGGCTTCCGCGCGTGCATGCGCTGCCGCCCGTATCGCTGGCCACAGTCCATCTCGTGGACGGCTCCGGAGCTCGTCTGCCGCGCCGTGCGCCTCGTCCTGGATGGAACGCTCGACCATGCGAGCGAGGCCGACCTCGGCGTGCGTCTCGGCGTCTCGGGGCGCCACCTGCGCCGGCTCTTCAAGGAGCAGCTCGGCGTGACGCCCGACGGCCTCGCGCGGTCGGCCCGGGTGCACTTCGCTCGGCGGCTGCTCGACGACACCGACCTGACCGTGACCCAGATTGCGCTCGCGGCCGGCTTCGGCAGCCTGCGCCAGTTCAACCGCGCGTGTCAGGACGTGTTTCGCGAGTCGCCGCGTGAATTGCGGGCTCGCCGTCGCAAGACCGACCGGCTCGTCGCCGACGGCGGGCTCGTTCTCCGCCTCGCGTACCGTGGACCGCTCGACTGGACGGACCTCGCCGCGTACTTCGCCGCACGCGCGATCCCGGGTGTCGAAGCCGTCGAGGGCGACACCTACAGGCGGACGATCGTCGTCCGAGGCCATCCGGGCGTGATCGAGCTCAACGCGGGCGGGGACGACCACCTGCTTCTGCGCGCACATCTGCCGAACTGGGACGAGCTCGTCCATGTCGTGCAGCGCGCCCGCCGCATCGGGAGCCTCGACTTCGATCTCTCCGAGCCGGCGGTGCAGCTCGCCGGCGATCCGATGATCGGGCCCCTCCTCGACGCGCGGCCGGGTCTCCGTCCGCCGGGGACGTGGGATCCGTTCGAGACAGGCGTGCGCGCGATCATCGGCCAGCAGGTCAGCCTCGGGGGCGCGAACACGATCGCGGGGCGGCTCGTCGCCCAGCTCGGGACGAGAGTGCCGGGCCTCGAGCCGCTCGGCCTCACGCACACCTTCCCGTCAGCGGCCGTGCTCGCGAGCGGGAAGCTCGACGGTCTCGGGCTAACGCCGGGGCGCGCGAGGGCGATCCGCCTCTTCGCCCGCGCCGTCGTCGAGAACGCGGTGGTGCTGGACGGGAGCGTCACCCTCGAACGGCTCGTCTCCTCGATCACCGCGCTCGACGGCCTCGGGCCCTGGACAGCGAACTACCTCGCGCTGCGGCTCGGTGAGCCCGACGCGTGTCCGACCAGCGATCTCGCCCTTCGACGCGCCCTCCCCCGCAGGGCTCCGCACACGGCCGCTGCACTCGGCACCCTTGCAGAGCGGTGGCGGCCGTGGCGGGCCTTGGCAGCGACGCATCTCTGGATCGCCGACGGCCTGCGAGAGCCCGTGCCCAGCACAGCGTAGGGCGCGGCGTAACGGCTCGGGCCGGAGCGCCTACCTGCCGCTCCAGGTGGCGCGGTCTGGCCGGGCGCCCGCAGCCGCAGCCAGGGCGAGCAGCGCGACGACGACCGCCATCGCTGCCGTCAGCTTCTTCATGGTCTCTCCTTTCGGGCACGGCAAGCTCCTGCGCCGTGCGCAATCGGGGGCTGGAGGGAAGGCGGCCCGCCCGCCGGCCGGACGGCGCCGTGCGGCCAAGGTGCCGCGCGACGCCGGCTCTTGCTCGCCGTTTTCGGACAGGATCACGGCGGTCCGCAAACGCGAGAGGAGACGACGTGCGCTACATGGTGATCGAGACCTTCAAGGAGGGCCCTGGGCCCGTCTACGCACGAGCTGCGGAGCGGGGTCGCATGCTGCCGCCGGGCCTCGAGTACGTGGAGAGCTGGATCGACGAACGCACTCTCGATCGCTGCTTTCAGCTGATGGAGTCCGAGAGCCCCGAGCTCTTCGAGCGCTGGACGGCCGAGTGGAGCGACCTCGCCGACTTCGAGATCGTCCCGGTCATCGGCTCGGACGAGGCGGCAGCGCGCGTGCTCAGGCTGGCACGATGACCTGATGCACCGCATCGGCCTGCTCGTCCCGAGCTCGAACACGACGATGGAGTCCGAGCTGCCCGCGCTGCTGCGAGCCCGCGAGCTTCTGCGGCCCGAAGACACGTTCACGTGCCACAGCGCCCGCCTGCGGATGGAGGACGTCACGCCCGAAGGGCTTCGTGCCATGAACGAGCAGAGCGAGCGCGCGACGACCGAGCTCGCAGACCTGCGACCAGACGTGGTTGCCACCGCGTGCCTGGTCGCGATCATGGCGCAGGGCCCTGGCAGTCACCGCGAGGCGGAAGGAGAGATCGCGGCGGTCCTCGCGCGCGAACATGCGGCGGCGCCCGTCGTCTCGTCCGCGGGCGCGCTCGTCGAGGCACTGCACGGGCTCGGCGCGCGGCGGATCGGGATCGTCGCTCCGTATGTCCGCGAGCTCACGCGGCTCGTCGTCACCTATATCGAGGATGAGGGAATCGAGGTCGCCGACGCGATCAGCCTCGACGTTCCGGACAACCGCGAGGTGGCCGCGCTCGACCCGCACGACCTCGAGGAGCACTGGCAGCGTCTCGATGTGCGCGGTTGCGACGCCCTCGTTCTCTCGGCGTGCGTGCAGATGCGCTCGCTCGAGGTGCTCGAGGAGGTGGAGCGCCGCAGCGAGCTGCCGACGGTGTCCGCCGCAACGGCGACGACCTGGTCGATCCTGCGCGCGCTCGACCTCGAGCCGGTCGCGCCGGGTGCGGGAGCGCTTCTTCGCGCACCCGAACGCGTCCTGTAGAAGGCTCCTCGCCCGACCGCAGAGCGGGCGCAAACCGTTCCGAACACAACGGTGCCCTCGCCTGCGCCGGGCAGCCTGACGCAGCTGGGTCAATTCTTCGTTTCACGCAACCCTCGAGCGGTGACTAGTCTCGGGGGAACCCCTTGGGAGGCTGAGATGGACTACGTGAACCTGGGCAGCACGGGGCTGCGCGTGTCGCGCGTGTGCCTCGGCATGATGAGCTTCGGTCCGCACGAAAGCCGGGAGTGGGCGCTCGACGAGGCCGCGGCGGAGCCGATCGTGAAGCGTGCCGTCGAGGGCGGCGTGATCTTCTTCGACACGGCCGACGTCTACAACGGCGGCGAGAGCGAGGTCATCACCGGCCGTTTGCTCCAGAAGCTCTTCGGCATGCGCGAGGAGTACGTCGTCGCAACGAAGGTCAACGGCCGGACGATGCCCGGTGAGAACGGCCGCGGCCTCTCCCGCAAGCACATCCTGGCCTCGATCGACGGCTCGCTCGAGCGGCTCGGCCTCGACTACGTCGACCTGTACCAGATCCACCGCTGGGACGACTCGACGCCGATCGAGGAGACGATGGACGCGCTCCACGACGTCGTGAAGGCCGGCAAGGCGCGCTACATCGGGGCGAGCAGCATGCGGGCGTGGCAGTTCGCGCAGGCGCAGTTCTCGGCGGAGACGCCGTTCGTGTCGATGCAGAACCACTACAACCTGATCTACCGCGAAGAGGAGCGGGAGATGATCCCGCAGTGCATCGACCAGGGCGTCGGGATCATCCCGTGGAGCCCGCTGGCGCGTGGACTGCTGGCGCGTAGCGCCGAGTCGTCGGAGGAGCGGGCGACGTCGCGGGGACGCAGCGACCCGTTCCGTGACTCGCTCTACAAGCCGGAGCTCGACGTCCCGGTGATCGAGCGCCTCGGCGAGGTCGCGGGCGACGCGGGCGTCTCGCCGGCACAGATGGCGTTGGCGTGGCTCCTGCACAAGCCCGGCGTGACGGCGCCGATCGTCGGCGCGACGAAGCTCGAGCATCTCGAGGACGCGCTGGCAGCCGAGCAGCTGTCGCTGAGCGAGGATCAGATCGCGAAGCTCGAGGAGCCCTATGTTCCGCATCCGGTCTCTGGCATCGACCTGTAGTCGAGCCGAATGACGGGCACGATTCTTCTCGGTCTCGGTGCGTTTCTCGCGAGCGCGGTGGAAGCGGTCGAGGCGCTGACGATCGTCCTCGGCGTCGGAGTCGTGCGCGGCTGGCGCTCGACGCTCATAGGCGTTGGCGCAGCGTTGCTCGTGCTCGCGCTCACGATCGCAGTCCTCGGGCCGGCGCTCGGGCGCATCCCGATCGACGGCCTGCGCCTGGTCGTCGGTGCGCTCCTGCTCGTTTTCGGCCTGCAATGGCTCCGCAAGGCGATTCTCCGCGCGAGCGGGTACAAGGCGCTCCACGACGAGGACGAGGCGTTCCGTGAGGAACGTGAGCGCGCGGCCCTGGCCGGAGCCGAGGAGCGCGGAGGCCTCGACTGGTACTCCTTCACGGTCGCCTTCAAGGGCGTGCTCCTGGAAGGGCTCGAGGTCGTGTTCATCGTCATCGCGTTCGGCGCGGCTCAGGGGCGGTTCGACGTCGCGATCGCCGGCGCCGCGCTGGCGGTCGTGCTCGTGGCCGTCGTCGGGGTGCTTGTCCGGAAGCCGCTCGAGCGGGTGCCGGAGAACACGATCAAGTTCACGGTCGGCGTCATGCTGACGAGCTTCGGCTGCTTCTGGGCGGCCGAGGGAGCGGGCGTCGCCTGGCCCGAGGACGAGCTGTCTCTGCTCGGAGTGGTCGCCTTCGTACTGGCGCTGTCGTACGGCCTCGTGCGCCTCCTCCGCCGACAACGTGTTGCTGCCCTTACCGCCGGAGCCGGTGCGTGAGCAGGCTTCGTGCATTCGGACGCTTCTGGTGGAACTTCGTCGTCGGCGACGACTGGCTCGTCGCGGCGGTGGTCGGCGCCGGGCTCGGGCTCACGGGCCTCCTGACAGCCGTTGGCGTGGATGCCTGGTGGCTCTTGCCGCTCGTCGTCGCGCTTGCGCTGGCAACGTCGCTCGTGCGGGCGACGCGGGGAACCACGCAGCAGTCGTAGCTACTGCTTCACTGCTTTCTCAGCGCTTCCCAGTGCTGCGGCCCGTTGCAGCTCGGACACGTCGGCAACGAGCGAACCGACTGCACCTGAAGCTCGTGCCCGCACTTGGTGCAACGGAAGCTCCTGTCTGCTCTTTGACCTGCCATCTCCCTCTCCCTGTTCGTCGTGCTGGACGCGCTGTCAAGAGACGCCTTTTCCAGCAGTCGAAAATCCACACCGCGACTTACAGAGTTTTTACGGACGCGCCTACGAAGGCGTGTTCTTGGAGAGACGGAAGATCAACCAGCGGCGGCACCTGCCGACGAGCAACAGCCCGGTTGTGCCAGCAGAAGGCGACGTCTTGGTGGAAGCCGACATGCAGGTTCAATCACCGAGACAGCCGGCGCGTAAACAACCCGGCCTCCGTCGAGCGCCCGGGTAAAGGCGTCCTGGTAAAGGAGTCAGACACCTCGGGTTGTCAAGGCCGACTCGTGACAACTTTGAAAATGCGAGATCTGCCGCGGCGGCGGGCTTTGCCCGACGCCGCTCGCCTCGACTCGAAGGACGAACCGATCGAAGTCGTCATGGCCGCGCAGTGGCCGGACTTCGATCGGCAGTGGAGCGTACCGGGATCGAACCGGTGACCTCCGGGTTGCAAACTCGGCTCGGGGGTCGCCTGGGGTCGCGTCAAGTCGCCAACCGCGGGCAGTTGCGCGCCTGGCCATCTCGGTCACCGCCGCTGAGCGCCGCGAGTCGCTACCGCACGTTTCCATGCTGGTTCCAACCCTGTGCGGGACCGCTTACTAGTTGTGGAGAGTCGTCAACTACGCGTGCCCAGGCGAAATGCGCTCCGGCAAGTGCTTCTGCTCCTGGTCGCCTGACGGTAGATGCGCACGGAACTGGCAG
>Ga0207674_10001141_pt1 | contig 34464 bp, 27 predicted proteins | sample KBSCornC72_FD_184303 | JGI IMG/M metagenome (GOLD analysis project Ga0207674, IMG submission 184303) | Corn rhizosphere microbial communities from Kellogg Biological Station, Michigan, USA - KBS Corn C7-2 (SPAdes) (version 2) | ecosystem: Host-associated > Plants > Roots > Rhizosphere > Soil ...
GAAGTTTTATAGCGAAATGATATGCCCCAGCGCGGCCTGCGGCTATCCTTATTGATAGCTAAGATCATGATCCCCACACGCTCTGGGCTTGATGGCTGGTTATAAATTGTTCAGGAAGTCTCTGAAAAGAATTTGTGGCGGAGAGGGGGAGATTCGAACTCCCGATAGCCTTGCGACTATGTCTGATTTCGAGTCAGGTGCATTCAACCGGGCTCTGCCACCTCTCCGTCTTGTAAGTGTATCGTGAATCAGCTACATGCCTCAACCCTCTTATTGCACCATTTCGGTACTGTGCCGTAAAGTGTGCCCAAACGTACCCTTTTCAGCGTACGGAGGAGGGTCTCAACGTTCCTCGCTCGAAATTCCAGCAGACATTTTATGGAGCAGAGATAAAGGTGATACATTCCGAATCGAGGCATCCAGCAACTCCACCATGTGGAAGGTCGGCATTGCGTCCAGACCACGTCGCCGCAGGCCATTCATCAACTGGATCAGGCAGCCGGGATTCGCCGAGATGACAGCCTGCGATTTCGTTGCGAGAAGGTTCGTGACCTTACGGTCGCCAAGCTGATTCGCCGCATCGGGGTGCAGCAGATTGTAGACTCCGGCAGAACCGCAGCAGAGGTTCACCTCTTCGACATCCACAACTTCCAAACCGGGAATGGTGGCAAGCAAACGGCGAGGCTGCTCGAAGACAGCCTGTGCATGACGCAGATGACAGGCGTCATGGTAAGCGATGCGCATGGGCAGCGCATGTCGCGGAGACTGCTGCGGCAGATCGCAGAGGATCTCGGAAATATCCTTGCACTTTGCGCTGAAGGCCGCCGCCCGTGCCGCCCACGCCGGATCGTCACGAAGCAGATGGCCGTACTCTTTCATGGTGGAGCCGCAGCCCGCGGCGTTGATCGCGATGACGTCAACGTTCTCACTCTCGAAGGAAGCAATCATTCTCCGGGCAAAATCTGACGCCTGATCGTCGAGGCCGGAGTGAACCATCAGCGCGCCGCAGCACTGCTGCGAGGGAGGGATAAATATCTCGCAACCTTCCGCGGCAAGAACGCGCGCCGTCGCCTCGTTCACATGCTGGAAAAATACCTGTTGCACACAGCCGGCGAGCATTCCTACGCGGAGGCGAGGAGTTGCCTTGGGTTGAATATGAGCAGGCAGCCGCCGGAATAGCCTAGCCGGAACCTGTGGAAGCAGCACCTCCATCGACGCTAGCTGTTTGGGGATAAGTCGTAGTAGGGCGGTTGCACGTACCAGCTTCTGCAGGCCGGAACGCTGATAAATAAGCAGAGGCAAAGCCAGAAGGCGAAGCCGATTGGCATAGGGGAAGGTCGCAAACAGCATCTTCCGAAAGAGGCTATCCGAAGGCGTACGTGGAATATTACGCTCCATCTGCGAGCGCGTATCCTCTATCAGTTTGTCGTACTGCACGCCCGAGGGACAGGCCGTCATGCACGCCATGCATCCAAGGCAGTTGTCCATATGCTGCTGAAAGCGCCGGTCGAGCGGCGCTTCTCCGGCGGCCGCTTTCTTCATCATGTAAATGCGGCCTCGCGGAGAATCCATCTCTTCGCCCCAAAGCGCGTACGTTGGACAGGCAGGCAAGCAGAAGCCGCAATGGACGCAATCGTCAATCAGGGCAGAATCGGGCGGATGATGATGGTCAAAACTGGACGGCTTCCGCTCTTCATTTGCAGAGAGATGGGCCATGCTTAAATTCCACCTAAAAAACGGCCGGGGTTAAGGATCCGGTTTGGATCGAATTGCTGTTTAATCTTCTGCATCAGCGGAAAAGAGTTGGGAGGCAAACCCCAAAGATCGACGTCCGCATTGGCAGGCTGTTGAAGAACAACAAGCGATCCACCGCTGCTGGCAAACTCTTGGCGAAGTTTTAAGATCGTTTCTTCCTTTCCTCCCGGAAGAAAGGCTGTCATCATGCCCGTTGCCTGCGTAACAGCACTGCCGCCGAGGTTGTGAATGATTGCAGTAAACCGTGCAATATCGGAGGGCAGCATGGTTGCTTTGATCGTAAAGCCATTCGCATCGGCGAAAAAAAAGTCGCGATTACTCCATACCTCGATAGATGCTTTTTCAACAGAGAGCTTCACTCTTTGCGACATCTCCAGCAGCAACGCCGATTGCCCCTTAATAACTTCGGGTAGCGCACCAAGCTGGATATCCAATCCGAAACTATCGCCAACGGTTCGTAGCTGAATGCTCTGCGCACCGAGATGAGAGTCGAGTAGTTGGAGCAGGAAGCAGCCGAGCGGCTCTACCATTGGCGAGACGATCGTAAAGCTCTGCGAACTGACCGAGAGAGAGTGCAAGCGGAAGGTAATCTCCGTCGCTAGACCAAGAGTCCCAAATGCTCCGATCATCAGTTTATGCAGATCGTAGCCCGCGACATTCTTGACAACCTTGCCTCCGGTGCGGGCTACCGTGCCGTCTGCAAGGACAACGGTCATGCCGATAATCAGATCGCGTAGACCTCCATACTTCAGTCTGAGAGCGCCGGAATCATTGGTCGCCATGACGCCGCCGACGGTTCCACGATCTGGCCATAAAGGGTCAAGCGCAACGAATTGGCCGTGCCGGGCGAGCGCCTTCCGCATGGAAGACCATGTGCAACCTGCCTGTACCGTGCAGGTCATGTCCTGCCAGGTATGCTCCAGCAGTGCGTTCATGCGATGGGTGTGAAGAGCGATCTTCGAGTTGACCGGATTGCCCCATCCTTTTTTTGTACCACCGCCAACGGGACTTACCGAGAGCCGGTTATCGTTTGCAAATCGCAACACCGCCGCAGTCTGCGCAGTATCTGCCGGCGCAACGGCAATCATCCCGTTGGCGATGGTTACATACTCCGAGCCGACGATCGTTCCTAGATGAGCGGATAGCATCTGCGAATTGGAGAGTTGCTCAATCAATTTTTCCTATTTCCTGCCAGCTATCAAAAGAATTCGGCTGTTCCTTCCCTCTCCAGCGGATGAAGCTGATAGGGTCCGGTCTTCTCTCCGCACAGACGCGGCCGAGGAAAGAGTTTATCAGGGTTGGCAATATGCTGAGGATCGAATGCGCAGCGCACACGTTGCATCGTGTCGAGGTCCGGCTCGGAGTACATATATCCCATCGCCTGCTGCTTTTCTTTTCCGACTCCGTGCTCTCCGGTAATGGAACCGCCGTGATCGACGCAGCGATGCAGAATGCGCATGGAGAGATCGACCGCGATCTCTTCCTGTCCGGGAATCGAAGCGTTATAGAGGACGATGGGATGTAGATTGCCATCACCGGCATGAAAGACATTTGAAACAAGAAGACCAGTCTCTTCTGCCATTCGACTAATCTCTTCAAGGATGACAGGCAGCTTCGTTCTCGGGATGACGCCGTCCTGAACGATATAGTTCGGCGCAATTCGCCCAGCGGCAGCGAACGCAGCCTTGCGTCCTTTCCAGACCAGCATGCGCTCCCGCTCGCTTTGAGCCAGCCGATCCTCCCAGGCTCCGTTGGTCTTGCAAAGCGACCGGACCTGTTGCATCTGCGTCTCAACTTCGATTGCGGAGCCATCGACTTCAACTAAAAGAAGAGCCTCTGCATCGGGGTAGTTCGGATGCACGGAAGCCTCAGCAGCGTGGATGGAGAGGCGGTCCATAATCTCCATCGCCGCTGGCAGAATTGCCGCCGCAATGATGTCCGAGACGGTCTGCCCGGCTGCCGCGATGGAATCGAAGGCGGCAAGAAGCACCTGTACCGTCTCCGGCTTTTTGACGATGCGCAACGTAACCGACGTGGCGACGCCAAGCGTACCCTCGGAGCCCACGAAGACACCGGCAAGATCGTAGCCGGGCGCATCGAGCGTAGATGCGCCAAAGCTCACCAACTCGCCAGTGGGCAGCACAACCTCAAGGCCCAGGACATGCGTCGTCGTGAAGCCGTACTTCAGGCAGTGCGCCCCCCCTGAGTTCTCGGCCACATTTCCTCCAATCGTGCAAACAGTCTGCGACGACGGATCAGGGGCATAGAAATATCCATGAGGCGCCACTCGCTGCGTCACGTGGTTGTTAATCACTCCGGGCTCAACGGTGATACGTTGATTCGGAATGTCCACATCGAGGATTCTGGTCATGCGGGAAAAGCTGATGACGATTCCAGCTGCATCGGGCAGTGCACCACCTGAGAGGCCTGTGCCCGCGCCCCGTGCCACGAATGGAATCTGATGCCGCACACAGATTTTAACGATCGCCTGAACTTCGGTCGTCGAGCGCGGTAACATGACCGCGGCCGGAATCGTGCGCAACGCTGCCAGACCGTCGCACTCATAGGTCTGAAGCTGATTTTTCTCCACGATGATGCCGTCCGCTCCAACTGCGGATATAAGCTCAGCGAGGATAGCGGATGAGAACATGACAGATCACCAAATCCCTCTGGAGACTAGAGCCCTTCCGCCAGGACTCGTTCGTAAGCAGGCACCGTCAAGAAGTCCATAAATTGTGGCGTTCGCACCAGATCCTGCATCAACTGCGCTGCCTGCTGGTAAGCCGCATAGCGTTCGGCATCCACCGTATCCTTCGCATGGCGAAGCTCGTCCGCGATGACCTGATCGACCATCTCTACGGTCACTTGCGAACCGTCTGTTGTAACCGCATGATGATGAACCCACTGCCAGAGCTGTGCCCGGCTGATCTCCGCCGTGGCCGCGTCCTCCATCAGGTTGAACAGTGGAACGCATCCGATGCCTCGCAGCCATGCCTCGACATATCCCAACCCCACCGCAACATTCTGCCTCACCCCGGCTTCGGTGATCGATCCCTTCGGGACCTCCAGCAGGTCTGCCGCTGTCGCGTGAAAGTCCGGAAGCTGCTTATCGATTTGATTGGGTTGCGGCATCACGCGGTCGAAGACCTCCAGAGCAACCGGCACCAGTCCCGGATGCGCGACCCAAGTGCCATCATGGCCATCATTGGCCTCGCGCTCTTTGTCCGCCCGCACCTGCGTTAATGCTGTCTCGTTAGCCACCGGATCGCTCTTAATGGGGATAAACGCGCTCATCCCTCCCATCGCGCTGACTCCGCGCCGATGGCAGGTCTTGATCGCCAGCTTCGAATAGCTTCGCATGAAGTGCGTCGTCATCGTCACCTGTCCGCGATCCGGCAGCAGTACGCTCTGGTCGCCGGAAAATTTCTTGATGAAGCTGAAGATGTAGTCCCAGCGTCCACAGTTCAACCCGGCCGAGTGTTCCTTGAGTTCCCAGAGAATCTCGTCCATCTCAAACGTGGCCAGAATCGTCTCGATCAAAACCGTCCCTTTAATCGAGCCTTTGGGAATTCCCAGATCTGCCTCGGCCTTCACAAACACATCGTTCCAGAGCCGCGCCTCCAAATGGCTCTCCATCTTGGGCAGATAGAAATACGGCCCCGAGCCCCGAGCCAGCAATTCCTTCGCATTATGGAAGGTATACAGTCCAAAATCGAAGAGCGATCCCGACATCGCCTGGCCATCGACTTTGACGTGCCGCTCCTCAAGATGCCATCCTCGTGGGCGCACGAACAACACCGCGGGCTTTTCATTCAGCTTGTAAGACTTTCCTGTCTTCGGATCGGAGAAGGTAATGGTGCGACGCACTGCGTCACGCAGATTAAATTGCCCATCAACTACGTTCTCCCACGTAGGCGTCGTCGAGTCTTCGAAGTCCGCCATAAACACCTTCGCACCGCTGTTCAGCGCGTTGATGATCATCTTCCGATCCACCGGCCCCGTGATCTCCACGCGGCGGTCCAGCAGATCATTCGGCAAGGATGCAACCGTCCATTCGCTCTCGCGAATCTGCCTCGTCTCGGGCAGAAAATCCGGACGTTCTCCTGTATCCAGCTTCTTCTGGCGCTCTATTCTAGCAGCCAGCAGTTCCCTGCGCCGGACATTAAATGCACGCTGCAATCCTGCTACAAAAGCTACCGCCTCCGGGGTGAGGACCTCTGCACCTTTGTCGGTGATCGCTGCGGTAATCTCTACGCCATCAATAAACTCTGCCACCTTCGTCATCCTCGCCATCCTGTCTTCTGGAATGCCAAACCTCAGTGCATAGCATAGTAGGTTATCAGACCATTAGAACAACTGCCACATCGCATCCTTATCTGGCGATTTATTGCAAGCAGTTCAAATCAGTGGACCTATTCCGTGTATGAATTTCCTTGCCCCGGAAGCAACTATCTTGTACAAAGCCGCGACTTGCGAGATGAAGCGGCATCTTTAGACAGAAATACAGTTCAGCCAGCGAGTCAGGAATCCAAGCAACTCCTGCGGAGGCTTGAGCCACACATCCGCTCTCGTCTCTCGATACTCCGGTCGAACCAGAACCGAAAGCCCTCGATCTCCCAGAACGCGAAACGCATCCTCATCCGTAAGATCGTCCCCGAGAAAGGCAACGCGGGTATTCAAATCGAGATCCTTCAGAATCGTAGTCACCGCATCGCCTTTGTTCGGCCGCGCCGACCGCAATTCCAGTCCTCCCTCGAAACGTAGCAATTTAATCCCCGGCTGTGCCGCAAGCCGCGCCCACCCTTCCATCGTGCGGGCCTGCACTTGTCCTATCTCTGCCTCCGACAGCCCACGCCAATGGACGGCGAGGCCTGCCCTCTTGATCTCGGCCAGCGATGTTAGATTCGCTTCTCTCAGCCATCTCTCCGCCTGCGTCAGCACCTCGGTGATCTCCGGCGCAATGACCGTCTGTTGATAGGTTCCATCGGCCAGCAGATGATCCAGCCCATGCTCCCCCCATACTTCGAGGCTGCCCATAGGAGGAAGGAGAGTCTGCAACTCGCGAATAGGCCGTCCTGTTACCACGATGACCCTTGTCCTACCCGATCGAACGATGTTCTCGATAATCTCCACAACTCCCGGATAAGGATAGGCTCGGTCACGCTCCGTCTGAAACGGAGCCAGTGTACCGTCATAGTCGAGCAAAAGGGCCGACGCCGACGCTACGCTCAGTTGCTCCATAAAATCGGTGAGCAGTGTCTTTGTACTCTGCACGGCTACGATTCCTTTGTCGCCTTTTTGGAGATAGAAGCCTTTGTGGCTTTTGTCGTTTTTGTCTTTTTGAGGCGAAGATCGCAGAGGTCGCCGATGAGGCTGCCCGCCCACCAGTAGATGTTGTGCTCCTTCACCGACTTCCGCATCCGCTGCATCCGCTCGATCATCTCACCGATGTCCATGTTAAGCGACTGCGCGATGGCATCCGCAGTCGACTGAATGTCATACGGATTGACGATGATCGCATCTCGTAATTGCCTGGCCGCACCGGTAAATCGGCTGAGGATCAATACACCCCGTTCGTCCTGCCGCGCGGCCACATACTCCTTGGCCACCAGGTTCATCCCATCGTGCAGCGACGTGACCATACACAGATGCGCCGCACGATAGTAACGCCGCACCTCCTGATGCGTATGCTGGCGGTTCAGAAAAACAATGGGACGCCATTTACCGCGTCGGAAACGATCGTTGATGCGGTTCGCTTCGACCTCCACCTCCGTCTGGAAATCGGCATACCGTTGAATGCGGCTGCGAGTCGGAGCTCCAATCTGAATAAAAGTAAACTTTCCCTGATAACGGGGATGCCTCTCCAGAAAGGATTCAACGGCCAGGAAACGTTCAATAATTCCTTTGGTATAGTCCACCCGATCGACACCAACGCCCAGGAAGGTCGCCTCTATGCCAAGTTCGGCGATCAGCGCGCTACGCTCCTCTTCGGCATTCCTCTCTCCGGCAGTGGGGGCTATCTCGTCGGAAGATTCCACGCTGATCGGAAATGGGAGCACAGAGGACCAGTGGCCATTGCGTTTGACGGAAAAGTGCTCCCAGTCCACCCGGGCTTCGAGCACGCGATCGACCGTATTAAGAAAGTTGTTACAGTGGGCCTGAACATGAAATCCAATCAGGTCGGCGCCGAGCAGGCCATCCAGCAGTTCCTGCTGCCATGGGCAGATGCTGAACGATTCAGAGTTAGGCCATGGGATATGCCAGAAGATCGCAATCCTCGCATGGGGCAATCGGTCTTTCACCATACGCGGCAACAAGGCGAAGTGGTAGTCCTGAATCAGGACGACTGGGTGCTCTTCGCCCGCCATCTCCTCCACCAGCGCATCAGCAAATCTCTCATTAACCTTGTTGTAGTACTCCCAATCGGACGCGCGAAACGTAGGCCGCGTATGCGCAATGTGGCATAGTGGCCACAATCCTTCGTTGGCGAACCCGTTGTAGTAGCCCTCTTCCTCTTCCGCGCTGAGCCAGATCCGGCGCAGCGTATAGCGCGGATCGTCCGGTGGGACCTTCAACCGGTCATGACTGTCCACCGTCTCCGCATCCGCATTGCCGCTCCCGTGTGCCACCCAGGTCCCGTTGCAGGCGCAAAGAATCGGCTCAATGGCGGTGACCAGACCACTGGCGGGAACCGTGACCGTCAAGGCATTGCCCTGTCGATTGTGAATGTAAGGTTCGCGATTTGAGACAACGAACAGGTTGCTGCCGTCGAGTTTGTTGCGAACATGGTCGGCCAGCCGCTGCGAAGTCCACAGCGATTCGTTGGTGTTTCTCAACCTGGCTTCAGTCTCAGCAGCCCTGCGCGCCTGCTGTATGCTTGCCGCCAGGGGCGCCACCTCGCGAGCCAAAGGTGATAGAAAACCAAGATCGGGCGCAGGCAGCTGGACAGCGCTTCGTCCCGTGCGCAGCGCCTTCATCCACTGCGCTGCCCGCGTGATCGGCCCGGTAAGACTCCAGCGCACGATCAGTAGGGTGAGGCCGACAATCACCAACATCTGTATTGCAATATGGACGAAGACCCGTCCCCAGACACGAAAGATGGCAGCGCGGATGTATGCCGTGTCGTAGACGATGATGATTCCGCCAGCCACGCTCTTGTCCGCCGCGTGCAGCGGCGCGGCCAGCATGTAGACCCGCTTGAAGTGCAGGCGCATCGATCCAGTTTCCACGCGGTTGTCGTGCAGGGCCGTCGTCAATCCCGTCGGAGTCTCCGAAAGAACGGCACTAAGCTCAGGAGTCATAGCCAGCGAAGAGCCGTCCTTGCCGTAGACGCCAATTCCCAGTAGATGGTCCCGATTGTTGAAGCGCTGGACCAGTTGTTCGACGCCGAGCCTGTCCCCGGCTTCCAGATACAACTCCGCACTGCTGGCCAAACTCTCGCCAAACGTCTCGGCCTTATGTTGCAGATCGCGTCGCAACGCGTCCTTCTCGGCCTGTACTTCATACCAGGACGAGACCAGGGACACCAGGGTGACCCCAACAATCAACGCTACGATCAATCTCAAACTCAGAACCCGCATAAACCTGTCAGCACCGTCCGCTATTAAAGAAAGATGAAAGACTAGTTTAGATGCTGAATTCGGCGCAGGAGAGATTTCCTCGGATATTCCTCCTCATCTTTTCTCAGTTTTGATGCTGCACGTCACTCTCTTGCACATTCTCATCATTGCTACTTTAAGGGCGACTTCCGGTCTGGAAGCGCAAAGCGGCCATGGCAAAGCCATATTGCGACCGCGCATTGGCCTCGCTAATAGCGGCCTGCGTCTGCTGCAACTGGGCCTGGCTCAACTCGACAATTGAACTCAATCCGAGTCGATACCTCGTCTGCGACAGGTTGAGCGTGAGATTGGCCTGCTGTAATAGTTCGCCGGTTACCGTGACGCGCTGCGCGGCAGTCCTGGCATTGAGCCATGCTGTGCGCACATCGCTAACCACCGCGTCGCGCAAGCCGCGCGTTCGTTCCATCGCAGCCTGCGCCTGCAGCGAGGCCTCGGACGCCTCCGCTGCATAGCGGAAGCCGTTGAAGATGGGAACGCTCATGTTGATGCCCACGGCTCCATACCAATCGGAAGTGAAGTACTGGCTCGATCCGACAGGAGTCTTCCCCACCGTGCCCAATGCGCCGATCGTGGGCAGAAACTGTTCGTGCTGTGCCCGGCTGAACTTGCGGGCCGCCTGCTCGCTCCATTGCAACGACTGAAGATCGGGCCTGTTCTGAATCGCCGATGCAATTAGCGGCTCGACATCGGGCGGCAACGCCGCGACATCGTCGGGAGATGCCACAAGCGTGTAGTTCATCTGCCGGTCATATCCAAGCACGGCGTCCAGAGCCGCCTTCGCGGCGTCGAGATTATTTTCCGCATCCAGTTGCAGTAGCTTGGCTTCGGACAGATTCACCTGGGCAAAGCCAAGATCGATATCGGATTTCAACTTTGCCGAGGTCAGTGCACTCACCTGATCGACCAGCGTCTGCCTTGCCAAGACGGTCTGCTCCGCAACCTTCAACGTCGCTTCCGCCTCGATCGCCTGGTAGAACACCTCGTCCGTGGCAAGGACGATATCGGCCCGGCTCGCCTCCGCGTCTGCCAGCCGAGCTTTCTCATTCAACTTCGCCGAGGCGGCCAGGTTTCGCGTGTGCCCAAAATCCGTAATCAACTGCTTCAGTTGAACGCCTATGCCCGCATGCTGCACCAGCCTCGAAGCCGTCAAGGACCCTGCCGAAATACGGCTTCCCTCCTCTGCCTGCACCGCGCTCAGATCTCCGCTCAAATCTGGCAGCAGGTTCGAGCGGCTCTCCCGGACAACCTCATGCTCCACCTTTGCCAAAAGTTGGCTGACGCGGATTCTCGGATTATGTGCGAGAGCAATCTGCTCCGCCTGCTGACGGGTGAGCAGGACCAAGGCGCCCACGTTTGAAGAAGCGGCCGCAGCCTGCGTCTGCGATGAGCCGGTTGCGTGGCCCCTCTCTGCCGAAGCAAGAAGAACGTGGTCTGCCGACGGTGCATCCGGCAGTCTCGAGGCCGGGTGCAACTGTGCAGATAGCGCAGCCGGAACGGATACAGCAAGCAAACACGAAGCAACAAAATTAACTCTAAGCATCATGCTGAACATCTCCCGTCGCGACGACGCGCTCTTCCTTACGATGAATCCACAGATACGCCGCAGGCACGACATAGACGGTGATGATCACCGATACCGTCAGCCCTCCGATGATTGCTCTCGCCAACGGAGCATACTGCTCGCTCCCCGCCTCCAGCGCCAGCGCCATCGGAATCATCCCGAGGATTGTCGCCAGCGAAGTCATCAGAATCGGGCGAAGGCGAAGGCGGCAAGCAGTTGCAACGGCCTCATCGATCGGCATCCCTTCACCACGGAGATTGCGCGCAACGTCGACGATCAGAATCGAATTCGACACAACGATGCCGGTCATCATGATGACACCCATCAGCGACATGACATTGAGCGTCGTATGGGTCAGCAGAAGAAAGCCGATGACGCCGGTAATGCCCGGTGGAACCGCCAACAGGATTACCAGCGGATCGACAAAAGAGGAGAACTGAGCCATCAGAACCAGATACACCAGAATGATCGAGAGAATCAGCCCAATGCCAAAACTCTTGAAGGACCGCCTCATGCCCTCGACCGAGCCGCGAACATTAATGCGCACTCCTTCGGGCAGGTCTGTGTGCGCGATGATTTTATCGACCTGGGAAGCGACTGCCCCCAGGTCCTCCGATGCAGGAGAGACATAGACGTCGATTACGCGTTGAAGCTGGTAGTGATCGACCTCGGTAGGCGATTCGATCATCTTAATATCGGACACCGCACCGAGTTGCGTAGTTAGCGCCGACTTCGCGCCGCGCAGCGGAATGTTCTTGAGGTCTTGTATCGACTCAATCTGCTTTTCCGGATATTGAACGGTTAGCAAATAGTCATTCCCAGACTTCGGATCGACCCAGTAGCTCGGCGAGATCATCTGGTTCGAGTTCAACGCAGTAATGACGTTGTCGACAACTTCCTTGGACGAAAGGCCCAGCTTCGCCGACATCTCACGATTGATATTGACGCGCAGAGAAGGATAGTTAAGGTCCTGCGGAATCATTACATCGCTTACGCCCTTAAGCTGTCGGAACTTGCCGGCAAGCTCCGTGGCCTTGTCGTAGGAAGCTTTGAGATTCTTGCCGCTCACCTGGACGTCAATCGGAGCCGGAAGCCCGAGATTGACCACCGAATCCACCAACCCTCCGGTCTGAAAATACGTGGATAGCTCCGGAAGATCGTTCGCCAGCTTATTGCGAACCAGGTTCATGTAGGCATAGCTTCCAAGACGGTTTTCCTTGTTCAGGCTTACCTGAACCGTCGCCGTATCCTGTCCGGAGTTGCTCGTATACATCGATGAAAAGCCCGGCGTCACCCCGATATTTGAGACCACGATCCCCAGATCCTTCTTCGGAATGACTTCGTGAATGTCCTTTTCCACGCGCTGGATATAGCGATCCGTCACTCCAATCCGTGTGCCGGTTGGAGCCTTGATATTAATGACAAACTGTCCCGGATCGGTGCGAGGGAAGAACGAGGTTCCCATCAACGGGAAGAACGCAAGGCTAACGAGAAACACTCCAAGAACGCCAATCACCGTGGCCACAGGCCGAAGCAGGCTCTTGCGAACCGATCGATCGTAGTGCATCAGCGTCTGGTCATAGCGGCGATTGAACCAGCGGACGAACCGCTGAAATGGGCTTCCCCCGCCATGATGCGCCGCCTGGTTGTGCGCGTTCTTGATGAACCGCGCGCAGAAGAGCGGAACTACAGTCATCGCCACGAAGTAGGACGCGAAGAGTGCGAAGACCACGGAGAGCGCAAGCGCAGTAAAGAGAAACCGGCTGACGCCATACAAAAAGACCACAGGAAAAAAGACGATTGCGGTCGTAAATGTAGCTGCCAGAACCGGCAACGCGACCTCTTCGCCGCCCTTTTTCGCCGCCACTTCCGCTGTCTCTCCCTGCTCGAGGTGATGGAAGATGTTTTCGAGAACGACCACCGAGTTGTCGATGAGACGCGAAAATACCAGCGCCAACCCGCCGAGGACCATCGTATTGATCGTCCCGCCAGCAACGGAGATGCAGAGCAGCGCGGCCACCGCCGAGAGCGGAATCGATAGCATCACGCCAATAGTCGCCCGCATACTCCCAAGAAAAATCAGGATCATCAGCGCCGTCAGAACCAGCCCGATGCCGCCCTCGTTCCCCAGATTTCTGATTGCGGTCCTCACATAGGTCGACTGATCGAAGACCACCTTGGCCACGAGCGTCGAGGGAACATCGACAAGGTTGCTGACCGCCTTCTTGATCCCGTCGACGATCGCAATCGTGTTACTGTTGCCCCCTTGCTTCAGCACCGGCAGAAACACCGACTTCTGTCCATCGACCCGCACGATACTGTTCTGAATCTGCTGCGCGTCGGCCGCGTGTCCGATGTCTCCGACCAGCACCGAGGCATTCCCAACTGTCTTCAGCGGCAGCTTATTGATGTCCGCAATATCGGGGAGTTGGCTGTTGGTATAGATGTTGAAATCTTTCGGCCCGATCTGAACATCACCTGCGGGAAGAATCAGGTTCGATTCGTTGACCGTTCGCACCACATCCATCAGGCTCAGTTGATGCGCCTGTAGCTTCACCGGATCGACGTAGACCTGGATCTGCCGGTACTTGCCTCCAAAGGGCGGCGGCACCGAAGCACCGGGAATATTGGCGACCTGTGTGCGGACGGTATATTGCCCAATATCGCGAAGGCTCGTCTCGCTCAGCCCCCGTCCCTTCAGCGTAATCAAGCAGACCGGCAGGCTGGAGGCATCGAACTTGAGCACCACGGGCGGCAACGTTCCCGGAGGAAGCCGCCTCAGGTCTGCCATGGCAAGATTTGAGATGGTACTTACTGCCGAATCGGGATTCGTTCCCGGCTGAAAGTAGACCTTGATCAGGCTCACGCCCGGTAGCGAGCGCGATTCCATGTGATCGATGCCGCTGCCCAGCGTAAAGAAGCGCTCGAAGCGCCCGGTAATATCGGTTTCGATCTGTTCCGGCGGCATACCGTTGTAAAAGGTCGCAACCACAACCACGGGAATATCGATCTGCGGAAAGAGATCGACCGGCATCCGTGCCACGGCCGTAAATCCCACGACCGATACAACAAGGCATAGCATGACGATGAAGAAAGGATAACGGAGAGCAAAACCTGTCATTAGTCAGCGTCTCCCGTTCCCGTGCCGGTTACGTTGACCGTCGTGCGTTGCGGCCTGACCTTCTCTCCCGCATGGAACATCGCCAGATTCGTGGCGACCACCTGATCGCCATCCTTCAGTCCGATCAGAATCCCCACCAGGTTAGCGGTCGAAACGCCAATCTTGACGTTCCGCTTTTCAAGCCGGCTATCCTTGCCGACCACCAGGACAAACGGCTGCTCCCCGCTTTGGTCCACGGCCTGCACCGGAACTGCCAGCGCATTGCCCGCCCTGCGAACGTTCAACGACACATCGGCATACATTCCCGGCGTCAGGCTGCCATCCCCATTCTGAATATCGATCTCAACCGGCATCGTTCGCGTCGACGTGTCGAGAGACGCCGCGTTCCGGGTCACCTTGCCGGTCAACGTCTTTCCGGTAGCCTGTATGCGGATAGTCGCCACGTCTCCATCGCGCACGAATCCGGCCAGCGACTCCGGAACCGGAATCCGCAGACGCAACACATTCACCTGCGCCAGCTTTACGACCGGCATCGCGTTCGCGTTCGAAGTGCCCGCCTGAATCAGCGAACCCGTATCGGCATAGCGCCACGTAATCACGCCGCTGAAGGGCGCCGTGATGCGCGAATAATCCGCCAGCGACGAAAAATGCTGTTGCTGCGCCTGCGAGACGCCGAGCGCCTGCTCTGTCGCCGAAAGTGCCGACTTCGCTGAATCCACCTGCGCGGCGGCGGCACGATCCTTGGCCAGCGCATCGTCGAGCTCCTGCTGGGCAACCAGGCCAGGCCGCGCATTGGAGGCCTGCTGCAGCCGCTGCGCTCCCGAATGGATCGCAGCATAGTCGGCCTTCGCGCGTGCAACCTCACTTTTGGCGCGGACGATCTGTTCCCGCGTCTGGCGAACGCCCGCGTCCGCCCCCTGCACCTGCGCCGTCAACTCAGGAATGTCCAGCGTGGCCAGTACCTGTCCGGTCTTTACCTTGTCGCCGATATCAACATAGATGTGTCTGATATATCCGGCGACCTTCGCGTGAAGCTCTACCTCTTGAAATGGAATGAACTCACCGGCAACATTCAGCGTGTTGCTTAACGGAACCCTGGCTGCCACGGCAACCGGCGCAATCGGCACAGACTGTGCCGACTCGTCATCGCCCCCTGACTGAGAATGATTCCCTTTACAGCCAACAACGCTCAGACTTGCCACGGCAGACAGCACCACAAACCCTGCCAGGAGCAGGGAAATTCGCTTGCACATGTTGTGAACACCTGTATGAAACGGATGCCGGCCATCGTGGAAATCCAGCCCGGGACTCTCCGGATAAGAGCCCATAGCTGTGCTCTGAGCAACTGCTCAGGCAGACGCGATGTGCGTGAAATTATCTTGCGGCAAAAAGGACAGGCGGTGGACGGAAGAAAAAGAAGGCTTGCTCCGGCTGTTTAGGAGTCTGCTCTTGATGCCACGCATCTTTCAGCGGCAAAGATGCATTCAGAATGCACAGCCCGGCAAGCGTCACGCCCATTGTCAGCGCGAAGAACGTAACCGGTTCGGAGTTTATCAGAGGATCGGTTGCCAGCTTCACCGTCTCAGAGGTGGCAGGCCTCTCCCTCTGCGACAGCAGCTTTGCCGCCGACATATGAGCATTGGGGTTATAGAGAGACAGCTTATATCGAACGCCCCACGAGAAGACCGCCAACGCAAGCAGAGCAATGGCGACCATCATCCAATCCGATTCGCGCCGTTCTGTCTGCTCTGCGTTCATAGTGAAATAGAGTTGGTCTTACTCGCAAACAAGTGCCCTGTGGCGTTGGACTTCGTAAATAAGATTTTAGTTAGTATGGTGCAAATATTCGGATTTCGCAAAATAGCCCTTTTGCCTATAGCAAAACGTACCGTCATCAATAGATGATGACACAGGCAAAAATATCTGTTCGCATTGCGTCGCCGCCACCGCTCCCATACACTAAACCCAGTCTTAAATAACCGGAACGGGCGGTTAGCTCAGTTGGTTAGAGCGCCTGCCTTACAAGCAGGATGTCGGGGGTTCGAGTCCCTCACTGCCCACCATTTTTACCTTTCCGTCTGTGATACAGCTAACATGGCTCCCCGCCTCATCATCAACGCAGACGACTTCGGCCTTACCCCTGGCGTCAATCGTGCCATCGCAGAGCTCCATCGTGCCGGAGCCCTTACCTCCGCTACTCTTATGGCAACCGGCGCGGCCTTTGACGACGCCATTGCCATCGCGCACGCGAACCCATCCCTCGGCGTCGGCTGCCATGTCGTCCTTACCGACGGCACCCCAGTCTCCCCGCCTGAAAGTATTCCTACCCTTCTTGGCCCAGACGGCAAGACCTTTCGACCTTCGCTGATCGACTTCGTGCAGGCGTTGTTGCGCGGCGCCATCCGTGAAGATGAGATTGAGCGCGAAGTCCTCGCCCAGATCGAGAGGCTGCAACGCGCCGGCATCGGCGTCACTCACCTCGACACCCACAAACACACGCACCTCTTCCCCACCGTATCCCGGCCTCTGCTGCGCCTCGCGCAACGTTGCTCCATCCGTGCCGTCCGCAATCCATTTGAGCCGGTCTGGAGCTCCCGCCTCGCCCCCAACGCTCTCGTCCGCCGCCTCCAGTTCCACGCTCTCAGTATCTTCGGCAAAAAATCGTTCCAGTCGCTACCGCAACTCGCCCATAGCCACATCCTCACCCCCGACGGCACCATCGGCGTCTCCGCCACCGGCCAACTCAACGCCGCATCACTCCATCAGATTCTTCACGCCATGCCTCGGGGCACATGGGAGTTGGTCTGCCACCCCGGCTACAACGATGCCGCGCTCGACACCATCGCAACACGCCTCCGCGCCACCCGCGAGATTGAGCGCCAAGCGCTCCTGAGTGAAATTCCGCCGGCAATCCGCACCCTTCCTGGTCTCGAGCTCATCCATTACGGACAGATAGACGAACAGAAAGACAAGCCCGGCATCGGCGACAAGAGACTCCTATGAAGATCGGCATCACCTGTTATCCCACCTACGGCGGCAGCGGAGTCGTCGCCACCGAACTCGGCATCGAGCTCGCCGCCCGCGGCCACGACATCCACTTCATCACCTACTCGCAACCCTTCCGTCTCACCGGCCGCGAGGCCAACATCCACTTCCACGAAGTGGCCGTCTCCAACTATCCCCTCTTCGAGCACCCGCCTTACGATCTCGCTCTGGCCACGCGCATGGCCGAGGTTGCGGAGTTCTACTCACTCGACCTCCTACATGTTCACTACGCCATCCCTCACTCCGTCAGCGCACTGCTTGCCAGGCAAATGCTCGCCGCCAACGGCCGCAGCCTTCCCTTTATCACCACGCTGCATGGTACCGACATCACTCTCGTCGGCCTTGACCACTCCTACTGGCCCATCACCCGGTTCGGCATCGTCGAGTCCGACGGCGTCACCGCCATCTCCAGCCATCTCCGCGACCGCACGCGCGAGGCCTTCGGCATCACCTCCGAGATCGAAGTCATCCAGAACTTCGTCAACTGCGACGTCTACACCCGCAACCTTGAACTCGTCGCCGCCATGCGTCCCCGCTTTGCCGCAGCAGACGAGCGGCTTCTCGTCCATCTCTCCAACTTCCGCCCCGTCAAGCGCGTTCAGGATGTCGTGAAGGTCTTTGCCCGCATCGCCGCTGCCATGCCCGTGCGGCTGATGCTGATCGGCGATGGTCCCGACCGCAGCGCCGCCGAGCACCTCGCGCTGCAGCTTAAGGTACAGGATCGCATTCACTTCGTCGGCAAGCAGGACAACGTCAACGAACTCCTCCCTCTTGCCGATCTGATGCTCATGCCCAGCGAGATGGAGTCCTTCGGCCTCGCCGCGCTCGAAGCCATGGCGTGCAGCGTTCCCGCTATCGCCACCCGCGTAGGCGGCGTGCCGGAGTTGATCGACGATGGACAGAACGGCCTTCTCTTCGAGGTCAGCGACATCGATTCCATGTCCAGCGCCGCCATCGCTCTCCTGCGCGACAACACCCGCCTGGCCGCCATGTCCAAAGCCGCTCGCAAGACGGCTCAGGATCGCTTCTGTGCTTCACGTATCATTCCGCTCTACGAGAACTACTACGACCGTGTCATTGCCCGAAGCCGATCCACCAGCTAGAACGATTTTAGTGTTTCCATGAGGACAAAGGAGCACGTCATCTCGACCGAAGCAGCGCACCGTCTCACCGTGCGCTGCGCAGTGAAGAGAGCACTGTATTTGCTCTTCGTTTAACCGGCAAGCAACCGCTCTACCCCCGCGTCACCGCCCGGACGGCATCCCCTACCAGCCGCAGCGCCTGACCGGCCGCATCCCCCACCGGTCCCCAGACCTCGGCGCTGTCGTCCAGAATTGGCATGCGCAGCGATACCTTGGTTCCCCTGCCCGGCCTGCTATTGATCTCGACGACCGCCAGCTTGCCATACAGCACGCTCATCCGCTCCTGCACATTCCGTATCCCGATGCCCGACCCCGGGCGCACCAACCCGCTTACCGGCGAAGCGCAGTCCCGCTCCGGGTCCATCCCCACACCGTCGTCCTCGACCTCGACCAATAGCATCCCATCCTCGGTGATCCGGCTGCGCAGGGTCACCGTCCCTCCGCTGATGCGCGGCTCCAGCCCATGCTTGATGCTGTTCTCGATTAGGGGCTGCAGCAGCATGCCCGGCACGACGATGTGCAGCGTCTCTTCCGAGATCTCTTTGACGACCTTCAGCTTCTCGCCAAAACGAACTACCTCGATATCCAGATAATCATCCGTGAACATCAACTCTTCGCTGAACGGAACGAATGCCTCGCGATCCTTCAGCAGCACACGCAGGATGTTTCCCAGCTTGACGATCATCTCCCGCGCCAACTCCGGCCGCGACCGCACCAGCGATGTAATGGAATTAAGCGTATTGAATAAAAAGTGGGGATTGATCTGCCGTTGCAGCGCGTCGAGCCTCGCCTCCAGCAGCAGCCTCCCCTGCTCCTCCAGCTTGCGCTCGATCCGAACCGAGTTCCATATCTTCAGCGGAATTCCCACCACCACCGGAGCGTTGGCGCAGATCAACAGTTCCACCCACCACGAGTCGGAATGCAGCTCGAAAAATCGCCGTGGATAGAGCCGCGACAGCATGCTCAGGCCAAATTCTCCGATCACGATCGAAATCAGCAGCAGAACCTGCCGATCGAGCCTTGGATGGCGAAGATTCCGCGTCACCCAGCGATAGATGCTCAGATCGATCATCGGCGAGAAGGACCAGACATCCTCCGTATTCGCAAAACGCCCAAACATTCCCGCCGCTGCAGCCACCAGCAGATTTACCGGCAGTGCCAGATATTCGTGGTGAAGCATCGCCGGAACCGCCAACGCCGCGCCGCCTGCCATCGCGGCCCACGGGCCGACCAGAATCCCCAGCAGGATCGTCGTCTCGAAGGAGATGTCCGCCGCCAGAAAGTTCGGCACCAGCACCCGCACCCAGACTCCCAGCGTCAACGGCACGCAGATCATCGCCACCAGCCCGGCGGTCTGTCCACGCGTGCGCCGCGGAGCCAGCAGAAGATCTTTGAACGTCTTCGCCCGCGCCAACGAGCTCGACACCGCCGCCGCCACGCCCAGTTCCACCAGCAGCGTAATCAGAATCAGTTTGGGGTCGGCCTGCGTCACCCCCTTACTTTACCTCTTGCCGTTGCATCAAACCCACACCGCAGCGAATCCAATGCCTATGCAGTCCGAAACGTATAATCGCACCATGCCCTTTGCATCCGTCAAGAAGATAGCCGACGCCGACTTCCCCACCCGCTGGGGACACTTCCGCATTCTCGGCTTCGAGGGCATTGTCACAAATCCACAACCCTGCAACGAAGCCTTGCCCACTCCGGCCACCCGCACCGAAGCCGCCGTAGCCCTGGTCATGGGCGATATCCATGCCGCGCCCCCCATCGTCCGCATCCACTCGCAGTGCCTCACCGGAGACGTCTTTCACTCGCTGCGCTGCGACTGCCGCCAGCAGCTCGAACTCGCACTCGCCACCATTGCCGAAGCCGGCGCTGGCATTTTGCTCTACGAGCAGCAGGAGGGCCGCGGCATCGGCCTTATGGCCAAGCTTCGCGCCTACGAGCTTCAGGACCAGGGCCGCGACACCGTCGAAGCCAATCTCGAACTAGGCTACGCCGCCGACTGCCGCGCCTACGAGCTTCCCGCCGCGATACTCAGATCGCTCGGCGTCAAGGCTGTTCGCCTCATCACAAACAACCCGGAAAAAGTCGACGCGCTCGTCTCCGCCGGTATCGAAGTCAGAGAGCGTCTCTCCGCCGAAGTTCCCAGCGAGCCCACCAACGAGCGCTATCTCCAGACCAAACACGAAAAGATGGGCCACCTGGTCAGCTAGGGTCACCGGCCAAGCTCTTTATCAAAGAACCCGGCCATGATCCCGTAAGCCTCTTTCGACTCCGGCAGCTCTGCGTCGTTCCAGAAGGCATGCGGCAGCGCCTCGAAAACCACCAGCTGAGCATCCACGCCATCGCGCAGAAATTTGCGATGCAGAATCGTTGTTCCGCTCAGCAGCATGTCGCGCCCGCTGGTGATGAACAACGTAGGCGGCAGCCCGTGCAGGTCGGCATACAGCGGCGACAGCACCGGGTCTTCCGGGTTCGTCTCTCGCACATATTCGGTATCGAGAGGAGTCTTGCCCGGAGGGTCGAGGTGCCCCGACAAGCCCGCCAGCGCATACATCGCCTGCGAGTCGCCCACATGATTGAAATCGCCGAACCCGGAGAAGATTCCGAGCGCACCCGGCATCGGCAAGCCCAACTGCTTCAGCTTCACGGCAACCTCGCCGGTAAGAATCGCTCCTGCCGAAGTACCGTAAATGGCGATCTTCGCGGGCTTATAGGTCTTCAGCACCTCTCGATACACCGCTACAGCATCCTCCACCGCCGCCGGAAACGGATGCTCCGGAGCCAGCCGATAAAGCACCGCGATTACCTTTGTCTTGGTCAGGTTGGCAATCGGTACGCTCTCGGTCAGCGACCCTGAATCCGAGTTGAAACCCCCGCCATGCAGATTGATCAGTACCCGATCCTGACGCTCGGCAGGCGTTTCGAGCGGAGTCACCACCCGCACCGGCACCCCCGCCATCTTCCCGTCAGCGACATGCACCGGATACAGAGACTCCGACAGCTTCCCCGCCCGTGCCTGCCACGCATCGGTTCCCGTTCGTCGGGCCTCCAGCGTCTCTGGCTTCGCCTCATCCGACCGCGGCCGCGCCAGCATGCGCTGCGCCTCCGAGCTGATCGTCTTCGGAACGGGAACAACGCGGGTGATATGCGCTGTCCCCTGGCTGTCGATCACGCTCGAATCGGTTTGCGCTCCGGCATTAGTCTGTTGCGCCCGCGCAAGAACGGTGCCCAAAGAAAACATCACCGACAGGCATAAACATGCCCTCGCATCCAGTCTCCACCCTGTAAATGGGTTGCTCTGCATCGACGGCTCCTCTCGAAACTCACTGGCCAACCATCATACAAACTGCACCGGTTGCGTCAGTAGGCATCCCAATTGCCTAATGCCGCATTGCCACCACGACCTTCGCTGTCGTCACCGCCTGCCCCACATGGCGATGCGTATGGTCGGCACAGTGGACCAGCAGCGCCCCAACTGTCGTCGGCAGCATCTTCCGTCCCACGCCCCGCGCCTCTTCATAACTTCCCGGCGAGATCAAAAGCACGCGCCTCCGCGCCGATGCCAGCCCCTCCTTGAAAATCCGCATCACCTCCGCCATCGAGCCCCCGGCACTCAACTCTCCCCGCATCGTCTTCAACTGCTCCTCCGTCAGTTGCCTGCCCTCCAGATACGTCAACAACCGATCCAGGCTCCCCGCAATATGGCGCAGATGAAACGTCACCGGGGCAATCTCGAACGGACGCGCATTCACCTCAGCATCGCTCAACCCCGCACACCACTTCTCCATATCATCTTCGGCCAGCTCAAAGGTATGCAACACCTGCCGCCGCACCGCATCCACTTCCGTTAGCGTTCCCCGCAACCAAGGCTCGATATAGGCTTCTGCCATCGTGACAATTCCTTTCCTGTGCGAAGTTTCCGCACGGCATCCCCACTTCGGCGTTCGTCCATCCACCACAGCGTCTGGCCCGCCAGTAGTCCTTCCCAACGCCGAAAAGGAGGGAGCTTCAGCGGAACCCTTCTTTTCTCAGACTACGCCTCACCACCTCAGAGACCCTTTCCCTTGCGAAATGCTCTCACGACCGCGCCCACATCTTTATGCTCCGAGTCCACCGCGAAGTTCATCTCCTGAATCTCCTCCGCGCTCACCTTCCCCGCCAGCCGATCCATCGCCACCTGAATCCCGGGATGCCGCCGCAGCGAGTCCTCCCGAATCAGCGGCACGGCCTCATACGGAGGAAAATAGTGCCGGTCATCCTCCAGCACTGTAAGCCCCAGCGCCCGGATCGGCCCATCGGTCGAGTTCCCCGCCACCATATCCACCTGCCCCGCCCCCAGCGCTCGGTACAGCAGCCCTAGGTCCATCACTCGCGGAGCCTCTCGAAACTTCAGGCCGTACGTCGCCTCCAGCCCTTTCAACCCATCCGGACGCTCTTCGAACTCGTAGCCCACACCCAGCCGCCATCCCGGCGCCACCTTCACCGCATCCGAGATCGTCTTCAGTCCAAACCGCCGGGCATCCGCACCGCGAATCACCATCGCAAACGTGTCCTCGAAGCCCAGCCCGCGCTCCACCCTCACCCCATAGCGCTCGGCATACAAGCGCCGAACTGTCTCGAAGACGGCCGCCGCGTCGCGCTGCCCCACTGGCGGCAGCGGTTGCTTCAGGATCGCTGTCAGCGCCGTCCCGGTGTACTCCACATAACCGTCGATGCGCCCATTGACCAGGGCCTGCTGGCAGATATAGCTTCCGGCCAGATAAAACTTGCGGTCGACCCGCTCATGGGTGACAGCCTCGATCTCCTGCGCGACCAACTCCCCCAGAACCACCTGTTCGGTAAAGTTCTTCGCGCCAATCACAATCCGCGAAGATCGCGGAGGAGCACATCCGATAATCCCGCAGAAAACCCCAGCGAGGACAAGCGCCAGCACTCCGCAAAAAGCTCGGGTGCCCCATCCTTCGCGTCTTTGCGAAGGATGGGATCGACAATGCCGAGTTCTTCTCAACTACACCTCATCGCCGTATCGCCAGCTTTTTCTCCAGCCATCCCAGGCCCGCATCAGCAACTAAAGCCAGCAGAGCCGCAGGCACTGCCCCGGCCAGCACCAGCCCATTATCCACGCTCGCAACCCCACGAAAGATCAACTCACCCAGCCCTCCGGCGCCAATCGCCGCCGCTATTGTGGCCACGCCCACACAGGTCACCGTGGCCGTCCGCAACCCCGCCAGAATGACGCTGGCCGACATCGGCAACTCCACCTTCCACAGCCGCTGCCACGAGGTCATCCCCAGCGCCTCGGCCACGTCGCCGAGCGCCGCGTCGACGCTTCCGATCCCCGCATAGGTATTCCTCAGAATGGGCAGCAGAGCATAACCCGTCAGCGCCAGAATTGCCAGTCGCGCCGCATTCTCTCCCAGCCACGGAACCGGCAGCAGCAGACCAAACAGCGCCAGGCTCGGAATCGTCTGCACCACGTTGGCAAACCCAATGACCGGCTTTGCCAGTCGCGGCTTCCTCGTCAGCAGCACCCCAAGCGGCAGCCCGATGCCTGCCGCCAGCAGCATCGCAAAGAGCGTCAGCCACAGATGCTCAAACATCAGCCGCGCAATCTTCCATCCGTGCGATTGAAGGAATGACATCATACAGAAGCCGCTCGATGTACCGCCGAAATATAATCTTTTACATGAGGGTTTTCGGACTTTAAAACCTCGCTGGCGGGCAGGTCCGCAACCACGAATCCCTCAGCCAGAAACACCACTCTCCCAGCCAGATAAAGCGCTTCATCAAGATCGTGCGTCACTAGCAGAACGGTCTTACCCACCTTCTGCAGCAGATCCCGCAGCATCGTCTGCATCTCCGCTCGCGTCAGCGGATCGAGCGCTCCGAACGGCTCGTCCATTAGCAGTATCTCCGGAGCCATCGCAAGGGCCCGCGCCAGCCCCACACGCTGCCGTTGCCCCCCTGAAAGCTGCCACGGATAGCGTCCACGAAACTCCGTAAAGCCCAGACCCACCAGGGCCAGAGTCTTCGCTGTCCGGGACGCAATTTGGCCCCGTGAACGACCGGCCAGTTCGAGCGCCATGCCCACATTCCGCTCGACGGTCATGTGCGGAAAAAGCCCCGTCTCTTGAATCACATAGCCGATACTTCGGCGCAGAGAAACGGTGTCAAACTGCCCGGTTGCCTTGCCCCCAACCCGCACCTCACCCGAGGTCGGCATCACCAGCCCATTGACCATCCGCAGCAGCGTGGTCTTGCCCGAGCCACTTCTCCCCAGCAGAGCTGTGACCGTCCCCGCCTCCAACTGTAGAGATATATCGCGCAGAAGAACCCGGCCCTGCTGGCCGTCAGCAATCGGCAGCGCATAGCTCACCTTCGCGAACTCGACGCCAACTGCGGCCATGAGCCTGCCTATCCGGGTTTTGGAGCTACTGTGCTGCCTCCGGGTCGGCCTCAGCTCCGCCTTGTTCGGTGCCGGCTGCGGAACGACCCTTCACGCGGACCACAGTAATCTTCTCGAAGCCCTCTTTGAATGTCGGCGGACGCAGCCGCTCCGCCATCTTTTGCATCACTTCGTCCGTGACGACGCGGTCACGCTTGCTGTTCCGCTCCATGCACACGGCCAGAGGCACATCGAAGAAGACGGCCTGGACCTCGTAACCAAAACTCTTCGCCATCTTGATCCACTGCTTGCGCTCGTGGGGAGAGAGATTAGTGGCATCGACATAGTTCCACGGCATCTTGGCGATCAGCCGTGCGCGCAGCAGGCTGCGCAGTGTCGAAAACACCAGCCCCTGATAGCGCTGCTCGGTAATGTCGTCAAAAAGCAGGGTCCGCAGCAGATCGCTCGACAGAGGTGTAACTCCGCGCCGCTTGTACCAGGTCGTCTTGCCTGACCCCGGCAACCCGATCGCCAGCACCACGTATCCCTTGGGCGACTTCGCCGCCGTCTGTTCCGCCGGAGGCGTTGCCAGATTCTCCGGCTGCGTCTCCATCACCACCTTGGGTTCGGCCGCGTTTTTCGATTCCGGAATAGCCGCTTTGGCATGAACCGACTCTATCGCCGGCTCGGCCACAGCTTCGGCCACAGCCGTCGCCGAGTCGGCCTCGGGCGCTCGCACCGGCAAGGCGTCAGGATAGGTCGGCCGCAGTGGAGCAGGTTGATTCGCGGGCAGTTCCTGCCCGCTCTTGCCCGTGGACTCCGAATCATTCGGTCCACGTCTAGGGCGTCGTCTCATTTTTTCGCGCATCCAATCGCGCAATTCGCGCATGTCACGCTTGTAACACACCGTCAAAGCCACCCGCAAATCCATCGCCTTCTCTCTGCATTTTGGTCGTACCTCCTATTTGCGAACGCCCCCTTCGGGTGCTAGGATCGGTTTTGATGGGGCGTTCGCCGTCCAGCCGCGCTCTCAACTCTCACCAACGCATAAGTCAAACGATAGGAGCAACCGCGATCATGGCAGTAAAGGTAGGCATCAACGGCTTCGGCCGCATTGGACGCAACGTCTTTCGTACCGCTCTCAGCAATCCGGAGATTGAATTCGTAGCCGTAAACGACCTCACCACCCCGGCGACCTTGGCTCATCTGCTCAAATACGACTCCATCCTCGGCAATCTTCCCCATGACATCAAGCACGGTGACGACTTCATCTCCATCGACGGCAAAAAGATCAAGGTCTTCGCCGAGCGCGACCCCTCCAAGCTCGACTGGGCCTCGGTAGGCGCCCAGGTCGTCGTCGAATCGACCGGCTTCTTCACCGACGCCACCAAGGCCAAGGCTCACCTCGGTTCGACCGTCAAGAAGGTGATCATCTCCGCCCCCGCCAGCAACGAGGACATCACCATCGTCCTCGGCGTCAACGAGAACAAGTACGATGCGGCGAAGCACAACGTCATCTCCAACGCCTCCTGCACTACCAACTGCCTCGCGCCCGTCGTCAAGGTGCTACACGACACCTTCGGCATCGCCAGCGGCATCATGACCACGATCCACAGCTACACCAACGACCAAGTCATCCTCGACACGCCGCACAAGGACCTGCGCCGCGCCCGCGCCGCCGCTCTCAGCTCGATCCCGTCGAGCACTGGAGCCGCCAAGGCCCTCAAGCTCGTCATCCCCGAGATGGATGGCAAGCTCGACGGCTTCGCGGTCCGCGTCCCCACCCCGAACGTCTCCCTCGTCGATCTCACCTTCGTCACCGAGAAGCCCATCCAAGCCAAGACCGTCAACGCCGCCCTCAAGGCAGCCGCCGAAGGCCCGCTGAAGGGCATCCTCGGCTATACCGAAGAAGAGCTCGTCTCGTCGGATTACAAGGGCAACCCGCTCTCCAGCATCCTCGACTCCAAGCTCACCAAGGTCGTCGGTACAAACACCGGCAAGATCATCAGCTGGTACGACAATGAGTGGGGCTACTCCAACCGGGTCAAGGACCTCATTCTCTTCCTCGTGAAGAAGGGTCTCTAAACCTCGCATTCTCGGCTTTAAATAAAATGGCAGCGCAGTTCCATATGTGGAACCGCGCTGCTATTTTTTTTGTCGTACGAACATCAAGAGTTCCATAAGAAAATGGCTTATCGGCTCGTAAAAAGTAGCACTATATGACAACTTCCATAGTTAGTTATCCCCCAAGGGTGTAATTGCCCTCCCCTCCTCTGCCTGTCTAGGATGTTGGAATATCTTTTGGACCGGATTCGCGCACGCCAGGATTCAGTCGAAGGTTCAGGGACTCGGCATACCATGGCAACAAAGCGGTCTGATATCAAAACTGAACTTCGGAAGTCGCTGAAAAGCGGAGAGATCGTCCCCTATTTTCAGCCTTTGGTTGAGATTCGAACGGGAACGCTGCTGGGGTTCGAAGTCCTCGCCCGCTGGCCGCACCTCAGCCGCGGCGCGGTCCATCCCGACGAGTTCATCCCCATTGCAGAGCAGGCCGGCCTCATTGGAGAACTCACGGAGACAATTCTGCTGCAGGCGTTTGCCGCTACAGCCGCGATCAATAGCAATCTTCACCTCTCGGTCAACGTTTCCCCCATCCAGCTTCGGGACCAATCTCTTCCCCGCCAGATTCGGCGAATCGCGGAGTATGGAGCATTCCCGCTCGACCATCTCACGATCGAGATCACGGAGAGCGCGCTGGTCGACAACCTCGACCTGGCGGGCTCCATCGCGAACGGGCTTAAGGATCTGGGCGTGAAGCTGGCCCTGGATGACTTCGGCACAGGCTATTCCAGCTTGCGGAATCTCCAGGCACTTCCCTTCGACGAATTGAAGGTCGATCGCAGCTTTGTCAATTCCATGATCGAGAGCCGCGACAGCCGCAAAATTGTCGCAGCCGTCATTGGACTGGGGCAGAGCCTCAAGCTGACTACCGTCGCCGAAGGCATTGAGAACAACACCCAGGCCGACATCCTGCGCTGGCTTGGCTGCGACATCGGACAGGGCTGGCTCTACGGTCCCCCGTTTTCCGTGCACGATCTTCCCAAGGTCATCGCCGCGCCGATGCCGGCTACTTCCCGGCCTTTGCCGGGCTCTTCGGCCTCCGCCCTGGTCTCCTGCATGGAGCCGCTTCCCTCGCAGCGACTGGCGCAGTTGCAGGCTATCTACGACGGCGCTCCGGTTGGCCTCGCCTTCGTCGATACCAATCTGACGTTCGTCAGCATCAATTCCCGCCTCGCCGATCTTGGCCACCTCCCGGCCGAGGCCCATCTGGGTCGCAAGATGTCCGAAGTCTTAGCCCCCATGCTCTACGCGCACATCGAGCCATACCTTCACCGCGCTCTCGCAGGAGAGGCGACTGCAGAACTGGAGATCCGAAAGCCTACCTGGCTCCGCGATCCCGATGACGTGACGCACCTTTCGTCCTTTCGACCGGCACGGGACGAGGCCGGAGAAATTATCGGAATCTCCATCGCCGTTGTCGATATTACGGAACGCAAGCAGATGGAGGACGCTCTGCGCGAGAGTGAAGATCACTACCGCCACATGGTCGAGTTGAATCCTCACATGCCCTGGGTCATGGAGTCTGACGGCAGAGTCATCGAGGTCAGCCCTCGCTGGGGAGAGTTGACCGGGCAGACGACAGAAGAGGCCCTCAATTCGGGCTGGCAGGATGCAGTGCATCCCGAAGACCTGAAGCAGATGATGGAGCCCGTTCAAGCCTCGCTCCACTGCGGCGATGCCTTCGACGTCGAGTACCGCATCCGCACCAAAGACGGCTGGCGATGGGTGCGCACCCGCGGCAAATGCCGACGAGGTGCAGACGGCAAGATCCTGCGCTGGTACGGTTGCACCGAAGACCTCGACGAGTGCGTGAAGATGAAGCAAGCCCTGCGCGCCGCACAGGCAGAACTGGCCGCGCTCCAGGACAAGCACCGCGCTCAATAGAGCTGTCCCAACTCATATGTTCACAAGCGAGACGTGATTCCGCTCGTTATGATCGGGATACACTATTTCTTATGGCTACTCATGCGTTACTGGATGAAGGTCTGGTTCCCACACCCGGAAAGCGCATCCAGCGCCGGGGCCTGCATCCTCTTACCGGACTTCGTTTTTTTGCGGCGTTTTACGTTATGACCTTTCACTTCGGGGCCGCGTTCACCGCGCGAGCACACATGCCGCGTCAAGTCACTGTCTTCCTGCAACATGGCAATCTCGGCGTCGCCCTCTTCTTCATTCTCTCCGGCTTTATCCTCTACTACAGCTATCAGGACAATCTTCAGTCTTTCCGCGATATCTACAAGTTTTTTGTGGCCCGCTTCGCCCGGCTTTACCCGGTCTACCTGCTCGCTCTTCTGCTTGGGCTCCTCGTCGAGATGCGCCTCCCCAGAGGGGCAGAATATCTTGTCTTTCCTATGCTGCAATCGTGGTTTCCTGCTGTCTCCTCCAACGGATACTCGATCGTCGCCCAAGCCTGGACTCTCTCCGTCGAAGCATTCTTCTATTGCTGCTTTCCCTTTTTGATTCTGCTCTTCCGCCGCAGCCTATCGACCCTTACTCTCTGGCTGATCGCCGGCGCCGTCTTTGCCCTTACCGTCTCGCTGAAGATTCCGATGTTTCACTCCGGCATGCATCCTCCTTCCTGGCTTGCCAACCACATTCTCCTGCCTGTCCTCTGCCTGCCGGAGTTTGTCTTCGGCATGACGCTCGGCGCGCTTTTCCTGCATAAACAACAACGCAATCCGCATTCTTCGTCCAACGATTGGATCACCGTCGCGGGCATCGTTCTCTGCTTCCTCGTCATTGGGTCCGGTGCCGGGGATCTTCTCGTCTCGCTCGCCGGCGTCCTTTGCTTCGGCTGGGCCATCTATCGGCTCGCCGATGGGCGCGGCTGGCTCTCAACGATTCTCTCCAGCAAACCGCTAATGCTTCTGGGCGGCGCAAGCTACTCCATCTACCTTCTCCAGGCGCCCAATCGCATCATCGTGCGACGTATCTTCGGCGGCCTGCATCCCGGCCTCGACGCCGCGCTGGCGCCTTTCATCCTCATCTCCGCCTCCTGCCTGATCTTCCTCTTTTATGAAGAGCCCCTGCGCGGCTGGATTCGAAGACTGCTCACGCCCAAACCGGTTGCACGCTCCATCTCCTGATCCTGAGATGTTGAAGCGTTGCGTGAACTCACAACAGCGATTTCGCAATTGCGGAAGAACAAAGAAAGGCTCTACCGAATGACCCGCACCAATATTCCCGGCACATCCCCTTACGAACCCATCATCGGCTTCTCCCGCGCCGTCCGCATTGGCAACCACGTCTACGTCTCCGGCAGCGGTCCCGTGGGCGCCGACGACGCCTCTCCTGCAGACCAGACCCGTGCGGCTCTCGCTATCATCAAGGCTGCTCTCGAAAAGGCCGGAGCCAACTTCGAGCATGTCTACCGCACGCGCATGTTCCTCGCACGCGCCGAAGACTGGGAGGAGATTGGCCGCGCCCACGGCGAAGTCTTCGGCAAGATTCTGCCCGCATCCACCATGGTCGTCGCTGCCCTGCTCAATCCCAAGTGGTGCGTCGAGATCGAAGCCGACGCCTACATTCCAGAGGCTTGAGATTCCCTCGCGTTACCTGCAATAAGCTCCCTCCGTTCGGTATCATTGAAAGAAGCTGAAGAGCAGGCAGAGTCTGTAGCCCGCGATTGAGAGCGCTCCTCCAGCACAGAGGACCGCGCGGCAAGTCAGGATTTAACCGTTTTTCCATTGTGAAGAGTTTGCAGCAATAACCAGGGGATTCCCCGGAGACGAATGAAAATGAGCAAGCTGTCCATCCGTGATCTAGACCTCGCCAACAAGCGCGTCCTCATCCGTGTCGATTTCAACGTCCCTCTCTCCAAGGATGGGCTGACGATCACCGACGACACCCGCATCCGCGAGACCCTCCCCACCATCGAGTACGCTCTACGCCGCAAGGCCAAGGTCATCCTCTGTTCTCACCTCGGGCGCCCCAAGGGCAAACCGGTCGCCACCATGAGCCTCCGCCCTGTCGTCGATCACCTCCGCAAGTTGCTGGATGCCATCCTCGACGAAAACGAGAACGTAGCCTTCGCCCCCGACTGCATCGGCGAAGTCGCCGTGGAGATGGCGGCCCAGCTCGAATCCGGCCAGCCCCTACTGCTTGAAAACCTCCGCTTCCATCCGGAAGAAGAGGCCAACGACCCGGCCTTTGCCAAAAAGCTCGCCAGCCTGTGCGATATCTACGTCAACGACGCGTTCGGCAGCGCCCACCGCGCCCACGCCTCTACGGAAGGCATCACCCACTTCGTCAAGCAGTCCGCCGCGGGATTGCTCATGGAGCGCGAACTCACCTACCTCGGCAAGGCTCTCAGCCAGCCCGACAAACCCTTCGTCGCCATCATCGGCGGAGCCAAGGTCTCCGACAAGATCCAGGTCATCGACAACCTGCTCGACATCGCCGATGCCATCATCATCGGCGGCGGCATGGCCTACACCTTCCTCAACGCACAGGGCCAGACGACCGGCAAGTCGCTCGTCGAGACCGACAAGATCGAGGTCGCCAGGGCCGCGCTCGATAAGGCCAAGGCCAAGGGTGTCCGCTTCCTGCTGCCCATCGATCACGTCCTTGCCGACAAGTTCGCCCACGACGCCAAGACTCAGATCCACGAGGGCACCCATCCCTTCCACGTCGATCTCATGGCCCTCGATATTGGCCCCAAGTCGATCGAGCTCTTCAAATCGGAGATCGCCGACGCCCGCACCATCATCTGGAACGGCCCCATGGGCGTCTTCGAGATGCCCGCCTTCGCCAAGGGCACCAACGCGATCGCCTACACGGTTGCCGGCAATCACGACGCCATCACCATCGTCGGCGGCGGAGACTCGGTCGCCGCCGTCAAGCAGTCGGGCGTCAGCGACAAGATCACCCACATCTCCACCGGCGGAGGAGCCAGCCTCGAATTTCTCGAAGGCAAGATTCTCCCCGGCGTGGCGGCCTTGACGGATAAAAATTAGAAGAACATCTGGGGCCTTCGACCTCTGAGCAAAACGCTCCGAGGCCGAGTTTCGTGACCAGACCTGCACTCCTTTCCTCTCAACCCTCAAGATGGAATACTAGAAAGCAAATGCGCAAACCACTCATAGCCGCCAATTGGAAGATGTACAAGATTCCTGCCGAAGCCACCGCCTTCACCGATGCCTTCCTTCCCCTCGTCGCCAGCCCACAGAAAGCCGAAATCGTCCTCTGCCCCTCGACGACGTCGCTCGCCGCAGCGATTGAAGCCGCCAAAGGGACTCAGGTCCGCATCGGCGCCCAGACCATGCACTGGCTCGACAACGGGGCCTACACCGGCGAGACCTCGCCCATCATGCTCAATGCCATCGGCGTCACCCACGTCCTGATCGGCCACAGCGAGCGCCGCCAGTACTTCAACGAGACCGACGAGACCGTCAACCTGAAGCTCAAATCCGCTCTTGCTCACAACCTCGTCCCCATTGTCTGCGTCGGCGAGCACAAGGCCGAGCGCGAGTCGGGACACACCAACGATGTGCTCCGGCAGCAGATCACGGTCGGTCTTAAGGGCATCGATCCCGCAGCCGCATCCTCACTGGTCGTCGCTTACGAGCCGGTCTGGGCTATCGGCACCGGCCTCACCGCCACTCCGCAGATCGCCGAGGACGCACACAAGTTCATCCGCGCGCAGATTGCCGAGGTTCTCAGCCCCGCCATCGCCGCCGGCACCCGCATCCTCTACGGCGGCTCGGTCAAGCCGGATAACGCCGCCAGTCTCTGCTGTCTCGAAAACATCGACGGCGCACTGGTCGGCGGAGCCAGCCTGGACCCCACGAGCTTCGCCCAGATCATCGCAGGCGCATCTATCTAAAACCAAGCCGCAAACAGTATGCCGCGCCGACTCACCGAGTCGGCGCGGCATTGAAACATCCCCTGATCCCTGCCTTACCTTACAACTCCCGCCTGATCCATCGGCCAGTACACAAACGCAGCCTTTCCATAGATCAAGTTGCGTTCCACCGGCCCGAAGTCCCGACTGTCGCTCGAAATCGAGCGATGGTCGCCCATCACGAAATACTCATGGGGTGGAACCACCGTCTCCGGCTGCGAACGCTCATCGGCGAAGCGCGGCGGCACATATTTCTCCACAACCCGTTTGCCATTGACGTAAACCGTTCCGTGATCGATGCGCAGGTCGTCTCCGGGCAACGCAATCACCCGTTTGATGTAGCTCTTCGTCCGGTCGCGTGGATAGAGAAACACCACCACGTCTCCGCGATGAATATCTTCCACGTGATAGACCATTTTGTTGATGAAGAGGCGATCCTGGTCCTTCAGCATCGGCAACATACTGGTGCCCTCTACCCGCACCGGCTGATAGAGAAAGACAATAATAAACGCCGACACGGCGACGGAGACCAGCAGATCCCGCACCCATGCCTGCCAACCGGTCCGAGAATCGGGCACTTTCTGTGAATCCAACTGTCGCCAATCCTGGCCCGGATTCTGGTCCAGACCCGGACCCTGCTCATCGTTCTCCACGATATTTCCATTCCTCACTACTGATTTAGACGTACAGGCCTCCCCGCGCGGCACTCTATCTCAATCTCAATGTTGAAACGATAAAGCCGTTGTGCCTGGTTCTGTCACTCTGCGGGCAGGCATGAACAGGCAAACCATTGCCTCTTAATTGCATCTTAACAGGCCAAACACCATGGATTGGACATGAATCAGAAATGGCCCTACCTTTGTTGCCGCAACAAGGCCGGTTAGGGGCTAGAATCGTATTAGCAGCACATCAGGACTCTTCCAGCAGGATGTTGAATGGCTACCCTTACCATGCTTGAACAGGCCCCCACGCCAAAACCCGAGAACGGCTCTCCCTTGGAGTTCCACGCACTCACCACGGAGACTGCGAACACCGCGTCCGAGGGCCTGGATACAAAGTCTGCTTTGGAGATCGCGCGCATCATTAACCACGAAGACGCGAAGATCGCCGCAGCCGTCAAGAAGGCGCTGCCCGAAATTGCCATCGTTATAGATACCGTTGCCCGCTCGCTTCGCGACGGAGGCCGCCTGATCTACGTCGGCGCCGGCTCCAGCGGTCGCATCGCCTCCCTCGACGCCTCGGAGTGCCCACCAACCTACTCCACAGCTCCATCGCAAGTCCAGTACATTATGGCGGGCGGCCCCAAAGCTCTCGCCTCCGCCTCCGACGTGAATGAGGACTCGCCTGAGATCGGCCAGCGCGATATCGCCCGCCGTCGTCCTACGCGCAAGGACATCGTCATCGGCATCTCCGCCAGCGGCCGCACGCCTTACGTCGTCGGCGCGGTCGAGTATGCCCGTGCGCGCGGAGCCAAGACGGCTGCCGTCACCTGCAACCTGAGCACACCGCTCTCCGACGTGGCCGACACCACCATCGTCGCCGAGGTCGGCCCCGAAGTTCTCTCCGGCTCCACACGCATGAAGTCGGCCAGCGCCCAGAAGATGATCCTCAATATGATCACGACCGGCGCCATGACTCGTCTCGGCTATGTCTACGACAACCTCATGGTCAACGTGCACATGAAGAACGCCAAGCTGGTCGAGCGCGGCATCCGCGTACTAATGACGGTCTGCGAGATTGATCGCGACACCGCCATCCGCACCATCAAGTCCGCAGGCAAATCCATCCCCATCGCCGTGGTGATGCTCAAGGCCAACGTCGACAAGATGGAAGCCGTTCGTCGCCTGAGCAAATCCGACGGCAACGT